>Ga0209274_10000334_pt1 | contig 31615 bp, 24 predicted proteins | sample HubBroMetageREF1_FD_188343 | JGI IMG/M metagenome (GOLD analysis project Ga0209274, IMG submission 188343) | Reference soil microbial communities from the Hubbard Brook experimental Forest, New Hampshire, USA - Hubbard Brook CCASE Soil... | ecosystem: Environmental > Terrestrial > Soil >...
GGCCAGTACGGTGGCCGGAAAAGCGGTTGCACACAACACGCCGGGATACGTCGCGACAGCGAAGAATCTTGGCGCCGAGGATCCCGCAAGAGTTATCGAAGTGAGCATCTGGCTGCAGCTGCATAACAGGAGCCAATTCGACGCGTTGGCACAGTCGCTTTATGATCCCACCTCTCCCAACTACCGGCACTGGCTGAAGACACAGGATATTGACGCCCGCTTTGCGCCGACGGCCGATGAAGCCGAGACTGTGCGACAGTTTTTTACCGATCACAACCTGACGGTGGTGAAGACGGGGCCCAGCAATTTTTATGTGAGAGCGCGAGGCGCGGTGGGCGACGTGGAGAAGGCTTTCCACGTGCGACTTAACAACTATCAGGTGCATGGCAAGACGGTCCGCGCCAATGTAGGCGATCCTTATGTGGAAGGAGCGGCGGGGGACCTGACGAGGGCGGTATCGGGACTGGACAATGCGGAGTTCGAGCATCCGGTCATCGTCCGGTCAAAGGGCACGGCAAGTGCCGGTCTCCCTGCCGCTGGGGCCGACAAGCCCGAGACTGTAGCCGCGACGAGTCTATATCCTTCGCAATGTTTCACGGGAACGGAGCAGGAAACATTTTCCAATAACGATGATGGCGAGTTTCCCATCGGCACGTATTCAGGCAACAAGCTGAATCTGGCCAGCCAGACGGGGCCAGGCTGCGCCTACACGCCACCGGTTATTCAGGCGGCATACCATCTGACCGGTTTATATAATGAGCGCGATCAATACGAGGGCACCGGGCAGACCATCGCCATCATCGACTGGTGCGGTTCTTCGACGATTCTGAGCGATGCGAATGCGTTTTCGGCGGAGTTCGGGCTGCCGCAGTTGAGCGCATCGAACCAGCAACCCCTCCTCGAGATCACCTACACGGCGCCAAGTCTTTGCATCAGCTGGGACGATCCGGAAATCAACCTCGATGTTGAGTGGGCTCATGCTGTTGCCCCTGAAGCCAACATTAACCTGGTAGTTCCTCCGTCAGCGGAGGATCAGGATGTAGACGAGGCCGAGTTCCTGGTGGTGCATGACGCCCTTGGCACCGTACTTTCGGGCAGCTACGGCGCGCCCGAATCGTCTGTTTCAACGGCCGAGTTGGAGACGGAGAGCCTGATCGCGGAAATTGGCGCCGCCGAGGGCATTTCGACGAACTACGCGACCGGCGATTACGGGGACTACACCATGCAGGGATTCCCCCAGACGGTTAGCGCGCCAGCAGACTCTCCGTGGGCTACCGCCGTTGGCGGCGTAAGTCTGGCGCTGAACGCCAATAACACGATTGCCTGGCAAGCGGGCTGGGGAACCAATTGGGGCGCGCCCGTACTGTTGGGATCGGTCAGCGATCCGCCGGGCACCATCGGGTTCGAGTATGGTTCGGGCGGAGGCGCCAGCGACTGCGTTTACCAGGATTCTAACTTTAACTGCACTGGAGGCTTTCCCAAGCCGTCGTTCCAAGCGCAACTGCCGGGCAGCTATCGCCAGCTTCCAGACATCTCCTGGCTGGCGGATCCAACCACGGGAGCTGCGATCCTGATTAGCGTTCCCGGTGTGAATCCTCCACAGGTCTGGGAGGTGATTGGTGGCACGAGTCTTGCCACTCCTATGTTCTCAGCTTTGTGGGCCATCGCCAACCAGGAAGCTCAGTTCAGTGGGAAACCTCCGCTCGGTCAGGCAGCGGCCTATCTGTACTCAATGCCGGCGGAGACGATCTACGATGTCGTTCCGGTTACATCGAAGCACAGCGTGACCGCATCGATCAAGGAAGCCACCGGCACGACGAAGTACACTCCGAGCCAGGTATTGGGCGGAGCAGCGGACGCAGCCTATAGCTTTATCAGCGGGATATGGGATTATCCGTATGAGGCGGACACGATTGTCGTGTATTCGTTCGGTACCGATTGCCAAATTGCAGTTGGGGGCGAGACGACGTCGTGCGACAGTCCGGCTGCGCTAACCACACAGACGGGCTGGGACAATGTCACGGGAGTAGGAGTGCCGAATGCGAAGGCATTCGCCGATTACTTCCACGGAAAATAAGAAATGAACATCGGTAAATGAACATCGGTAGTAGTTGAAAACTACCCCTGCCATCTTCAGGTGGCAGGGTTTTTTCATCCTGCTAAACTCAACAGAGAATGAACTTTCTCGGGCGCCAGAAGAAACTGCGGGAGCATCTTGCCACGACCCGGTTTGATGCTTTGCTGATCAGCCATCTTCCCAACATCCGATATCTTTGCAGTTTCACCGGCAGCGCGGGTTTCCTGCTGATCGAGGAATCCGGGAGCGCCTTCTTTACAGACGTCCGCTACGATACGCAGGCGCGCGAGGAGGTGAAGGGCGCGAAAGTCATCATCGCGCGCAAGTCGGTGTTGACCACGCTGGGGGAGTGGGTCGCGTCGCGCCGAAAGAGATCGAAGGGATGGACAATTGGGATCGAATCCGAACACATGAGCGTGGCCGAAAAGAAGCGACTGGGGAGTCTGCTGCCCTCTGGCGTGCGGTTGCGGGATGCGTCGGCTCTAGTGGAGCGGGCCCGCATGGTGAAGGACAACGATGAGCTACGGCTGATCCGGGCGGCGGTGGGGTTGGGAGCAACTTTGTTCGACCGGGCGCTCGAAGTGTTGAAGCCGGGGACCAAAGAGTCCGAGGTTGCGGCGGAAATGGAGGACGTGGCTCGCCGGGCGGGAGCGGAGGGGATGTCGTTTCCTACCATTATCGCTTCCGGGACGAGGTCAGCATTGCCGCACGGCAGAGCGACGGGGCAAATCATCTCCCCAGGCGGATTCGTGGTCTGCGATTTCGGTGTTATACTCGGTGGTTATTGTTCGGACCAGACCCGCACTGTATGGGTAGGCGCGCCTTCGGCGGACGCCCAACAGGCCTACGAGGCGGTAAGAGAAGCGCAAGAAGCCGCAATTGCCGCGGTGCGACCGGGCATTAGCGCGGGAGAAGTGGATGCGGCGGCTCGTAAGGTATTGCGCAAGGCGGGGTTAGGGCGCTATTTTACGCATTCGACCGGGCACGGCGTGGGTCTGGAGATCCACGAAGCCCCCCGGGTTGCGGCCGGGCAGAAAGAAGTGCTGAAGCCGGGCATGGTCATCACGATTGAGCCGGGAGTTTATTTCCCCGGAAAATGGGGCGTGAGGATCGAGGACATGGTGGTCGTCAATGAAAGCGGCTGTGAAGTCTTGACTCCGACCAGCAAGGATTTCCTGGCAGTTTAGTGTGAAGGTCCCAGGTGTCAGGTCTTGGGTCTTAGGTTCTGGATCTTTGACAGCAACTAGGAGGCCTGAGACCTTAAGACCTGAAGCAAGCGGTCCCACCGTACACGAATGAATCTAAAAGAGCTGAAAGAACTCATCGAGTTCTTAGAAGAGAAAGACATTGCCGAGTTCGAATTGGAGCGCGGCGACGTCAAGGTGAAGATCAAGCGGGCTGGGGCCCACACCGTGGTTTATACGCACGGGGAGATGCCCAAGCCAGCGGCGGGGCCGGGCTTTGAACCTGGTCAGGCTTCAGGCGTTGCTCACCCTGTCGCCGTGGCTCCAGCGCCGGTTGAACCGGTTGCAGAAGAAAACTTGCACATGGTGAAGTCGCCTATCGTAGGGACGTTCTACGAGGCGCCTTCGCCGGGCGCGCCGCCGTTTGTCAAGGTTGGGGACATGGTAGAAGTCGGGCAGGTGTTGTGCATCGTTGAGGCCATGAAGCTTCTGAATGAGATTGAGTCGGATGTGGCCGGCGAAATCGTAAAGAAGCTGGGGAGCAACGGCCAGCCGATCGAATATGGGCAGGAGCTGTTCGCCATTCGGGCGAAGAAGTGAAGGAAATTGAGTAATTTTGTAATTTGGTAATTTTGTAATTGAAAACCCTTCGAGATCGGAAATTACCAAGTTACTCAATTACCAAATTACAAAATGCTCCTCTGTTCCCCCACTAATCTGAAATGTTTAAAAAGATCCTGATTGCGAATCGCGGAGAAATTGCGCTGCGCGTTATTTGCGCGTGCAAGGAACTGGGCATCCGCACGGTTGCCATTTACAGCGAGGCGGACCGGCATTCCCTGCCGGTACGCTTTGCCGACGAGGCTATCTGCATCGGTCCGCCACAACTGGCGCAGAGCTATCTGAACATTCCGGCGGTGATCAGCGCGGCGGAGATCGCCAACGTAGATGCGATCCATCCTGGCTACGGTTTGCTGGCGGAGAATGCGAACTTTGCCGAAGTGTGCGACACCAGCGGGATCAAATTTATCGGGCCGCAGCCCGAAGTGATGCGTCTGATGGGCGAAAAAGAAAAGGCGCGCGCGGCCATGAAACAGGCAGGCGTACCGATTCTGCCCGGCTCCGACGGGATCATTGCCTCCGAGGGTGAAGCCGTGGAGTGGGCGCGACAAGTGAGCTTTCCTGTGATTATGAAGGCGTCGGCGGGCGGCGGCGGACGCGGCATGCGTATTGTGCGCAGCGAGGAAGAACTGCCGGGACTATTCAAGGCCGCGCAAGCAGAGGCGGCGGGAGCATTCGGAAACGGCGACTTGTACATGGAGAAATATGTCGAGCATCCGCGGCACATTGAGTTTCAAGTGCTGGCGGATGAGCATGGCAATGTGGTGAGCCTGGGCGAGCGGGAATGTTCGATCCAGCGGCGGCACCAGAAGTTGCTGGAGGAATCACCCTCGACCCAGGTTACGCCGGAACTGCGCGACCAGATTGGCGCGGTGTTGTGCAAGTCGCTGGCGGACATCGGCTACACGAATGCGGGGACGATCGAGTTTCTGATGGATCAGGACCGTCGGCTGCACTTTATCGAGATGAACACGCGCATTCAGGTGGAGCATCCTGTGACGGAGATGGTCACGGATGTGGACCTGGTGAAGAGCCAGATCATGATCGCCGCCGGGGCGCGCATGAGCGAAGTGTTGCTGGGGCCGATTGTGCATCGCGGGCACTCCATTGAGTGCCGGATTAATGCCGAGCATCCCGAGAAGTTCACGCCGTCGGCGGGGAGGATTACGGCGTTTCATCCGCCGGGAGGAACTGGCGTACGCATTGATACGGCGGCTTACACCGAGGGCGTGATTCCGCCTTATTACGACTCGCTGATTGCCAAGCTGATCGTGCGTGGAAAAGACCGCAACGAAGCGCTCTCGCGCATGACGCGGGCGCTCGATATGTTTATCGTCGAGGGCGTGTACACGACCATTCCGTTGCACAGGAAGATTCTGGCTGATCCGGACTTCCATGCCGGGAATTTTGATACGGGATTTATCGAGAGGTTTCTGGCGAAGACAAAGTGAGCAACTGAAGTTTTGGCAGGACCAAGGAGCAATGATGAGAGCATCACTTACCAGAATAGCTGCCCTCGCTTCGATCGGCATTTTTGTTCTGAGCGCGGCAAGCCAATCGAGTAAATCAGAAACCGAAATATCTCAAGCGTTGTCGGCTGCACCGGCATCGATCGCTGCGCAGGCATCGGTCATAATCCTCAGAGATCAGGGGCGCCGAGAGGAGTTGCGATCCGGAACTAACGGCTGGACGTGCATCATGCGAGATGTGAATGCGCATGAGGATGGCATAGCGCATCATCCTGCATGTCTTGATAAGTACGGTTTGGAGTGGATGGAGGACTACATAGCTGGACGTGAGCCGGATCCGGACCATGTCGGATACTCCTACATGCTGGAGGGCGGATCATCGTGGAGCAACATAGATCCTAAAGCAGCCAAATTAGCGCCCGGCCAGAAGGACTACATTCGAATACCTGCGCACATCATGATCCTAAATGCGCGAGTCGCAAGCTCCTCCGGTTTTCCGTCAGGGCAGGCGGAGCCCGATACGCACAAGCCGTTCGTCCAGTTTGGCGGAACGCCGTTCGCGCTTCTGATCATTCCGGTTAATTGATCATGTCTACAATAGCCTGGAAGGGGATGAAATTGTCATGAATATCCGCAAGCTCAAGACCCTGGCGCCGCTCGTTCTCGCCATGGCTCTCGATATGGCACTCGCCTTTCCGCTGCAAGCGCAAACGCCTTCTGATCCCGCGGGCCTGCCTCAACGCGATGGCTCTCACGACTTTGACTTCCTCATCGGAGACTGGAAAGCGCACGTCCGCCGCCTTCCGGATCGGCTCAACAAATCCAATGTCTGGATCGAGTACGACGGAATCTCGAACCACAAGAAGATCCTCGACAGCAATGCGAACTTCGAAGAGTTCGAGGTGACCAGCACCGACAGGAAACTGCACATCAAGGCGCAGACGCTTCGACTCTACAATCCCACTTCCCATCAGTGGAGCATCTATCTCGTCGATGTCAATAATGGCACTCTTTCCCTGCCTCCAGTGGTCGGCGGCTTTACCGGGGGTCGTGGCGAGTTTTTCGATCAGGAAGAATACAAGGGCCGCGCCATTCTTGTGCGTTACGTCTGGCTTAATATTTCACCTAAGTCTGCGCGCATGGAGCAGTCTTTCTCGCCTGATGGCGGCAAGACCTGGGAAGTCAATTGGATTTGCGAGCTAAGCCGATAAGACATCCACAACGAGCAACGCATGATCGTCCTTCCCCGCCTATATCCCATCCTCGATGCCGGTTGTTTTCCCAACGCTCTCGGCTTGATCACCGCGGCGGAGGAGCTCGCTTCTGGAGGTGTGACCCTGATTCAATACCGCAATAAATCCGGCAATGCGCGAGCAATGCTGGAGCAGGCGCGCGAGTTGAAGCGTGAGGTTGGCAGTACGGTTAAGCTCATCATGAACGACCGCGCCGATCTGTGCCTGGTCGCGGAGTTCGACGGCGTGCATGTCGGGCAGGACGATCTCTCACCCGAGTCGGTTCGAGGGATTATCGGCGCCGGGAGCTGGCTTGGGGTTTCGACGCATAATCCGGAGCAGGTGCAGGAGGCGGACGGGACCTCGGCGGATTATCTTGCCATTGGACCCGTGTTTTCAACCTCCAGCAAAGAGCGGGCTGATCCTGTGGTAGGCCTTGAAGGGGTGCGCCGGGCGCGGCAATTGACCGGAAAGCCACTTGTGGCAATTGGCGGCATTACGCGCGCCAATGCAGCTTCGGTGATCGAGGCTGGGGCCGACTCTGTGGCGGTGATATCTGATCTGTTACGGGAGCCCCGCAAATCAGCAGAGGAATTTTTCCGCGTTCTGAGGTAAAGTCATCTGACATTTGGAGTGGCGCCTTGAGTGAGGGCGGGACGCCCCTTCGGCAAGCTCAGGGCAATCTCTCACGACAGCCGGCGGGACGCCGGCGCTACAACTTAGGAGGGATCCTGAGCACACCGACGACGGCTGCCGGCAGCGATTGGGAAACTCATAGCCATCAAGATAGCGAACTGGTCAAGGGCCTGGGCCTGACCAGCGCCACCATGCTGGTCATCGGGTCGATGATCGGCTCTGGCATCTTTATTGTTTCCGCGGAGATTGCCCGCGAAGTGGATTCTCCGGCGCTGCTTATTGGCGCGTGGGCGGTGGCGGGGTTCATGACCATCGTCGCCGCGCTCAGCTATGGCGAGTTGGCGGCGATGATGCCGCGGGCTGGCGGACAATATGTTTATCTGCGCGAAGCGCTTGGGCCGCTGTGGGGCTTTCTCTACGGCTGGACTCTCTTTCTCGTGATTCAGACCGGGACGATTGCGGCCGTGGGCGTGGCCTTTGGCAAATTCCTCGGAGTTTTCTTTCCTGCGGTTTCTTCCTCTAACTGGATTCTCCACCTCTGGAAGGTTCCGCCGATCCATATCGGGCCGATGGTTTTGGGCAACATGGACGTTGGAATCAATACGCAGAACCTGGTTGCGATCCTGCTCGTAATCTTCCTCTCGGTGGTGAATATCTTTGGGCTGAAGACGGGGGCGCTCATCCAGAATGTATTTACCGCGGCCAAGGTTTCGGCTCTCCTGGGACTGGCGCTGTTTGGACTGGCTCTCGGTCGAAACGCGCAGGCGCTGGCTGCGAACTTCAGCGGACATTTCTGGCATAACGCGGGATTCGGCGTGAAGCACGCCGTGCAAGTGGGAGTGGGCGGGCCGGTGGTGATGGTGGGCGTGCTGACGATTCTGGCCGTGGCGCAGGTGGGTTCGTTGTTTTCTGCGGATGCATGGAATAACGTGACCTTTACCGCGGGTGAAGTGAAAAACCCCAGCCGGAATTTGCCGCTGTCGCTGGCGCTGGGCACGGGTGTGGTGATCGCGCTCTACATTGCCTGCAACTTTATTTACCTGATGACGCTGCCGCTCGACGGCGCGCCTGCCGCTGCGACGGTTTTGGGGCGTGGAATCAAATACGCCGCCGAAGACCGCGTGGGCACGGCGGTGATGACGCAGATGTTCGGCGCGGTGGGCGGTCTGCTGATGGCGGCCGCCGTCATGATTTCCAGCTTCGGCTGCAACAACGGGCTGATTCTTTCCGGCGCCCGCGTCTACTACGCCATGGCGAAGGATGGTCTGTTCTTCCGCAGCGTGGCCAAGCTGCATCCCACGTACAAAACGCCGGCAGTTTCGCTGATGGTGCAGATGGTGTGGGCGTGCCTGCTCTGCGTCTCGGGCAGCTACGGGCAGCTCCTCGACTACATTATTTTTGCCGCGCTGTTCTTCTATATGTTGACGATTGTGGGATTGTTTGTGCTGCGGCGCACGCGTCCCAATGCCGACCGGCCGTATAAGGCAGTGGGTTATCCGGTGCTGCCCGCGATTTATATTGTGATGGCTTTATTCGTTGATATCGTACTATTGCGCTACAAACCGCAGTTCACGTGGCCGGGGTTGATTGTGGTGCTGCTGGGCATCCCGGTATATTACGCGTGGTCGCGAAGCGCCGAAGCGAAGCGCGCATCGGCCCAACCCTAAGGAGAAACGAGACGCATGGCAAATTTGTTCGCAACCAAGCCGCTGAACCTGCTGATGGAGGAAGCCCGCGAAACGGGCGAGCACAGCCTTAAACGCACGTTGGGGGTTTTCCAGCTCACAGCGCTGGGCGTGGGCGCGATCATCGGGGCCGGCATCTTTGTGATGGTGGGGCTGGGAGCGCAGTATGCCGGTCCGGGACTTTCGCTGTCCTTCGTTCTTTCTGGGTTGGGTTGTGCGTTTGCTGGTCTTTGTTATGCGGAGTTCGCGGCCATGATTCCGCTGCGGGCAGCGCTTATACCTATGCCTACGCTACCTTGGGTGAGCTGCTGGCGTGGATTATTGGTTGGGACCTCACGCTGGAATACGCCATGGGCGCCAGCACAGTGTCTTCGGGATGGTCGAACCACTTCATCGAACTGCTGAACATCTTCCACATCAAGATGCCGCTGTGGCTGGCCTACGATCACTGGACGGCGCTGAAGACTGCGGAAAAGGTCGTCGCCAGGCAGATGGCACAGGCTGCGGATCCGACGCTGGGGACGACGACGCAAGCGTTCCTCGATAAAGTGACTGCGATCATCAGCACTCAATCTCCCGAACTTCTGCAGCGGGCGCACGACCTTCTGGGAGCGCCACACTTGTTTGGATCGGAGATCGGTTTCAACCTTCCGGCCTTCCTGATCGCGCTTGTGATCACAGCGATTCTCGTTGTCGGCATCAAGGAGAGCGCGCGGTTTAACGCGACCATCGTCGTCATTAAGGTGTCGGTCGTACTCTTCGTGATCGGCCTGGGCTCTCACTACATCAGCCGCGCCAACTGGGGGATGGACTGGCACTCCTACGCGCCGCACGGCATGAACGGGATCTGGCAGGGGGCGGCCTACATATTCTTCGCCTACATTGGTTTCGATGCGGTTTCGACCACGGCGCAGGAGGCGAAGAATCCTCAGCGCGACTTGCCGATTGGCATGATCGCCTCGCTGGCGATCTGCACGGTCTTGTACATCGCCGTAGCGGGCGTGCTGACCGGAATGGTGAACTGGCAACAGATTAATATCGAAGCGCCCGTGGCGGTTGCATTCCTGGATCGGGGCTTGCCCATCGCCGCGAACATCATTACGCTGGGGGCGCTGGCCGGGCTGACGAGCGTGATGCTGGTGATGTTACTCGGACAAACCCGAGTGCTTTATTCGATGGCGAATGACGGCCTGTTGCCCAAGAAGTTCTTCGCCGCGATCCATCCCAAGTTCCGCACGCCGTGGAAGAACACGATTCTAGTGGGCTTGCTGGCGGCGATCGTGGGCAGCGTGACTCCGATCGATGAAATTGGGAAGATGGTGAACATTGGTACGCTGCTGGCCTTCGTGATTGTATCGATTTCCGTGATGGTGTTGCGCTATACCAATCCCAACCAGCCGCGGCCGTTCCGTACGCCGTGGGTACCTGTGATTCCGATCCTCGGCGTGCTGGCGAACGGATACATGATGCTCAACCTTGGAATGTGGAACTGGATCCGGCTGGTCGGCTGGCTTGCTATCGGCCTGGTCGTCTACTTTACTTACAGCGTGAAGCACAGCCGGGTGCAGGGTTTGCAGAAGGGCAGTGGCCAGTGATCAGTGGCTAGTGGTCAGTAAAGTCAAAGGCCCTTCGCACCACGCGGAGGGCTCTTTTTGTTTTATAGTCGGGAAGAAAGTGGCCAGTGGTCAGTGACCAGTAACCAGAAACCAGTAACCAGCAAAATGCGCCGGGAGCACGAGTGTGTTTACTGACCACTAGCCACTAGCCACTGACCACTTTTTTTATGAAAATCGTTTCTGCCGAAGAAATGCGAGCCATTGACCGCGCTACCAGCGAGCGCTTCGGCGTGCCTTCGCTCACATTGATGGAGGATGCCGGAGCGGCTGTGGCTGATTATGTGCACAGGCGCTACCCCGTGGCGGGGCTCATTGTCGTTTTCTGTGGCAAGGGGAATAACGGCGGCGACGGCTTTGTGGCGGCGCGGCGACTGCATCAGCAGGGGAAGAAAGTTCAAGTGATCCTGCTGGCGGACCCTGACGATCTGCGCGGTGATGCCGCGATTATGTTTGGCAAGCTGCCGGGCACAGCTATCGCGGTACGTTCCAGCGAGGGGTTGAAGAATGATCGAGTCCGAGATTTGCTGCGGGCGGACTTGTTTCTGGATGCGGTGCTGGGCACGGGTTTCAAGCCTCCGGTGACCGGGCTCTACGCCGACGTGATCGCGATTATGAATGCCAGCCAGGCCGGCGTCGTTGCCGTCGACATTCCTTCCGGGGCTGATGCGGCTGCGATGGGAGTGCAGACGGGGACGGTTGCCCGGGCTGACGCCATTGTCACTTTCACTGCGCCGCGTCCGGCGCACGTGTTCAGCTTACTGACAGCGGGGCCGACCGCTGTGGCTGCCATTGGCTCTCCGGAAGAAGCGATTGTTTCCGCGTTGCAACTGAATGTGATCACGGCGCGTGATGTTGGGGCGCTGATCGGTCCGCGCCCCGCCGATTCGAACAAAGGTAACTATGGGCATGTGCTGGTGGTGGGAGGTTCGCTTGGGAAAGCTGGATCAGTGGCGATGGCCGGGATGGCCGCGCTACGCTCGGGGGCGGGGCTCTCGACGGTGGCGACGCCGAAGTCGGTGCTCGGGACTGTGGCTGGATTCCATCCGGAGCTGATGACTGAGCCTTTGCGGGAGACGGATGCGGGTACGATCTCAACTGGCGCGCTGGATCGAATCGAGGAGTTGGCGAAAGGGAAGAGCGTGCTCGCGATCGGGCCCGGGATTTCGCGCGATCCGCAGACTGCGGAGCTGGTGCGGAGTCTGGTGGCAAGACTTCGACTCCCCATGGTCGTGGATGCCGATGGCTTGAACGCATTTGAGGGGCGCACGGAAGAATTAAATGGCAAGGGCCAGACGCTGGTGATCACGCCGCATCCGGGGGAGATGGCGCGGCTGGCGGCGTGCACCATCGCCGATGTGCAGAACGATCGATTGGGAGTGGCGCGGAAGTTCGCGCGTGAGCACGAGCTGATCGTTGTGCTTAAAGGCAATCGCACGCTGGTGGTGCAGCCGGACGGCGAGGCTTGGGTGAATACCACGGGCAATCCGGGCATGGCGACCGGCGGCACGGGGGACATCCTGACGGGGATGGTGGCGGGGATGGTAGCGCAGCATCCGAAGCAGGCGCTGCAAGCTGTGATCGCCGCAGTGCATCTCCACGGACTTGCCGGTGATGTTATGCGCGAACGCGTGGGCGAGCATTCTCTCGTTGCCACCGATCTTCTCCAGGGACTTCCCGTCGCTTTCCAGAGAGCGCGGGAAGCGGCGCGGGAAAAGCTGGTGTGCTGGTGAACGGTTGCGAGCAGGGGAAAGCTGTCGGTCGTCGTTCGGGACATTAACTATTTAGTGAACATCCGCTATCTTCGTGATGCTGCTGCTGTTGTACCTTCGAACTCCGCGTCCAGCGCGGGAATTCGGCCACTCGGCTTCCGTAACCTGTTACCCGTCCTCATGTCGTGCCACAGTACATACAGCTTATGACCCACTTCCCCCAACCGCACCCTTCGCGGCGCGCGGCCCGGGTCCAGCTAGGAGCTTCCGTCCTGGCTGCGATTCGTTTAGAAGACGGCCGGCACGCTAAAGCTAAACTCCACACCATCTCGGCGACTGGCGGATTGTTGAAACTGCCGGGTTCGCTGGGGCAGGGCTCCTTCGTAGAAGTCGCATTTGAAACGCAATCGGGCCCGGTGCGCGCTATGGCGGAGCTCCTCAGTCCCATGCGGAAGACGAAGGATGGCGTGCTTCAGCCATTCCGCTTTGTCGCGCTTGAGGACGACGACCATCGCCGTTTGCGTACGTCGCTGGACCACGTGACCGACCGAAGTCTGCTGGGCATAAAGTCGGCAGCCTTCAGTGCGCAGAGGACGATCTAAGCCTCGAGAATCGGGCCTCTACCGTGCGGCTCTCGCTATACTGGTCGAGATGACGCGGGAGATCACTACCCACTCGCCGGAGGAAACCATCGCCTTCGGGCGAACTCTGGCAGAGTTGCTGGCGCCGCCCAAGCTGGTGCTGCTGCGCGGCGATCTTGGGGCGGGAAAAACCACGCTGGTCAAGGGAATCGCCGCGGGGTTCGAAGCGGCAGAAGAAGAAGACGTCACCAGTCCCACCTTCACTCTGGTGCATGAATATCGCGGGCCGCGAACCAATCTTTATCATATTGATCTTTACCGCATCGATACCCAGCGGGAATTGGAGACGCTGGGCCTGGATGATCTGCGGGCTGACAACAGCATTCTGCTGATTGAGTGGGGAGAGAAATTTCCGCGGCTGGTGCGGGAGCGGGACCTTGAGATCGCTCTGGGGCGGCTAGGGGAAAATCTGCGGCAGATCAGGATGACGGGATAAGCGTCCGCGAACAGAGTGATCGACTCTCGCCCCGGCGAGGAACTAGCCCCATTTCGATCTAGGGAACCAGCTTAAACACAACTCCACACCCAGAGTTGTCGGATACTGACCCGCAGGGGGCAGAGCCGCCGTATTCGGTCGTACCGTACAGGTTGCCTTCGGCATCTCGGATCAGACCTGAGACGGGCGCCTCTCCATCGGCGCCGCCGATAAAGTTGTACAGCACGGCTTCCTCACCGCTCGCGCTTATTTTGAAAATCGTTCCCGAGGTGGTTCCATACAGGTTGCCCTCACCATCCCGCACGAGGCCTGTGCTGGGGTGACACCCGTCGGAGTAGCCGGTGAACCTGTGCAGCACGGCTTCCTCGCCGGTCGCACTTACCTTAAATACCGTTCCACAGGAGTACTGGCCGACCAGAACGCCACCGTATTCAGTAGTTCCGTAGAGGTTGCCGCTTTCATCCCGAATCAATGGGGCAACGGGAGCCTCCCCGTCGCTGCCACCCTTAAAGTTGTAGAGCACGCTTTCGTGGCCTGTGCTGCTCAGTTTGAACACTACTCCGTCGGAGTTTGCGCCACCGCCCGCTGTAGTCCCATAAAAATTCCCAGCGGAATCCTGAAGCAATCCCGCTGAGGGGCCATTTCCATCGGCTCCGCCGGTGAAGGTGTAAAGCACGGAAAACTCGCCGGTGTTACCGATCTTAAAGATGGTTCCGGCGGAAGACGGGCCGCCGTAGCTGTAGGTGGTTCCGTAGAGATTTCCTTTTGCATCCTCGACCAGTGGCGACTGGGGATAAGCTCCGTCAGCCCCGCCCTTAAAGCTGTGGAGCACAGTTTCCTCGCCCTTGCTGCCTAGCTTATAGACGGTGCCGAGACCGTAGCCGCCATAATAGGTATTGCCGTAGAAAGTGCCGTCCGCGTTACGGATCAACGAAGCGGGGCCTTCACCGTCAGTTGATGCGGACTTGAAGCTGTAAAGCACAGTTTCCTCGCCCGTCGCGTTTAACTTAAAGACACTTCCAAGGTCGGAGGAGCCACCGCCGGACGTGGTTCCGTACAGGTTCCCGTCGGCGTCCTGAATCACTCCCCAGTAAGGACCCGCCCCATAGGGTCCCAGCCTGAAGGTATAGAGCACACTATAAGATTGAGCTTGCGCGCATTGCGCGGTCAGCACAACGATCAGAAATGCGGCCCCAACGGTCACGGCAGCGCATAGACGCAATTTCATTGTGGGCCTTCCACTGCAAGTCGGGCTCTTTTGAGCTTCAGGCGCGGCTAGTTTACTACGGAATTCGGCCAATGGCGCTGGTTAATAAACGCATTTGTAACATTGGATTAGTATTCGACGCCTGTTGGATGGAAATTCTAACGCTGACGTGCTGGCTGGGAAGAAAGAAGAAGGGTTCGTGCGCAGGCGACGGGCGCACTCCATTCACGAACCATCGAGAAGAGGATGGCGGTCGCGAAAAAAGCGAAGACGAGGCGCTTCATTTTCATCGCTTCGATTATCCCACGAGTAGTGACTGAGAGCCGAGAACTGGTCTAAAACCCCATGATGTTATACCCGCAGTCGACATAGATCACTTCGCCGGTGATGCCGCTGCTGGCGTCCGAGGCGAGGAAAACTCCAGTTGAGCCCACCTCGCTTACCTCAACGTTGCGGCCGAGCGGGGCGTGTTCTGCGTGGGCTTTGAGCATGTCGCCGAACCCTGAAATCCCGCGTGCGGCTAGGGTTTTCACAGGTCCCGCAGAGATGGCGTTCACCCGGATATTCTTTTTCCCGAGATCGTAGGCGAGATAACGCACCGAGCACTCCAGGCCTGCCTTGGCTACAGCCATCACGTTGTAACGGGGCACGACCTTCTCCGAGGCGTAATAAGTCATGGTGATGATCGATCCGCCATCTTCCATCAGCGGTGCGGCAGCGCGGGCCACCGCAACCAGTGAATACACGCTTACATCGAGCGCGATGCGGAAGCCCTCGCGCGTGGTATTGATGAAGTCTCCCTTGAGTTCATCGGCGGGAGCGTAGGCGACGGAATGCACCAGCGTGTGCAGCTTGCCGTAACGTTCCTTGAGCGTGGCGAAGAGGCGGGCGATTTCTTCGTCTTTGCTGACGTCACACATGTAGCCCTCGGCACCGGGCAGCGAGAGGATGAGATCTTTCGCCTCCTGCTCCAGGCGCTCGTTCTGGTAGGTGATGGCGAGCTTCATGCCGGCGGCGTGCAGTCCTTGGGCGATGGACCAGGCGATCGAGCGCTTGTTGGCGACTCCGAAGACTACGGCGTTACGGCCCTGCAGCTCAGAGGACATGAATGCTCCTTGGAATGGGAAAGAATAACAGCGGAAGGCTAGTAATTACCACGGAGGCACAGAGGTACGGAGAAAAGCCGGAGAAAAGCCGGAGAAAAGAGCAGCAGTTGTTTGCCTTCGGTGTTCTCTGTGTCTCTGTGCCTCCGTGGTGAATTGTTTTTATTTCGCTGCGCTGACTTCTCCCTCTGCGACTTCCGTACCCACCGGCCAACTGGCAGCCACGAACGACAATCCGTAAACGCAGGCCAGGATGGCAAAGGCGGCGACCAGGCTGACCTTGTGTGCCACCGCGCCGACGCTTAGCGCGAGCACAAGCTGCAAAAATGTTCCGGCGAAGTAAAACGTGTTCTGCACCCGTCCCATCAGATGTTGCGGGACCATCTCCATAAGGCTGGTATTCATGGCGATGCCGCCAACGCCGCGGGCCGACCCCATCAGGGCGTATAGCGCTATGGCCGCGACCAGCCAGTGCGACACTGGAGCGCAAACCACGCATGCAGCGATGATCGCCATGGAGAATGCAACCGAGCGGCGTCCGCCCAGGCTGGCGATTATTGCCGGAGCATACAGCGCGCTGAGAAATGCGCCGGTGCCCCAGCCGGCATTGAGCCAGCCGTAGCCGACGGCGCCGGCGTGGAAGATGCGCTCGCTCAGGGATGGAGTGACCACGACTCCGATGGTCATGGCGCCGAGGAACAGCGCCCAACTGATGCCGAGCAGGATCACAGCGCGCCGATCGCGAAGAAAGTGCAGGCCCTCACGCATCTCGCGCCAGAAGCGCTCGAACTGGGTTTCAGCGGCGAGAATATCGGCGCGCAACTCCGCAGGGCGCAACACTACATGGCGCCCTTTGCGCACCGCGAAATAGCAGCAGAACGAGACTACATACGTGGAAACGTCGATCAGCAGCACGCCTCCGAGACCAATGTGGTTGTACATGAAACCGACGAGCGACCCGGCGATGAGCCATCCTCCCTGCACGCCCGCCAGGAGAAAAGTATTCGACTGCACGAATTGACCCTCGGGCGTGAGTTCCTGGATCAGCGCGGTAATGGTTGGCCAGAACATCCAGAAGCCCGCGGCCACAAGAGTGTTCATCAAGTAGAGTTGCCAGATCTGCACGCGATGCCGAAACGCGAGGATGGCCACGGTCACAATGATCACAGCGCGCACGGCATCAAGCCACATCACCAGCCGGCGGCGATCTTCCCGGTCGATAATGACTCCGGTGAAGGGAAGCATGAGCATGGCCGGAATGGTCTGCAGAACCGCGAAGGTGCCGAGCGCCATCTCCGAGTGCGTGGCTTCCAGGATGTACCAGGCCACAGCGGCCGAATTCATCCCGCTGCCCAACATGGAGATGACGTTGGCGGCAAAGACAAAACGCAGCGGACGTCGGCCGAGGATGGCGCGCATCTGTTTAATTTAAATGAAGTCCGCGGGAGCTGGGATTTAGTGGTCAGTGATCAGTGGTCAGTCGCCAGTAAAACGCTTCTGTTGAGGGTGCTCTTACTGAACAGTGAACACTGACCACCGACCACTGGTTCTTCTTGCTTCCGTCCGCAATCGGCGCTAGGATTCGCCTGCTGTTGGAAGTAGATTTCCTATGTCGCCCACGGCGGAGGTGGCCTATGAAGCGTTATGCAGGGTCGCTGGTGCTGGTCGTTATTTCTTCTTCCTGTTTCTGCCTCGAAACTTTCTTGTTCGCGGCACGAGCTACTGCCCAGACGGATAAGATCGCGATCGCTGCGGGCACGCCTGAAGACCATGATCTACAGGCGATCACCAATGAACCCGACGCGGCGAAAAAACTCGCCATGTACCAGGATTTCGTGCAGAAGTACTCATCAAATCCGGCGGCCGTGGCTTATGGGAACTGGCAGATTTCGCAGACGTATCAGACCGCGGGTGACCTGAACAAAGCGCTGGACTATGGAGATAAGGCGCTGGCTGGGGCTCCGCGGAACCTCGATATTCTGGTCTCGCAGGCCAGCCTGGCGCAGCAGGCAAAGGATAATGCGAAATTGATGGACTACGCTTCGAGAGGTGGGGCGGTTTGCAACTCCATCGGCAAGCAACCCAAGCCAGACGGAACGAGCGACCAGGATTTCGGCCAGCAAGTGGCGGACGAGAAGAGCGCGGCAAAGAACAACTGCACTTTTATGGAGTCGGCGGCATTCAATGTGATTGCCAGCGAGAACGATGCGAAGACGCGGATGGCCGACATTGAGAAGTTCTCGGCCGCATTCCCGGACTCAGAGTTTCAGGACCAGGTCGCGAGCTACGCGATGTATACGCTGGGACCGGGGCAGTTGAACGATCAGGCGCGCTTGTTTGCGTATGGAGAAAAAACGCTGACGGCGAACCCCAATTCGCTGCCTGCCCTGCTGCTATTGGCAGGCTCCTACGTTGACGATCCCAAGCCCGGCAGCCTCGGCAAGGCGATTACCTATTCACAGAAAGCGATTACGGCCGCCAAGGCCGATGAACCGGACGCCGACAAGTCCCGCAAACTGGCGGCCGGAACGGCGCACTCGGTTCTGGGGTACGCCTACATCAAGCAGGATAAGACCGCAACAGCCATTCCAGAACTGAAGTCAGCCGTGACGCTACTGAAGGGACAGGACGACCAGCAATACGCGATTGCGCTGTATCGTTTGGGATTTGCCTATGCCAAACTGAACCGGGTTAACGACGCTCGCGAAGTGTTGACGGAGGCCGTGAAGATTTCCGGTCCCGTGCAGGCCCTGTCGCAAGATCTGCTGGCCAAAGTAAATGCGGCGCGAGCAAAAGGGAACTGAGTTGAGCTAGAAACCTCGGACTAGATGCGTATTTTGCGGCGTATGGTGCCGACAAGAATTGCCAGCCCTGTTCCCAGCAAGCCAATGGTACCGGGTTCTGGAACTGGCGATTTAACACTTCCGCAGCCACCGCCGATGCTGTTGTTGTCCAGGGTCACTGCGCCATTAATTGCCAAGGCGCTGCCGCAACCGATGCTTGCGCCGGTATTCAGCGTGATGCTGGTGAGCGCGAGAATATTTCCTTCGAACTTGGTGCCCGTGCCGAGAGTTGCGGAGCTGCCAACCTGCCAAAACACGTTCGGGTCATTTGCCGTCCCGGAAAAAATAACAGCCGAACTGCTTGCGGTCGTGAGCGTGCTCCCTATCTGAAAAACGAACACAGCATTGGGATTGCCCAGGTTGTTGAGCGTTAAGGTCCCCGTCAGCTGAGCAGAACTGGAGAAAAAATATACGCCGGGCGTGAGAGTCATTCCGCCCAGGTTTTTGCCCGTCAGCGTGGCCGTGGCCGACATGCCCATTGCCGCGTTGTAGGCAGTGGTCAGATCGCGTTGGGCCTGAGCTGAGGCAGCGTTGCATGCGTTAATCGTTCCACTCACGCTGCCCGGAGGAAAACCGGTGACCGCGCAGCCCGCGCTGACACCCAGGTCTCCGATGAGGACGCTTGAACCGGTATTGGTAACGGCCGAACCAGCCAGCACGGAATAGCCGCCGGCTGTTCCCAGATTGATAGAGCCGGCATGTGCGCTGGTCATTAAAAACGGGAGAACCAAGAGCGAGAGAGCCAACCATCGACTGCTGTGAGATTTCATATCTCCCTCCTACGAGACTTCATCAGGAAGAGATAGGACCAGCGATCCGAAAACCCGGGAATCACCAGCCGAATCTACTTGCCGGGAGGAGGATAAAGATGTGGCGCAACGATTCCTTTGGCTGCGCCACCAGAGGAAACAGGCGGACGACGGTGCGGGGCCGCATCAGTTCCTTCACATCCCTCCAACCGAATCAAACTTACAGTCGTGGCTTATTTACTGTCTGTTCAAAATTGCACAGTCCCGAAACAAGCCGCGTCACGGTTTGACCAACTCGTCGGAGAGCAGGTGAGCTTTTCGGGCGAGATCGTGGCCGCGCTCCAGGTCTCCGGCGGCGACGGCTGCCTTTGACTGTGCCATGAACTGTTTGATCTGATTCACCATCTCCTGCTGGCTGGCGTTGAGTTGGCGCCCCGCGATCTTTTTCAGATTCTCTCCGGTCGCTGCCGTTAGTTGGTCCGTGGAGCGTTGCTGCGCCGCCTGTTCGGCGGTTGTGCCGCCGGTGAGTTGCACCGTGGGCTCCTCCGATCCGCCGTTACGAACAACCTTTTTACGAGGCGGACAAGGCTTCAACGCCGCGGGGTCGTTTGTTCCCGCAGAATTTGTTGCCTCAGCACCCGGCGCAGCCCCTGCCGCATTCGTTGAATCGGCAGGACTGCCGACTGCCGTGTTAAGAGCAGCTGGCGCAGTCGAGCAATTGGAAGGGACCGTCTTCTTATGATGCGGGCGGGTCGAAGGAGACGGCTTAGGTTGACTGGGAGGGCTCGACGTTTGGCCGGTTGGCGCCGGGGAAGGGTTTGCGGGCCCGGAGTTCTGCGCTGGTGGCGCCTCCGGTTGCGCAGGCGGTGTGCTGTCCTGGTTCTGAAACGCCGTTACAGCGTAGCCCATGACAGCATGCGGCCACTGGGTCCTGGATTGGATGTTCGACGTCAACCATCCCAAGCTCAGGGACGAACCGATCAAGCAGAACCGAACGATTACGGCCAGATTCATATTCAATTCCGCTACGCAGCAAGGCTATTCGAATCTTACGCCGCGAAGAGCAGCCAAAAACTTCAACTTCTTAGTTGCCATTTCACGGGTTCGAGTGGGCTGCGGCCTCAGGTTCCGGGCTCAGACTTGAGGTAGCCAAGGGAAGGCGAAAACGGAACGTCGTCCCTTCACCCTCGATCGAGTTAAATTCCACCGATCCGTAGTGCCATTGCAGGATCTGATAAGTTTGCGCCAGGCCGATGCCGTTGCCGTCCTTCTTGGTGGTGAAATAGAGCTCAAAAATCTTGTCCTGCACGTCTTGCGCAATGCCCATACCGCGATCGCTAACCTCGGCGACCACCGAATTTTCTTCGCGGTGCGCTGAAATCGTGAGCTGTCCCCCTTCGGGCATGGCCTGGATTCCATTGATCACCACGTTGAGCAGCGCTTGCTTCATAAAGTCGAGATCGGCTTTGACGGGCAGCGGTTCCTCGGGCATGTCGCGCATGATAGTAACGCCATGCTGCTCCGCGTCCGGTGAGGCGAGCATGGCAACGTCCTCGAGCAAGCGGCGGATGTCGATTTCCACCAGATGCAGCTCGCGGGCGCGCATGAAGTCGACCAGAGTTTGCACGACCCGGTCGAGGCGGTGAATCTCGCTGCCAATGATGTCCATGTGGCGCCGGGTATCGGGATCCAGTTGTGCCAGCTTGTTCTGGAGGAGCTGCAGGTGGAGAACGATCGCATTGATGGGATTCTTCACCTCATGGGCAACGCCGCCGGTCACGCGTCCGCTGGCCGAGAGGCGGCGGGACATCTCGATTTCGTCTCCGATGCGCCGCACAGACTCGGCATCGCGCATGATCAGCAAAGCGCCAATCTGAGTGCTTTTCTCTTGCACAAAATCCAACGAGACCTGGACGCGCCTGCCGGCGGCCGCGACAAACTCGCGAGGCGAGAACGGACGCCTCCGTTCGAAAGCTTCGAGCACCATGGTTCCCAGCGCCGTGTCGCCAGAGAATACTTCCTTTACAGTTCTGCCCAGCAACTCTCGCCGAGGCCTGCCCAGGAATTGCTCCACTGGAGCGCTCACCAGCACCACGCGAGAGTCACGAGTGAACAGCATCAGCCCGTCCTGCAGTTTGGACATGAGCTGGTCCACGTTGTCCTTGAGCGCGGAAAATATTTCCCGGCTGTCGCGCATTTGCCGGCCCAGGTTGGCAATCTTCAGAGTGACCCGTCCCAGTTCGTCATGCTCCGATTCGTCTCCGGAAAGTTCCTCGGGTGCACCGGAACTGACGCTATCGAGGTTGCGGCTGATCTCCTTCAGCGGCCCGAGGGCGAGGTTCGAGACTCCGGCGGCCAGCAGAAAAGAAACGAAGATGGATGCAATCGAAAAATAAACAGCGCGCAGCAGGCGAGGTTCGATTTCACTTCGTAGAAACAGCGTAGAGACTCCGATGCGGATGGTGCCGAAGGGCGTTCCATTCAGCAATAGCGGAGAACTCACGTCATACACTGCTGCCGGGCTGTACACGATGGCGAGTTGCCTGCGGGAGCGAGCTGCCTTCACCAGGCTAAAATTCGGCCGTTGCAAAGCCGGCTTGCCCGCGAGTTGCGGATTCGTGTGCACCAGCACCCTGCCGTTTGCGTCCACGACGGAAGCATCGTAGACATAGGGCCAGAGCGCGAGATCCGATTGCAGATTGTTCAAGATGTTCGTATCCATCGGCAGATACTCGGTAAGCGCACGCCGCACGGCCTCAGGATTGTTGGTATCGATGCGCGTACTGCTCAAATCCGGCATGTCGTTCGAGGCAAAGTAGGCGAGCTGCTTGGTCAGGCGGTCAGCGCCATCATAGGCGTAGGTGATTTGCTGGCCGAGAATCTCCGAGATGTAGAGGTAGGAGAACGCAGCCGCCATCACGGTCACCAGCAAGGTGATGGCAAGCACGATGATGGTTTTGCGTCGCATGGAGAAACAGTGGCTAGTGGCTAGTGGTCAGTGATCAGTCGAAGCAGACATCGCGGACGAGGTGACGAAGTGGCGAAGGACTTCCACTGACCACTAATCACTAACCACTAACCACTGATCACTGCCCTTCCTCCTTGTCCGGAGCCGCGTCCGGGGCGTTGCCTCCGTATTCCTTCAGTTTATTATGCAAGGTTTTCAGGCTGATGCCGAGAATTTCCGCGGCCCGCGTCTTGTTATTGCTGGTGGATTCCAGCGTCTTGAGAATAAGCATCTTTTCCGCCTCTCCCACGGTCGTGCCCACGCCCAGGCGCACCGCGTCTGGATCATTCGCCGCCGTCCGCAAGGGCGCGTGGCCGAATCCGGGAGGCAGATGCTTGGTCTCGATCATGCCGCTGTCGCAGACAATTACTGCGCGTTCAATCGTATTGCGCAGTTCGCGAACGTTGCCCGGCCAGGAATAATTGGTGAACTGATTCATCACCGCCTCGCTCACCGCGGCAACTTTGCGGGAGTGTTTCGCGCTCATCTCCGCCAGCAGCAATTGCACCAGATCCCCAATATCTTCCTTGTGCTCCCGCAGCGGAGGCATGTGGATGTTGAAGACGTTGAGCCGGTAATAGAGATCGCTGCGCAGCTCCCCGCTGGCGACAGCCTCGTCCGGAACCTTATTCGTCGCCGCCAGCACACGCACATCCACCGCCGTTTCCACCTTGCTCCCCAGGCGGCGCAGCTTGTGGTCTTCGAGCACGCGCAGCAGCTTGGCCTGCGTTCCTACCGGCATTTCCCCAATTTCATCAAGCAGGATCGTGCCCCCTTCGGCCAGCTCGAAGCATCCCGTACGCCGTTCCAGCGCTCCGGTGAAGGCGCCTTTTTCATGGCCGAAGATCTCGCTTTCGATCAGCGTTTCAGGAATGGCCGCACAGTTGATGGCAACAAAAGGCCGGTCGCGGCGGGGGCTGAGTTGATGGATGGTGCGGGCAACCAGCTCCTTGCCCGTCCCGCTGGCTCCAGTAATCAGCACGGATGCCGTGCTGGGAGCGACCATCTCGATGAGCCGGAAAATCTCCTGCATCTTGCGCGATGCCCCTCGCAGTGTCCCCAGAGAGCCGGAATCCCGCAGCTTGCGCCGGGCACTCTCAAGCTCTGCGCGGGTTCCAACCAGCGCAGATGCATTTTGCAACATGGTGCGCAGGCGGTTGGTGTCGATGGGTTTGGTGATGTAGTCATAGGCTCCCAGACGCATGGCCTGCACCGCACTGTCGATCGTGCCCTGTGCCGTGACCAGAATCACCGCCATAGCCTGCGACTGCTCGGCCAGCCGCTCGAGCAGTTCGATGCCTCCCATGCGCGGCATCTTCAGGTCGGTAACGACTATCGACGGATTCCATTGCGCCACCTTCTCCAGGCCCTCCACTCCATCGCGCGCAGTTTCAGCCCGATACCCCCATGAGGAAACCAGCTCGGCCAGACCAGTGCGCTCGTTTTCCTCGTCCTCAACGATTAGTACTTTTTCGTGGCTCATCCCTTGATTCGCGCCCGTTTCGACAGAAGCGAAACTACCACCATACGCGGCCAGCTTCCTGCTGGGCAAGGTCTGGAGGCCAAGCGTCGCTCCAAAAGGCGTCTTCCCGCCGGGTTCTGCGGCCTTCATATCAGTTTGAGACAAAGAACAACAATCTGCTTGAATCCACGAGTTCGTCGGGCGGAACAAGCAATTCTTGAAAATCGGTCTTTCGCTTTGAGATTGCAGTGGGTTAGAATTACGAATTCCCAGATAGAGGTCAGCCCAAGAATCCTGCGTTACTTTTCAGCGCGGTTAGCGCACCAAAGCGCACGCAACCCGCGCATAAATCATTTGGAGGACGGAATGTCAGTTGGTTCTAATCTACGCATGGGCCGCGTACTCACGGGCCTGTTAGCTGTTGCGGTAGTGTCACTCATCTCGCGTCCCGTGCTCGCGCAGAGCGACTCGAATCCAAAATATGACCTATTTGTGGGATATCAATGGCTTAATCCGGGTGCCACAGTACCCGCGCCCGGAGGCGCTCCCAGTAATCCTACGCCTTTCAACCTGCCCTCGATGGCAAAAGGATTTGGCAGCGCTTTCACCTTCAACTTCGACAAGCATTTGGGTCTGGAGACCGACTTTGGCTACAACCGGGATACGAACTCCGCATCCTCCGAGTGGACAATCTCCGCCGGGCCACGATTTATTGTTCGGACGGACACAGCATCGTTTTTCCTGCACGCTCTGCCCAGCTTTAACCGAGTAACTTACGACTCTGGCGTAACCAACAGCAATGGTATCGGAGCGCTTCTGGGCGGGGGAATGGATTTGCCGCTCACGAAACGATTCGCATGGCGCGTGTTTCAGGTCGACTACGCCTGGGCGCGGCACAATTTCTCTGATCTTGCCGCCCCCCAGTTTCCAGATCTGCGGCGTCCGACCTTTGAGGGCGTTCGCCTGCGTACTGGCATTGTCTACAGTTGGGGTGGCGCGCCAGAGGTGGCCCCAGCCGCAAGCTGCTCCGTTCAACCTGCTGAAGTAATCATGGGTGAGCCCGTCGCCGCGACCGTCAGCGCCACCAACTTCAATCCCAAGCACACGCTAACCTACGTCTGGAGCCCCAGCAACGGAGGTCAGGTTATTGGGAAAGATGCGACTGCGCAAATCAACACCACCAACGCGGCCCCCGGCAGCTATATCGTTACCGCCCATGTAACCGACCCCAGGACGAGCAAGAACAACGCGGCGAGCTGCTCGGCGAACTTCACCGTGAAGCCGCTTCCGCCAAAGAACCCGCCCACTATGTCCATCTCTGCCGCTCCGGCGAGCCTGCAGGCAGGTGGAACTGTGACCTTGGCGGCCAACTGCACCAGCCAGGATGGAGTTTCAGTTTCCGTTGCCAGCTGGACGGCGAGCGGCGGCACTGTTTCCGGCAGCGGCAGTGCGGCCACGCTCGATACCACCGGCACGTCGCCGGGCACCATCACTGTCGGTGCGACCTGTACCGACACGCGCGGTCTGGCTGCTCAAGCCTCGACCGCAGTGACTATCGAGAATCCGCCACCACCGCCACCGCCCAATCCAGAGATCGTGCGGCTGGAAGCCCGGCTCGCGTTGCACAGCATTTACTTTGTTACTGACTACCCAAAGATTGCCGATCCCAAAGGTGGTCTGCTGCCCAGTCAACAGAAGACGTTGATTGCGCTGGCTGTGGACTTTAAGGAATATCTCCAGAGCAAACCGGATGCGCACCTGATTCTCGGAGGCCACGCCGATCACCGTGGTTCTGCGGAATTTAATCAGGCGCTCTCTGAGCGTCGAGTCAATCGCACCAAGAGCTTCCTGATCGAGCAGGGTGTCCCCGAGGCCAACATCGACACCAAGGCTTTTGGCAAGGAAGACAACCTGACCGATGACCAAGTGAAGGCTGAAGTGGAGAGTAACCCTGACCTGACTTCCGAAGAGCGGCAGAGGGTTCTCACGAATATTGTGACGATCAGAATGGCAAGCAACCGCCGCGTTGACGTCACTTTGAGTACGACGGGCCAAACCTCGGTTCGCCAATTCCCCTTTAACACCACCGATGCGTTGACGTTGATCGGTGGCAGGGAAGCTGCCGCTAAGAAGAAAGCAACTCCGAAGAAGCCCGCCGCGAAGCCAGGCGCCAAAAAGCAGTAGCGGCGTACAGGGAAGGCTTGGCAAAACTCTCGCGGAGGACGCTAACGTCCTCCGCGATTTCTTTTGGCCCTCGGAGTCTGAAGCCCCGCACTGTCTGTTAAACTCCGAACGGCAATCGCGCAACTTCTACTCGGATGGTCTATCCATCCATCCGTATGTCGTTGATTCCGTGAACGCGATTCTGGTACTTCATTTGCCACTTCCCCCCGGAAAGCAAGCCAGGCGACGATGCACATCATGGCAAGATTTCGAGGGGCGCCTCAGTCCATGTTCGCGCTTGTCGGATTTTGCTGTGTGCTGAGCCTGAGTCAGGGATGTGCCCGCTCTGAGCCTCAGCATCCGACCGACGCGGGCTTGCCCGGCAGTGAGCAAGGCCTTCCATTCCATCCGGATACTGATCGAAACTCCGCCAGCCACGCAATCTCGCCGGATCCGAAAATCGTAGGCGGATTACCTTTCCAGGCCGGGGCGCATCAGCATATCCTGCCTGCTGGAACACTCCTGACGGTGCAATTGGAAGACTCGCTCTCCGCGACTAGAGTTCGTCCCGGCGACACATTCACGGCCTTTGTCGCCGCTCCGGTTACGATTGACGGGGACACTCTCCTGCAGCGCGGCGCCGCAGTCAGCGGACGCATCGAATCCGCACAATCGCAGGCCAACCGTCCCGGCCTGGCCTCTGATTTGCATTACTCAGGATCGGGCTACTTGCGGCTGACCTTGAGCGCGATTACCGTCGAGGACCGGCAAATTGCAGTGCAGACCTCCAGCTTGTTCGCCCGGGGACCCCTCCAGCAAGCAAACGGTATCCAGGTGCAAAAGGGCCGTCGTCTGACTTTTCGCCTGACCGCTCCGCTTGCGCTCGACGATCCACATTCCTTGGCCAATGGTCAATATGCACGCCCCACGAGCGAGTAAAATCGCCATGGTTCCTCAAAGCGGACTGCTTTCCGGACGTTTTCAACTGCTTATTATTTCCGCTATTCCGCAGAAAATAAACCACTTCTAAAGTTTTCCACAGGCCTTTCCCGATTTGAGTGACATGTGCCCTTCGCAGCGTCAGAGCAGCCCTCCTATAGTAAGGTCGCAGAAAGTAGCGAGGTCGGAGAAAGGGAGGAAAGCCGGGTTTGACGCCATTGCTCCCGTTTCGGGAACACCAAGGTATTGGATAGCCAATGGCGTGCTTTCTTTTGGGAATCGTCCCGCGCCAAAGTAGCAGTATGAATACCGCAACCCCATTTCCGTGGTCCGAGCCCTCCGCAGAAGAGAACACAAGAACGGCCTTCCGCGCCACTTTTGAACACGCCCCTTTCGCCGTCGCCCGCTGCAATCCGCAAGGGGTCATCGTCGAGATGAATCCGGCCTTCGAGCGCACGATGCACCATGCCGTGGCCAACCGGGGTTCGTTGCGACTATGCGAACTGGTTCGCCCACAGGAACTCGGCAAGACCGAATCGCTGCTCCGGGATCTGCTCGCCTCCAGATGCCAACACATTGCCATAGAAGCCGCAGGATCGGGCAACGGGAACGGCGCCGTGAATTGGACGGCGTGGCGTCAACCTGGTTGCGCGGGTGAGCCCGACCATGCGCTGCTCATCGCAGAGTCGCAAAATGCCGCGACTCCCGCTGAGGAAGCCCTGGTCCAATCCCAGCGATGGCAGGCCGTCGGTCGCCTGACCGGGGGCGTGGTGCATGACTTCAACAACCTGCTGACCGGCGTCATGCTGTATTGCGACTTACTCCTCTCCAGTCTTGATGCGCGGGACCGTCGCCGGCGTTACGCGGATGAGATTCGCTCTGCCATCGTGCAGGCCAGCGGCCTGGTGCGGCAGTTGCTGGTTTTTGCCCGCCCCCAAATCGCGCCGACTTGTCTCCTTTCCCTCAACGAAATTGCTGCAGGGATGCGCGATCTGCTGGGCCGCCTGATTGGCGAAAATATCGCACTCGACCTGCATCTCGATCCTGAACTCGGTGTCGTAAAAATCGATCAGGCGCAGGCCCAGCAGATCTTGCTCAACCTGGTCCTCAACGCGCGCGACGCTCTGCCCAACGGTGGCCGCATCAGCATCGAGACCAGCAATGTCAGATTCCAGCCTGTGCCCGGGCCGCCCCAGGCAAGTGGCCCACCGCCGTTTCCCTGCGTCCTGCTGGTAGTGGCTGACAACGGTCACGGCATGAGCGCCGAAACCCGGCAGCGCCTCTTCGAGCCATTCTTTACCACCAAGAACGCCGGCAAAGGCTCCGGTTTAGGCTTGACCACCGTACGCAGCATTGTTACCAGCCATCACGGACTCATCCACTTCGAAAGCGAATTCGGCGGCGGCACTCGGGTGATGGTGCTGCTTCCCAGGGCATCTCCGTCCGCCGATCCCAATCTGCTCAAGACCTCCAGTCCCGATTCCGGGGCCCCATCAACCGCACCATTTCAGGAAATCAAGAAGGAATCACTTTTATGACGTCTGCCGCCGTAACTCACTCCCTCGCCACTCCTCAGATTCTGGCCGCCAATTTTCTAAACCTCCTCATCGTCGACGACGAACGCTCCATCCGCGAAGCTTGCCGCGAAGTCGCCCTGTCCCTGGGCTTCATCGCTCATGTAGCCGATTCCGCCGAGCATGCTTATCGCCTGCTGCAAACTCAGAGCATCGACGCCATTCTGCTCGATCTGCGATTGCCCGGCGCCGACGGGCTCGAGGCTCTAGGTCATATCAAGTCGCAGCGCCCCGAAGCCCTCGTGATCGTAGTCACCGGCCACGGCACCGTGCAGTCGGCCGTGCAGGCCATGAAGCATGGCGCCTACGAATACGTGACCAAACCCTTCAGCGTCGATGAACTCAAACTCCTTCTGCAACGGGTCTCCAACCACCTCAAACTGAAAACTGAAAACCGGATGCTGCGCGAGAAGCTCAAGTCCAAGCAGGGCTACGGCGGCATCATCGGTCGCGCTCCCGAGATGGAAAAGCTCTACCGCATCATCGCCAAAGCGGCCAACAGTTCCCACCCCGTGCTGATCCTCGGCGAGAGCGGCACCGGCAAGGAAATGGTCGCGCGCTCCATTCACTACTCCGGACCGTTCCACGACAAACCGTTCATCCCCGTCGATTGCGGCTCGCTCGTGCCTACGCTGATCGAAAGCGAGTTGTTCGGCTATGTGAAAGGAGCGTTCACCGGCGCCAATCAGGCCAAGGACGGACTCCTCGCCATCGCCGAAGGTGGAACCGTGTTTCTCGACGAAGTCGGCGAACTTCCTGTTGACCTGCAGGCCAAACTTCTGCGGGCTATTCAGGAAAAGGAGATCCGTCCGGTCGGCAGCACCCGCCGCATTCCCATCAATGTCCGCATCCTGGCCGCCACCAACCGCGTCCTGGAGCAGGCCGTGACCGAAGGCTCCTTCCGCCGCGATCTGTATTTCCGTCTCAACGTTCTCAGTCTGCGCATTCCGCCGCTGCGCGAGCGTCGCGAGGATATCCCGCTGCTCATCGCGCACTTCATGGAGCGTTCCTCGCGCGCCTCGGGGCAGGAGAAAATTCTCACCGACGAGGCCATCAAGGCCATGTTGGCCTACGACTGGCCGGGCAACGTCCGCGAATTGGAAAACTGTCTGGAGCGCACCTGCGCCTTCACCAGCGGGCCGTTGATCCACGTGCCCGACTTGCCTCCCGCCATTGCCGGCGCGCATGTCGTAGCCCCCGCCAACGGCAACGGACACGGGCAAGCCAAAATCGTACCCATGGCGGAACTGGAAAGGCAGACCATCCTCAACGCCATTGCGGAACTCAACGGCGACAAACTGCAGGCCGCACGCTTGCTGGGCATCGGCAAAACCACTCTGTACCGCAAGCTGAAGGACTACGCGGCCCAGACCTAAAAAGGCAGTTCTCAGTTCTCAGTTCCCAGTTCTCAGTGCGGCGAAGACGGTTTTACTGAGAACTGAGAACTGGGAACTGAGAACTGCTTCGCGGTTCCGCAACGGGAAAAGCACTCAGGAGCACACTTCCTAAGCCCAGTCTTTTCAATGCAGCCGCAATGGCGCGTCGCGTGCTACGGAAAGAACATGATTTTACTCGTGACACCTTCGGCACGCGGCCAAGAGTGTGCAGCTGCGCTAAAAGACGCCACCAGTGAAGAAACCCACTGGGCAGAAAATCTGCAACAAGCTATGGCCCGGCTACGCGAACAGCCATACTCCGCCGTCGTCCTCGATCAATTCCTTTTGGAAAACGATCCCGGCGAGAGCGACCAGGTGCTCGAGCATCTGGGCACAGCCTTCCCCGTCTACCTCAATTTCGCGGTGAGCGGCATGGAGCGTCTGCTGCGCGAGGTCCGCTCCGCGCTGCACCGTCGCAAACGTGAGGAAACCCAGGCCCGCCGTTCGGTCGAGCAGCAAATTCGCAGCGAAGTAGGCGAATCGCTGACCGCCATGCTGCTCTCTTGCGAGTTAGCCATGGCCGTACCCGAAGTTCCAGCCCCCGCCGCGGAAAAAATCCGCCTCATCGACTGTCTCGCCCGCGACATGCGTCTTAGGCTGGGCGCGAATTGATCAGACCCATGCTTTTAAGTCGTTTTGAGAACGCAAGTTAGCCGCCAGGCGTCCTAGTTCCTGTGCAACATTTTGCATTTGTCGCTTCTATCACAAAAAGCTTCGACACCGTCCTCCATTAGCACTAGAATAGGCCAGCGCACCACGCCGGACTCCGCATCCACCGCGGCATCCCGCACACTCCCGGAGGCACTGTGCACGTTCTTGTCACCGCCGACACCATGTCCGGTTCCTGGACTTACACCCGCGAACTGGTTACGGGACTGGTCACGCGCGGCGCCCGCGTCACGCTGGTCAGCTTCGGCGAAATTCCGCTCCCCGACCAGACCGCATGGATGGACCTTCTCCACGGCCTGGAGTATCGCCCCACAGCTTTCCGCCTGGAGTGGATGGACGATGCTCCCCAGGATCTACGCGAGTCTTCACAATTTCTCGTTGACCTGGTACGCGAAGTTCAGCCCGACCTGCTTCACCTCCACCAATTCTGCCACGGCGATCTCCCCGTCGATGTCCCGCGTGTGGTGATGGCCCACGGTGACCTGATCAGCTGGGCAGAAGCCGTGCAGGGATGTTCGCCGCGTCCTACGCGCTGGCTGAAGTGGTATCGCGATACGGTCGTTCGCGGCATTGCCGCCGCCGATGCCGTGGTTGCGCCATCGGCCTGGATGCTCGACACCATTCGCGCCACCTACACCCGGCCCCGCCGCGAGGCCGTGATCTATCCCGGACGCAATCCCATCTTCTTCAATCCTTACGTCAGCAAAGACGATTCCGTGCTCTCGGTCGGCCGTCTGCTCGATGCCGGCAAGCAGGTCTTCCTGCTCACCCAACACGCCCTTCCTTTCTCGATCTGCATCGTTGGAGCCGAGCAAACCGTGCCCCTGCCGCGCATTCCCATCCGCGCCGACGTAAAGGTCGCGACCGATCAGAGTTGCGTCGCTATCCGCGGTCCGCAAACCGAAGCGCAGTTGCGCGCACTCTACAGCCGCGCCGCCGTCTACGCCGCCACGGCACGCTACGAGCCGCTCGGCATCGCGCCGCTCGAAGCCGCGTTCTCCCGCTGCGCCATCGTCGCCAACGATATCCCCAGCTTCCGCGAAGTCTGGGGCGATGCCGCGCTCTACTTCCATACCAACGACGCCGGCAGTCTGGCCGAGACCCTGCGCCAGCTCGATTCCGACCGCGCCCTGCGCCACGCCTACGCCGACCGCGCC
>Ga0209274_10000335_pt1 | contig 31505 bp, 50 predicted proteins | sample HubBroMetageREF1_FD_188343 | JGI IMG/M metagenome (GOLD analysis project Ga0209274, IMG submission 188343) | Reference soil microbial communities from the Hubbard Brook experimental Forest, New Hampshire, USA - Hubbard Brook CCASE Soil... | ecosystem: Environmental > Terrestrial > Soil >...
GGCGTTAACGCGCACACCGTGACGGTAACACTCGGCTGTGGACACACGCTTACTTTCAACTCCCGCAAGCGGAAACTAGCCGGAAGAATTTGGTGCTGGAAGTGCGCGCGACCGCTCGGAGCGAATCCCGCGGGAGAGCAGAAATGAAAAAATGGTGGGAGTGGTTCAATGCGTGGATTGCGACCAACACTTTCAGCGAGAACGCCGCGCACGTCCTCGCCGCTTACTGTGTGCTGCTAACCGCCGCGCACTACGGCGGCACGCCGTGGAAATGGGCAATCGGAGAACTCACCATCGCCGCTGGAAAGGAATACGGATACGACGCCTATTTTGAAATCCCGCATCAAACGTTCGCGATGAATTCGGTAGACTTTTTCGGATACTGCGTCGGCACCGCATTCGGGCTTGCCGTGCTGTACGTCTGATCAAAAGCGTCCTGCATGTGGATTCCCACATCGTGCCAGAGGTTGCGGCGTTCTGCTTCGAGTCGTGCGATGGCGTCTCTCATTTTGTTTCCCCCTGAGACAATCATCGCAAAAACGGTCGCTCGCCGTAACTGGCCGAGCGACCGGAAAAAGTACACTGCTCGCGAGTACTAGGGGAGAACCTCGAACAGGTGTCCGACGAAGTGGCCGTCTTGCGTCTGCATCGTATCGACATATTTCAGATTCGCGTCCGGAACCATGATCGGATTTCCCGTCCCGAGCAGGATAAACTCGCGCTCCTCTCCCGGCTGCGAGGTATCGACGACCGCCCAAATGCAAAATTGCTGGAACTGCTCCTGCGCGCACAGGACTTTCGCGCCTTTCGGCATCCGGAACTTGGCGGATCCGCCAAGAACTAGCGTGTATTTCCAGATTGTTCGCATCTGATTTTCTCCCAGTGCGCCGAGCAGTTGCGGCACGCAGGCGGATTCACTTCCTTTCCTTCCCATACATGATAGAGCACGGCTGCGGTGTTGAGGCAGCGAGGACAAATCACGCTTCTCTGGTGGCAGATTCCGAAAGATTGCGCGCTCACGTTTTCGCTCCCGTGAGCCGCAAGATGTGAAGGGCGACGAATGCGACGACGACAAAACTGCGGGTTGCGGATGGCAGGGCAAAGAACGCGCCTGCGACGGCACCGAGAACGGCAAGATTTATAAGCATTTTAGTAAAATTCATGGTGTTTCTCCTCAGAAAACTGCGGCGAATCACCAGCCGCGAAGCATGTTTATGGCAATAGCAATCTCTTCCTGCGTGGCGCGTGGGTTGCGGAGAATCGCTTGCAGGCGTGCCATCTCGTAATTGCGCTCCTCGCGAATCCAGTCTGTGTTAGCGGTAAGTGTTTTCATGGTGTTTCTCCTCAGAGGGGGTACCGAGAGAGAGTCTTTTCAGGGCGTGCGGTGTAGCTACTCTCTCTCGGCCGTTCCCGACTAGGTACATTCTGCGCGTTTATATGTATCCTCACAATAGTACCAATGGCCTATATGTCCTAGAGTGTTTTATGGTACACTCCCCCTATGGACACACCGGGAGTGGAAAGACCAAAAGTTAAACTCAAGCGTGAGCCTGTCCTCACCATTTCGACGATTCTGCGGCGCAGTATTGCGATGCGAATTGCCGCGCTCGCCGAGACGGAGCAGCGAACCATGTCTAAAATGGTCGGAATCCTGATCGAGGAAGCGCTCAAAAAACGAGGGGTTAAACCATGAAACCATACGCCACAGTCTGTGATGCGTGCAACGGTGCCGGATACATCAACGGCGAACAGTGTTGGAAGTGCGAGGGCAACGAACGTCTCGCGATCGGGGAAGCGATGCACGCGCGACCGGAGCGCGGCGCTCGCATCGTTGCTTGGGTAGCCGTAATCCTGCTCGTGCTCGTCGCCGCCTACCTGATCGGCCACGGCGGAAAGTGAGATATCTTCGCGTAACCGAAATCCTCGAAATCGCAGGCGTGACGAATCACGATTTCGTGACCGAAGAGGCGAGATGGCGAGGCAGTGAGGGACACCGTGCGACCGAACTGCTCGACCGAGGACGACTCAAGCGCGCGCCTGATCACTTGGCGGGGTTTGTGCGTGCCTATGAGCGATTCAAAGTCGAATGCCATTTCGTACCGCGCCTAGTAGAGGTTTCCTGCGTGAATGCGCTCTATCACTATCGCGGTCGCGCCGATCGAACCGGCATAAGGAACGGAAAGGATTGTTTGCTCGACATCAAACTCGGTGCCATTCAGCCGGCCGTAAAGTTGCAGTTGTGCCTCTACGGATACGCGCTCGATCCAGAAAAATGGTGGGAGCGTCTCGCGGTGCAGCTCTGTGCGGATGGCACCTATCGTGCAATGAAAATCGAGCGTATGACTTACCACGCAGACCTGAAAACGGCGCAGGCGGCAATCAGGCTCGCGCAGTGGAAAATTCAGGAAGGACTGATCAGGAAGTGAGATAAGAGGAAGGCGGCGTGTCTGACAGCACGCCGCCCATCTAACAATGAGGAGATGCGCCAGTGCCAAAAGTACCGCAACAAGCCGAAATCGTAAAGGTGAATTTGCCGGACTCGACTACGCTCGCAAAGCAGTCGAAGCAACTGCTTCCCAAACTCGAGATTAAAATCACAAACCAGGAAACGCTTGACGAAGCAACTCGGATGGCGAATCTCGCCGATCAATGGATCGAGAACGCCGAAGCGCTCACGGATCCAGTCGTTGACGCCACGAACAAGGCGCACAAGGCCGCCGTGAAACTTCGAAACGATTTGATCAATCCCGTTATCGTTCCACTGAAAGCGCTCAAGCAGTCCATTTTCTCCTACATCGATCGGGTGAACCGCGAAGCGAAGCAGAGGCAACTAGACGCCGAAGCCGAGCAGGACAGGAAAAACCGAGAGGAAGCGGACCGACTCGCGAAAGCGGCCGTGAAAACCGGAGCGGACAAAGAGACGGTCGAGGAGATTCGCGATACTGTTCTCTCCCGTCCGGCGCCGATCGTGCAGCCGAAAGCGAAAGCGCCGGAAAACGTGAGCACGAGCACCAGGTGGGACGTTGACCGCGAAAAGTACGACCTCTATGCGCTTTGCCTCGCCATCGTAAAATTCCCGAAGGAAGGAAATCACCTGCTCGCTTTGATCGAGCCGAATTTTCCTGCGCTTCGGACTCGAGCGACCGAAGGCAAAGAGAATGCCGTGATTCCCGGTTTCACCGTCAAGAAAATAATCGGCGGATCGTTTCGATGAATTGCCCGCGATGCGGTTTCCTGCTCGTCGAGCATGAGCCGGATTCCGCATGGCGGCGCTTTTACGAGTGCGGGAATTGCTGGATTTGTTTTCATCCAGTCGCCGAGCGTGTCCGGCATCCGACGCGCCGGCGGTACGTGACGCGGTACTATCTCGAGAAAGGGCGAGTCCCACGACAGGAGAACACCAATGGAGATACTAGAGTTTCACAGTGAATTGCTCAAAGCGCCGGCGCTTTACGATGAGGCGAAGCAGATTTTAACGCTTGAGTTTCAGCGTGGGGGGAAGTATGAATACCTCGAGTTTACCCCCGATGATTGGGCCGCTTTCGCGGCGTCTGACAGCAAAGGCCGGCACTTCCTAAAGGTGATCAAGCCGCATTTCGCCTGCTCGAAGTTGCCGGAAGAGGAGTCAACAGATGGCGAAAAATCAGGAGAGCAAGATAATTGAAATAGCAGCGCCCGCCGATGTCGCAACAGTTGATGCTCTGGCACTTTCGCGCGTCGAAATCGATACGCAAATCGCCACGGCGAAACAGTACCCTCGTGACCTTGCGCGCGTCACGTCGAACGCGATGTACCTAGTGCAAGCGCACATGGAACAGCAATCGAGCGTCGCCGAGGGACTCTACTACGCGCTCAAGCGAGGCGGGAAGGACATCGAAGGACCGAACGTCCGTCTCGCTGAAATCATTCAGCACAGCTACGGCAACTCGCGAGCCGGCGCGCGTCCGATCGAGGAAGGCGAAAAATTCGTGATTGCCGAGGGAGTGTTTCACGACTTGGAAAACAACACTGCCATCCGAATGCACGTCAAGCGGCGCATCACCGACAAAGATGGACACCGCTACAACGACGACATGATCGGCGTTACCGAGAATGCGGCATGTGCGATAGCTTACCGCAATGCCGTGCTCAAGGGAATTCCGAAAGCGATCTGGTGGCCGCTCTACCAGAAATGCCGCAAGATTTCCGGCGGCCGCACCAAAACCGAAACCGTGGACAAGCGCGCCGAGGCTATCGCTTGGCTTGTGGGAAAGGGAATCCCGGAGCGAAACATCTGCGAGCGGCTCGGCGTTTCGAAAGTTTCTGAAATCACCGCCGAGAAACTCGCGACGCTCAAGGGAATTTGCACCGCCATCGCTGCGAAGGAAACTACCACGGCGAAGGAATTCAACCTGAAAGCCGAGCGCACCACGTCGGACGTGAAATCGAGCGGCAGTAACGGGACGATCAGCCACAATCAGGTGCTCGATATAATGACGCTCATGCAGGACTGGAAACTGAAAGACATGGACGTTCGCAAGGCGCTCGACGCCATCGGCCACAAAGCAGAACTCCAGAAGTTGCCGGCGGAAAAAGTGAAAGTCCTCATCGCCGAACTCGAGAAGCGCAAGCGATGAACTGGGTGATTGAGAAGGTGATTCACGTCGGCGAGCGACCGATTTATTTTCTGGCCTATCGGTATCCGGACGTGAATGTTTCATGGTACATGGGTTTCGCGTACTCGCTCGAGGATGCAATCGCGATGGCGCGGAAAGACGAGGAGAAAAACCGTGATCAAAATCGAATGTGACGGGAAATACTGCTACCAGGAGTATGGCGCGCAGACCGAGCCGGAAGGATGGCGACAGGTTTCAGTCCGCACGATCTCGACGCCGCTACAGGAAACGATCGTTGTTACCGCGACGCCGCTCGAGATGGCGAAGCTAGATACCGCGGCTTCGACTGCGTGCGGTAAACACTGGCGGGAAGTCGCGCGCAAGCTCGCAACTCGCGTCGATATTTTCATTGAACCGGACACGCCGATTTCCGAGGCACCGAAAGAGGATATCCCTTTTTGACGCACACGCGAATCAAATTCGAGACGTGTGGCGCGCATGTGCACGCAGAGTTTTTCAGTCGCGACGTGTACGGTGGCTACGCTCACGATGGCCGTTTGATATTCAATGCTCGCGAGTGGGAAAATCTGCGCGAGGTTTTCGATAAACACCCCGAGCGATTCGAGCTCGTGGATCAATCTCCCCGGAGTTAAAAATCGGGAGACGGAGCGTACACCTGTTCGCTCCGGGACGGCTGAGGCGGCGCGGCGTAATGGTCATCACCAGAGGATGCGTCGCCTCGGCAGGGATTCAGGGGGAAAAGTGGAATTGACGCACGGCAGTCTTTTTTCAGGCATTGGGGGATTCGATCTTGGCTTCGAGAGAGCGGGAATCAAAACGTTGTGGCAAGTCGAAATCGATGACTACTGCCGAAGAGTGCTCGCGAAAAACTTCCCGCACGCAAAACGTTTCGGCGATATCCGCGAGTGCGGGGCTCACAACCTCGCCCGCGTCGATATCCTCAGCGGTGGATTCCCCTGCCAACCAGTCGCCTTCTGCGGAAAAGGAGGAGCACAAGACGACGAGCGATGGCTCTGGCCCGAATTCCAGCGCATCATTTGCGAGTTACGACCGCGATTCGTCATCGTGGAAAACGTTCCAGGGCTGCTTAACCGGGGGATGGGAGAAGTTCTCGGGGGGCTGGCCGCGTGCGGGTATGACGCAGAATGGGACACTGTGTCAGCTTGCGAGTTTCAAGCACCACACACACGGGAGCGATTGCTCATTGTGGCCTACCCCTCGGAAAAGCGATGCGGATGGCAGCGGAGTTTTTGGACGAAAGAGACATCACTGGAAATTGGTAGACGCGGTGCGGAATTATATAGGCCTTGGTCCGTCGAACCCGGAATTCCACGAGTGGCTTATGGGGTTCCCAATCGGTTGGACCGAATTGCAGGAGTCGGAAACTCCTTCATCCCGCAAATCGCGGAATACATCGCGCGGCAAATCATCAAAGAAACACAAATCTAAAAACCAGGGGAGAGCGCATGGATCACGTAGTTGTGGACGTGGAAATTCAGAAAACGATTGAGGAAACTCCCGGCGGATGGGACGCGACGGATAAACTCGGCGTCGCGGTCGCCGTCGTGTACGAGCACAAAACGGACCGGTTCAGAATTTACGGACACACGAATGAGGAGCTCCTCGAACTCCGCGCTCGCTTGAGGAAAGCGGACCGTATCTCAGGTTTCAATATCTGGAAATTCGACTTCCCGGTCATTTTCGGACTCTCCGGCCGCGCTCGAGTCGAGGAACTCCGCGACAAAACCAACGATATTTTGCGCCGCATCTGGATTGCACAGAAACTCAATCCGGACACGTTCTCGAGAGCTCATGGCGGATGGGGGCTCGATGTCGTCGCTCGAGGCACGCTCAAAGCGCCGGGAAAAATCGCTAACGGTGCGATGGCGCCCAAATGGTTTCAGAGCGGCGAGTGGGGCAAACTCGTCAACTACTGCGTGGACGACGTGACGCTCGAGCGCGACCTCGCCGAGTTTGTGGACACCTATGGATACGTGGTGAACGGCAACACCGCACAAGTTTTGCGCGGGTTATAGAAGCAAAATCGAAAACCAGGAGAGTGCAGATGGCCAAGAAAAAGAAATTCAAAGAGCAAGTCGTGGACGCAGCAAAGGAAGCCGGCATTCCAGTTGATTCAGTCCCCGAGGATTTGAAAGCGAAAAAGCCGGAACCGGAGACGCCGAAGCCGGTTCGTAACGGACATCTGCAAGCCGCCTACGTTCTGCCGCACTACCGGATTCACAAAGATCTCGGCCAAGTTGTCGAAATGGAATTTTCCTTTCCGCTCACGCCGGATCACAAAGGCAATCTCCCCGATGGCGTCGAGGAAGCATGGAAGTTTATCGACAAGAAAAACTATCCCTCGATTGCCGTCGATGCCATTCCGCCGCAAACCGTCACCATTCGCAAAGCTCCAGACATGAAGCGCGACGACTACATGCTGCACCTCGCAAGCGTGCTCATCGTGCAAGCGAAACTCCGCAAAGTACAGGAGAAAGGGAAAGGCCACGTTAAAACCGTGATGCGCTTTTCGTTTCGGCTGCAATGCGAAGTCACCGAGCCGGACGTTTGCAAATTCGCTGACCGACAATTCGGGAAAGATGTGTGGCTCGAAATGTCCGAGACGCAGGGGAAACTCAAACTCGATCGAGATATTGAATGAAGCCGTACTACGAGCACGCTGGCATCACGATCTACTACGGGGATTGCAGGGAGATTTTGCCGCAGATTGGTTCTGTGGATTTGGTGCTGACGGATCCGCCGTATGGAACGGGCTGGGTTCGCGGCGGGGGAGACGTGGGGGAATTCAACGCGAAGTTCACTAGAGAAGCGTGGGACGTTTGGAGTACCGATTGGATAGGCTCGCGCCGCACAGCTTTTTTTGGGCCAAATTCTAGGCTCGAGGAAATGAAGCAAATATGCCAAAGCATTCTATGGTGGAAGAAAACCAATCCGCGCCCCAAGGGGCCCGACAGAGAGCCAATCGGGCTGACGCATGACCGCATGGTGGGAACTTATGAATGCTACAACGGAGACACCCCTAATCATCCATGCGAGAAACCGCTGGATCTTTTGCTTTGGCTGGTACAAAACTTGTCTCCCGCTGAAAGCATTCTCGACCCATTCATGGGCAGCGGTACGACACTCCGCGCAGCCAAAGACCTAGGCCGTCGCGCCATAGGCATAGAAATCGAGGAAAAGTACTGCGAGATAGCGGCAAAGCGTTTGAGTCAAGAGGTGTTTTCTTGGTGATCGAAGGCGGACCGTTCTACGACCTTGCGCGGCGGGATCCGTTCCGCGCTCTCCTGCACGTGTGGGACAGAATATTTGCGAGTCGCGAATTCAATCCGGATGATCGGGAGACGGCGTGCGGAATGATTCTGCAAATCGCCGGCGTTTTCGCGATGGTGATCAATGAGAAATTCCGACGGCGCCAAGCGAAGAGATAGCGAACTGTGGAAAACCCTGTGCAAAATCTGTGAATCTGTGGAAAACATCGCTTTGCTCGGTCGCTCTGACCGGAATAGAGTAGCCGCTCGATGGCACAGAAATCGCCGTGGTTTATGTTCTACGTAAAGGACTGGATGACGAGTCCGACAGTGCTCCGAATGTCACACGCCGAGAGGGGAATTTACGTGTGGCTTTTGTGCGCTTCGTGGAACGGTGATCACCCCGGAACACTCCCGCTTCCAGTCGAGATAACGGCTAGATGTGCAGGACTTGATACCAGACTTGTTAAGAACTTCCTGAGGAAGTACCCCAATACCTTTCAAAAGGTAGGTAGTCAACTCATAAATAGAAAATTAGCGGAGCAACATCGGGAACTTGACAAGTACAAGGAAAAGCAACGACTTGCGGCTAACGCACGGTGGAGTACTAATAAAAATAGTACCATGCCACCGCATATGCAAGTGCAATCGTCTGCCTTTGCCTTTGCCTCTGCCTCTGCCTTAGATTCAAAACCTACCACCACGCCGCAACCGGAAAACGCCTCAAATCCGGATCCGAAATTTAACATCGAGCAAACCTTACGAGAGATAGAAGCACAGAAAAATTTCCTCAAGGAGAAGCGCCATGCCACAAAAGAAACACCGGGAGAGCGACGCCGACGCCGAGTTGAAGAAGTGGCTAACGCGACTTTTCCTGACGTTCCGCCAAGAGCCAAGTCCTGAGGTTTTCCATACGTACCGCGAATGCCTCTCGCATCTATCCGCTCGCGATTTGGCGATGGCTTTTCCCGAAGCGATTCGCCGCGCCACCGACGGCTACATGCCGGCACCAGGACAGGTGCTTTTCGCGCTCGATGCGTTGCACGATAAATTTGGCGCGCAAATTCCCGGAGCGCACGCGCATTGCTCCAAGTGCGGCGGTACAGGATTCATCACGATTGCGGCTCGAGACTCACTCACCAATCAGGAACTCGGAGGCATTTACAAGTGGGCCGTCCTCTGCCGCGAGTCGCAGAACAGCACGACGCCTCGACTTCCGGATGTTCGCTGGCAGGACTGCAAAGAGGGGCGAACGTTCATCGCGAACTTTGCCGCTCTCGCAGGTAAAACGCCGGATTACGTCGCCGCACTCTTCAAAAAGCGCATCGAGCAGGGCGATGGCAGGTAGTGGGAAAAGCTGATTTCTGAATTTTCAGGAGCGCAGATGGGAAAAACAAAAGTCACGCCGCAATCAAGAGCTCGCATCGCGGAAATGAGGGAGAAACTCGGCCGGCTTCCGATTCCGAAGGACTTCGCCGCAGCGACTCGCTTCCAATCGCACGGACTTGGCACGTTCATGTGGAAATGCCTAGCCTGTTCGATGAGTTTCACTTTCTGTATGGACGGCGCCGCCCACCGCGAGCCGCCGAACTTTTGTCCGCATTGTGGGCGGCAACGTGCAACAGAAAACTAGGAGAGCATCGATGGATGACGTGAGAGATAACAAGAATTGGAAATTGGCGACGAGCGAGATTTACGACGACAGAGAGCGTCGGCACACACTCGGAATCATGGCGGCGATTCTCTATGCGTCGCCGGCGGATGGAGTGTGCAAATTCACGGTGAAAGAATGCGCCGAGCACGCACTTAATCTGCTCGAAATATGTGATGAACTCGTGCCGAGGTACATCGATTCGAACGATCTCGCAAGCGCAGAGGGGAACCAAAAGCGATAGCGAGCGCGGCGCGTGAGGGCGAATGGACGACCGCGCCGCGAAAGGATTTCGCCATGCAGTGGAAACCGATCAGAGAGCCGGGATGGTGGATCGACCTCACGCTCTTTCTGTGCTGTCTCACAGCGCTCTCTTTCTTTTTCGGATTCGTCGTCGGTTTGTATGTGGAGTGTGGAAAATGACTCGCAGCCTGCTCGACGATGTGCGAATCACCGGCCGATTCTGGCACTTCAAAATCGACGGGGATCCGCAGCCGTGGAAACGCAAAGGCGGATTCGGCAATCGCTCATATAACCCATCACGCAACGCGCAAAAAGATATCGCATGGGCCGTGCGTGCGTGTTGTCCAAGCATGATGAACGAGGACGAAAATCTTTTGTGGGGAGTGCGACTCGCTTTCCGTTCGAAGCGCATCGCGACGACGGACGTGGACAACCTCGCGAAAAACTTTCTCGACGCGCTACAGGGCAAAGGCATGTGCTGGACGAACGATCGATGCGTGCGCGAGATTTATGCGATTGCCGTTCCCGATCCTGTGCCATGCACCGAAGGCGTGATTTACCTTGTCACGCCAGACTATCTGGCGTCTTGGAGCGTGCTGCGCTAGATGGGAGAGGCTATTAGGCGAACGGAGTAGAGAATCCTAGTGGTAGGGCTCATAAGATGCTAAAAACCACGAAAAAGCCAATGTTTGCAAAACTGGACTCATTCTGTGGCTATTACAGGCGATTCCTGTGTTCTAGTTACGTTGACAAGACAGTAAAATGAATCAGACCAGAGACCGCATTCGCCACGTCCGCGTTTCGTACAGATGGCTCTGCCTGATTTCAGGACAGGGGATTTGCCGATGGGCGGTCGAGATGAATTGGAACTAAGGAGTGTGCTCAGATGAACGCAAATGAATCAGCAGGGAAGCACGAGCCAACGAAGTTTGAGTTAACTTGCCCATGCGCTCAGTGCGGCGAACACGTTCCGACGACGCGCATAGAGACAGGATTCGCCGGAGAGTTTCAGATGCTCTGCGTAAAGTGTCTGGACCGAGGACTGCGGCGAGTGCGGGCGAGTATCCCCGCGCCCGCCCCGCCTCTTGTACCTGCGACGGAGGGGCCAGAGCCGACACAGGTTGGTCACGTATGGAATAAACAGCGTGGGATATGTTCCTGTGGGGAATGGTGTAGGGACCAAGCGGAGCGGAACTACCACCTAGTCCAAGTGTACCCTGCTTCCGAACTGGTAACTTACCAGCAGCGCGTTGTATCTGGGACGGAGGGGCCGCTGCGCGACACGCTGGAGAATCTGGCAATGGAGTGGGAGCAATCTCTGGTCGTTAGGCATGAGTGTCCACCAGAGACAGCCCAAGGCGTTGAATACTGGCACAAGCGGTTGAAGGACTATCAGCTAAAGTGTGCATCTGAGTTGCGTGCCGCGCTGGCCGCGCACCCAAAATGACCTGGATACCTGTCCACTTCCGGACTGATCCGCCGCCGATCGAGTGCGCTGGACCGAAACTCCTCGCCGCTTGGCCGAGATACGCCGGCAAGGAAGTTTTTGTACAGCACGTCAACGACCGCCAGAACATGCGGAAAGTTTACGCTGATACACCGAACTGCGAGTGCGAGCATTATTTCCGGCTGCGCGATTTTCATTCGGAGAATGGACAGCAAGCCGTCGTCTGCCGGAAGTGTTTGGAGATGGACTAATGCAATGGCACACCGTAAAACTCGTGCTGGATCCGCCGCACGACATCAACTTGACTGGCGCCGAGTGGTGGAATCACGACCGCGGTATGACCATCCGAATCGGAGAAATGATTTCTCGAGCGGAAGCGGTGAGGCGCAACTATTTTTTGAACCACGACGGCTGCGAATGTGATCAGTTTTTCCAGTGCCATCCGGACGATGCGGAAAAACTGGCAGGCGGTCGAGGGAAGAAAAAACCGCTGTTTTTTTGTCGCGCATATTTGGAGATGGATTAGCTTGATCACACTCACCAACGCGCTCCCGCTCTCCGAGGATGATCCGATTGTGATCATGGACGGAAAGCAAATAAAGATTTTCACGCCGGACCGCTCGACGCCGCAGGATTGCACGCGAGTCGTGCTCAACGACGGATCAACGTTTCTCGTGCAGGAAAGCGTGGATGAAATCGAGGATTTGCTCGCGAACGAAAAAAAGTAAACCAGGAGAAAAACATGAACGAGAGAAAGGCAAAGCGAAACGAGCCTGTGTTTGTGCGGCAAGTGTACGATGAAAACATGAGACGAGTCCGCAAAGCGATTCCGCAGTGTGAGTGTCCGCTCGGTCCTGCTCCCAAGTCTCGAGCGAAAGTCACGACGTGCGCGGCTTGCGGCGGCGCGATTCTGACAGCGCAGGAAAAACTTTACGTCAAGAGCCTGAGACGATGAGCGAGCCACGACTCGTCACCTGCTCGCGCCACGGACTCGGACCATGCTATGCGGCTTGCCTGCACGTCGCCGACGGAGCGCACATCGCGCAATTCGATCGGGCGACGGAGACGCACATCGGCGAGGCAATTTGCTGCGAGTGCATGGGACGCGACCTCACGGCGGACGATTGCCTGATCATCTGCGCCGGCTGCATGGCCGAACTCGAGGCGGCCCAACAATGAGAGAAATGGAAGCAGCACAACTTAGAGCGATGGAAGCGACAGGACGACATATCGCAGCAGCTATCGAACGCGCCTGCAAAACGATGAGCGGTTCGAACAAGTGGGGATTCGCTCTTATGATTTTTTCTTTCGACGGTCCGGAGTTTACGTGGATATCGAACGCGCAGCGCGCCGACATGGTGAAAGCGATGCAGGAATTCATAAGTCGCAATCCGCCGGACCAGGTGTCCGCTGATCGAAGTTGACGCGCACGGCTTTCTCGCGTAAGTTCTCGGCGTGAGGTAACGCCGATGCCAGCCTATGTAGCACCGCCGCTCGGGAAAGCAATCGCGCTTTTGCCGGGAGTTGTCGGCTACTCTTTCGGCGGCTTCAACGACCGCACGCCGCCGGCGCGCCTCTCGATTCAATCCGTCGCAGTCGCATCGAACGTCGTCACGCTCAACGTAACTCTCCTCGAAGGACTCATCCCGCTAGTCGGCCAGTTAATCACGGTGCGCGGCTTGCAGACGGCCGCAGCCATGAACGTGACGAACGTTGCAATCGCTTCCGTCTCGATCAACTCGACGACAGGAATCGGAACGATCACCTACGCCGCAACGACTCCGAACATCGGCACGACGACCGATTCCGGACTTGCGATTGTGCCAGTCGCGGAAACTACCGACACGATGGCGAACGGATCCGGACAGCAATTCGCGATGCAGGCAGCCGGCGGACTTGCCTCGAACTCGCGCGACATCGGATGGAGCGTTGAGGCAACGGGCGGCGCGACCTTTACCGCAAACTTGCAAGTCGCCGATGTTGACCTAGACGCTGCGTACACCACGATTGCGAGTGTCACTGCCGCGGGACAGCAAACCGCTATCGGCGTGCGTGCGAACTTTGTGCGCGGCAATCTCTCAGGAGTCTCCGGCGGTACGTCACCGGGTGTGATTTTCAAAATCCTTGTCTAGCATCGAATGACTGCTTTCAACCTTTGGGCGCCGCAAGGCACGGTTACGGGATCATTCCCGGCGAATTTCGGGCAGCCTAACGTACTGTTTGAAACTGGCTCGGTGATCATCGGCGGTTCGTCTCCTGTTTTCAAAATGTGGTATGACGATGTTTCTACAACCGCGATTAACTATGCTGAATCCTCTGACGGCGTGCATTGGACACAGTACGCATCGAATCCAGTCATCGCAGGGAAATCGGATCTAAAACTCTACAAAAATGCCGGCACATACTACGCCTACTGCGGCGTCTCATTCAGCGGGACGCTCATCGATGTTTACACCAGTACGGACGGAGTTACTTTCACGCTCGCAAAAGCGAACGCTCTGCTCCCATCGGCGAGCGGATGGGATAACGGCGGCGTCGAGCAACTTTCGGTTTTGACTGTCGATCACACCGGGAAATGGTGGGCGTATTACACCGGATGGTCTAGCGCTGCGAATCTTCCCACCGATTTTTGCATGGGACTCGTGAATTCAACGGACGGAATCAACTGGACTCGTCCCGTAGCAAATCCGCCGGCGCCAACAATTCCCTATGTGACGAGCAACTTCACTTTCGCGAAGGTCAACGGGATTTTCTACGGATGGTCGCAGCAAGCGCCGCCGCAGTTCTTTACGCAAGGTACCGGAAATCCATTTCACTATGAGGGACCGTCGCAAATCTTTCGCTTTTCAGCCACCAATCCCGGCGGGCCGTGGACGCCTCTTACTTACCAGGGCGCTCAAGTAAACAGCTACTACGCTGCAATTCCCGCAGATTTTTATCCCGGATCATCCCTCAACAACGAGCTCGGTGATCCGTGCATCCTCGCAGCCAACGGCAATCTCTATTTGTTCTACTCTTCTGGATTCGCGAGCACGGCAGATTTTTTGGTCAATCTCGCGATTGCGACGAACACAACTTTCTCGCAACTTGTCGGATCGTACGAGGGCGTCCTAGACGCACCGTTTTCCGGAACAATTTCCCTAAACCTGAACACTTTAGCGCTTGATAATTTTACCCGAGCAAACGCGAACCCCATCGGCGGCAACTGGACTCCGCTTGCTACAGTCAGCGGGTTTCTGGCGGCACAACTGGCATCGAACCTCGCGGAACCTTCTGCGGCGGGCAACGCGGATTCCTGGTGGAACGCGCTCACGTGGGGGAATGACCAATGGTCCGAGGTTACAGTCGCCGCCTGCGTTTCGTCATACGTCGGAATATCCCTTAGGCAAAGTACGGCGGGCGCGGTCACGGCTTATAGACTCTTCTGGAACGGCACGCTAGGCGCAAGTGGGACGTGGACAATCCAAAAAGTTGTGGCGAATACTTTCACGACGCTCGCGAGCGGATCGTTGACACTCAACGCCGGAGACTCCTTGCTTGGCGTCGTAGTCGGTTCGAATCTGCTTTTCTACTGGAACGGATATCTCTTCGCGGCCGCGACGGACAGCGCCATTGCGAGCGGAGCGGCCGGTTTCATGCTCGCCACGGCAGGAGCGGTTACGGCGGCAAGCATCAATTCGTGGAAGGGCGGGCAATTTCAAGGCGCGCCACCGATTCTGACTTCACGACGAGGGACACGGAGCAAATAGCGATGATTCAACTAGTCTCCTACGCTTTCACTGCGATAGAGAATCCACTCTCCGACGGAGGAAATTTCTCCCTCACAACCGGGCAAGGCGCACTCAAGGTTTCCGCTGCGGGACATTGCGAAGTGGCCACGGCTTCGGCCGATTGTCAGGAGTTTTGGTCTGGGCCGGGTGGCGTGAGCGCCGACGGGAATTGGGCGAATGATCAGTACGTGGAAATCACGATTCTGAGCGGGACAGCCGGCTTGGATTATTTTGCTCCGGGAGTGCGTTGTGGCGCAACGTCCGGCTATGTCTGTTTGTGTTTGATGGGAACGAGCGCATCGAATGGACTTTATAAACTTTCCGGCGGAATCTACACGCAAATCGGAAGCGGATTTTCCGCGACAGTGGCGGCGGGCGATGTTTGGAGAATGACCGTCGTCGGCACGACGATTACCATCACGCAAAACGGAACGTTGCGTGCGACTTTCACGGATTCGAGTTTTAGTTCCGGAAATCCGGCTCTGTTCATGTACAGCACCGTCGTTGCGGCCGCGAACGTATCTTTGTGGGCCGCAGGTGCGAACCAGGCTGCGACGCCAACGTTCTCTCCCATCGCCGGGACGTATACGGGAACGAAAATGATCACGATCACCAGCACAACTCCCGGCGGCACGATTTATTACACGAAAGATGGCACGACTCCAACGCACGCATCGCCATCGATTGCCAACGGCAGTAGTATCTCTCTTTCGGCGTCGGCGACTGTGAAAGCAATCGCTTCTATTTCGGATTTCGCTGATAGTGCGGTAGGATCAGCGGCATACACGATCAATCCGGTAACGACGACGAAGCGCGGCACGCGGAGCAAATGACGCCGAAAGAGAAAAAAAGTTTCGCCGCCATCGGGCAGCGATATCTAAAAACCAGGAGCGAAAAGATGAGCGTAACAATGCAGATTCCCGTTGAGGACTTCCTTTCTGAAATCGGCAAACTCCACATGCAGAATTCCGGACTGCAAAGGCAACTGCACGCCGCAAATCGCCGCATCGCCGAACTGAATGCGAGCATGATCAATCTCGCAAAACAGGTGCAGGCGCAGAAAAACGCAGAGGACGGCGGAAAAGTTGCCGAGTTTCCCTCTCCCGAGCAAGTCGCGTCCGACGTTAACGAAGCGATTGAAGCGAACAAAACCAATCAGCCGGCGTAGAATCCGGCTATGGGCAAAAAGAAAAAGGCGCTCAACGCGCGCCAACGTAAGCTGGTACAGACGCTTGCCAAAGGCGCGACCATCACCGAAGCCGCAATCGCAGCCGGCTACTCGAAAAACCGTCCCGATCAATCAGGCTCGCAGGCACTCAAGCTGATTGGAGCGTCCGGAGCAGGCGCCGACTTCCTCGACCGGATGGGACTCACCGACGAAGTGCTCTACCAGAAATATATTTTTCCCCTGCTCAATGCCTACGAGACGAAATTTGTGCTCGACAAAGAGGGAAATCCCAAAGCGATTTACGATGTCCCGGACAACTCCACTAGGCGTTACATGGTGGACGTGGTTTGCCGCATCAAGGGACTCTACAAAGAGGAAAGCGAGGCGGGTTCGCAGCCGGTTCGTGTGATTTACGTGGACCGCTCGAATCGTCCGCCGCGCAAACCGATCATCGAAATTCCCACACTCGCTCCTGAGGATTTGAAAGCCTATGCAGATGGAAACGGCGAACACTGATCCGGGCGAAGCGAATATCTGGGACTGGTACGAGCCGCTCTCGAAGCAAAACATCCTGCATACCTCGGACGCCAAAAACCTGCTCGCCATCGGCGGCGGCGGATCCGGCAAGAGCATGTTTGGGCTCGGTGAGGCGCTTTACACCTGCACGCAGTATCCCGGCGCGCACTGTCTCTTGCTGCGGCGCGATTTTCCCGAACTCGAGAAAGGACTCATCCTCGATTTCAAATCCACGGTGCCGAAGCAGTTCTACAAATACAACGACCAAAAGCATATTGCGACGTTCAAGCACAACGACTCGAAAATCTTTTTCGGTCACTTGCAGAACGCTTCGGAAAAAACTCTCTCGCAGTACCTCTCGAGCGCTTTCGTCTGGATTTTCATCGATGAGATGGGGCAATTCAGCTATGAGGCGTACGACTTCCTGCGCTTCCGCAATCGCGTCAACAAAGAATGCAAGCCGGACATCGAAGGCAACATGCCGATTCCGCGCATGGGCGGCGGGACGAATCCACTCGGACCGGGCTACGGATGGATCAAAACTCTCTGGGTCGATCACAAACCGGTTTCGCAACTCGGCAAAGTCACGCGCTACCGCGACGGCCGCTACTACCAGGTGACGAACGGCGAAGCGAAATGCGTGTTCGATCCGCATGATCACGTGTACGTCCACTCGACCATCCTCGACAATCCGATTCAGATGGCGAAGGATCCGGATTACATCCGGAAACTCGAGCGCCTCGCGCCGGCGCTGCGAAAAAAAGCGCTCGACGGCGATTTGAATTCGGTCGCAGGACAGTACTTCTCGAATTTCACCAACGCGCGCCACGTGCTCTCGCTTCCTCGTGATCACGAACTGATCAAATTCGAGAACTGGCAACCTGTCTGGCTCGGCATGGACTGGGGACTCGCGCACAATTCCGCGGTGTACTGGTTTACCAGGGCGCAGGTTTTCCGCTTCGAGAAATGGAAAAACGTCGTGGTGTGCTATCGGGAGCTCGTCGTCAATGAGACGGCGCACGGCGCGCTCGTCGCTCTCGCCGTTTCCAAAATGCGGCCGGAAGAGATTGCGCGCACGAAAGCGATTTATCTATCGCCCGAACGGTTCAGCCGCACCACGGATCCCGATCCATCGAAAACGATCGGCTATCAGATGGGTTCGCAGTTCCACGAGCTCGGTTTGCCTTGGTGCACGCCGGCGGTAAACAAGCGAGTGGACGGCGCAATCTTCTGCTACAACCTGCTCGAGACGGGCGATTTCGTTTTGATCGAGGAAGAGTGTCCGCATCTGATTCGCACGCTCGAGAACGTGGTGCGGGATCCGACGACGCTGGAGGACGTGCTCAAGTCGGAATCGATCGAGGATGACTGCTACGACGGATGGCGGTACGGACTCGTCTCGCATTTGAACGAGAAAGACAAGCCGCAGGACATCAAGGATCAGGAGCGGATTCAGGCGATTAAGGATCCGACGGCGCGCATGATGCTGGCCTACCAAATCAAGCTAAAAAAGGATCAGCGAGCGAAACACCAGAAACCGCGCTACAATCCCCGCTGGATGGGGAGACGATGAGCGAAGCAGAATCGATGGGACAATGAGATACGCTCAAGCCATCCGCGCTTTTCTTTCCGCTTTGTTTGGAAGCAACCTTGTGGCAGAGTTGCGCGCAGAGTTAATCGAGGCCCGAAAGGAACGCGATTACTTTCGAGGACAGTTCGAGCGAATGCAACTGCTCGTCGGACATATCCGCGCAACTCCCGCTACGACGCCGCGACAGGTGACGCCAGGTGGATTGACACGCGAAGGCGCTCGCCGATCATGGGCGCAGATTCAAGCCGCCCACACCAAAGAGCAATATCCGGATGGTCCCGCAAAATCCGCAGAAACTCAGGAACCGCAGAAAGCGCAAAATTAAGGGGGAATCATGGCCGAGAAACGTTTCGAAAATAAAGAAATGCAAAAGCGCTTCGATGAATCGCGCCCGAAGTCCGGCGGCGGTGGCGAGCACGCAGGAAAGAAAACCGCCGGCGCGCACAAATCGAAGCAGATGGACGAGAACTCGATCGAGGAGCATGTCGAGGAGCACGGTCCTGCCGATCACGTCGAAATCCATTCGCATCACGGCGGCGCAGTTCACAAGTCGGTGCATCACTCGGCGCACGAAGCGAAGGCGCATATCGACAAAGCGTTTGGCGAAAATCCGATGGGCGAGAACAATGAGCAACAGGAAGCGATGGCCGGAACCGATAGTGCTCCGTCCTCGGGCGGCGCGCCGCAAATTCCTACGATGGCGTAGTGGCACGGCGAACAAATCTTTCTGAGGGGGAAACGCGATGTCTTGGAAAAATCACAAGAAATGGCACGCAGGAAAGGGACAGGAGCAGGCAGCCGGCAAGCCGATCGAGCGCTCTGCGAAACCAGGGGTCGCAGAACCGACGCCGGTTCATGTTGCCGCTCCGGTAACGACGGTTCCACAGGGGAATTTCATCGCGAAAATATCCGTCTCGCCGGCGATTCAGAAGTCACGCAACCTCACGGCGGATATTTTACAGGACGCGCTCAATACGGCGCTGCAACAACTCGTGCGCTACGAGAAAACTATCGCGGTGAGCGTCTCGCCGGCGCCGTAGCGGATGGGTGATGGCAGAAAAACCCGAAAGCGAAAAAGAGTCACACGCCGCGGTGCACTACGAAAAACCAAGCCGGCATCCCGGAAAGTTTTGCGCCGGATGCCGGCATTTCATCCGGGCGAGTCCGCCGCGGTGCGAGGGAGTGCAGAGTCCGATTTCAGGGCCGGATTATTGCGACAATTTCGAGCAGGAGAAATAAAAACCAGGAGAACACCAATGCACAGAGCGTTTGAGGTTCATAAGTTGAATAGCCGCGGACTGGCGAAAGCGCAGCGGCTTGCATCTACGTTCGATACCCATCTCGCAATCGTGAGCGAAATTTGCAGCGATGGTGGTTTGACTGTCGGAGAGGAATTCTCGAAGTGCATCGAGCATCTCGAACTCGCTGGTTTTTACGCGAACAAAACCATCGCGGAGCGTCCGGCAAATCAGGATCAAAGCACCGGATTCGAGCCTGATTTCGGACGTATCGGAGACAAGTATCCAGCGGACAAAGCGCTCGAAACAGCGGAATCGCCGGTAGCACCGTACATTTCACTTGCCAGTTTCTCGAACCTCGCGCTCGAGATGGAACTCAAGAGGCGCGGAGCCAAAAGAGGGTAAGCCGTGCCGTGGACGAAGCGCCAATTTTCCTATCTGCAATCGTCCGGCTCACCCCTCACGGCCGCGCAGAAGGCAAAGCAACGCGACGAGGCGCATTCGGATCCGTCGCTGATTCACCGAAAGACATTCGCACAGGCAGCAAAACGCACGGCAAGAAACGCCGCCCGCGATTGACGGCGCCGAATCCATTTCCGCAAGAGCGGAGGGGGTAACAGCATGGCGGCACAGACTCAAGGCGTTTCAGGTGTTGCAGCAATCAGGCTCATTCTCGCAGCGGCAACGACTCAGCTTTTCCTTACCGGCGGTGTAGACGGTCAAATTCTCGTTCTGATTCTGCAACAGGACGCGACGGGCGGCCGCCTTGTAACTTCCGGAAACATTCCCGGCATCGGCTCACTCGATTCCGCGGCTCTCTCGGACACGATTTATTTGTTGATTTACGACGCTAGCACGAATGCGTGGACCATTTCATCAACCACATTCGGCAATGCGGCAATTTCGACTCCACAAATCGTCTACTCGGACAATGCGGCACTCGGCTTCGCGGTGTTCAATGCCGCTGCTGCTGTAACGGCTGTCCCCGCTGGTGCACCGGCTGGCGTCTATCAGATTTCACTTTACCTGGTGACGACGACCACATTCGTGACGAACACTGAAGAAACGATCACGTTTGGATGGACCGATGCGCAAGGTAATCGGACCGTCGTCTACACCACTTCGGCACTCACAGCAGGGACGACGCTGGTTGGGTCGCAGCTTATCGAAAGTACCGGAGTCAACGCGATTACCTGGACACCGAACGTCACCGGTTCAGCGGCGACCGCTGGCGCGGCAAACGTTTCGATTGTCGTCCAGCGCGTCGCTTAAACAATTCAATCGATGGGGCGGGGAAAAACCTCGCCCCATTTTTCTCAGAGGAGATTCCGATGAACGTAGTCGCAAGTGCATCGGCACCAGGCACCGTACAGAGTGCCACTGGCACATACACTCTATTTACCTACACGCCAACCAACGATGTAGATTTTCTCATCGCGGGATATTTGTCAGGCAACAACATCAACTTCATTTGCACGTGGCTCGATGAAAACGGTAGCGGAGTTAACATTTCGAGCAGTGGCTCAGGTCCATTCAACGGGGGCGCTCATCTTCCCGCCGGGCATACGATCACAGTCGCGGTGCAGGTCAGTCATGCGCCAAACACATACGATGCCTACGCGACGCTTTTGACTCTCGGGCAGGAATAAAAGTATGGCGATTCACATCAAGCCAAGCCACGAGGGAATTTTTAAAGCCGCGGCGAAGCGCGCCGGCAAAGGCACGCAGCAATTCGCTCGAGAAGAAAAACACTCGGAAGATCCAAAGATGCGGAAGAGAGCGACGTTCGCGCTCAACGCGAAAAAGTGGAATCACTAAATGGCGAACGAGCAAACCGACGCGACGAAAATCGAAGTTCCGAAAAGGAAACCGGGCGCGCTATGCGGCGTCGAGTGGACGAGGAAAGGAACGGTCGATTGCACGCAGGATGAGCAGCGCTCGATCAAATCGCTCCTCACCAAACTGTTTTCGCGGGATTCACCGCCGCGGCGCGAGGAAATCATCCGCATCTGGGAGCGCAGGCTATTCGACCGCGGCTTTCAGCATATTTTACCGTTGCGGCAAGGCGGATGGGCTCTGCCGGCGCAGGGTACAGGCTACGGCTACGGCGAGGAGTCGAGCAAAAGCAATTTCGAGACGAATATCTACAACTCGTTCAATCAGATGATCACCGCGGCTCTCACCCGCGAAGTACCTAACACTCGGTTCAAATCCTCACGGCCGCACGACGATGCCGGAATCACCGCCGCACAAAGTTCCGAGTCCCTCAAAATTCAAATCATCCGCAACAACAAAATGCTGACTTTGCTCGAGGATGCGTGCCGGCTTTTGTGGACGGACGGGCGCGTGATTTTCGAGACGTGCTACATGAAAGATGCCGCGCGCTTCGGATATGCGGACGACGACGACGACGAGGACGAGGACGACAAGCAAAAAAAAGAGCGCGAGGGAGTGGTGCCAGAGGACGAAAACGATGGACACCTACCATCAACTGAGGGCGGAGAATCCGACGATGGCGGCGGGACTGGACAGGATTCGGACTCTGAATCAGGAGAAACTGACGAGGATTCGGAAAAAGAATCTGAAAAAGAAATTGATGGAAGCGAGGACGAGGAAAAAGAACCCAACGGGCAGGAAGTTATCCGCTGCGGCGGCGCGCTCGAGTGGAAACTCCCGATTCGCGCGAACTGCCTGAACGATTGCGGCTATGCGATTCGCTCGCAGGAATTCGACCAATTCAAAGAGAAAGCGCAGTTCCCGGATGTCGCGGAAAACATCAAGCCGGCGAAAGGCGGACCAGGCGGCGACGACCTCGATCGGCTGGCGCGGCTCAACGTCGAGCAGGGCATGATGGATTCCTACAATACCGCGGACTCGGAAGCGAACACCGTAACCGAAGTTAAAGCGTGGATTCGTCCGTGGCAACTACTCGAACTCGACGACGCAAACCGCGAATCGATCATGAAAAAGTTTCCGTCCGGGATGCAGGTTATTTTCTGCGGCGACACTTTCTGCGAAGCGCGCGACGAGGAGATGAACGATCACCTAACGCTTTTGCACGCGCTACCGGGCGATGGGATGCACCGCGCAGGACTGGGCGACTGGATGCTCCCGATCCAGAAAGTCCTCAACAACTGGCTCGAGCTCGCAAATGATTACTTTGTGCGCGGCGTGCCGGATACGTGGATGGATAACGAAATGTTTGACGTGGACGCCATCCGGGACCAAGTGAATCTGCCGGGAGAGCGGCATCCGTTCCAGCGGGAACCGGGCGTAACGATGGACCAGGTGATCTGGCAGGAGACGCCGCCGCAATTCCCGGAGCAACTCACCGCATTCATTCAGGATTTCAAAGGCGAGACGGCGCAACTCCTGTCCGGCGCTTTCCCGGCGCTGTTTGGCGGCGACACTGGATCCAACGACACGATGGGGGGAATCCAGTTGCAGCGAGACCAGGCGCTCGGCCGTCTCGGTTTGACTTGGCGCCGGCTCAAGGAAGCCATCGCCTGCGTGATGATGAACGCCGTGCAGTGCCTTGCGAAAAATCACGATCATCCGATTTTCGTGCAGGACAAAGTATCGGTCACGATCGAGATGGCATCGCTCAAGGGCAACATGATTGCCTATCCGGAAGTGGACGAGAACTTCCCGGAGACGCCGACGCAGAAACAAAACCGCGTGATCGAAGTAATTCAGGACGCGACGACGAATCCGATGCTCGGAACGATTGTGGACGATCCGGACAACCTCGAACTTGTGCGCGATGCCGTGGGACTTGAAAATTTCGTGATCAAGGCGCTCGAATCCCGCGACAAGCAACTCGGAGAAATCGAAGTGATGTTGCTCTCCGGACCGATTCCGAATCCGAAAATAAAACAGGCGAAAAAACTTCTCGCGCAACTCACCATGCAGGCGGCGACCGATCCGACGGCGCAGGACAAGATTCAGCAAGTCACGCAGGCGATGGCGACGCTTCCGCCGCTTGTCTCATCCGAGGAAATCGATATAGAGTGCGACGATCACGAAATCGAAGCGGCGACGACGCTGCGTTTCATCAACTCGCCGCGCGGCCGTGCAATGCGGAATGGCGAGGAAGAGGAGCGCAACAGTTTTGCGAATATCCGGCTGCACTACATCGAGCACCGCGACGCATTCAAAAAGCAGCAAGCCGACGCGCAGCCGCCACCGCCGGGACCGAAGCCGCCGTCGATTTCGGCGAATGTCAAGGATATGACGCCGGACGAGGCGAGCCAGGCACTCGCGCAGGCGGGAATCAAGAGCGATCCGCAAAACGTCGCGCAAACTCGAGCGACGACGGAAGCGGCGAAACACCCGAAAGAAGCCGTGCCAGTAGTGCAATAAACCAGGAGAACAAACATGGAAATTTGGGATTTGCTCCTCAAGAGATTCACCGGACTTTATTTCGCGTCGCCAGTTGTGATCGGCGATGGTGCGGGGGATGCCGGCGGCGGTGACGAAGGTGATGCAGGTGGTGACGAGGGGGGCGGCGATGGTGGAGAGGGTGACGGCGACGAAGGCGCTGGCGATGCTGGCGACGGCGGTGAGGGAGACCAGGCAGATCTCGGCGACGAAGGCACTGGCGATAGTGAGGGGGAAGGCGAAGAAGAGGGAGAGGAAGGTGAAGAAGGTGAGCACGGCGCAAAAAAGGCGCTAACTCCCGAGCAGCAAGCAAAAGCCGTCGAGAAAGCGCTCAATAAAATGCGCGCGACGGATCCCGAGGGCGCCAAGCTCATCCGCAAGGAATTTTTCAAAGCGCGCCAAGCCGCAGAGCAATTCCGCCAGTTTTTCCCCACGCCGCAGGAAGCGCAGCAAGCGTCCGAACTCGTGGACCGCATCGGCGGCCAGAAAGGCTATGAACGCGCGAAAGTCGAGCTCGACGCCTACGCTCGGGAACTGGACGGCATGTCGAAAGGTGATCCGGCGGTAATCGACATGCTCGCGAAGGATTATCCGAAAGGTTTCGCGAAACTCATGCCGCAGGCGCTCGACAAACTGCGCGCGTCGGACGAAGGCGCCTATAGTCGGCTTGTCTCAAGGCACATGGCTGCGGCGATGTCCGAGAAAGGTTTCACGCGCACTGTCGAGCGGCTCGCCGAACTGATCAGCGACGGAAAGGCGCAGCCGGCGTTTGAGACTGCGAACAAGTTGCTCGCATGGATTCGCGATGTCGAGCAATTCGGCAAGGCGCAGCCGGCGGAAGCGGACAAAGAGGCGATGACGGAAGTCGAGCGCCGCGCCGCCGAAGTGGATCAGAAAGAGAAAGGGATTTTCACGACGCAAGTCGCAAACGATGTAACTACCACGATGAATTCCCTCATCGCGCGACAACTGAATCCGATCATCAAGGGAAAAAACCTCACGCTCGCGCAAAAGCAGAGTCTCGCCAGCGGAATTTTCTCGCGCATCGCGACAACATTGCAGCGTAACGAGGCGTACCAGGAGCGGCTAAAGGCGCTCCTCGACGAGGGTGATCGAGTCGGCGCAAAACGCTACGTCGGTTCGCAGGTTGCGCGCCTGGTGAAAAAATCGACCGACGCGGAGTGGGCCGCTCGAGGATTTACCGGAGTCAAATCGAAGAAAACCGCCGGCGCAGGCGGAAACAACGGCACGAGCACGCCGACATTCGGAAAGAAACCGTCCGCCGAGCAAATCGATTGGTCGCAGGACCGGAGCAAGATGCGGTACATGCGCGGCGAAGCAACTTTGCTGAAACAGTTCGGCGGAAAAGTCGTGCGGTGGGACCGCAACGCGCTATAACTTGCCTTTCCCTCAGATAAGGGCTAACCTCGCACTCGAACGCCATCGCCTGGTGACGTGAGCCGTACTCACGAAAATAAAAACGGAAGCTGGCGCGATGTGAACGGACGAGGGCAAATGCTCGAGTCCCGACAGGAGAGAAACACCGCGGCGATGCGCTCTCGCCGAATCCATTGCTCGCCGAGGAGAACGGCTAAGCGAATGAGACCACGTTCGTACGAGTGTTCTCATGCCGTTAAACAGTCCGACGCCTCTCGATGAGGCGGCAGTACAGGGAATCGAGCTCGAGTCGTGGGCTAAAATGATTCCTGATCTGATGTATGACGGAAAAACGTTATACACCAGGATGAAAAAAGGCACCAAAACCTATCCCGTCGCGAACATCACCGCAGCGCCGGGAAATGTGGGAACCAATACCGGAATCGCGCAACGTCCCGCGTTTCGCGTCCCGGTTCGCGTGCAGTCCGGCGCGGCGATTGGACAAGGCACCGGAGACGGTGACTCGCTCGGACGCGGTTCCGCCTCGCAGTGGATTTCCGGAGACATCCAACCTATTTTCCTGTTTTCCGGATGCGAGATAACCTACCTCACGCAGAAATCGACCAACGGCAAAAACCGTGGCATGGTCGCCGTACGCGCGCAGGAACTCAAAAACTCGCTCGACAGTTTCATGCGTGGCGTCGAGGCTCTGTTTCAGGGCGACAGTTCCGGGATGCTCGATCAGATTCCGACGACTGCCATCGTTGACAGCGGCACCGGCGGCGGCGTGGCTGGCTCTGCGACTTACTCCTCGATCACCGGACTTAACAACGCAAACCAATTTCAGGACCAGCAACTCGTACAGGTTTTCCCGTCGGAAGGCGGGACGGTGCGAGGCTCGTTCCGGATTTCGTATGCGGATGGCGTCGCGCAGGCGATTTACTCGACGGGCTTGCTTCCCGCCGGCACCACGCAGGGCGACTACCTCATGGTGGCCGGATCCTCGGGAGCGCTCGGCGGATCGGTCGCGGGCATCAAGACGTATCAGGTGACGGGAAACACCGGGACGGTGCTCGGCATCACCAAAGCAAACTATCCCGGACGTTTCTCGACCGCGAACATCAATCTCAACAACAACGCCGTGAATCCGTCCGTTCCGTACCGCGCGGAAATCCTCATCGGCCGTGGACTCGGAGAGGATTTCGAGAACATGGACGATTTCATCTGGTACGGCGGACCGGGACAGCGTTTGCAAATCACCAATCTGTACCAAAGTGTGCTCATCGCCAATGCGCAGGACGTGAAAGGCGACACCGCGCTCGACATGGTGAAAAAGCACATGGTGACGGAATTCGGCGGACGCGAGTACGTCGAAGGCTACAACGCCTCACCAGGTCGGATCGATGGTTTGTGTCTGCCGTCGTGGGGAATTGCGGAAATGATCGAGCCTAGTCTCTATGAATTCGGAAACGGCGTGACTTCGATGCCGGTTCCGGATCCGACTGGCAACGGCTGGCTCACTTCCAACATTTTCTACTACAACGCCTGTCTGAATCTCTTCAACTCGAACATGAAAGCCGGCGTCTACATCACCAACGCCGCCGAGCCGACGATCTAAACAAAAGAGGGAAGCGGCGGACGTGATGTCCTTGCGCGCCGCTTCCCCTCACCAAAACCAGGAGAAAAAACGTGGGCGAAGCAAAACGGAAAGCGAAAATCCGAGAGCACGAAGTTGCGACGACGCTCATCAACCGGATGCGGGATGAGATTGTCGAGGTAGAAAAATTCGAGCGCGAAAACTGGGAAGCGATGCCGGACAGTGCGCTCGTCCGCAGGGATCCGGAAAAAACGATCGGCATTGGAAACGTAGTCGGCGGAAAGAAAGTCCGGCAGGACTTCGGCACGGTCGAGGTAAGCGGAATCGACTGGCTCAAACCAGGCGACCGCGTTTTGTTCTCGAGATATGGCGGAACCGACGTTGAATGCGACGACGCAAAGCTAGTCCATCTGCATCGCCTTCAAATCTACTCGAGAAAAAAGCAAAAGAAACTGGCAACTCTGGAAATCGCGTGAGCGGACGAATCACAGGCTCGGAGAGGATTCCGGAACCGACGGAGATAAACGAAGCTCTCGCCGGCATCTACGGTCGCAATCCATTCGGCGGCGGACTCTATCGCGTGGTGTGGGGTCAAACCGAAGTGATGCACGTGCGCGGAATGGACAAGCGCTACACCGAAATGCTCGTCGGACACGATAAACCGATTTGGCTTTTGCAGCGCTGGTGCTCTCCGGAAATGTTCTGGACTCCGGAACTCTACTACGAGATGAGCGCCGACGACGACGGACTCTCGCTCACCGGAGAATATCCGCAGTTTGGGCGGTATGACACGTTTGTTAGTTTCATGTCGCGCCGCATCGAAGGCGACGAGTTGATTATCGAGACGATTCCACTTTCGTTTGAGATTCTGGAATCGCTGATTCCCGTCCTCGAGCAAGCAACGCAACTGACGATGGCCGAACTCAAGCAGACGCGCTCGGAAATGGAAGCGCGCGAGAACGCCGCCAAAGTTGAATTGATTGCGAACCGTCTCGAGGAAGCTCTGCCGCAGCGATACAGCGCAATAAGTTTTTCCGGGCAAACGAACCGCACCGGGAGCGAATGGTCGCGCAGAGTGGAGAGGAAAAGAAAGGAAATCGCCGCAAATTGGAAAAAGCGAAAACTCTTCGAGCGCCGGCCGCGGCCGATGCTCGGTTTCTATCAGGGCAAAACTTAAACCAGGAGAACACAGATGAGCTCTCGACCGATCATGGTACGCGCTAACGCCGGCATCAAAGGCGGATCGAAAAAAGCCGCAAAGGGTTCGCAGATTTTGTCGAATGAACTCAACGGCGAATACGTTTTTACGGGCGACGCGAACATGCAGCACGCGCCGGCGTTTTGGGTTCGCATCTGGAACGTCTCGGACCTCGAGCAACGCATCGAGCGGCCGTGGGTGATGCCGGGACACGCCGGCAAAGTGATCGTGATTCCGCCGCGCGAACCAGGCAAGCAAGTTTCAAAGCCGTTTCTGATTCCGGACATCGTTCAAGTGCCGATTTTCCACGCCGGCTCGGATGAGATAGCAAGCCGCGGCGTGGACGGGAAATTTCTGGCACAGGACGCGCTCAATCCTGAGGACATGAAAGGAAGCTGGAAAACCGTGCGCGTCGTGCTCGCCGCCTCGCTTGCGAATGAGGGAACGAATCTCTATTGGTGGGGACTGTTCTGGGACAGGACGAAGGGACAGGCGAAGGATGATCCGCCGGATCCGGAAGCGCTCGCGATGGCGATAAAACGCCTCGAGGACAACTACAACCGGCTGATCGATGAGGCGCAGATTATGGCGCTTAATCCCAAGACAGTCGGAGAGATAGGCCACACGCACCGCCGCGCCGCGAACTATTTCGGGCGCAGTTTCACGTGGAACATGCGCTATGAGAAGCAGAATCCGTGCGCGAACTGCGGCACGTCTCTGCCGGCAACGGCTTCCCGCTGCTACCAGTGCAAAAAGGTTTTCGACTGGACCAGGGCGCTTGCAGACGGCACGGCGAGCGAAGCCGAAGCCGTGGCAGCCGGGATTCTCAAGAGTCAAGCGAAACATATGGCGAGAAAGCCGCGCAAGGCAGCGGCAACGCCTTAACGAACTTCTAGGGCTCGCGGCCGGGACGGTTTAGCCAATTCTCCTGGTTTTCCCCCCGGCCGCTACCCCTAGATGCGAGGAAAAATGGCCGTACTTCCAGCGGCACCTTATCCGACAGTCGCGCAGGTGATGAATCGAGCGAGAGCGCTCGTCAACGATTCCTATCAACTCGGAGCGGGACGGATTCTCACCAACAAAGCGCCTTTCACCGTTGAGTACCTCAACTCGGCGCTCGAGGAAGTGCAGGAAAAAATCCGCAACAACGGCGTGATCACGCTCACACGCGACAACGTGATTGTAGGTCCGCTTCCGCCGCTTCCGGCTTCCGATCCAAAGCAGCAAACCTCGCTCGCCTACACCGGTTACTACACGAACGGAGTCTGGCTCTCGGATCCGAAACTTCCTTCCGATTTGGTCGCCATCGAAAAAGTCTGGGAGCAAATCGAAGGAAGCGGTGTTCCGTTTTCGCCGATGACGCAGCCAATGGAAGGACTGCCGAGCGTCTATCAGGGACCGTTCATGCGAATGTACGAGTACCGCGGAGACGCGCTCTGGTTCATGGGATGCCTCTCGAGCATCATGCTTCGCCTGCGCTATACCGCGGTGCTACCGATCATCGGCTCCGATCAAATCAACGCGCAGACGCAAGCCGAATCGTGGGCGACGACTTCGATCAATATCCTTTCCTCGACCAACGTGCTCGCGCAACTCGTCGCCGCGCGCTACGCCGAGGCTCGAGCGCCTGGTTCTCCCGGAGCGACGACGGCCGCGGCGAACGGCGACAAGTACATGCGTCTGATCACGAACAAATACGTCCGGATGAAACAGCGGATTCGTTATAACCGCAAGGCGTACGGCGACACGCAAAACCAGAATTCCCGCACCACCAACAATCTGCCGTACTAGAGCAACGGAGCGAGGAGCTCCACAACAGCAACGACGCGCTGAGGAGGCGCAACCCAATGGCCGTAGCAACCGCAGTTTTCACGCAATCGCCTTACCCTCGCGGACAGGATATGACGCAGCGGCGTTTTATTCTCGCCGGCGTGATTGCAATCAGCGCATCACCGGCAACCTATCCGCTCGGTGGAATCCCGATCACGATTGCGCCGAACACATCACCAGGGCAAGGCGGTATCGATTTTCCCGGAGTCTCGAACGGAAACGCGGTGCGCGCAGAAATGCAAACGCGCGCAGGGAGTGGCTACGTCTATAGCTGGACGACCAAAGACGAATGGACTGCGCTTTACAAAGGCAACGTCGTCGCCGTTGGGCAATCGCTGATCGACTCGAACGGAAATATTCAGACGGCGACGACCGGCGGCACCGCCGGATCCGGATCCGAGCCGACGTGGGCTCTGCCGACTGCGGCAAATCCGAATCCGACGACGGTGGACGGTGGAGTAACGTGGACGCTCCAAAACTGGGGCCAGAATTGCGGACTCTTGCGGATTTTTCAATCCGCCGGATCAGCCGCGCCGCTCGTCGAAATCGCACAGGGAACGACAATCGCGGCCGGAATCAGCGGCGATATGATTAGCTGCATTCTGGAATTTATCAAAGGCTAGTTTCCACACAACAGCGCGATGCGGGCGGCGCGAACGAAGTCCGCCCGCGGTTTTCCTGTGAGGTTTCATGTTTTTCAGATACGACGGCGTGGTGCAGACTCCGCTCGGTTTGGCAGTGGACGGCGCCGATATCGCGGTGCTCACCGATCCGAGCAATTTCTCGACGCAGCCCGGTACTCCACTCGCCGAGATTTATTCGGACGAAACATCGAACGCCGCAACAATCACCGGCGCGGTGTGGGAAGCGGGACAAATCCTTTTCACTTTCTTGACGACGCCGCCCGCCGATGTCGTGCCGGGATCTTATATCGCCGTCTCGAGCGTGAATCCGGCGGCGTACGACACGACGCTCGAGGCACCTTATCTCGTCGTCGCAGTGAATGGAAACGTCGTCACGGTCGCAGAACTCACGAATCCCGGAACGTACGTTTCAGGCGGAACCGTCGCGACTTCTGTGCTCCCGAATCCCACGCAGTCCCAGAATAACGGAAACTTTTTTTTCTATGCCGCCGCCGGACTCTACGGCGTGCAGATTTACTACTCGACGGTAGAAATCGATTTGCCGGATCAGGGTGTAGGCACGCTCGCCGGCGGATCGGTCTTGAGCGTCGCTTTGAGCGCTCCGGTTCAGTTTGTCGTGACCGGTTCTCCTGTCACCACTTCCGGGACGCTCGCTCTTGCGTGGGCAACTGAAACCGCGAATCTTGTTCTCGCAGGGCCAGCGGCCGGAGTGCCGGCGGTTCCCACATTTCGCTCACTCGTGGCCGCAGACTTACCAGGCGGAATCGGAACCGTCTCAAGCGTGGGACTTACGTTCGCGGTGCCGGCGTTTTTGACCGTCGCTGTCACCGGTTCGCCGATCACGACGAGCGGGACGCTCGCCATCACCCTCGCGCTTGCGAATGAATCCGCAAACACCGCTCTGCTCGGTCCGACTACCGGCTCGGCGGCGCCGCCGACATTCCGCGCGCTCGTCACGGCGGATTTGCCT
>Ga0209274_10000336_pt1 | contig 31413 bp, 29 predicted proteins | sample HubBroMetageREF1_FD_188343 | JGI IMG/M metagenome (GOLD analysis project Ga0209274, IMG submission 188343) | Reference soil microbial communities from the Hubbard Brook experimental Forest, New Hampshire, USA - Hubbard Brook CCASE Soil... | ecosystem: Environmental > Terrestrial > Soil >...
ACTTTCTCGTTCGACTTGCATGTGTTAGGCACGCCGCCAGCGTTGATTCTGAGCCAGGATCAAACTCTCGTTTGAAACCTGATGCCTACCGACGGGTAGAAGGTAGGCTGCCATCGCCGCATAACCGAAGCAGCTTGCAAAAGCCGCTCTGGTTTCAACAATGCGAGATGGCGCCACCGTTCAGCCTTTTGCTTCTTTGCCTCTTGCGAAGCAGGGAAGAAAAAGTTCACGGTGGTCTATCTTGTGAGATCGCTCGGACTAATGCCCGAATCCGTTTCTCACGACTGGCACGTTCAACCTAGTTGTCAAAGACCGAATCGCGGTCCGCCTAAGCGGTGCGAATTCAGTCCAGGCGAACTCGCACAAGTGCGAATCCGACTGTCCTCGAAACCTTACAAACATACGTGCGGGGTAAAATCCTGTCAATCGACGCATCCCACAGGATTTCCAGATGTTTTCCACAAGTGGAATTTCGTTTGGGATGCGGAGCCAGGAGAGCTGCCGGCCAAACCAGGATTCCTCGCTTCGCTCAGAATGACAAGGCTATTTGGGTGGGCGCTCACGAACACGCGCAACGGTATGGTCTTCCGATTGAAGTAACGCCACTTTCGGCGCACGCCGATCGGAAGACAGAAAATTGAGAAAAGATCCTTTTGGAGGTCCTTGCTTTGAAGGTACCCTTCGGAACTGTGTTGCTTTTCCGAATGAAGTCCCGTGGCCGGAACAATTGAAGGCTTTCACGCCCTCTTGAATCTTAGATGCCGGACGAGCGACGAGAGTTGCAGACAATTTTGCCCGGCTAGCCACACTACTGCTCTCGGTGGATTGTTTATAGCAGAAGTGCAGGCGGTTGTGCAACAAAAAGTTTGGGAGGCTGCGAGGTTAACCGATTTGATTCGTCGCGGCACTCGTTCGCCCAGGAATCTGGACGGAGTTGAGGAGATGCAGGTTTCGCTGCGCTTGACCGGACAGTCGAGACGGCTGTCCCCACACGAGCCTTTTCTCTCCACGTGTTCTTACGGGAATTCCAGGGTTACGAATTTAGCTGGCTGGTGGCCGGTGTTGGTGAGGGTGTGCGCGGAGCCGCCGGGTTCCCATCTCACTTCGCCGGATTTGAGGCGTACCGGCCCGGGTGACTGACCTACAACCGCGCTGTGCAGGTAGAGGTCGCTGATGGGGACTAGCAGGTAAGCAGTTTTGAACATGGGTGCTACGGCGCCGGGTTGGAGTTCGAATTCGGAGGTGCGGATGGCGTCCTTTACGAAGAGGATTTGCTGGGTGCCTCCGGGGAAAGTTTCGAGGGCGCGGTCTTCATTCTTGTTGGGATCCCACTTGGTGGTCGCGTGGCGGAGGTTTTCGTCGTCTACGATCTCTATGGTCACGTTGCGGAACGGCTGGGCGGTTCGATTGCTGGCAATGTGGACGAAGGTCGCCGGAGTGAAGTGAGTTTCTCCGTCCTCTAGCTTGATGGTTACAGGGGGCTTGTCCTTGACGGCGTTGACCACCTCGGCGGCGCCTAGATTGACGGCAATGTAATCGTGGCGGTGCCAGTGCATGAGAGTGTCGGAGTGGGGCGGGACTTCGACGTTGTAGACGCGGACGTATTTGTTTTCGAGAGTCAGGTGGTGGTGAGGCTCGGCGGAAAGTTCGACTTCGGGGGCTAGGGCTTGGGCGGCTAACAGGGTTGTGATTAGACAGAAGAAAATTCGGCGCTTCATGCGGCGAATTGTAGCACTGGCGGGAGTAGTGGTCGGGGGCTGAAGCCCAAAATCAAAGTCGAAATCTTACGCGGCGCTGAAGCGCCGCTCTTCCACGGTATTCCAGGCATTCGTCTGCGGGGCCGTCACGCTGTTTACGGGCAAAGCCAACTTCCTCAAGTGGGTTATAATCGGGCGCATTCATGAACCTTACCTCTGGCGCGCGACTTGGTCCTTATGAAATTGTTTCGCCTTTGGGTGCGGGCGGGATGGGCGAGGTTTATCGGGCGCGCGATACTCGACTCAAGCGCGAAGTGGCGATCAAAGTTTTGCCGCAGGCATTTTCCCTGGATGCCGACCGGTTACGCCGGTTTGAGCAAGAGGCACTGGCTACCGCTGCGCTGAATCATCCCAACATTCTGGCGGTGTTTGATATTGGCACCAATGAAGGCTCGCCTTACGTGGTTTCGGAATTGCTTGAAGGCGAGACTTTGCGGGAGCGGTTGCGGGGCGGGGCGATCGCGGTGCGCAAGACTCTGGACTACGCGTTGCAGATTGCGCATGGGTTGGCTGCGGCGCATGAGAAGGGGATTGTTCATCGCGACCTTAAGCCGGAGAATCTTTTTCTCACTAAAGATGGGCGGGTGAAGATCCTCGACTTCGGGCTGGCGAAACTTACGCAGCCTGATTCCGCAGCGCAGACTTCGCTGCCTACGATGACTCACGCGACGGAAGCGGGCGTGGTGATGGGGACTGCCGGGTACATGTCGCCCGAGCAGGTGCGGGGCGTGGCTGTGGATGCGCGGTCTGACATATTCAGTTTTGGGGCAATTCTTTACGAGATGCTTTCGGGGAAGCGAGCATTTCATGGAGAGACGGCCGCGGATACGATGAGCGCGATTTTGCGGGAAGAGCCTCCGGAGTTGAACGAGACGAATCGGAATGTTTCTCCGGCGCTGGAGCGGATGGTGCAGCACTGCCTGGAGAAAAATCCGGAGCAGCGGTTTCACTCGGCGAGCGATATTGCGTTCGACCTGGAGCATCTGACGGGAGTTTCCGGGACTACGGCGCGCGCGGCGGTAGCGGCGGCGGAGGGCGGGCGTCCGCGAGGCAAGTTGCTGGTTGCGATAGCGGGCGGTTTGGCGGTTGGGCTGGTTATGCTTGGTTTGGGGTGGTGGCTGGGCAGCCGAGGACACGGTCCAGCGGGCATGGCCGAATACCAGCAGATCACTTTTCGAACGGGTTCGATCGGGAATGCGCGGTTTACTCCCGACGGGAGCATCGTTTACAGCGCCGCGTGGGATGGCGGCGAAGAGCAGCTTTATATGTCGCGGACGGATGATCCGGGGGCGCGTGAACTGGGAATCAAGGATGCGGAACTGCTTTCGATTTCGAAAGGCGGAGAGCTAGCGATTCGGCTCCGCACTGTGTTTCCCGGAGGCTATAAGCGGGTCGGGACACTGGCGCGGGTTCCGCTCAGCGGGGGGACGCCGCGAGAGGTGCTGGAGAATGTAGGGGACGCGGACTGGTCGGCGAATGGCGACAGCATGGCGATTACCCGGTACGTTCCGGAAAATAATCATTGGCATCTGGAATATCCTGCGGGCAAGGTTCTGCTGGACACCATCAACTGGATCAGCCATCCGAAGATTTCGCCGGATGGGAAGTGGATCGCTTTTGCTGATCATGAGAACCCGGGCGGGGACGACGAAGGTTCGCTGGCGGTGATCGGGGCGGATGGGAAGGAACAAGAGAAGAAGCTGTCTTCGGGCTGGACTTCGTTGCAAGGCATTCTCTGGTCTACCGCGGGGGATGAGATCTGGTTTACATCCACTAACACGGGCCAGGCCTCGAATCCGCGGGCCGTTACTCTTTCGGGCAAGCTGCGGACGATCACTAACGTGCCCGGAGGCTTGTGGCTGGAAGACCTGCGCAATGGAACGGTGCTGACGGTGGCGAATCACGAGCGGCTCGCGATTCGGGGACTGGGGCCGGGCGGGAAAGAAGAGCAGGAGCTGGGGTGGTTTGGATGGTCGGAGCTGCGCGACATCAGCCGCGATGGGCGGAAGATCTTATTTGAAGAGGAAGGCGATGGCGGGGGTCCGAATTACACGGTGTATCTGCGCGACACGGATGGATCGCCTCCGGCGCGCATTGGCGAGGGCCTGGCGATGGCTATCTCTCCGGACACAAAATGGGCGATTACGAGACGGGCAAAGGGCGGGCCGCTGAACCTGGTGCCGACGGGAGCGGGCGAATCAAGACAGCTCACGCACGATGACGTCAGCTATGACCGGGCCCAGTTTTTTCCGGATGGCAAGCGCCTGCTGGCCTACGGGATTGAAGCCGCGCATGGCGGGCGCGACTATGTGATCGACCTGAGCAGTGGAGATTCTAAGGCGATCACTCCCGAGGGCATGAGCGGCGTGCAACTCTCACCGGATGGCAAGAGCGTCGCGGTACGTGCGTCCGACGGGAAACGAGGTATCTGGTCGCTGGAAGCGGGCGCGTTTCGTGCCATACCGGGGCTTGAATCGAAAGACACGGTGATTGGGTGGACGCCGGACGGGGAGTCGGTGTATGTCGCTCCGTACATACGGGGCGCGAAGGCTTACCAGGTGTATCGGGCGAATATACAGACTGGAAAACTGGAACCGTGGAAAAGCTTTGGGGCAGACATCGGTGCGCAGGGCGCGACGCTGGTGGCGCCTCACCTGTCGAGCGACGGAACAGCATACGCGTATCTCTACGTTCGGATATTGTCGGAAGCGTACGTGGTTACTGGGTTGAAGTAGGGCCTGCCTGGCGAAAACCTCGGAGAACTTCGGCGGCCCTCGCCGACCTTGATGAGAGCTCACCTCCGCGGCTGAAGCCTTTCCTGGTCTGAACCCTTATGGCACGGCTGAAGCCGTGCCCATCCCGATCGCATTCGCGGGCGAGGGCGCCCGCGCTATGCTCCGCATGCAGCTATTTCGGAAGCAGGCCGAATACGCCTACGCCGGTGGTGGTGCCTACGTAGACTTTTCCGTTGATGATGAGTGGAGTGATGAACTTGTTGCCGGCACCGAAGTGATCGCGTCCATCGGAGGCCTGGTTGGAGTTGTATAGTTCGAGCAAGTTGGTGGAGTTGTAGGCATGCAGAATGGCGGGATTGGTATTCTCCGCGGCCCAGACGATGGCGTCCTGATTTCCGTTGGAGGAGATGCTGGGAGTGGCTCCGGGATAGCCGAAGGCGTTGCTGGTTTTGGCCACCGGCGTGGTTAACAGCTTCGCGTTCTTAAATTGAAAAGCGAGGATGGGCTGGCCCACCGGGCCGAAATATAGTTTGCCGCCGAAGTAGGCAGGTGAGGACCAGATGCCGCCGGGCAAGGCTCCGGCGAGTTCCTGATACATCTTGTTGCTGCCGGAATTGAACTTTCCCATGGAGCTGCGATTGACGAGGTAAAGGTTGCCATCTTTGCCAGCACCGGCAGCGAGATTCCAGGTGGCGCCGGAAGCGTCTTTCATGGCAGGCAGCAAGATGGCTCCGCCGGAACCGAGGTCGGTATCGTCTTCACTTTCCTTTACACCGTTATCCATCTCAAAATAGTCGGCCACGGCCAGGCCGCCGGCGGTGGTGAGTCTGATGAAGGCATTGCCGTAGTCGCCGTCGCTGGGGGCCTGGCTGGAATTCAGGGTGGTGTCGAAGATGCCGTTGGCGTCGAGGAAAAAAATGTTGCCGAGAGCGTCGGCGGCAAGGCCCCCACCCGCACCCCAGATCGCTCCCTCATTCCCGTTTGGGGTGACGTTGATGACAGTTTCCTGGGCAAGGGTGGTGGCACTGTAGCCCATGATCCAGCCAGTGTACGGACGTATGTCGCAGTGGGACGCCCAGGCGAGGTAGACGATGCCGCCAGTCATAAGCAGACCGGAGCGTTCTTTGTATTGGGCAGGATCGAAAACGACGTCGCCGCCGGAACTGTTATCGCCGGTGCCGGGGAATTTGGCTGCAATGTCGACGGGGCCTTTGTAGAGTTCGCCGCCGGTGGCGGCATTGAGAGCGTGCAGGCGCTGATGATAGTTGCCGGAGGAATCCTTTGACATGGCGACGGTGAAGATGACGCCGTTGGTTCCGGAGGGGCGGATGACGGGAGTGGAAGTGATTCCAATTTCTGGAGTGACCTGGGAGCAGCCGCGATTGTCGGACGGGGTCTCGCCTGACTTGAGGGTGGTCATGTGCCAGATGAGCGTGCCGCTGTCGGCGTCAAAGGCGTAGACCGAGTCGTGTTCGGTGACAACGATAAGAAGGTTGTGAGTGCCGCGGCCGGAGATAGGAACGGCTGAGAGATACAGCGGCTCAGCGTCAACGAGGCCGTCGACGGAGAGAGTGAATAACCTTCCAAAGGATGCGGAATTGACGTTGCTCGGGGTTAGCACGGTCTCGGAGGGATTGAGGCCAGTGCGGGCAGTGTTGTTGTGGTAGGTGAGGACATCCTGAGTGAATGCGAGGGATGCGCCGCCTGCGAGACAGCAGGAAACGGAGATGGCGGCTGAGATGAGTCGCGTGACAAATGGCCTGCAGAACGGCATGATGAGACCTCCCGGGGGTGTGGTTATAAACGCGGGGGACAGGTTCGAGAGCCGAATAGGCTCTCTGCTGGTAGGACGGAGTGGCGGGACGAGGTAGCTTTCGCAGAACCTCTCCTGTTGCGCCCGCAATAGTGGCATTATGGCAGGGTTCGCCGGGTAAAGGCAAACTCGTTGGTGCTGGCGGGAATTGGCTGGTTCCTGGAATTGGTTTGGGAAAGGATGATACCGGTGAGGAGATCCTGGCTGCGTTGGACAGCGTTTTTCTGGGTTACGGCATTCTTTTTTCTGGCCGGTTCTTCGATCCTGGCGCAGGAGAATTCCGGAGAGCGGGTTTTCTTTCGTGCCAAGATCTTCACGGGCGATCCGCAGAATCCTTATGCGGAGGCGGTTGCGATTCGGGGGGACAAGATTCTGGCGGTGGGGAGCCTTCCCGAAGTGTTGAAGTCTGTATCGGCGACGGCGGAGCGTGTTGATCTGGCGGGCAAAAGTCTTTTTCCTGGGTTCATCGATTCGCACAGCCATTCGATCGACGGCGGGCTCAACCTGATTTCTGCCGATGCGAGCGAGAAAGTGGAATCACTCGATCAGCTTCCGGCGTTTGTGGCGGACGCGGAGAAAACGGGAAAGGGCATGCGCGGCGACATTCTTGAGATTCTTGGCTTACCGCTGGAATTCTGGTCACATCCGGACGTGCTGAATGCGGATTTCAGCACTGGGGCTTACGAGAAGCAGAGTATTGTTCTGCGCGGAATGGATGGGCACACCGCTTGGGCGAATCGAGCGCTGCTGGAGCGGGCGGGGATCACGGCTGATTTTCTGAAGAAGCTTTCGGCTGGGGAACGCGGTTATTACGGCGTGGACAAAGACGGGCGGCCGAACGGCTTTCTGGTGGATGCGGGCATGGAGAAAGTTGAGCCGCTGCTACCTGAGCCTACCGCGGAGCGGTTGCTGGCGGCGGGGCGAGCCGCAGTGGAATACAACTACAGCCTTGGGATCACGGCGTGGCTTGATCCGCTGGCCGCCGACTATGTGTTGCGGGCTTACAAGATGCTGGCCGAGCGGGGAGCGCTGAATTCGGAGGTGGTGGCGTTTCCGCAGGTGTTTGCAAAGGATCCGGCGGCGGAATTGGCCGGGGTGCAGAAGACGCGCGAGGCTTACAAGAATGTGCCTCATCTGCACGTCACCGGGATCAAGGTATTTGCCGACGGGGTCGTGGAGTATCCATCGCAGACGGCGCATCTGAGCAAGCCGTATAAGAATACGGGGCGGAATGGGGATCTGCTGTTTGAGCCGAAGAAGTTTGCCGAGCTTTGTATATCGGCGGACAAGCAGGGGTTGATTATTCACGTGCACGCGATTGGCGACGGCGCGGTGACGGCGGCGCTGGATGGGATAGCAGCGGCGCGGAAGGCGAATGGGAATTCCCGATTGCCGCATACGATTACGCATGAACAGTTTGTGCTGCCGGGGGATTTTCCTCGGTTCCGGGAGTTGGGCGTGGTGAGTGCGCTGCAGCTTTTTTGGGCGGATGCCAGTCCGGATACGATTGAGATTCTGAAGCCTTATCTGGATGCGGAGATTTACCGGTGGCAATATCCGGCACGGTCGATACTCGACAATGGCGGGATTATTTCGGGGGCGAGTGACTGGCCGGTCTCTACGGCGAATGTTTTCCGGGCAATTTATCAGGCGGAGACGCGTAGCGGACCGGAGGGAGTGCTGGATCCGTCACAGGAGATGCCCCGCGAGGCGATGTTTTATGCCTATACACGGAACTCGGCGCGAGCTATGAATATGGATTCGATTGGAACGATCGCTCGAGGGAAGCGGGCGGATCTGGTTTTGCTGGACCGCGACGTGTTGACGGTCTCTCCGGAGGAGATGCGGGATACGAAGGTGGTGTGGACTATGGTGGCGGGGAAGATGGTGTATCGGGCGAAGTGAGTTGAGACTTGTTTATGACTGAGTTGGGTAAGTTGCTGATCGGGTTGGGGGCAGTGATCGTGGTGGTGGGGATTGTGTTGATGCTGATCGGGCGGACGAACTTGCCTTTGGGGCGGTTGCCGGGGGACTTTTTGTATCGCGGAAAGAATACGACGGTTTATTTTCCGCTGGCTACTTCGGTGGTGGTGAGTGTGGTGCTTTCGGTTTTGCTTTATTTGGTTAGCCGATGGCGGAGATGATTTTCTTTTCTTGACCTGCGGTGTTGCGGTCTGCTTCGCGGCCAGGCGCTGCCCTGCATCTTCGCGGGTATACGCTTCAGAATCTCCCCGGGCGCTTGCGTCGCTGAGATCCTTGATCCCTGTCACCCCTTGCTGATGAAGGTCCAAAACGCGCTCGGGAACGCGAGCGGTGGTGGAAATGTCTTGCGGGCCGGTGGCGCTGGCGAGTTGCAGAGGTCCTTCGCTTCGCTCAGGATGACAGGGATTGGGGGATTAGGGTCGGGGGATTGATACACTGCAGTCGACATATGTCATTCACTGATCAGCTTGGGTTCAGGTTTGCGGCGCCGGAGCGGCGGGTTTGGACTGTGCGCGCTCTGGTGGCGGCGGTGCGGACTCATGTGGAGCGGGAGTATTCCGATGCGTGGGTGGAGGGGGAGATTTCGAACTTTCGGGCGCCGGATTCCGGGCATCTTTATTTCACGCTGAAGGATGGGAATGCGCAGATCCGGGTGGTGATGTTCAGTTCGAAGGCGCGGCTGCTGCGGTTTCGTCCGGCGGACGGGATGCAGGTGGTGGTGCGGGGACGGGTAACGATTTATGAAGATCGCGGCGAGTTGCAGATCGCGGCGGAATATATCGAGCCGAAGGGCGCGGGCGGGTTGCAGGTTGCGTTCGAGCAACTGAAGGCGAAACTGGAAGCGGAGGGATTGTTTGCGGCGGAGCGGAAGAAAGCGATTCCGACTTTGCCGGCGCGGATTGGGATTGTGACATCGCCGCAAGCGGCGGCGCTGCGGGACATCCTGAACATTTTGCAGAGACGGCATCACACGGCGAATGCGGTGATTTATCCGGCGCAGGTGCAAGGGGATTTCGCGGCGGTTGAAGTGGCGGCGGGAGTGCGTTATTTCAATGAGGTCCGCGGCGACGCGAGCCGGAGCGTGGAAGTGATCATTGTGGGGCGCGGTGGAGGGTCGGCGGAGGATCTGGCGGCGTTCAATGATGAAGGGCTGGCGCGGGCGGTGGCGGCGTCGGAGATTCCAGTGATTTCGGCGGTGGGGCACGAGACGGATTTCACGATTGTGGATTTTGTGGCGGACCTGCGGGCGGCAACGCCTTCGGCGGCGGCGGAGTTGGTGATTCGGTCGCGGGTGGAAATTGAGAATCAGGCGGAGGCGGTGCGGGAGCGGCTGGTGCGGGCGATGGAACGCGGGTTGTTGGAGGCTCGGCATGCACTGATGGAACGGGCGCAGCATGGGGCGTTTGCGCGGATGATGGACTTGATCCGGCAGCGGCAGCAGAAGCTGGATGATCTTACTTACCGTTTGGAGCGTGGGGAGCGGGCGATGCTGGAGTTAATGCGGCGCCGTTGGGAAACACTGGCGGCGGCGGTGCGGCATTACGATTTGCGACGTGTGCTCGGAGGAATTCGTGGGGAGTTGAATGCGGGGACCGCGGCTTTGGCGGCGGCGATGCGGAATCAGCTTTTGCAGAATAAGGTCCGCGTTGAGCGGATGGGCCGGGCTTTGGAGACACTGTCTCCGCTCGCGATTCTGGAGCGGGGGTATGCTTTGGTGTTTGATGGAGCGGGAGAGTTGGTGAAGGATGCTGGGATGGTGAAGGCTGGGGATGAGATTCGGGCGCGGGTGGCGCGGGGGGAGATTGCGGCGGTGGTGAAGAAGGCAGGCGGGGGGGAAGCGGGCCGCGGCAAACGATAAGGAAGCGAACCAAACGCGCGAGTATTGTGTCGCGGCGTTACTTAATAGAAGCAGCGCGACACATCGCGCGGCTCGCCCGGGTCCTTCGCGAGACAAAGGGCGTCTCGCTCAGGATGACAAGTCGTATTTGTTATCGACTGGCATTAGCATACTCGCTGTCGTCTGGCATTAGAATGTTGGGTTCCGGCGTTTGAAATTTCTACGGAGAGTCCCGGCGATGCACATGATGGCACCATGGTCGAGAGTGTCGTTTACGGTGCTCGACATTCTGCTGGTGGCGCTGATTATCTATGAAGTGCTGGTGATGATCCGGGGGACGCGGGCGGCGCCGATGCTGGCGGGACTGGCAGCGGTGGCGGTGGCGTTTTACCTGGCGCGGATCGGGGAGCTGGTTACTCTGAACTGGCTGGTCGGGCATTTAGTGCCTTATGTGGTGTTTGCTTTGATTGTGGTGTTTCAGGCGGAGATCCGGCATATGTTGTCGGATGTGGGGCGGCGGGTCAGCTTTTTGCGCGGGCCGGCGGTGGAGGGAGATTCGTATGATGACATTGTGCTGGCGGCGAATCTTTTCTCGCAACATCAGACTGGCGCATTAATTGTGATTGAGCGCGAGATTGGGCTACGGACTTATATCGAGAGCGGGGTGGCGATGGACGCGCGGCTTTCCTACGATCTGCTGGCCACAATTTTCCGGCCGAGCGCTCCGCTGCACGACGGAGCGGTGATCGTCCAGAAAGACCGGTTGGCGGCGGCGGCTTGCTTTTTGCCGCTGTCGATGAATCCGGTGCTGTCGACGCAGATGGGGACGCGGCATCGGGCGGGCATTGGAATCACGGAAGAAACGGACGCGATCGCAGTGATTGTTTCGGAAGAAACCGGTGCGATCAGCGTGGCCGTGGGAGGAAAGATCGAACGGGACCTGTCGGTGGAACATCTGCGCGAGGTGTTGAGCATGGAGCTGCGGCGGTATATGTCGCCGGTGGCGTTGCCGACGGTTGGGCCACCGCAGGACGAGTCGGATGGGGGCGGCGGATCGCTGCGGGCGGGCGCGCAGATGAGTTCCGAAGAGGAGTCTGCGCCGGAAGCGGAGCGGCCGCTATGATGAGCTTCTTGCGGCGCTGGGTGCTGCATAATTTCTGGCTGAAGGTTTTGTCGCTGGTGCTGGCCACGGGATTGTGGCTGGCGATTGCGCCTGACCAGGAACCGGCGGAAGTGACATTGCGGGTGCCGATTGAGTTTCGACACGTTCCTCCGGAACTGGAGATCGGATCGGTCACCGCCCCTGAAGCGCAGGTTCGGGTGCGCGGACCGGAGCAAATCATTCGGGAGCTGCGGCCTACCGATATCCACGCGGATCTGGAACTGAAAGATGCCGAGCCGGGCGAGCACACTTTTCTTCTGACGGCACAGCAGATTCACCTCCAGCGGGATTTGACGGTGGTGCAGGTGGTGCCGGGGCGAGTGACTGTGGTCATGGGAAACAGTACAGCGTTGGGGAGCGGGCGCTGACGTGTGAGCGGCGTCTTATATGGGGCGCACCTCAGGGGCTTAAGCCCAAATCTAGCGGGGGCTTTGAACGCAGGCCTAAAAGGCCTGCTCCACCCGCTTTGCCTTGAACGTAGGCGTCGAAGGCTTGCTCCACTCGCTTCGTGGTTCTCATTTATCATTCTCATTTATCATCCTCTGCAGGGCGTTTCAGATTTGGCATCCGACTCTTTGTGAACCCCCCCAATTTATGAGCGCTGAGATCAGACAATTGTTTGGCACGGACGGGATCCGAGGAGTGGCCGGTGAATTTCCGCTGACAGCGGAGAGTACTTATCTGATCGGGCGTGCGCTGGGACACGATTTGATCCGCGGGACGCGGCGGGCGCGGGCAGTGATGGGGCAGGACACGCGTGAATCGAGCGGGTGGATTGCGGACCGCGTGGCGGCTGGGCTGGCGTCGGTGGGTGTGGAGGTGCACAGCGCGGGCGTGATCACGACCCCCGGAGTTGCGTACCTGGCGCGGGCGCGGGGGTTTGCAGCGGGAGTCGTGATCTCGGCGTCGCATAATCCCTGGACGGATAACGGGATCAAAGTTTTTTCCGGAGATGGATTCAAGCTGACGGATGCCCGGGAGCTGGCGATTGAAAAAGAAATCTTCGAGCTGCTGGCGAAACCGGGAGCGTTGGACGATACCGCACTGAAAGTTGCCGGGCCGTCCTTGCCGGGAGAGGCTGAGCTGCGGAAGGCTTACATTGAGTCGCTGGCGGGGAGTGTTTCGTCTGACCTGAGCGGGTTGCGGGTGCTGGTGGATTGCGCGAATGGGGCGGCTACGGCTGAGGCTCCGGAATTGTTCCGGGACTTGCGAATCCAGGCGACATTTATTCATGTGGCGCCGGACGGGAAAAACATTAACGAGGGGTGCGGGGCATTGCATCCGGAGACGCTGGGTAAGGCTGTGGCCGCGTCGGGAGGCAAGTTTGATTTAGGGGTAACGTTTGACGGCGATGCGGACCGGGCTTTGTTTTGCGATGATGCGGGGCGCGTGGTGAATGGGGATGGCGTGCTGCTGCTGACGGCGCGCGATTTGCAGGCGCGCGGAAAGTTGAACGGATCGACGGTTGTGGCTACGACGATGTCGAATATGGGAGTTGAGATCGCGCTCAAAAAAGCGGGCATTCGCATGCTGCGGGCGAATGTTGGCGACAAATACGTTTTGGAGGAGATGCTGAAGACTGGGGCTACTTTGGGCGGGGAGCAGTCGGGACATATTATTTTTCGTGACGGCGACGCTACTACCGGGGATGGTCTGCTGACTGCTTTGCGGGTGATGGATGTGATTGTGCGCTCGGGCAAGAAGCTGGCAGAGTTGGTTAGTGATCTGAAGGTTTTTCCGCAGAAGATTCAGAACGTGCGCGTGCGGGAGAAGATTCCGTTTGCGCAGGTGCCGGAGGTGCAGCGGGCGATTGATGCTGCGGAGCGCGAGTTGGATGGGAACGGGCGCGTGGTGGTGCGGTATTCGGGGACTGAGGCTTTGGCCCGGGTGATGGTGGAGGCGGAGTCGGAGGAGCGGATGCTGGCGCTTACGGCGGGGATTGCGGAGGAGATTCAGAAGAAGCTGGGAGCGTAGGTCGTCAGTGCGGCTGACATTAGTATGTTTCTTCGTTTCGTGATTGCCGACCGAGACCGCGAATCCCATCAAGAGCTAGGCCTTTTTCATGCCGCTGGCAGGCTGCGCGATAGCGACTCACTCTCGGAGGCCGAGGAGACACTGCTTCAAGAAGTTCGCGACTGGTTCAACATCAACCTGGAAAAACCGAGGAGATTTACTTCTGCCAAGCCTCCCTATTACCGCAAGCGGCAGAATGGAATTTCGTGGTTCAAGGATTCAGCGCGAGAACACATCAACAAGATGCGCGAAATGGTGGTGCTGTTGGAGCACCACGACGTACCTGTTCGAATGATCAAGACGACGCGACCGGGCTACGTGGTGTATGAGGATGAATTTCAAATCGTCGCCGTGCCGTTCGCTGACTCCGACATATGAGTATGTCGGACGGAGGGTCAAAATCCCCGCCGTGTCCCTCCAAAGAACGGAGGGACACGGCGGGGCACCCGCTTCATTTTCGCCGCTGGCAGTTGTCGGACAGGAGTGTCCGACCCACATGAGCTAATCCAAATCCCGCCAGTTTGCGCCTACTTCCATTTCTACTAATAGCGGGACGGCTAGTTCGTGGACTCTCTCCATTTGCTCGCGGACTAGAGACTGCATGGTTTCCACTTCTTTCTCGGGGACTTCGAAGACTAGTTCGTCGTGGACTTGAAGAGTCATTCTTGATTTCAACTCTCGTTCTTGCAGAATCGCGTCGATTCGGATCATGGCTAGTTTGATCAGGTCCGCTGCGGTGCCTTGCAGCGGGGTGTTTACTGCAGTGCGTTCGGCGAAGCCGCGCTGGGTGAAATTCTTGCTGTTGATGTCGGGGATGGGGCGGATGCGGCCGTGGAGGGTTCTTACTTTCAGGTCGCGGCGGGCGTCTTCGAGCGTCTTGTCGATGAAGGCGCGGACGCCTTTGTATTTTTCGAAATAGTTGGCGATGAATAGTTTTGCTTCGGCGGTTTCGATGCCTAGATTTTGCGAGAGGCCGAAGGCAGAGAGGCCATAGACTATGCCGAAATTTACTACCTTGGCCTGGCGGCGATGGTCGGGCGTGACCATTAACGGTGGGACTCCGAAAACCTGGGAGGCAGTCAGAGTGTGGATGTCGTCGCCGCGGCGGAAGGCTTCGACCAGGAGCGGATCGTGGGAGAAGTGGGCCAGGAGGCGGAGTTCGATCTGCGAATAGTCGGCGGTCAGGAGGACGTGGCCGGGTTCGGCGATGAAGGCGGCGCGGATGCCGCGTCCCAGTTCGGTGCGGATGGGAATGTTTTGCAGGTTCGGATTGGCGGATGAAAGGCGTCCTGTGGCTGTGCCCGCTTGATAGAAGGTGGTGTGCAGGCGTCCGGTTGCATGGTTGATCAGCGCGGGTAGAGTGTCGACGTAGGTGGACTTCAGCTTGGTTAGCTGGCGGTAGTCGAGGACTTTTCTGGCGATGGGATGTTCTTCGGCGAGGGCTTCCAGGACATCGACGGCGGTCGATGTAACTCGTCCCCTGCCGTACTTCACAGGCTTGGGGAGATTCAGGCGATTAAAGAGAACTTCGCCTAGCTGTTTTGGAGAAGAGATATTGAATTCAGTTCCGGCGAGCTGGTGAATTTCTTTGGCTTTGGCGCTGCTCTCGCGCTCGAGTTCGGTGGACATTTTGGTGAGCGCGGCGGTGTCGATTTTTACTCCGGCTTGCTCCATGCGGGCTAAGACCGGAACTAGCGGGAGATCTATTTCTTCGTAGAGCCTGGTTAATCCTGCCTGTTTGACGTCTTCTTTCAGAGCGGTTGCGAGGCGGCCGGTCACGTCGGCGGCTTCGGCTAAGTCCCCACTTAGTTTGAGATTGAAGCGGCGGAGGGCTACGTCCGCGAGGCGATGGGAGGAATAGGTGGGATCGAGCAGGTAGGAGTAGAGCATGGGATCGTGCTCGACGCCTTGGAGCGGGATGCCCAGGGAATCCAGAGCGTGGATTGCGGCTTTAAAGTCGTGAACGGCTTTGGGTGTGGCCGCTGTGGTCAGAATTGAATGAAGCTTCGCCGCGGCGCTCGCGGAGTCCAGCTTCACCACGGTGGCCGAACCCGCTGCTCCAGAGATTGCCATGCGGCGGGCCGCTGGCTCGGCGGCCGCTGCCGGGGACTGGTCGTCGGTGAGGGCGAGCATTCCTGACTGCGGTAATTCTTCGACGACTTCTTCTTCGGTTTCTGGAAGCGGTTCTGTTTGCTCAGACTCGACTGCGATGGCTAACGCGCCTTCCGGCGCGATCGAATTGAGGACACTCTCTACATCCGCGGCGGATTGGGCTTCGTTGTAGTGGGCTTCGGTAACCTGAACTTCCGGCAACAATTCTTTCAGCAGTGAAGTGAACTCGAGTTCGGTGAAGAGTTGGCGGAGTAGATCGAGATCGGGCTGGCCGGCGCGCATGGCTTCGACATTCAAATCGACGGGGACGTCGGTGTCGATGGTGGCCATGCTTTTGCTGAAGAGGATGGTGTCGCGATTGTTCTGAAGGGACTCGCGGTAGGTCTTCTTTTCTACTTCGTTGGCGCGGTCGAGGGCCTGCTCGACGGAGCCGAAGCGCTTGATGATTTCGACCGAACCTTTTTCGCCGATGCCGGGGGCTCCGGGGATGTTGTCGACCGCGTCGCCGCGGAGGGCCATGATATCGATGACGCGCTCGGGAGGGACTCCTAGAATTTCTTCGACCTTGGCGGCGTCGCAGACCAGATTGTCTTTGGGAGGATTCAGAATCTGGACGTCGTCGTTGACCAACTGCATCATGTCTTTGTCGCTGGAGACTACGTAGACGGGATACTTTGCGGCTGCGGCTTTACGGGCCAGGGTTCCAATTACGTCGTCGGCTTCGAAGCCGGCTAGTTCGAGAATGGGGATGCGGTAGGCCTCAAGGGCGCGACGGATGTAGGGAATCTGCTGGGCTAGATCCTCGGGCATGGCGGCGCGGTTGGCTTTGTAGCCCTTGTATTCGACTTCGGTGAAGGTTTGGGTTTTGATGTCGAACTTACGGACTGTGGTGATGGCTTCGGCCTGAGTATCTCGAAAAGTGGGGGCGGCTACGTCGAAGACGGCGGCTAGATAGTTGGGGGAGAAATCGTCGCGCAGTTTGCGGAGCATGTTGACGAAGACGTAGACGGCGGCGGTGGGAAGTCCGGATTTGGTGGACATGGAGCGCTGGCGGGCCATGGCGTGATACGCGCGGAAGATGAACGACATGGTATCGATTAGGAAGATGCGGGCTTCGGCGGCTGGGCCTTGCGCTTGGGCAGGCCCGATGCTGGATTTCGGTTGGCGGGATTTTGTTGGTGGGGGCAAGGGAGTAGTTTAGCAGCCGGAGTGCGGGCGGAAGGCCGTCATTTGGGGCGCTGCCGGTCGCCTTGCTGCGCTTGGCTGGACGGGCGAATGCGCCCGTCCCCACACGAGCGAGATGCTACGGCCGAGCTGTCCTCGCACGGACAACAGAGAGCTAGAAATCTATTCGGAAGTCGGCTTGAACTACCTTTTTGCCGGGGGTGTTGGAGCTGTTGCGGAAAACCAGGTAATACTGCACCGGCTGATCCCGAGTGCCAGGGAGGCCGAGGCTTACATCCTGATCGTGGGACGAGTCGACGGAGTACACCACGTCGGCGGGATTGCCGTGGAGGAAGTCGGCATACTGCTGGTCATTCATCAGGAGAAGATCTACGTCTCCGTCCTGATCGGTCCCGGGGTTCCTGGCAAACGAGTGATAGGTCCCGTGCAGTTGCGGGCTGACAGCGTGAGGCGGAACCTCGAAGAGAAACTTGGCACTGGACGTAATGGCAAACGTCTTGTGCACGATGGCGGCACTGGTGCCGACGGGGGATGGAGCAATGTGGTCGTTGGGATGTGCCTTCCACTGCTGCCTGGGCTCTTCTTTCGCTCCCAGCGTCCCTTCGGCCTTGTCCATCAACACCTGGAGCGGGCTCACAATCATGGGCTGAATTGAGACTTGAGCGTTAGGTTTGGATTCGGCTTCCTGGGATTGGTCCGTGGTCTGGGCCTTCGCTTGGGAAGGGTGATTTCGGTAATAAGAATATCCGGCAACCAGAGCGGCGCCCACCAACAGCCATGCAAACACTTTATGCACGCAGTCCTCCTACCCTATTCAAAAACTTACCGCTGGGGCAGCATGCAACCAACTGTTTTCGAGCGGTGGAAGTTACCTACGTTTTCCGTATTCGGTGGTGTAATGCAGCTCGATTTCGCCGCAGGTACCCTGTTCGGTGGAATAGACGACACAGGTGTCGAACGGGCGGGAATAGACGTGGACGCTAACGGCGCGCTGATTGAAGTCGCGGGGATTGACCACGCGGTGGACGGGCTCGAGTGGATCGACGGCGCAGGGGTGGGAAATATTCATCTCGACGGTGTCGCTGGGCTCGATGGTTGATTTGCCTTTAGCCAGATCCTGATGGACCACGTGAAAATTCTCTACCAGCAAACGGCCGATGGGGACGGCCATCCAGCAGTTCTGGTCGCGGTGGTTGTGGATGGAGCTAAGCTGGCCTACTTCCCAGCAGATGGCTAGCAGTTCGTAGAGGGGAGTTTTGTCGATCAGGTTGCGGGTGTAGTGTTGGCGGTCCCAGGTTAGATAAGGGGCTAGAGAATCGGGGTTTAGCGGGTTCTCTTGCAGGAATCTGCGGAGTTGCTCGGTTTGGTTGAATGCGGCTTCGGGGAACTTGCGGAGTTGCGCTACGAAATCTTTTATTTGGACTTGGTTTACTGCGGTGGCCATGGGGTGCTCCCTTAGGAGTATAACGCGGGTGGGGTTGGGCGGCGTTCGAAAAACCTTAACCACAGAGGGCACAGAGGGGCACGGGGTAGGGCACCATCATTCAATGAACATGCAGTCTCCGTAGGAATAGAAGCGGTAGCGTTGGGAGACTGCGTGGTTGTAGGCTGCCAGGACATTTTCGCGTCCTCCGAAGGCGCTCACCAGCATTAGTAGCGTGGATTGTGGCAGGTGAAAATTGGTCAGCATCGCGTTGACTGCCTTGAATTCGAAGTGTGGGTAGATGAAGAGGTCGGCTGCGGCCGAGCCGGCGACGATGGTTCCTGCGCTGACGCGGACGGCATGTTCGAGGGCTCGAACGGTTGTGGTTCCGACGGCGATTATGCGACTTGAATTGCGGAGAGCGCGGTTGATGGCGGAGGCCGCGGCGGCGGAGATGGAATACGGTTCGGAATGGAGTTTGTGATCCTCGACTTGATCGACGCGAACTGGCTGGAAGGTTCCGAGGCCGACGTGAAGCGTGATTTCCGCGGTCTCGATGCCACGCTGGCGGATGCGGTCGAGAATTTCCTGAGTGAAATGGAGGCCGGCGGTGGGAGCGGCTACCGATCCTCGCTGCTGGGCGTAGACGGTTTGATAGCGCTCGCGATCGCTGGAAGAATCGGGGCGCGCGATGTAGGGCGGAAGCGGGATGTGGCCAATGCGATCGAGGGCGGCGAAGAAATCGTCGCTCTGATTATCGTCGCCCTGATCATCGCCGCTCTGATCAGTGCGGGTCTGCAAGCGGGGTTCGAAGCGGATGCGGCGCTCACCGAACCCGGCGCGCGATAAGACCTGAGCTTGCAATTCGTCTTTCTCGCCAAAGAACAGGCGCTCGCCGACGCCGATTTTGCGGCTGGGGCGAACCAGGCATTCCCAATCGTTGGGATCGGTGGAGAGCTGGTGGGTGAGGAGAACCTCGATGCGCCCCTGAAGGAAATCGCGGGCTGCGCGATTGTGCGGGCTGGGGGACTGAGCGCTGACGCCTTCGCGGCGGCCATAGAGCCGGGCGGGGAAGACGCGGGTATTGTTGAAGACGACGAGGTCACCGGGGCGCAGCAGTCCAGGGAAGTCGCGGAACTGGCGATCGGAACGGTGGCCGCTAGCGCGCTGCAGGTGCAGGAGGCGGGAACCGTCGCGAGCAGCGAGAGGGTCCTGGGCGATGAGATCGTCGGGAAGGTGGAAGTGGAAATCAGAAACCAACACGATGTCAGATTATAGGAGGAACTCTGGGGGCGGACTTGGGACCAGACTTCCTACGTAAACTTCGGATGTACATTTCTGGCGTAAATCACGGTGTTTATGGTTTTTCTTTACAAATCTAGTAGAAAATTTGTTTGTCTGTTCGAGCCCGGTGCGGTACTATGCGTGGGCTGTAGCTTTTGCCGCTTTTTCGTTACTCCCCTGAAAGAGTATTCCCATGTCCGCTGAACGCAAACACAGGGAAGAGATTGTCCGCTACGGCCGCATGCTGCACGATCGCGGGTTTGTGGCGGCGATGGACGGGAATCTGTCGGTCCGGCTGGATGATGAGCGGATCCTGGTGACGCCTACGTGTGTAAGCAAGGGGGCGATGCGATCCCGGGACATGGTGATTGTGAACCTGGAGGGCAAGCGAGTTGCGGGGCGGCGGAACGTGACCAGCGAGATTGGGATGCACCTGCTGGTGTACCGCACGCGGCCCGACATTCAGGCGATTGTGCATGCGCATCCGCCGACCGCGACCGGATTTGCCGCTGCCGGGATGGCGCTGACCGAACCGCTGGTTTGTGAAGTGGTGATGGGGCTGGGAGGGATTCCACTGGCGCGATACGGGACACCGGGGACCTCTGAACTGGCAAAGACGCTGGAGCCTTATGTGCCGCACTATGACGCCATTTTGATGTCGAATCATGGCGTGGTTACTTACGGGGATACGATTGAGCACGCCTACATGAAGATGGAGACCGTGGAACACTTTGCGCAGATTGCGCTGGTTACGCACCTGCTGGGGCGGCAGAAGCCGCTGAGCGGGGTTGACGTCGAGAAGCTGATGCTGGCGCGGACGAAGTATTTTGGCGGGAAGATGGCAGCGTCGATGCCGATCGCGATGGTTAGGGAACCGGAGAAAGTTAGTTAAGGCGCTCCGCTCTTGCCGCCGGCCTTTAGTTCTATTCCCAAAAAATCAGTGTTTGCGACAGGTTGCAGATGCGCCTCGCTGCGCTCGGCGGGACAGCCGAGGCGGCTGTCCCCACACGGTTCATCTCTCGAGCACGGTGCATCTCTCCAGCATGGGCGTCAAACATTATAAGGAAATTCTGGCGAACCAACTTTCTTTATGTTCTCCTCGGCAAATTCGCGGACACGGTCGAGGGAATCCTGCAGTTGCTGTTGATAGCGCTCAAGATCCTCGTCGGTAGCATCCGCCGGGACTGGGACGAGGTTGCCGTAGCGCAGCAGGACGCGGGAAAAAGGCTTAGGAATGATGAGGCGGTCCCAGGTGTTGAGGACCCAGGCGCGCTCGACGGCAATGTGATACATGCTCAACGGGACGCCGGAAGAGCGCGCCAGGGCTACCGGGCCAGGCTTTACTTTCTGGCGGGGGCCGCGGGGACCGTCGAGGCTGAAGGCCACGGTCCAGCCTTCCTGCAGGGCGCGGCGCAGGCCGAGCAGGGCGCGGACGGCATTGCGGCTGCTGGAGCCTTTGACGGCGACGAATCCGAATTTGCGGATGATGCGTCCCATGTATTCTCCGTCGTAGCTGTTGCTGCTCATCACGCGGACTCCGCAATTCCGGAAGATGTAGGTGGAGGGGATGATGGAGGCGTGCCAGAAAGAAGTGATTCGCGGCCGCTCGTCCAGCGTTCTCTGCGCGCCTTCCTCCCGGGAGAAACACACGCGCAGGGTGGGGCCGATCAGGCGGATGAACGAGTATCCAGCGGCGATGATGATGCGGAGGATGATGCGCTGGCGGAGGGAGAAGCGGTGGGCGGCAGGAGTAGTGGAGGGGGCTTCGGGAATTGTGGCTTCCGTCACGGTACTTATTGTAACGGGAAGGTTGTGGTGGGGTGCGCTTCGCTGCGCTCGGCTGGCCCCCTCGGCTTCGCTCGGGGCAGGCTCTCGAGGCGGCCGTCCCCATATTCAACGGTGGCTATCTGGGCCTGTTAGCTTTCCAGGTAGGCTTCGATCCACTTTTTTACTTTGTGGCGGCGGTCGTCGGCGGCGTCGAAACGGACTCCGAAAGTCTTGCTCTTGCGCCAGGTCACTACTCCGCGGACGGTGACGCTAGGCAGAGTGAGCAGGGAAAATGAGATTTCTACGTTGGTTCCGGAAGCCATCTCCTCGGAACTCTTCAGGGACATGCCGCCGGAACTGATCTCGAGGCTGGAGGCGCTGAGACGCTGTTTATCAGGGCCGAAGACGTTGACCTCGGTCATGATGGGAACGCGCGCGTAGCGGCGGAATTCATGGAGCACCAGCATGTGAGTGGCGCGGACCAACTTGACCGCGGCGGGGCGCTCCAGAGGCTCGTGGAACATGGCGTTAATGCCGAACCTGGAATAGCGCATGGCTTCCTGCGCGTTGCCGCCAAGACCATAGAGCACGAGCCGGCTGTTAGAAGGAGAAGTGCGAGCGGCTTCCATGACCGCTTCGGCGCCGGAGCCGAGACTGATCACGCAGGCTTCAAATTTCTCCTGGCGCAAGCGCTCGGCGGCGCTGGAGGAGACAAGCACCGTGTCGATGCCGAATTGACGGAAACACTCGTGCAGCAGACCGCGAGAAGATTCCTTGAGGTCGACGAGGGCAACGCGAGCCGCTGCTTTTTTGGTGGGGGAAGTGCGTGCCGGGGCAGTGCCAAAGGCTTTTTCCATGTCTGGGGCCAGGTTCCAGTACGAAGGATTCATTGTGGCGTGCCTGGGAGGACATGGAAAGACCCCTAAGGGGCAGGGGCCAGAAGTACAAAAGGGTCATGACCCGAGGTGGACTGGTGCGTGCGGCCGGGCAGGAGTGCGGCCTGAGTCGCTCAGGCGTGGGCCACGGCGGCGAGAAACGGCTGTGTCGAGGGGTCGGCGACTGGTAACTCAATGGTTACTAGCGCGCCGTGGGGCTCCACGTTCTCTATTCTCAGATCTCCGCCGCGTTCTTTGACGATCCCGTAACAGACGCTCAAACCCAGTCCGGTTCCTTTGCCCACAGGTTTCGTTGTATAGAACGGGTCCAGTGCGCGGCTCAGATTGCCAAAGCCCGGACCGGTATCTTGCACTTCGATCACCGCCCGAGGGCCTTTCTGGTAGGCGCGAATGCTGATCTGCCTGGCGCCGGCCATGCCTTCCAGAGCGTCGCTGGAGTTGTTGAACAGGTTCAGCAGAATCTGTTTGATTTCATCCTCATTGACGGCTAGCAGAGGAAAATCTGGCGCGATGTCGAGTACAACTCGAACGCTGCGGGTACGAGTGTAGTATTCGCGAAGAGCCAGCACCTCATGGACCACGGGCGAGAGGTGTACGGCGTGGGTGTCGCGCGTACTTTGCCGGGAAAACCGAAGCAGGTTATCGGTAATCCGTTTCATGCGACGGGCTTCGCTCACAACCTTGGTGAGCTGATCCCGAGTATGAGATCCCGTGATGGCATCGCTTATCGTTATCAATATCAGCTCGCTGTATCCCATGATCACGGTGAGAGGGTTGTTGAGTTCGTGCGCGACTCCGGCCAGCAGTTGGCCGAGGGCAGCGAGCTTTTCGGACCAGACCAGCTGAGTGTGCAGGGCCTTCAGTTCGACAGCTACCGCAAGGTCGGCTGCGAGCATTTCGATGCGGGATAATTCGAGAACATCGATGGCATTGGGATCGGGGGGAGCAGACAATCGGAGGGATCCGAGGTAGGCGCCTGTGGCTGAACAAAGGGGAATCAACAGTTCTTCGCGGCTCTTCTTTTCGCCGGTCCCCCCGTGCGCATTCGGTTTCGGGCTTGGTTTCGCAATATCGGGAAAGAGAATTGCTTCCTGCTGAGGCAGCAGGTAGGAATTTTTCCCTATGAGCCGGGCCTCGGAACACAGAGTCTTAATGTGGTCGAGCGTCCGGTCGTGGGTTTTAGCCTGCAGTTCCAGCAATGACGTTGGCGAGAGTCCGCTGGAGCCCGCTAGTCTCAAGTTGCGCTCGGCATCCTCGAGTTGGATCACGGCGACGCTGAAGTTGCTGACTTCGGTGATTGCCGAAGCGATGGCGGGGCAAACAGCATCTGGCCGGTCACCGCCCAGCAGGCGGGAAGTGAGCGCCGAGAAGCGTTCCAACTGGCGGTTCAGCAGGGCTGCCTTGTGTTGCATGCCGGCGATCGATTCCGACTTGTCTTCCACCACGGCCAGAATCATTCCAAAAGCGACGAAAAACTTGGGAGTGTTCCAGAGCTCTCCGGGAATAATCAGGTTGGGAGCGAGACGATCGATGAGCAAACCGAGAGGAAACACCGCTCCCCAGCAAAAGAATCCACCTGCGATGGTCAGCATGGCAGGCGACGCCCGGCGGTAGTTCCGGCAAATGAAGACGCCGGTCAAAGCGAATCCGATTGCGAGGAGTGCGATGGCGCCTTCGTCAAAGGAACCGCGAAGAGCGGCACGAATCGCCCACGCTCCGGCAAGCGAGCACAGAAAAGTTGTCGCCACCAGATACAAAGACAATTTGCGGCTTATGCGAAAGAAGAAGGATGCGGCTCCGCCGAAGCAAGCCAGCAGGCACAAGACATAGGGCCAGCGGGCATGGACGTTGTAGCAGGTGCACGCTACGTAGGCTACCGAAGGCACCGCAAGAACCAGCAGCAGGAGAGTTCGCCTGGCGTAGTCTTCCACTACGAAGGAGACCGAGACGAGGAAACTAACCGCAGCCGCTTGCAGCGAGCCGGTATCGACGGCCAACAAAAATGAGCTGACTGGGCCATGATCTGGTTCCAGTAATTGCGCCAGGAAATGCGCGAAGACCAGCGCCCATCCTACGGTCCAGAGGGTCAGGCGAGCGCTACGGGCCTGGCGCTTGAGGCACACAAAGATAATGACGAGCACGCCAACGGTTAAAAATGTCGGGATTTTTTCGACGACACCCATGCAAGATTACTTTTGGGGGGAGCAGTGTGGTTTCAACGGTAACTAACGGTAACCAACGCTGTTGTGTGAGTCAACGCCCCAAGGTGCCATCAGAGTGGCACAAAAGTTTGAGCGGAGTTCGGGGAAGAGCGGGTCTGGAAGATTCGATCGTTAGTTGGAAGCGGACAATCGGCTGCCCACGCTGCTGAGGAGTTTCGCCGCCGCCTCGCCGGGATCCTGTGTGGCAAAGTTCTCGTCCAAGATGAGGACTGAGACGGTGGGATCGATTTCTTCGAGCAGCTTGCTCGTGGGTTTGCTATGGATGGTCTGCATGCGCGCAGAAACTATCACCAGTTTCGCCTTGGTGGCCTTGAGCAGGATTCGGGCGTCGTTGATGCTCAGAGTGGTCATGGCGTTATATCCGGCACTGCACAGGATTTCCCGGAGGAACGTGCACACGTCGGTGGACTCGAAAACGCATAGCAGGCGCGGCCTTGCGTCGCCGGCTTTGGAGGGAGAATAGCGCGAGCCCAGGTAGGCAGCAGTAATGGCTTCTTCGACTGAATCGTAGGTTTCAAATTGCGAGAGCAGGCTGGTCAGCTCGAGCATCTTGCGGACGTTCGGCGGCAATCCGGTGAGTTTGAGGTCTCCTCCCTTGGATCGTGCCGCTTGCATCAGGCGCACCAGGGCCCCTAACCCGCTGCTGTCGACGAACTCAACATGGTCAAACTGCAGCACGACGTCACCGTGCTTTTGAATGGAATCTCCCACGAGGGCGTGCAGGGTGAACACTTCGTTGCCGGCCACAATGCGTCCGTGGCACTGAACGATCGTGACATCGCCGACCGGGCGGCTCTCCAAGCGTAGTTGCATCCCGCCTCCTCAGTATTTCGTGGCGAATCTTACGTGGAGAAAACCGGCAAGTCAATCAGACGAGGGATCGGGCCTGAGGTATGCCCTGGTCGCTGGTTTTCGCGGCCGAGGCCTCGAACGCAGCCAGGGCAACGTTTCGAAATCGCATTGCAGTTGGATGGTCCAACTGTTAAACTGTCTAACAGAGGGTCAGCCATGGAACTGGTCACGGTAAAAACAAAATTCCAGGTCGTCATTCCCCAGAGCATCCGCAAGCGGGTGCGTCTGGACATTGGGGATTTGCTGGAAGCATCCTTCGAAAACGGCAAAATTACCTTTACGCCGAAAACAGTCATCGACCGGCATCTGGCCGAAGGGATGGGGGACCTTGCCCAAGGCCGCACCCATGGGCCCTATGAATCCGCGAGTGAAGCCATCTCTGCGCTTGAGAGCAGGGCGCGACGAAGAAATAGGAACCCGAGGAAGCGGAAGTGAAAATCAGCTTCACGGAGCGGGCTGACAAGGACTACGCAGCTCTGCTCCCTGAAGTGCGCAAGGCGTTCGCCAAGCAACTTGGATTTCTCCTCAACCAGCTTGGGCACCCTTCCTTACGCGCGAAGAAATACGACGACGCAAGCAATATTTGGCAAGCGCGGGTAAATCGCAGTTGGCGATTCTATTTTGTGATTCGCGGGGATGAGTACGTTATCTTGTCGATAATTCCACACCCGAAATAGCCGGGGCGTCGCGAATTGGACTGCACCGCGCGGAAGGACCTCAGAGGCTAAAGCCCGCGTCTGCATCCGGCTTTGTGAGACACGGCTGAAGCCGTGCCCTTCCCGAGCTATTCGTAACTTGCCTTCTACTCTGACCATCTCCGGAACAGGAGAGCGCCGTTGGTGCCGCCGAAGCCGAAGGAGTTCGACATGGCGTATTCGACTTTGGCTTTGCGGGCCAGGTTGGGAACGAAATCCATGCCGGCGGTTTCAGGGTCCTGGCTGACGAGGTTGATGGTGGGCGGCAGGATCTGATCGCGCAGTGCAAGGACGGTGATGCCGGCTTCGAGGCCGCCGGCGCCGCCGAGCAAATGACCGGTCATGGATTTGGTGGAGCTGACAGGAAGTTTGTGCTCGCCGAAGAAGTTGCGGATGGCGTGCGCCTCAAGCGTGTCGCCGATGGGCGTGGACGTGCCGTGGGCGTTGACGTAGTCGACTTTGTCCGGGGTGATGCCGGCGTCGCGGGTGGCGTTGCGCATCACGCGGAATCCGCCTTCGTGTTCGGGAGCCGGCTGCGTCATGTGGTAGGCGTCGCCCGACATTCCATAACCGGACACTTCGGCAAGGATGGGTGCGCCACGCCTTTTGGCGTGCTCCAGTTCCTCGAGCACCAGAATTCCTGCGCCTTCACCCATGACAAAACCGTCGCGATCTTTATCCCAGGGGCGGCTGGCTTTTTCTGGATCGTCGTTGCGGGTGGAGAGGGCGCGCATGGCGGCGAATCCGCCGACGCCCATTGGGGTGATGGCAGCTTCCGAGCCGCCGGCGATCATTACATCCGCATCGTTGTGCTGGATGATGCGAAAAGAGTCGCCGATGGAGTGAGCGCTGGTGGTGCAGGCCGTGGCCGTGGCTTCATTCGGGCCTTTCGCGCCGAGCCGCATGGAAACGTGGCCGGCGGCAAGATTAATAATGGCCGCCGGAATAAAGAACGGGGAAATCTTGCGCGGGCCGCCTTCGAACAGCGCGGTGTGTTCCCGTTCGATGATGTCGAACCCGCCGATGCCGGATCCGATGTGCACGCCTACGCGTTCGTCGTTCTCCGGCGTGATCTGCAGGGCTGACATCTTGAAGGCTTCATCCGCGGCGGCGATGGCGAGGTGGATAAAGCGTCCCATCTTCTTTACTTCTTTTTTCTCGATGAAGTTGAGGGGATCGAAGTTCTTGACCTCTGCGGCGATCCGGCAGGCGAAATTGGTGGAGTCGAACTGAGTGATGCGAGCCACGCCGCTCTTACCGGCGAGCACGGCCTGCCACACCTCTCCGGTGGTATTTCCCACGCCGCAGATCAGGCCGATGCCGGTAACGACGACCCTGCGTCCCAAACTACTTGCCGCCTTTCGAATGCTTGCCGATGTAGTCGATGGCGTCCTGCACGGTGCGGATCTTTTCCGCGTCCTCGTCGGGGATTTCGATGTCGAAACCTTCTTCGAAAGCCATTACCAGTTCGACGGTGTCCAGTGAATCGGCGCCCAGGTCGTCCACGAAGGACGCGCTGGAGGTGACTTCGCCCTCGTCCACACCCAACTGCTCTACGATAATCTGCTTTACTTTCTCGTCAACGGCTGCCATGTTTCTCCTCGCTTTAACTCGATTTGATTTGAAATTCGATGCCGGGATCCAGGGACCGCAGTCTCCGCTCCCGTCCGGCCTTCGCCCGGACCCTCCGCGATTTGTTCCTCGCAGGTGCTACCGCACAGAAAATAGGCGAACGTGTAGTGTAATTGCCCCGGTGAATTAGTGTAAAGGAAGAGGATTGCGACACGGGGCAACCCTTGGGCAATTCCGGATCGAACAATTGATCCTAACGGTTGGAAGTTCTCGTGGTCAAACCGCAGGCAAGTTATGATGGGCGGTTCGCATTCGGTTGATCGGAGTCTACTGTGAAATGTGCGTGGGTGTGGCTTTTGCTGTTGTGCCCTGCGGCTTATGCGGCACCGTGTCAGGCTGGTCAGGCGAAAGACGGGAGCGCGCTTGTCCAAAACGAGCAGATGTGGGCGAAGGCGCTGGAGCAGCGCGACTCCGCTGCATTGAGTTGCTTGCTGGCCGCGGAGTTTGAAGACGCGGGACCTGACGGAGCGCTGCAGGATCGCAATACAGCCCTGGCCAAAGCCGCCCAGCATCGACCGGTGCACAATGAATTGACGGAGATGCGCACGCAGGTTCAAGGGGACTTCGGCTTCATCCGCGGATTGGCGACGGCGGCGGATGCGCAGGGCAAGATTCTGGCGAGAGTGCGCTTCACTGATATTTATGTTTATCGGGACGGACGCTGGCAAGCGGTGGCGGCGCATGAATCGATGCTTGCCGGGAAGCCATAGAAGACGAGCCTGAGAATTCTATGCGTGCTGTTGTGCAGCGGGTTAGCCGCGCTAAAGTTGAGGCGAGCGGCGAGGTCGCGGGCCAGATTGGCCTGGGGCTGCTGGTCTTGCTCGGAGTCGGCCGGGACGATAGCGACGCCGATGCAGTGTATCTGGCAGAAAAAATTGCCGGCTTGCGAGTGTTTGAAGATGGCGAGGGGAAAATGAACCGCAGCGTGAAAGATGTTGGCGGGAGCGTGCTGGCGGTTTCGCAGTTTACGTTGTACGGAGACGTACGACGGGGCAAGCGGCCTTCGTTTGACGACGCGGCTCCTCCCGAAAAAGCGCGCCAGCTTTACGAGCTCTTCGTGGAACAGATTCGCGCCGCCGGGCTACGCTGCGAGACTGGGCGCTTTCAGGAAATGATGCAGGTGGAGTTGGTGAACGAGGGGCCGGTCACGATTCTGCTGGATTCGGGGAAGGCGTTCTAAGTCAGGTCCCGCTGGTTTCAAGCAGCGGATCGGCCTGTTCCCGAGCAACGTCGGCCAATTCCAATTGAAGATTGCCGGGATTTGTAGCATAGGCGAGCCCGGTATCCATGTCGATGATTCCCTCGCGGACCATCTGGTCGATTTCGCCGTCGAAGTGCTGCATGCCTTCCTGGCCGCCGACGCGCATCGCATCCAGCAAGGTCTTGCCTTCCCCTTCACCTTTTTCCACGTACTCGCGAGTGCGCAGCGTAGATTTCAGGATTTCGATGGCGGCCACGCGTCCGCTTCCGTCCTTGCGGGGAATGAGTCTCTGCGAAACGATGTAGCGAAAGCTCTTGGCGAGACGGTTCCGGATGGTATGCTGCTCCGCCATCGGGAAGACTCCCGCGATTCTTTCCACGGTCTTCGAGGCGTCGATGGTATGCAACGTGGAAAGCACAAGGTGGCCGGTTTCCGCGGCCTCCATTGCGATCTCAATGGTTTCGCGGTCACGCATTTCGCCCACCAGAATCACTTTCGGGGCCTGCCGCAGAGCTGCCCTTAGAGCGAGAGCAAAGCTGGGCGTGTCGGCATGCAATTCGCGTTGATGAACAATGCAGTTCTTGTGAGGATGCAGGAATTCGATGGGATCCTCGATGGTGAGTACGTGGTAGGACTGCTCCTTATTGATGCGATCGATGATGGCGGCGAGGGTCGACGACTTGCCGGAGCCGGTCGGTCCGGTGACGAGGACGATCCCGTTGCGCAGTTCCACGATCTTTGCCAACTCGGCAGGCAAGTTGAGGGATTCGAAATCCGGCGGCTTGCCGGGAATGACCCGCATCACGACCGCGCAGGTACCACGTTGCATGAAGACGTTGACGCGAAACCGGTTGGCGCCCGGCAAGCTGTAGGAGACATCGCAGGAACCAAGTTGCTTCAGGTTGTCGGTCGCGTGCTGATTGTTTCCGATTAAATCGGCCGCGATGCGCCGCGTGTCTTCGCTGGAAAGCGGACGTGGCGTTCCGGCGGGCGCCAGTTTTCCGTTGATTTCCACCAGCGGCGGACGCCCCGGCGAGAAGAACAGGTCGCTCACTTTCGCCGAAGTTTTCAACATCGAGGCCAGTAGCTCCGGCGTCGAGATGGGTGCGGCGGCAGGCGCGGCGGCGGCCGCAGCGCGAATGGGAGCCGAAGGAACTGGCGCAGGAGCAGAAGGAGAGCGAGCAGGTGCGGGTGCAGACGCAGATGCAGATGCAGATGCAGGTACGGCGTTGGGCGGGCGATTCGCAGGAGATGACATAGAGACTTGAGGCGTTCCGATATTGTCCCGATCGTACAATAGTCCTGCTCAAATTAGCGGGCGATGAAGCTTCTGCGCGTTACCTAGGTCATTGGGGCGCAGGCGGCGGATGGTTTTCGGGAAAAAACCAATAGACTCTAGAACCGTATTCGATATGAGGTGATCATGAGAATTTTCGTTTCGATTTTGCTTGGCTTGGTGCTCACTGGTGCGCTCATGGCGCAAACCAAATCATTGCTGATTGAGGATATGACCTGGACCGAGGTACGCGACGCGATTGCTGCAGGCAAGACCACAGCGATTTACTACGCGGGCAGCATCGAACAAAACGGACCTGGTATGGCGCTCGGCAAGCATATGTTCGTAGCTCACTATCTCGCGCCGCTCATCGCCGAGCGTCTCGGCAATGCTTTGGTCTATCCGACCATGCCCTTTGCGCCGACCGGAGACTTTGGGCGAACCGCACCGGGCGTGATCGACCCTGCGAAGAGGACCGGGCACATGCAATTTAGCGGTAGCGTGAACATCTCCGAAGAAACCTTTGGCGCAGTCGCTCACGACGTCGCGCTGAGCGCAATTTCGGCCGGGTTCAAGAATGTTGTGCTGGCAGGGGACCATGGTGGAGGTCAGTCGACGTTGGCAAGAGTTGCCGACGAAATGAATAAGGAGTGGGCACCGAAGGGCATCCACGTGTACTACATTTCGGATCTGTACTACAAAGAGAAGGACGTGATGAAAGACTACCTGTCGAAGCGCGGGATACGCGAAGATTCGCACGCCGGAACGGATGACGTGTCAGAGGTTTTGTATATTGACAAAATGGTGAATGGAAACTCTCCCAAGTGGATCCGTGCGGGCAAGCTGGTGAACTCGAAGGGCGATGATGGCAGCGGAGTCGACGGCGATCAGACCAAGGCGACAATTGAAATGGGGAAGATGTTTACTGAAGCCAAGGTCTCTCTTGCCGTGGCGCAGATCAAACAGTTAATCGCCGCTGGGAAATAAGCAGGCTATCTCATTGCACTCCGGCACAGGTGAGGCCTTGCACAAACGTAACCTGGAAACTCTGGCGGATGCCGCTTTCCTCAAAGTACAATCAAGCGGGAGGTGGAAACATGCGCAGGGGAAACACGATTGCACTTTTCGTATTGGCGGCCGCAATTACCGCAACGGCGGGACCGAAGTTCGAGGGCACGACCACGCTGAAAGATTTCCAGCCGACCGGAACAGTTGAAAAGAAGACCCATAAGAATCAGCAGTACGACCTTTCTTTCGCTGCCGAGGGCAAGCAGTACACCTGCCGCTCGGTCGAGAAGGAGTCCTTGAAAGCCACCGATTTTGTAGTAGGCAGCGACGTGCAATACGAGATTAACGGCGACAAGGGTAAGGTTAAGAATGCCAGCGGCAAAAAGGTGGAATGCACTGTCATGCGGGTCGCCGAATTGCCGGCCGTACCAGGTCCCGCCGCTCCGGCCGCGGCCGCGCCAAAGCAATAATTACGCAGCAGGAGTCGAAGACGACCGCAAGTGGAGGTTCGTCAGCGCGCTTCGAGGATCGCGTCAGCCACGCGGGCGGCGTCGACTGCG
>Ga0209274_10000337_pt1 | contig 31370 bp, 25 predicted proteins | sample HubBroMetageREF1_FD_188343 | JGI IMG/M metagenome (GOLD analysis project Ga0209274, IMG submission 188343) | Reference soil microbial communities from the Hubbard Brook experimental Forest, New Hampshire, USA - Hubbard Brook CCASE Soil... | ecosystem: Environmental > Terrestrial > Soil >...
CGACAAATCTCTGTGGAACGCTTGGCAAAAAAGTGGTGCTCAAGCTGGCGATCTCGGGGCGCTTTCGCGCTGCTTCAAGAAACGTGCTCACATTATTCGCGAGGAATTGAACGCTGCCGCCGGAGCGGTCTTCGAGGATGAACGTGAATCCGCCGGCCGTGCCAACGCCTGGAATGGCCGGCGGAGAAAAACTGAATGCGATTCCCGCCGGCAATTTGGAAAGCTGCTGATTCAGATGTGCCTTGATAGCTTGAAACTGCTCGGCTCTAGACGTGCGTTCGTCCCACGGCTTCAGAGTGACAACGAAGAAAGCGTTGTAGCTGGTGCGAACGAAACTGAGCAAGCTGAAACCAATGACACTGGTCGTGTATTTCACCCCCGGGGTGTTCGCCAGAATGTTCTCGATCTGTGCCGCTGCCTGCGATGTTCGCTCAAACGACGCGCTATTGGGTAATTGCAGATTGACATAGGCGTAGCCTTGATCCTCATCGGGAAGAAAGCTCGATGGCACCCGATTGGCGAAGAATCCAGCTGCAACGCAAAAGCCCAACAGGAGCACAACCACTACACTTATTTTCTTGAGCAGAACGCCGCTCCACCCGACGTAGCCGTCGGTGGCCCGCTCAAAAACGCGGTTAAACCAATCGAAGAACCTCCGCAGAAGCCCGTGGCTCTCTTCGCGAGGACGAAGCAGCAGTGCGGCCAGCGCAGGGCTCAGTGTGAGCGCGTTGAACGCGGAGAGAATCACTGAAATCGCGATCGTAACTGCGAATTGCTGATACAGCCTGCCCGTGATTCCGGGTATGAAGGCGGTCGGCACGAATACGGCGGAGAGAACCAGCGCGATGCCCACCACAGGGCCCGAGAGTTCCTCCATAGCTTTTAACGCCGCATCTTTCGGAGTCATCCCCTCTTCGATGTGGCGCTCCACACCTTCTACGACGACGATCGCGTCATCCACCACGAGACCGATCGCTAGCACTAACCCGAAGAGAGAGAGCGTATTGATGGAAAACCCGAAAAGCGGGAAGAGCACGAACGTTCCCACAAGCGAAACCGGCACAGCCAGTAGCGGGATGAGCGTTGAACGCCAGCCCTGAAGGAAAAGAAACACAACTATTATGACAAGGACTAGGGCAATCAGAAGAGTCCAGATGATCTCCTTGATACCCTGCGTCACGGAAAGCGTCGTGTCGAGGGAGACGGCGAAATCCATATCCTCGGGAAAACGCTCCTTCACTTGCGCCATCAGCTTCTTGACACCCGCCGCCGCGTCTACCGCGTTCGATCCGGGCAATTGGTACACCGCAACAATAGCGCCGGGTTTCCCATTGAAACGTCCGGCGACGCTGTAATCCTGAGCGCCCAATTCGATGCGGGCGACATCGCGAACTCGAACTGTCGCCCCGTCGGGTGTTTCGCGAACAACAATGTTGCCGAATTCTTCTGGTGAAACCAGGCGCCCTTGCGAGAGAACAGTATAGGTATATTCCTGACCTTTGGGAGCAGGTTCGCCTCCAGCTTTGCCGGCTGGGTTCACGGTGTTCTGTGACTGAATGGCGCTGACGATCTCCGGAACAGTAATGCCGAGCTTTGAAAGCGTATCCGGCTTCACCCAAAGGCGCATCGCGTATTGGCCCGCGCCGAATACCTGAACATTGCCGATGCCGTAGGAGCGAAGAACCGGATCGACAATATTGATGTACGCGTAGTTAGCCAGAAACTTAGCGTCATAGGTTCCGTGCGGAGAATAAAGAGCGACCCACATCAACGGGGCGGTGACCGATTTTCGAACCGTGATGCCATAGTTGTTGACGTCGACCGGAAGCTGAGAGGCAGCCTGTGTTTCGCGGGATTGCGTGAGAATAAAATCGGTATTCGGATCGGTCTTAACGTCAAAATCCACAATCAGGCTGGTGGTATTGTTCCCCGTGGCATTCAGCGAGTACATGTAATTCTCGTTGTCTACCCCGTTCATTTGCTGCTCGATCGGAGTAGCCACCGCTTGCTCAAGCGTCTGCGCGTCAGCTCCCACGTAAGTGGCGATCACTTGAATTTCGGGCGGAGTGATGTTCGGAAATTGTGCTACCGGCAAGCTCAGCACGGTAAGTGCGCCAACCAGCACCATGACGATGGAAATTACCATGGCGACAATCGGTCGGTTGATGAAGAATTTCGACATGGCTAACCGTCCTTATCGATTTGCCGATCCTGGTTGTGCCGATCCTCCGCCCGCCGATCCTTGGCCTTCGGCCGCAAATGGCTTCGGGTTCACGCGCAGACCAGTGCGCATTCTCTGAACTCCCTCAACCACGATTTTGTCTCCGGGGTTCAGCCCATTCGCAATGATCCATCGGTTATCAACCCGGTCGCCCACGGTGACCGTTCGAACATCAACTTTATTGTCGGCGCCAACGACAGCCACCTGATAGCCGCCCTGTAGTTCCGATACCGCGCGCTGGGGAATAAGCAACGCCCCCGGCTGTCTGCGAATCACAGCGCGTACCTTGCCGTAGCCTCCGGGTCTCAAAATATTGTTTGGGTTGGGAAAGAGCCCGGCGATTCGAATCGCGCCGGTGGTCTGGTCCACTTGCCGGTCGGCAAAATAAAACTTCCCTTCGTGTGGATACACGGACCCGTCCGCCAGGATCAGTTGCAGCCGAAGTTCCTTGTCGGCTTGCAATCGGCTTGCATCTGTTGGAAAACGTTGTCGCCATGCCAGATATTGCGGCTCGCCAACGGTGAAGTAAACCTTGATGGGATCAACAGTAGAAACAGAAGTGACGATTCCGCTGCCAGGTGTGACCAGTGCGCCGATTTGCAGCAGGGCTTGTCCCGCAATGCCGTCAATGGGCGCAACCAGGCGAGTAAAGTCGAGATTGATCTTCGCAGTTTCAACCGCAGCCTCATACGTCTTGATCTGGGCCTTAGCGGTTTCTACAGTAGCGAGCGCGGCGAGATTGTTCTGCACCGAGTTATCGAGGTCCTGTTGGCTGGCGGCCTGTTGCTCTGCCAGCGGCTTATAGCGCTGGACGTCAAGTTCGGTCCGCCGCTGAACTGCTGCCGCGTTAGCCAGCGCGGCTTTCGCCTGTGCCAACTGGCCCTGAGCCTGATCAAGCGCCGCCTGAAAAGGCCGCGGATCGATCTGGAAAAGGAGCTGGCCTTGCTGGACATAAGCCCCCTCCTGATAGCCTTGCTTCAGCAGGTAGCCAGTGACTTGCGCCCGCACGTCAGCATTGACCAGACCGTCAAGCGTGCCAATCCACTCGGCATAAATCGGAACATCCTCCTTCTGAACCTGCACCACCTCGACGTCGGGATTGCCTGGCGGCGCACCCATCGCCTTCTTATATGGCCGAACCGCTCCAACAATCAGCCCGATCACGATCGTGCCAACAACTCCGCCGATCAACAGATAGCGTTTCTGGATCTTGCTCATGTTGTCTTCCCCAATTTTGCTCGCGCCCGGACCGCCAAACTGCACGTCCTGGCCCTGCGGTTCGAGGACACTCGGACGGAGCGGACGGTCGATCGTCGATTGCGAAAACAGCGTCCGAGGCAACCGCTGGCGCAATCAATTAGGAACATGGATGCGTTTTCGCCCCAGAGGTCGTACAAAATCTACAACGGTTCATCACACTTGATCAACTCCAGGTGACGCACCCGCCGCGATCGATCTGCAGCCTGCTTACTGCCCCCACAGGCATCGAGCACGCGTCAGCTTAAGCGGAGACCAATCACCAGTCAAACGAGCAACCTGCCGATGTGTCAATATCGAAGGAAAAGCGCTCCTCGGTGACGACCCATTGGGACGACCGATGAGTGGACAGCCACTCGCGCACTGGAGCAGCCGCAAGACTAAGGATATTCCCTTACTTGGTCTTCTGATCGCCACCTGCCTGCTCACGCTGCTCTTCAGCCCTTTTGCCAGCTGGAATCGGGATTGTACTCCTTAATTGTTTTAGCGATCATATCAGTCTTCCTGCCGAGATCCTTCTGGTACACCACTCCATCTTCGTTGACGATGAATGTCATCACCGAAGGACTGTATTCCGCGGGATACGCCACGAACGCGAAACCACCGGCAACTTTGCCGCTCGCAATATAACTTTTTGCCCCTCCCGGCCACCTTTTTCCTTGACTCGTCAAAACGCGAGATCTCATATTCTTTAAGTCTTGCGGTGAGCCCGCCGCTTCGCAGGATTCTAGACTTCGAAGCAGGCTGGCGAAAATATCAAATTACCGCAAGAAATGCCTTCCAACTAAGAGGGAACCCGGAATTGCTTTCGATAATCAAATAAAGCATCAGGCGGAGGTTGGCTGTGAGGAATCCTGTTTATCGCTCTCAATGGATGATTGTTCTAACGAGCGTAGTTGTTGCCGGAATGTCTATTGCGAGCGGCAACACGTTACCTGCGCTTTTCGCGGAGCCGCACGCTGCTGGTGCAGGCCAGACGTTGTCTGCCTCGGGTATTCCCGCGCTCCACGCCATTGTGGACTCAGGTCGCAATGCCGATCTGCGCTGGCCCGACTTTACTCCCTACAAAACAGAGGTCGCGAGACTTTACGAGACGAACGGTTACTCTTTGCTTTGGCTTCAGAACAGTCGCGTCCGTCCCCAGGGGCTGGCCGTGATCGAGCTCTTGCAAAATGCCAACGCCAAAGGACTCGACCCCGAAGATTACGATGGCTCACGATGGCAGGGTCGCCTTCTGAAGCTCGGTCAAAAGCCGTCTGAACAAGATTTGATCTCATTCGACACCGCGCTTACGGTCTCGGCGATGCGCTACGTCCGGTCCATCCACTGTGGCCGCGTAAACCCCAAGGAATTCAAGTTTGAGCTCGATACAGAGGGGAAACAGCTCCCGTTGGCGGAATTCATTCAGACCCAGGTCGTGAATGCAAGCGATCCAGCCGCCGAAATCCAGAAGCTGGAACCGCCTTTCCTAGGCTACCGGAAGCTGCTTGAGCTCTTGCCGGTTTATGAAGGCTACGCAAACCAAGTTGCCGGAGAGAAGCTACCCACTATTACGAAAACTGTACGGCCTGGCCAGCCCTACGCTGGCGTGGTCCGCTTGGGGCGATTTCTGCAAACCATCGGCGACATTCCTGCCGGCGCACAACTGAATCCAAATGCAACCATCTACGATGGTGCGCTCGTCGAAGGCGTGAAGCATTACCAGGACAGACATGGGGAAACTCCCACCGGCACCCTTGACGCGCGCACGATCAGTGAACTCAATACGCCTCCAGCGGCCCGCATTCGCCAGATCAAGTTGACGCTCGAGCGGTGGCGCTGGATTCCGCATTCCTTTTCGCAGCCGCCCGTAGTCGTGAATCTTCCCGAGTATCGCGTGCGCGCGATGAACCCGGATGGCAGCATCGCCTTCTACAAAAACGTCATCATTGGAAAAGCCTACGGCCACAAGTCTCCGATTTTTGAGAAAGAGATCCAATACGTGGTCTTCCGGCCCTACTGGAATGTGACTCCCAGCATTCAACGGAACGAAGTCGTGCCCCACATCCAGAAGGACCCGAACTACATCGCCAAGCATAATTTTGAAGTGGTCACGCCTCAAGGCGAGATCGTAACCGACAATCAAGTGAGCCCGGAGGTTCTAGAAGGCATAAGATCGCTTCACCTGATGGTGCGGCAAAAGCCCGGCGACACGAATTCTCTGGGCCTGGTCAAGATCATCTTCCCCAATCCGGACAACGTGTACCTGCATGGCACAGATGCCCCGGAACTGTTCTCGCCGGACGTCCGCGATTTCAGCCACGGATGCATTCGGGTAGAGAAGCCCGCGGACCTGGTTGCCTGGGTGTTGCGAAACAATCCCGGTTGGGATTTGGAGCGCGTCAAGGCCACGATGAACGGCGATAAGAACAATCTTCAGGTGAACCTCGTCACGCGAATTCCGGTCCTGATCGTCTATGGCACGGCGACGGTGAACGAGGAAAATCAGATTCGGTTTTTCGACGATATCTATGGTTATGACGCAGAACTCGATAAAGCCTTGGCCACAGAACATCCCTAGGCACCACCGTGGAAGAGCGGCCCTTTAGAGCTTGCCCTGAGCAAGTGAAGCGCGCCGAGGAGGCCGCGGCAACCGCCACATTCGGCGCGGCTTCAGCCTCCATGCCTGGGTGGTCCTTTGGATCGGCTTTGACGAACCGAATGGGGTTTGAACCGCATCTAACTTAACGTGCCCTTCTTCAAATGCAGTAAAGTCAATATCTTGCAAGGAAGTCAGCAAGAACGTCAGGCATTTTCGGCGGCCTTGCCGAGCGTGAGTTCTAAGTTCGGTTTATCGCTGATTCTTTTTCTCCTGCTGGCGACGCTGGGGCATACCACAGTATCGACGGTTCCATCCCCGCACGAATACCGGCTCCGCTTCTATCACACTCATACGGGCGAGCGGCTTGACGTCGTTTATCGTCGCGGCGATCAATACTTCCCCGAGGCTCTAGACGAACTCGATCATTATTTGCGCGACCACCGTACCGGAGATGTGCATCATTTCGATCCTCGCCTCTTCGACCTTCTTCACGACCTGACCGCGTCTCTGGGCGATTCCGATGGCGAAATCAATGTGATTTGCGGCTACCGTACGCCCTGGAGCAACGAATTCCTGCGCGGGCGCAACCCACACACCGGCGTGGCGCAGCAAAGCCTGCATATGCAGGCCGAAGCGATCGACATTCGCTTGCCGGGGATCCCAACCTCGGAGCTACGCGATGCGGCACTGCGGCTGCATCGCGGAGGAGTGGGCTACTACCGCAGCTCCGACTTCGTGCATGTCGACGTCGGGCGTGTGCGCCACTGGTAGAATCCAGCGGGACGTTTTAGTCTTCTTAGTCCTTGAGAATGAATCTGTCGGCCTGGAACGTGTCTATTTGGTTCGCAAAGACATCGACGTGCTGTTCAACTCGGTGTCAGTGCTTTCAGCAGTGTCGAAGCAACTGCTGAGACCTCCATCGCGACGAAGACGCTCGCCTGCTTATCGCCAAAGTTAATCTCGGTCGTTCCGCTTCCGTAATCGCTGACGTGGTTGACGCGGTCCGGGTTGACGAACGTTTCCCTGCCGTTGATGTCCTCGAACCTAACCAGCTTCATGTGAGCCTCCTAAGTTGTACGTGAGCGAATCCTCCACCCTGTCCCCCTTGTCGTGCTGCAGATCCTGCAGTTGCTGCTGATTTGGAAATTAAGATTTCACGAACTCAGGACATAAATTCCCAACCCAGCGAATACCAGCGGCACCGCCCACTGACCCAACCGATCTGCGGAACGCAGAATGAGCGAGTGGCTTCCAAGCCATCTGCCGACGAAGCACCACAGCGCGACCAGCCCGGCGTACTCAATCAGGATCACCCACAGGTTCGACCGCCCGATGACGAAGAACGGCACGTATACACTGATGTTGTCGGCCCCATTCGACAAAGTCACAAGAGCGATGGATGCGACACTCTCCGTGCTGGCGGTCGGTGGCACCGCCCCGGTTTGACGCGCCTCCCACAGGCGCTTAATGGCTATCGCGAGCGGGAGGATTCCCAGTAAACGAATCCACCGATGCGGCAGTGCCAGAGCGCCCCAGACGCCGATTAGGCTGAGGCCAACGATGGCCGCAAATCCAGCGTATTGACCCGCCACGATGCGGCGCGTTGGAATGCGACGGGCAAAAAAGACAGTCAGTAGAAACGCATCATCAATATTTGTGATGGCGAAAGTCGTTATGCCCGCAATCAGAACCGCCAGATATTGATTCACAAGAAACTCTATCTTTCCGTAGCGTGAGCCTGCGGAGCAGCATGAGGTTCTCCAAAAGCGCTCTCCGCCGAACCGCTTTCTACCAGCCTGCTCAACGGTCACGAGCGTTGCTTACCGCCTCCAGAAACCTGCGTGCGAGTTCGGCAATGCGATCTGGCTGCCGCCGCCGAATGGCCTCTCTCGGGATCAACTCTCCGCCGACGCCCAGTGCAATCGCCCCAGCAGCAATGAAGCTGAATGCGGTTCTTTGATTCACGCCTCCCGCGGCGATCATGGGAACGTTGGGAAACATCGCTTTGAGATCCTGGATGTAACTGTATCCCCCGATGTGTCCGCAGGGCACAACTTTGACGAAATCCGGACCCAGTTTCCACGCGGCAATGACGCCGGTCGGCGTGAGAGTTCCGGGAATCACGACAACGTTCTGCTGCACGGCGAAGGTAACAGTCTCGGGATCAAGGCCGTCGCTGGACAGGAACTTGGCCCCGGCATCCAGGCAGCGACGCGCGGTCTCGACATCGTGGACACTCCCGGCGCCGACAATTACTTCGGGCGTGTGCTGCACCACTTGTGCAATGACTTTGATGGCTTCGGGGACGGTCAACGTGACTTCGAGAATGGGAATTCCGCCGCGGGCGATCGCCTCGGCCGCGAACAGAGCATCCTCCGTGGTCGACACTCGAATGGAGGGAATGATCCCGAGTTCTTCGATCCGGCTCCGTACGTCTTGCTTGTTCAACTATCCGGCTCCTTGGGCGAATGTTGACTCTTCGCCGTGTGGACTTTGAGTGAAGGCGCCTTAGACCTCAAATTTTTAATCAGGGCAGCGCCCTGGTGCCCACAGCCTGGCGCAACTGTTCGAGAGCGAGCAAGTATGAAGCCAGCGCCTGACGATAGGCAAGCTGAGTTGCTCGGTAGCTGCGCTCGGCATCGAGAAAATTGAGCAGGCTGGTGCCTCCGTGCCGATAGGCGTATTCGCTGATGTCGCGCGACCGCGTGGCCGCATCCAGATACTTAGAAATGTACAGCAGCACCACCTTGTCATTGGTGCGCAGGCCCTGATAGGCATCGTAGACATCGGTGAGTGCCTGACCGTTTGTCGCTTTCTCCAGTTCCTGCGTCTGAATAATGGCAAAGCGCGCACGCGCGATTTCGCCCTGGTTGCGATTGAAAATCGGCAGCGGAATGCTCCCATAAATCGTGGCGGCGTTGATTCCGTTGACGTGCGAATAATTTCCTTGAACGGTCACATCTTGTTGGGCGATGGCTTTTTGCAGTGTCAGCTGGCTGTTCGCAGCGGTCACACCTTGCTGAGCTGCGCGCAGGTCTGGACGATTCTTCAGGGCCTTAAGCTGCAAGTCCTCGAGATTGCCCTTCACGGGTTGATATTCGAACGGCCCAGCCACCTCGTAATCCTGAGCCACGGATTCGTATCCCAGGAGTTGCCGCAGGTCCGATAGCGCCTGCACCCTGGCCAGCTGAGCCTGTTCGACGTCGCTTTCGAATTGCAATAACTGTAACTTGATCATCAGGTAGTCGTTCTCGCTAATGCCGCCTGCCTTGTATTGATGCTCGCTGATATCGACGGTCTCCTGAAAGCTCTTTACGTCTTTCTGGGCGAGTTCGAGCGTCGATTCCGCGAGTTGGACACTGAAGAACAGCGTGGCCACCTGAAACGTAAGACCGCGACCGTTATCCTCCACCAGCGAGCGCGTTTGGGCCGTGATATCTTTCTGCGCCTGCAGACGATCATGGCGCTTCCCGCCACGCTCAATCAGGTAACTGAGACCGATGTCTCCCTCCGTATTGTTCTGCAGATAATCGTTGGTCGACTGTCCACCATAGACGCCAGGATTTTGCTTGGCCGGCGAGCCCAGCGGCAAATACTCCCAGTCGGCAAAAAGCGTGGGATTGGGGCGCAGGTTCTGCGTGATTTCTTCGGCTTCGCTCTGCTGAATCGTGGTGCGTGCAGCCAGCATGTTGTGGTTGTGCTGGAGCGCCTTTTGGATAGCATCGTCGAGCGTGATGCTGGCGGACCTCGAACTTTGGCTGAATGCCGCACTGGCCAGTGCGAATACAAGCGTCACTATCGCGACTGTATGAGCTCCAATCTTCGGGAACATCACTGGATTATTCAAGGGCGGCCTCCGGTTCCGGAAGTTGATCGCCATCTCTTGCGATCCAGACATAAAACGTGGGGAGCAGGACGATGCTCAGCAGCAGGTCGGAAATCAGACCACCCACGATCACGATTGCGAAGGGCCTCTGCGAATCCGATCCGATGTCATGCGACAGCGCCGCAGGCAGCAGCCCTAGAGTGGCTACCAGCATCGTCATCATGATGGGGCGAAGTCGCAGGACCGCGCCTTCCACAGCGGCATCGGGGATCGAGTAGCCGCGGGCGCGAAGCTGATTGATGTATTCCAGCATGATCACACCGGTTTGCACGGAGACACCGAACAGTGCGAGCATGCCAACGCCCGAGGACACGCTGAGGTACGTTCCGGTAATGAGCAACGCCAGAAAGCCCCCGACGCGAGCCAGGCCGACGTTCAACAGAATGAGCAATGCCCATTTGTAAGAGCGAAACATGGTGTAGAGAATGATGAAGATGACGAGGATCGTCAGTGGAACGATCAGCGCTAGCCTCGCTTCCGCGCGCTTTTCGCTCTCGTACTCGCCGGACCATCCCAGGCTGTAACCCGGCGGCAGCTTCACTTTGTGACCGATTTGCTTGATCGCATCTTCGACCGTGGTCCCCAGATCGCGGCCTCTCACGTTGAAGGTGACCGCAACGTATCGGGTGTTGCCCTCGCGGAAAATGTCATACGCGCCATCCTTGACTTCCACGCTGCTTAATTGTGCAAGCGAGACGCGCTCGCCCGTAGGCGAGAGCAGGCGAACTCTCTCGATGGCCTGTTGCGTATTGCGGTAGGGAGCCTGGTATCGAACCACGACGTCATAGCGCTGCTCGCCGATCAGCACCTGGCTCACCGCATTCCCGCCTACGGCGGTCTGAACCGCATCCTGTATATCCGCCACGTTGATTCCAAAACGAGCGGCCTGACGGCGGTCGATGGTCAAGTCGAGATTGGGCTGGCCGAAATCGCGCAAGAGCTTGACGTCATGCATGCCCGGGATGTCGGACATGACGGCGGTAACTTCCTCGCCCTTCTGTTCCAGAACCTTCAAATCGTCGCCAAAAATCTTGAGCGCCAATGAACCTTTGGTGCCCGTCATGGTTTCTCCGACGTTGTCTTCTATGGGCTGGGAGAAGTTCCAGATTGCGCCGGGATATTTTTCCAGCGCGCGGTTCATGGCGGCGATCAGTTCCTCTTTATTCTTGTGAAATACCGGGCGCCATTGGTCATGCGGTTTTAGGTCGACGAAATATTCCGTGTTGCCGAATCCTCCGGTGTCGGTTCCATCATCGGGACGCCCGGTCTGCGAGACGACGGTTTTCACCTCCGGAAAGGATGCAAACACATAGCGGGCGTTCGTGGTGAATTTCTCGCCTTCCGAAAGACTTGTGCTATTGGCTAGAGTGCCACGGGCCCAGATGGCCCCCTCGTCGAGGTGCGGCAGGAACTCGGCGCCAATGACGCCACCAAAGCCCAAATAGAGCGTTGCGGCCAAAGCGGCGATGCCAACACCAGCCACGACCCAGCGGTGCTGAACCGCCCAGCGCAGCCCCTCGCGGTAACGCTCGGTCAGATAATCAAGCACCGGGTTGCGGCGTTCATGGACGCCTTTGCGGAAAAATATGCCGGCAAGTACGGGCGCGACCAGAACGGAAAATGTCATGGCGCCGAGTAACGCGAGAGCCACAGTCCAAGCCATGGGCCGGAAGAGCCGGCCCTCAACGCGCTGCAGCGTGAAGATAGGCAAGTAGGCGGTGATGATGATGGCGATCGCGTAGAAAACCGGCCGCTGCACCTCGTGCGCAGCTTCCCGAATCGCCTCGGCCGGCGTTTTTTTGCTCCCCGAACCATGTCCGTTGTTCAGGCGGCTCATATGGCGGACGATGTTCTCGACCATCACCACCGCGCCGTCTACCACCATTCCGAAATCCAGCGCGCCCAGCGAAAGAAGATTGGCAGGAATATGGCTCAAGTCCAGCCAGATCGAAGCGAAGAGCAGGGAAAACGGAATGGTCAGCGCGACGATGAGAGCAGCACGTACGTTCAGTAGAAACAGGAACAGAATCACACTGACCAGGATCATGCCCTCAGCCAGGTTATGCATGACCGTGTGGAGCGTGAAGTAGAGAAGATCGCTGCGGTCCAGCATGGGAACGACTTTCACGCCGGGAGGCAGTAGGCCGTTGTTGAGTTCGTCTACTTTCTTATGGATGGCATCGAGCGTGGGTTGTTCTTCAGCACCTTTGCGCATCAACACGGCGCCCTGGATGACATCGGGCTCGTCGATGATGCGCCCGTCCTCCATGTGATTCGCTCTCGCCATGTGTCCCAACCGGATTTTGGGGCCCTGGGTGACTTCAGCAATGTCTTTGACCCGCAGGGCAGTTCCAGTTTGAGTTCTTAGAACCGTCTCCTCAATGTCGCGCACGCTGGAGAAGAGGCCGAGGGCACGGACATTCATCTGCTGCATCCCGACTTCAACAAAGCTGCCACCCGCGTTGATGTTGTTGTTGGCGAGTTGCTGCTCCACTTGGCCAATGCTCAATCCGTAGGAGACGAGCTTGTTGGGATCGATGCGCACCTGGTACTCGCGTACCGTGCCTCCGAAATCGGAAACGTCCACGACATTGGGAACGGACTTGAACTGCTTGAGCAAGACCCAATCTTCGATCGATCGAAGCTCCATTAAGTCATAGCGGGGATTCGTGCTGCGCAACGTGTACCAGTAAATTTGGCCGGTAGTGCTCCAGTCCGTTCCGATCTGCGGCTGAAGATTTTGCCCGGGTGGAAGGTTAACCTGGGTTAACCTCTCTAGGACTTTCTGGCGGTTCCAGTCGTTGACTGAGCTGTCGTCGAAGATCATGATCACGAACGACAGGCCGAAGATCGATTCGGAACGCAGAAAGGTCATGTGTGGCATTCCCGACATTTGAATCTCAATCGGGATCGTGACCTGCTGTTCCACTTCCTCCGCGGAGCGGCCCGGCCATTGCGTAATGACGGTCACATAGTTGTCGGCGATATCGGGGTAAGCCTCGACGGGGAGGTTGTGAAACGAGATGGCTCCCCAGCCGGCCAGCAGGACGGCAATGGCCAGCACCACAAATTTGTTGTTCAGCGCAAAATCTACGAGCGCCCGAATCATTTGCCGTCCTGTCCTGTTTGCCGGTGCTCCTGCCCAACCGCCTCAAACCCGCCGCTGCTCTGGAATGTCCGTCATAAGCCGCACTCGCGAGGCCGGATATGTTGTCGCCATCCGTTTATTGAGCGAGCACGTGGTCCAAAACTAGGGCGTTCGTAACCACCTGCTGCCCTGGCTTGAGCCCAGATTTGATTTCCTGCAAACTCGTGTTCTCAGTCAGCACGTCTCCGCTAACCACTTCCACACGACGAAATTTCTTGTCGGGCGCGGGCACGAAAACAAAGTCACGATCGTGCATCCGCAACACGGATGATGCCGGGACAATGGTGTGTATCTCGGTGGTTTGGCCGCGGAAGGTTGCCCTCGCGAACATGCCCAGACGCATCATTCCAGGATTCTCCACTTCAATGCGAACCTTGGCGGTGCGAATGCTGGGATCGAGGACGGCACCGATGTTGCTGACCTTCCCCTTGAACGGCCGGCCGGGATACGCGTTTAGCGTGATCTCCGCCGTATCCCCCATGCGCACAGTAGGCAGGTCGTTCTCGTAGACATCGCAGACAATCCAGACCGATGAAATATCCGAAATAGTGAACGGGCTGGGCGACGAGTAGGCCTGCACAAGCGCCGCATTCGTCACTTCCTGATCCGTGATCACGCCGCTGGTGGGCGCGACGATGTCCACCATGCCCATGGGTTTGTCGGGATCGTTGCCCAGGAGTCGCAGGTGCTCGGTCGCAGTCGCGAGGGTGACTTTGGCATCCTCCTCTGTATCCTGCGCGACCTCGAGGTCTTGCTCGGCGATAGCACCGTGGGCATACAAATCGACAGCCCGATTCAATTGTTTGTGGGCGAGCAGCTCGTCGGCAACAGCCTTGCGATAAGCGTCGAAACCTCCCGCAACGTCGTCGCTGCGGATGGTCAGCAATACATCGCCTTTTCTTACCGTGTCCCCGAGGCGCGTATGAATGGCGACGACGCGCCCAGAGGCGAGCGAGACTACCGGAACGTTGCGAGCGACATCAGGCGTGACGGTCCCCGTCACCACCAACTCGGAGGTCGAGGGCCGCTCAACTGCAGTCTCCAGCGGGAATTGCTCAGGATGATCCACCGTGAACAGCGTGGGATCGGCCCCAGTTACGATATTCGCGGGCGGCGGCGCTTCGGCCGCTGCGTCGACACGCCCGTTGCAAGCCCCCAACCCCAGCAGCGCCGGCAGACCGAACGCTCCCAGAAAAATCCCCAATATTTTTCTTCTTGTCTCCATCTCAGTTCGATCCATCTCAGCCTAAGCACCGTACCCGGGACTTCTTCCGTCGGGACTAAAACTTGACCATGATGTCGAAGTCGACCAACATCTCGTCCTTGCGCAGATCGGGAAACCATACGCTGCTGCCTTGCGCTCCGCAGGCCGTTTGCGCGCCGCTGAGGCTCTCCTGCATCGACGAATTCCCGTCATTGCAAGCGAAGTACTGGGGATATCCGTTGTTGGTGTAAGGCACCCCGCCCGGACCAGGGGGCGTGACTCCGCCAGCGCCAGTCCAGTAGGGAACGCTGGCGTGGCGATAGTCAGCCTCCCAGCGGAAAGTGATCCACTGTTTCGGCATGTAATCAAACGTGATGGAAGAATCCCAGGCCTTGAATGGGTCTCCGGGATTTCCGGTAAAGTAGGGTGCGTTAATCGCAGCGGAGGACGCTGTCTCTCCGTTAATGGGCGGATCCAGCACCAGATAGCGTCCGGGATTGTTGATCTGGCCGCCGCCGAGCGTTAATCCGAACTTGTCCTTCTTGAACCACGCACGGTTGTAGAACATGTAGCCGATGAAGCTCTGCTTGGGATCGACTCCTCCATTCGGGAAATTGGCACTGGCTGGTCCAAGCGTATCCTTTCTGTTACCGAAGCAGCTCACGCCCGCCAAGGTGGCTGTGCTGGGCCCGAATTCGCATCCCATATCGCCGGTGAACGAGAAGGCCAGCTTGTCGAGGAACCTCTCCGGATGGTCGTAATACTTGATCTCGATGCTATCGTCAGTGTGGATGCGGCCGCGATTGGGTATATACAGGTCGTCATGACCGAGACCATAGTTGTTGGAGATGACGTTCACCCATGGTCTTGGTGTCCACTTGAGCTGTCCGCCCAATCCCTTGCGCGTGTTGGCTGACGCGTAGGACTGCCATCCATTGATGATCCACGGCTCAATTTTCAGGTGCGGGTTGGGAAAAACCTGGATTCGCACACCGGTAAAGAACCACGGCGTATTGGAAGACACGTAGGAAGGCTGGTAAGCCCAGTTGTCGTAGTTGTAGTAGCTGAAAAGGCCGATGTACGACATGAAAATTCCTGCGTCGATGTTGATCCCGTCCAGTACGTTGATGTGATAACCGCCGTAGGCTTCTGACAAGTATCGGTACGCGTCGTTGAGCTGCCATTGTCCTTTGGTGTAGCTGGGATCATTGCGGACGGTTGCCGTGGAATACATGCCGAACTGAGTCATTAATCGGGCGCGAACGTTGTCGAGGTGGAAGTCACCGCCAACGCCCAGTTGCTCCAGCCCGATTTCGTTGGCGCGAAATATCTCGCTTGATCCGCCTTCGGAGTTATCGATCGGCTTATTGAAATCGTAGTTGTAGGTCACGTCAGCCCGGATCTCGGGGGTAAAGAACTTAGTGTCGAACGCCGTATCTTTGTTGCGCGGATTGCCATTAAGCCAAGTCCAGTCCCAGTCCGAGAAGGGTGCGATCTTTTCCGGTTTCGAGGGCGCGACGGTCGAGTCACTGGGCGCTTGCACGGCTGCAACCGCCGGACTTGCAATTGCTGGAGCCGGAGTGGCGTCCGATTTTGCTGGAGCCACGGCGGCTGCAGCCGCGGGTTGCGAAGGCTCTGGCTGGGCAGACGCTGTGGTCGCGGTGCGGCTCTTTAGTTCCGCTTCGAGCTGTTCGATGCGCGCCTTCATGACCGCGAGTTCCTTGGCGATATCCAGCGAGGCTTCCGGATCGGGCTTGGCCGTGGGCTGGGCGGCCGCTGGCACCGTGGTCTTGGCGCTACTCGTGTCGTCCGGCGACGGTTCGCGCAAAACAGCCACTTTCGTTGGCGCGTCCGGTTGAGTTTGAGCCTGCGCATAACAGCGCGCACCCTGGCCAACAAAGAGACCCAGGACAAACATTGGAAGGAGCGCTGAAACCGCTGCGGGCTTACGCAATATGGCTCTCCTGATTTTCACGTTAGAATCCTTTCCGGTCCGAAGTCCGGTTCTGTTCACTTACTGGCGGGTCGCTCAATCCGACGCAACGGACATATCACAACCCTGCCGCTTTCCTTATCGTGGTCAAACTCCATCTCATTCGAAAACTCATAAGGAACGGGTAAAAAGTTTATAAAGAGCGCATAAACGTTCCCGGCAGGGAGGGCCTTTCCTCCAAGGGTGCTCTCGTCTCCTTTCGCCGCAGTCAAAGACGTGATGAACATTGCCCTCGCAGGGCATCTACGGAAACGCGCGGCAAGAAGAGAAGCAAGTGGTTCAACGTCCCGAACATCGTGAGGAGAGTAGACGGGAGGGCATGAAGAAGCCGTGAAGATTGGGCATTAATAATTCGACTAACTTGGATATGTTCTTTGATTGGCAGGATGAAAACGAGTAATCGCGGGCTCCCAGCAACCGCCGCTCGAAAGCCTTAGTGCGATACAACGCTTGGTGCCGCCGGTGCCCCATCACTCGGGTTGCAGAAACGATATCCAACCCAGGGTTCTGTCACAATGTATTTTGGTTTGGCGGGATCTTCTTCAACTTTTTGACGCAGGGTTTTGACAAAGGAGCGAAGGTAATCAAGCTCGGTGCCATATTCCGGCCCCCACACGGAACGCAACAGTTTGGCATGGGTTACAGGAACCCCCTGATTCCGCATGAGCAGCGCCAGCAGCTCGAACTCGGTAGGCGTCAGATGAACGATTTCTCCTTGCCGGTAAAACACATGGCGATTTACATCAAGTTCGACGTCACCCGCCTGCAACAATTCCGGCTCGACATCGTCCTTACGAAGTCTGCGTAACACGGCTCTTAGCCGTGCAACCAGCTCACGAAAACGGATAGGCTTTGTGATGTAGTCATCCGCTCCTGCTTCCAGAGCCTTTACTATTTCACTCTCGCCATCCTGCACTGTGACCATTACGATGCCGATCTTTGGCAGATGCGCGCGAATCTCGCGGCACGCTTCCACTCCGCCAATCCCCGGCATATTCACGTCAAGCAACACCAGGTCGAAGGTGGATCGGGCAAGAATCGCGACAGCTTCCTCGCCACTTCGCGCTTCCTCGACCGCAAATCCGCTTGTGGCGAGCGAGGTCCGCAGCACCCGGCGAAAGGATGACTCGTCATCGACAACCAATGCATTCAGCCGGTCCGTAGTCATTGTGATCTTGTGCCCTTGTGATTTTGAAATCTTCTCGAAGAACCGTGGCCGCGCCGGGCGACAGAGCCTTCAGGGCTCTCTTACAGCCAGCGGCAGGGCCAAACGGAAAGCCGTAGCTTGATAGGTGGTGGTGCTTATCTCCAGGTCCAGGCTCCCCCCGTGCGCGTGGACGATTTTCCGCGCCACGTATAAACCCAACCCCGAACCCGGCGCCGTATGCCGTGCATCAGCACCCCGGTAGAAGCGCTCGAAAATACGAGACCTCTCACTCGGACGAATGAAACTGCCGCTGTTTGATGTCCGAATATTCACCCACTCATCCTGCAAGTCGATGCTGACCGTGACAGAAGAACCCGCGACGGAATATTTGCACGCATTGTCTAGTAACTGCCGTAAAGCCAACTGGAGCAAGTCGGGGTCTGCCATGACTCCCGCAGCCGCCGCATCTTTGCGAATGGAGAGCGTTCGGTCAGTCCATTGTCTGGAGTGCTGGTCCGCCACGGCCGCTACCAGTTCGGCCATGTCCGTGAGTTCGAGTTGGGGCTTAACCTCTTCCCGATCCAATTGCGCGGTGCGAAGTAGTCGCGACGTGAGCAGACTCAACCGGGAAGCCTCTGTTTCAACAATCTCTGTCAGCTCCAGTTGCTCCTCGCGCAGGGGTCCGAGTTCGCGGAGACCTCCGGCGGCTGTCACGATCGTTGCGAGGGGCGTTTTGAACTCATGAGCCAGAGCATCCAGAATAGCTCCTCGAAACAATTCTGCCTGAGCCGCTGCCGCAGCGTGGCTGGCGTTTCGAAAAGTATGTGCCCTTTCCAGCATGGCCGCAGCCAGTGCTGAGAGGGGTCCCGCCGTCAACTCCGGATCACGCAGGCCTTCAAAACCGATCGCCCCGATGATATTCCCCCCGGCGCGTAAACACTGAATCGCGCTCCCCGAGGACACATCCTTGCTGTCTCGGCCTGCAGAGTATGCAGCTCTGGTCTGATCCGCGAGGCTATTGGGTATGGTGCCATTACAGTAGATTTCTGCCTTCGCGGCATCGAATAGGCAGACCGACCGAAGATCAAAAACATTCCGAAACAGTTCGATCGAAGATGCGTAGGTCGTCTTTTCCGGATCAACGGCCAGCAGCATTTGCGCCAGTCGGTACAGCCGGTTCACTTGATGCCGCTGGTGGTCCGAGATCGCTGCCTCCTCGCGCACTCGGGTGGTGAGTCGAGACACGACCAGACCCGTAGTCAGAAACGAAATCAGCGCCAGTATGTCGAGGGGGCTTGTGACCTCAAGAGAAAAGCGCGGAGGGGTGAAGAAGAAATCCAGGCACAGAACGGCAACCACCGAAACCAAGACGGATGAGATAAAGTTCCCTATCAGGGACTGCAGCACAATAGCAATCAGGTAGATGAAGCCGGTGACAGTGAGATTCAGTTGCAGGCGATAGCAGACCAAGGTGATCAGCCCGATCAGAAGACAGCCGGGTACAGTTCGAATGACGGAGGGCCGGACCCCGCTGCTTTGCCTCATGCGCTGAACCCGTTCTTGATTACCCTTACTTTCTGGCGCCCCAACGCTCGATTGTGGTGCGCTGCATGCGACATCGCACTCTCTGATGTCTCTATCTTGCTAGGTCCCAGGAGAAACTTGGAATAAGTTTCCAATGATCGCAGACAGTAAAGGCACACATAAATTCAGTCCAATTCATATTTCTTATTGCGCCCATCAGACTCTCCAATACCGTCTGTCGTGATTTACCCAACGGTTGCCGTTAATGTGCTCGAACACCTGATATTCCAATTGAAGAGCGAACGCTTGAGGGCGGAGAAAACTTTATTGCCGGCAAAGAGCGCAATTCCCAGAGAGGTTGCCGCACCTAGTGCAAACGACAATAGCAAGAAGGAAGATCTGGCACCTGGTCCCTGAATCGCAGCTCCAGTCAGGATTAAGCCGAGAACCGCTCCCGCGCAGGGAGCCCAGAGTAGTCCGTCGAAATTCCCAACACAAAGGACTTTCCGATCCCGCTCTCCGCGGACGGACCGCCCTGCAGCTTGCCGCCTGCACTCACCAGCGGAGGAGTCAACGCTTCGGCAATGGAGGGAAAGAGAAGACTCACCCCAACACGAGGAAGATGAGCATTGCCACATAGCGTCCTTGATTCAGGTGCACTACCCAATGGCCACCGAATGCCGCTGCGATTGCCACAGCGGAAAATGTAAGCACCATTCCCACCGGCAAAGGCAGGCCGGAACGGCGGAAGGGCTGGTCGGCGCGCGCAAATACAAACGGCAGAACTGGCAGGATGCACGGACTCAAAATCGTCAGAACACCGCCAATAAACGCCAGGAGATAAATCAGCATCGGCCGGTCCAGTCTTCGGTCCTAAATGCTCGTAACATAATCGAAGTTTGCCCGCAAATTGGATTCGCGCGGAATCCAAAAGTTACAAAACTGCGTTCGCGAGGACCCACTCAAGACGAGCATTGAAGCCCACGGGGTTATATTAGAATCGCTCACGGCAGTCCTAGTCGATCTCCGGAGGAATCAATGCGATCGCTGCGATTATATCGACCTTCGTTGTCTGTCATTGTCGTGCTCGCCACAGTGTGCGTCTTCAGCTTAACGGCCTCGGCGCAGAATGAGGCCAGTCATGGGAAGAAACCCCAGAGTGGATCGTGCTCGCACGATGACAGCGGATTGAAATTGCCCGGTGGTTTTTGCGCAACAGTATTTGCCGAGGGCATTGGGCACGCCCGCCACCTGGTGGTCAGTCCGAGCGGAGTGGTTTATGTCAACACCTGGTCGGGAGACTACTACGACTTCGACAAACCGCATGATGGAGGATTTCTGGTGGCTCTCCAGGACAAGGCGGGCGCTGGAAAAGCGGACGTGATTGAGCGCTTCGGTGAAACCGCGCAGACGGGAGGAGCGGGTGGTGTCGGCATCGGCATGTATAAGGGGTCGATCTATGCGGAGATCAACGATCGCATCGTGCGCTATTCACTTCCAGCTGATGCGATCATTCCAAGAGATGCTCCTCAAACCATCGTCTCCAAGCTGCCTCTCGGTGGGGATCATCCCATGCACCCGTTCATCATCGGCACCGATGGTTCCATGTACGTGGATGTTGCTACGGCGACGAATTCTTGCCAACCAAAGAACCGGCAACCCAAGATACCTGGCGACAACCCATGCACCGAACTTGAGACTCGTGGTGGCGTCTGGCGTTTTGATGCTAACAAAACGGACCAGATATTTTCGCCCGCGGAGCGCTACGCCACGGGCATACGCAACGCGGAAGGTTTTGCCTTCGACGCCACGGGTCGATTGTTTGTCACGCAACATGGGCGGGACCAGTTGCATTCGAACTGGCCCGAATTCTACAAACCAGAAGAAGAAGCTACGCTGCCGGCTGAGGAGCTGATGCTCTTGAAGTCAGGTGGCGACTATGGCTGGCCTGAGTGTTACTACGATGGCTTTCAGAAGAAACTCGTACTTGCCCCGGAATACGGCGGTGACGGCGGCAAAGCGGTCGGCGTTTGCGCGAGCAAGGTGGCTCCGGCCGCCGCATTTCCTGCTCATTGGGCACCCAACGGGATGGTCCGCTACGACGGAAAGAGCTTTCCAGACCGCTACCGTGACGGTGTCTTCATTGCCTTTCACGGGTCATGGAATCGGGCGCCCTACGCGCAAGGTGGCTACAACGTAGTTTTTCAGCCACTCGAGGGCGATCACGCGTCGGGCAGTTGCGAGATATTCGCCGACGGTTTTGCGGGAGCAAATAAGACTCCTGAAGGCGCCACCTATCGTCCGACAGGACTGGCGGTCGGGCCGGACGGGGCGCTCTACATTTCTGACGACATCAAAGGACGAATTTATCGAATCACCTACTCGGGCGATCCCGCGGGCGCAGCACCCATGGGCACCGCATGCCCAAGTATTTCTGCCCCTGCGGGCAAAGTTCTCGCATCGACCGCACAGCCGCCGGAGAGTGACACCGAAAACCTTCCCGTTCCCGAAGGGTCGACGGCTGATATGGTTGCGCTCGGTGTTCGTATCTACCACGGTCAAGTTGGAGGAGCGAGTTGCACCGGTTGCCATGGCGCAAATGGGACAGGTTCAACGTTAGGGCCCGATCTGACAAAGAAAGAGTGGATGTGGAGCGACGGCAGTTTCGCGGGGATATTGAAAGTGATCACCAACGGCGTGCCTCAGCCTAAGAAATTTCGCAGCCCGATGCCGCCCATGGGCGGAGCAGAACTCTCCGACACCCAGGCGTCCGCGCTGGCTGCCTATGTATGGGGTCTCAGCCATCCGGTTAGCGCAAGCAGCACGGCAGCGCCCACTGAACTCCACATCCCCGGTGAAAAGATTTATCCCGAGAGCATCACCTCGACCGCGGATGGTCGAGTCATGATCGGTAGCATCGGCGCGCGAACCATCTATGTGGTGAAGCCGGGCGCGGCATCTGCCGAACCCTGGATTCAGCCTGATAACCAGCCCACACTCGGAATCCTGGGAGTCTTCGCGGACGAAAAGGCCAAAACACTTTGGGCATGCTTTTCTTCGATCCACGATGTCAAGCAACCGCCTTCCACGTTGAAAGCCTTCGATCTGCAAACGGGAGCGCTCAAGGCGCAATATCCACTCCCAACCGACGGCGCTTTTTGCAACGACATAGCTGTCGGAAGCGATGGCACCGCCTACATTTCCGACACCAACAACATGGAGGTCGACCGCCTCGCGCCCGGAAGTCATCAACTCGAAGTCTGGGCCGGCAATGGCGGGTTCGGGCCCAAGGGCGGAATCCTCGATGGTATCTCCGTCCTGGGGAATCGACTATTCGTGAACACCCTCCAGACCAACAAACTCTTCACGGTTCCAATCGAAGCTGACGGAAAAGCAGGCGCGATCACCGAGATGAAGCTTGACCATACCATCCACAACCCGGATGGTATGCGGAGCTTCGGGAAAGACAGCGTGCTGATCGTGGAAGGTGGAGGAAAGGGATGGCTGTCGCGCATCAAGATCACCGGCAATTCAGCGCAAGTAATTCCGCTGAAAGAGGGCTATCCCGACGGCGCAGTTTCAGTCACAGTCGTGGGTACGACAGCGTATGTGCTGGAGGGACAACTCAGCGCGCTGTTCGGTCCACCCGATCCGCACCGGGTTGAAAAGCCGTTTCATGCGACGGCGGTCGAGGTGGGCAACCCTTAGCGTGAACTCGCGTACGAAACAAGAATCCAGATTTGGAGCATTGACAGGAATGAAATCTCGGTAGCGAAAGGCTGACATGAAGCGAACTCGAATAATCAGCGCTTTCGCTATATCGCTGCTGGCAATCGCAGTGGTAGCACAGGAGAAATCCGCGTCTAAATCTAAGTTTGTCCTCTCCAGTCCAGACGCGCAACTCGCTGCGAAAGTTCCCGAAGTCTACACCGCGAACGTTTTCGGATGCACTGGGGGAAATATGTCGCCCCCGCTTCAGTGGACCGGCGCACCGGCTGGAACGAAGAGTTTTGTCGTGACGTTATTCGATCCCGACGAGCAAGGCGATCCCTCGGGATGGTGGCACTGGATCGTGTATAACCTGCCTGCGAGCGTTGACAAACTTCCCAAGGGGGCTGGCGCAGAGCATAGCACCGTTCTGCCACCCGGAACGATGCAGGGCCGCACCGATCTCGGAAACGAAGCTTATCACGGGCCCTGCCCGGACAAGGGAGATCCGCCGCATCGTTACACATTCACTGCGTATGCGCTGAGCGTCGAGAAGCTTGACGTGCCCGCCGACTCCAGCGGCGCGATGGTGGTCTCGACCGCTAAGGATAGTTTGCTGGGGAAAGCGGTCTTCATCGCGCACTACGGGCGTTGAACACAGCATCAACTGGAATTTCGTGGCCTCCCGACTGTTCTCTAGGATGCGCGGGCCACGGATTCCGGCTGGCCGATTTCCTTTCCCTTGGGTCGCCGCACTATAAGCGGCAAAATCAGCGAAATGACCATGACGCCCGCAATAATGTGGATGGGTGTCGAGTATGAGCCTGTGGCTTGTCGGATGCGCGCAATCATGATCGGAGAAACTACTCCCCCGACACCCCATGCCAGCAGGATCCAGCCATAGATGCCGCCCATGTGCTTCGCACCAAAATAGTCAGCCGTGAACGACGGCATCGTGCCGAAGCCTCCTCCGTAGCACAAATAAATGGCAGCAAAGGCAATGAACAACGCAGTCTCCGTGGCAATGCTGGGGAGAAAGAAGAAGATTCCCACCTGGATCAGATAGAGCAGAACGTAGACACGTGCGCGGCCGATGTAATCGGAAAGCCAAGCCCAGAAGAATCGGCCGGCAGCGTTGAAGATGCCGAGCAAGCCCACCATCGTTCCTGCCGCCACTGCCGTCATGTGTACCTGCTGCTGGGCGATAGGAGATGCCTGGCTAATAATCATGATTCCCGCGGAAACGTTCAGAAACAGCATCAGCCAAAGAATCCAGGCCTGCCACGTCCCAAAAGCTTCTTGCACGGTGTAGTTGTAGGAGCCGGCCGCTTTGGCGACAGCTGTCTTCGGCGCCCAACCCTGAGGCTTCCAACCCGCTGGCGGATTCGCATAAAACTGAGCGGTCACGACCACTCCGATGAAGTAGGCGATTCCGAAAGTAAGAAAAGTCGCAGGAACTCCGGCCGAGGCGATCTCGCGCGCCGCGATCGGGCCCATCAGCAATGCGCCGGCACCATAGCCGGTAACGGCAAGGCCAGTCATCACCCCGCGCATGTCAGGAAACCATTTGGTGATGGTCGCCACCGGGCAAATGTAGCCCATGCCTCCGCCGGTCCCGGCCAGCACGCCGTAACAGAGATAAAGAAGCGGAAGTGAATGTTGTGCCGCGGCGAACGACGACAACGTGTAGCCGAGGCCGTAAATCAGTCCTCCCACGGTGGCTACTTTTCTCGGACCTGCACTGTCCATCCACATCCCACCGATGACCGTCCCCACCCCGATGAAGAAAACGTTGATCGTAAACGACAACGACACTTGCGTGAGCGTCCAGTGCTGCGTGCTAACCAGCGGTTTGACGAACACACTCCAGGCATAGACTGCCCCCAGACAGATCTGCATGATTACGGCAGCAACTGCGATTCCCCACCGATTCGGAAGACGTTGCTCGGCCATCGTTCGCCCCTCATGTCGAAAACACTTATAGAGCCCCATCCGCTTGACCGGATGCAGGCAACCGCTTATTGTGTGGCGCGATACATATAGTCCCAGCGTGTGGGGCTGTCAAGCCTCGCGTAAAATATAGGGGCGACGATTATGATGGTGTTCGCCGCACGGAATACCTGGCATGGCTGGAGTCTCACATGATTAGAGAACTCGCACTCCGTTGGCCGTTGGTTCGTCAGATTCTTCATGGCGGAGACGGTACGGGCCCGGAAGCCATGAGTGATGAGACGCGGAACATGCTTCCCAAGAATCATGGAGCGGAAGTGGCCCGGTCCGTTTGCCCTTACTGCGCGGTGGGCTGTGGCCAACTCGCCTTTCACAAGGGCGGGAAGCTGATTTCGATTGAGGGTGATCCGGAATCGCCCTTATCGCGCGGGCGCCTGTGCCCGAAGGGTTCGGCGAGCTACGAGCTTCTCACTCACCCGCAGCGACTGACCAAAGTAAAGTATCGGAGGGCTTTTTCGAAAGTCTGGGAAGACCTGGAACTCGGCAGGGCGATGGAGATGATCGCCGATCGGTTGTGGGATAGCCGCGAGCGCAGCTTTGTCGAGACTCGAGATGGCCAGACACTGATGCAGACCACCGCGATCGGCCACCTCGGCGGCGCCACTCTGGACAATGAAGAAAACTATCTGATCAAGAAGCTGTTCACTGCAGGCTTGGGTATGGTGTGTATCAGCAATCAAGCCAGGATATGACATAGCTCAACCGTGCCCGGTCTGGGCACAACCTACGGACGGGGCGGGGCCACAACCGCGCCGAAAGACATGCTGAACTCCGACGCGATCCTGATTATGGGATCGAACATGGCCGAGAATCATCCTGTAGCCTTTCAATGGGTGATGGAGGCGAAAGAAAAAGGAACCACAGTCATCCACGTGGATCCGCGCTTTAGCCGGACTTCAGCCGTAGCCAACATGTGGCTGCCACTGCGGGCCGGGTCGGACATCATTTTTCTCGGTGCGCTAATTCGGTATGTTCTGGAGAACGAGCTTTTCTTCCGCGAGTACTTGCTGCACTACACGAACGCGCCGTTGATCGTCTCCGGCGCCTTTCGCGACACGGAAGAACTCGAAGGAGTGTTCTCGGGCTGGAGGTCCGAGCAAAATTCGTACGATTCGAAAACGTGGTGGTACGAGGGAGCAGATCAGCGAGGCGGCCAAGTCCCTGGAGGCGAGTCCCCGGCCAACCCGGTCCCCGACCTCAACACCTACAAGAAGGACGACACGCTGCAAGACCCCAGGTGCGTGTTTCAGTTGCTCAAGCGGCACTTCGCGCGCTACACGCCCGAGTTAGTCGAGAAATACTGCGGCGTCTCGAAGGAAGCCTTCTTGCGCGTGGCCGATACGTATTGCAAGGCGTCCGGACCGGAGAAGACCGGCGGAATCTGCTATGCGGTGGGCTGGACGCAACATTCCTCCGGAGTGCAGATCATCCGTTGCGCCGCGATTTTACAGCTTCTGCTGGGCAACATGGGGAGGCCCGGCGGCGGCATCATGGCGCTACGCGGGCACGCCTCCATCCAGGGCAGCACTGACATTCCGACGCTATTCGACACCCTTCCCGGATACCTGAGCATGCCCAAGTTCGGAGAACAATCGAAGAGCCTCGGGACGTACCTCGCGCAAAACACGCCCCGAACCGGTTGGTGGAGGAACTTCGATAAGTACATCGTAAGTTTGCTGAAGGCCTACTATGGCGACGCTGCACAGCTAGAGAATGAGTTCGGCTTCCACTGGCTGCCGCGGCTTACCGGCGATCATTCCCACCAGGGTTATCACAACCAGATGCGGTTGCCGGACTCTTCTGGCCGAAACCGGCACTGGATATTGGAGATTCACTTTGTGGATCGCGCAAGAGAGATCGGGGGCTTCTACGAAGAATTGTTGACGATCGGATGAATTTCCTTCATCGAGTTAAACTGAACCGATGGCGCTGGCTCCGGGCGTGCGTGGAGTAAATCTCGATCCGCAAACGCGTTGCAAGCACTATCACGGTCCAACTGACATCATCGCCATCAAGATGAAATGCTGCGGTCTGTACTATGCGTGCAAGGATTGCCACCAGACGCTCGCCGATCACCCGACATCAGTCTGGCCAGAGAGTGAATGGAACCAACAAGCAGTACTTTGCGGCGCCTGCGGAGCAATGTTGACCATTCTCCAGTACATACAGAGTGACTCTCGCTGCCCGGCTTGCCGGGCACAGTTCAATCCTAAGTGTCGTAACCACCATCACTTCTATTTCCAGGTGCCAGACGTTGCCGACCAACGTTGAGAAGTACCACGGGAAGAGGTCATTGTTGAGCAGGGCAAAGTTGAACAACGCGAACCTAACCAATCGGAAGACGATACAGATCGAGTGGGGCGATTGCGACCCCGCCCAGATTGTGCACTATCCTCGCTATTTGGCCTACTTCGATGCGTGTACGACGGCCTTGTTCAAGAAGGCGGGCCTATCCAAGCGTCAGATGCTGAAGACCTATCAGATTGTGGGCATTCCCCTGGTTGACCTGCGTGCCTCGTTCAAAGTGCCATCGCGCTTCTCGGACACCGTGGTCGTCGAATCTGAAATAACCGAATGGCGCCGGAGCAGCTTTTCTGTCCGCCACAGGTTGTTTAATGAGGGTGTTCTAGCCGTGGAATGTTTTGAGATCAGGGTCTGGACCGCGGTTTCAGAGAAAGACCCAGAACGAATTGTGAGCAAACCCGTGCCGCGCGAGGTGGTCGAGATGTTTTCTGCAACCGCGAATCATGGGCCGGCTCATCCGGAATCGCGGCGAAAGAAGCGATGAGAATGCTCACGCAGGTTGGGATTGTGGGCGCTGGACCAGCAGGCCTTGTGTTGTCCCATCTCCTGCACCGACAAGGCATTCATTCGGTGGTGGTCGAGGGTAGAAGTCGACAGCACTGTGAGCAGCGCGTGCGGGCCGGTGTCTTGGAGCAAGGCACCGTCGACCTTCTGATGGAAGTGGGTTTAGGCGAGCGAATGAAGCAGGAAGGGCTGATCCATGATGGCGTGGAAATTCGCTTCAGAGAACGAGGGCATCGTATCGATTTCAAGGCGCTTACGGGCCGCGGAATCACAATCTATGCCCAGCAGGAAGTTGTGAAAGACATCATAGCGGCGCGGCTAGCAGCAGAAGGCAAGATTGTCTTTGAGGCTGAGGGTGTCACTGTCCACGACTTCGATTCCGCAACACCGAAGATACGCTTTCACGACCACGGTGAACCTTCGGAGGTTCTTTGTGATTTCATTGCAGGCTGCGATGGCTTTCACGGAGTTTGTCGCCCGAGCATAGAAAATGCTTTAACTATCTATGAGCGGGTTTTTCCGTTCGCCTGGCTCGGCATTCTGGCGGCTGCGCCACCGTCTTCCGAGGAGCTGATTTATTGCTACCATGATCGCGGGTTTGCTTTGCACAGCATGCGGACTCCGGAGATTACCCGTCTTTATCTCCAATGCGCTCCAGATGAAGACTTAGCACAGTGGCCTGATGCAAGGATTTGGAAAGAATTGCAGGTGCGCCTCACCACTCGCGACGGACGCAGGCTAACGGAAGGCGCCATCTTGCAGAAAGGCGTTACCGGGATGCGCAGTTTCGTGGCGGAGCCGATGCAGTACGGCAGACTCTATCTAGCTGGGGATGCGGCGCACATCGTCCCTCCGACCGGCGCAAAAGGCCTGAATCTTGCCGTTGCTGATGTTCGGTTCCTTGCCGCCGCGCTGGTGGAATTCTATGCCTCTGGAAACCACCAACTGCTCGACCATTACTCAGAAACCTGTTTGAGGCGAGTATGGCTCGTACAACGATTTTCTCTGTGGATGACTTCCATGCTGCATCGGATGCCTGGGAACGACAGGTTCGAGGAGCACAGGCAGTTGGCCGACCTGGATTACCTGACAAGCTCTCGCGCGGCGGCGCGAGCGTTCGCCGAAAACTACGTTGGGCTGCCAATTGAGTGAATCGACGTACAATCTGTAGCAACAAAGCGCAACTGAGATTCTAGAGTGTGAGATCGCCATGTCTTCTTCGATGATTCAGAGCAAGACGAACAGTGCGAAGAGATCCGTCGTTCCCTTCCAGCGGCATGAGCCCGGAACCCAACCGGATTATCTCTATCCCGCTTATCGCGCGACGAAATTGCGGGCGCCATCTGAGCCATTGATCTTCTTGCCGCATACTCTTTCAGAGGTGACAGGGCCAGTCTTTGGCCATTCCGATATTCACCCACACGATCAAGATCTCACGGTTCAACACTCGGGAGAACCCTTGGGGGAACGCATCATTGTGCGCGGGCGAGTCGTGGATGAGGACGGTCACGCAGTGTCGAATAGTTTGATCGAGATTTGGCAGGCGAATGCGGCGGGACGATATGCGCACGCGAAAGACGACCATCCCGCGCCGCTCGATCCGAACTTCACCGGGACCGGAAGAACCCTGACCGACCACGACGGATTCTACAGTTTTGTAACCATCAAGCCCGGTGCCTATCCTTGGCGCAATCACGACAATGCCTGGCGTCCAGCGCATATCCATTTTTCTTTGTTTGGGCCGGCCTTTGTCACCCGACTGATCACCCAGATGTATTTTCCCGGCGATCCGCTCTTCGCTTACGATCCCATTCTGCAATCGATTCCTGATGAAAGGGCGCGTCAGCGTTTGGTCTCGAAGTTTGATCTGGAAACGACGAAGCCGGAGTGGGCTTTGGGCTATCGTTTCGACATCGTGCTGCGCGGCCGTGAATCGACGCCATTTGAAAAGTAGAGAAATATAACGATGAATTTGACGCCGACACCGTCGCAAACCGTTGGTCCCTACCTGCATCTGGGTCTTACGGACGCACGGAGTATTTCGCGTATCGCTGGCGATCAAGCGAAGGGCGAACGTGTGTGGCTTCGTTTCCGTGTGCTGGATGGAGACGGCGTGCCTGTTCCCGACGCGATGATCGAACTGTGGCAAGCAGACGCCGAAGGAAACTACGCGCATCAGGACAGCATTGCGGACGAAGCAGTCTTTCGCGGTTTTGGACGATTGGCAACGTCAGAAGACGGCTCGTGCACATTTGAAACGATTCGCCCAGGATGCGTCGCGGGGCCGGGCGATGCAGTTCAGGCACCACACATCAACGTATCGATTCTGGGTCGAGGCATTCTAAAGAGATTGTCGACACGGCTTTACTTCGCGGGGGAGCCGGCGAATGACGCGGATCCGACCTTGGCTTTAGTGCCAGGAAGTCGGCGTCCGACGTTGTTGGCCTACCCGGATCCGACCCGCACCAGCAATTGGATTTTCGTTGTGCGCCTGCGTGGAGAGGGCGAGACGGTGTTCTTCGATGTGTAGTCATTTCAAATTGAATAGCCCACCCAGGTTGAAGAACGGCGTGCGGAGCCAAAAATGAGCGGACGCTTGATCGAGAGTCTGGCAACCACGCCGATCCTGGCCGCGCTGTTTTCCGACGAGTCGGTTCTTCAGGCGATGTTGGATTTCGAAGCAGCGCTGGCTCGTGTGGAATCGCGAAGCGGTGTGATCCCGAAGGAAGCTGCGGACGTGATCACGGCTGCAGCAAGGCACCGCAATTTTGATGTCTCCGCCCTCGCTGATGCCGCATTTCACGCGGGAACGCCGGTGATTCCGCTGGTGAAAATGCTAACGGACCAGGTGAGAAAAACCGACGCGGATGCGGCACGGTTCGTTCACTGGGGAGCCACCAGCCAGGACGTTGCCGACAGCGCGATGTCTCTTCTGCTCAAACGCGCAGAGCCGATTCTGATTGCTGATCTCTTACGGCTGGAGAAGGCGCTGGCCGGTCTGTCAGAGGGACACAAAGACAGCGTCATGCTCGGGCGGACTCTGCTTCAACCTGCGCCACCTGTCACCTTCGGACTTAAAGCCGCCGGATGGTTGGCATCGGTTTACCGCGGCAGGCGGCGTCTTCAGAGAGCATTTCGAGTTGCGGCGGTTTTACAGCTCGGCGGAGCCAGCGGTACGTTGGCGTCGCTCGGCGACCGCGGAATTCCAATAGCGCAAGCTCTGGGTTCGGAGCTGGGATTTGGAGATACTCCTCCAATGCCTTGGCACACCCAGCGCGATCAACTCGCGACGTTGATCTGCGCTTGTGGAGTATTGACTGGATCCCTGGGAAAAGTGGCGCGCGATATCAGCTTGCTTATGCAGAACGAGGTCGGAGAAGCAGCAGAAACGGGTGGAGAAGGCCGCGGCGGTTCCTCAACCATGCCGAACAAACGCAATCCGACGGCCTGCGTACTGACGCTCGCAGCAGCGCATCGCGTGCCTGGCCTGGTTGCTTCCTTTCTTTCTGCAATGCTGCAAGAGCACGAGCGCGGCATCGGAGGCTGGCAAGCCGAGTGGCCTATAGTTGCAGCCGTGATCCAGGCGACCGGTGTGGCAATTAGCTCGATGGCTGAAGCTGCGGAAGGGCTTTTGGTTGACCCGAAGAAGATGATGCTTAACATCGAACATACAGATGGAGCCATCTTTTCGGAGCGCGTCATGATGATGCTCGGAGCGAAGCTGGGACGAGACGTCGCACATAAGATCCTTCACGCTGCGGTGAAAAAGAGCGCTGCGGAGGGCAGAAGCCTGGCCGTCGTTCTTGCCGAGATACCTGAAGTGACTATCCATCTAGGTCCCACCCAGCTCAAGCAGTTGGAAACGCCTGGGCAGTACCTTGGG
>Ga0209274_10000338_pt1 | contig 31314 bp, 16 predicted proteins | sample HubBroMetageREF1_FD_188343 | JGI IMG/M metagenome (GOLD analysis project Ga0209274, IMG submission 188343) | Reference soil microbial communities from the Hubbard Brook experimental Forest, New Hampshire, USA - Hubbard Brook CCASE Soil... | ecosystem: Environmental > Terrestrial > Soil >...
CGCACGCGACTGACACGGGGAGTCCCGAGGTTCAGATCGCCATCATCAGTGAACGCATTGGCCAGTTGACGGACCACTTCAAGACGCACCAGAAGGACCACGGCTCGCGCCGCGGCCTGCTCATGCTGGTCAGCAAGCGGCGTCGCTTGCTCGACTACCTCAAGAGATACGATTCCGAGCGCTATAAGACGGTCATTGGGAAGCTCGGCATCCGCAAGTAAGCTTGCGAAATAAATCCGGGAAATTGTTCCCATCAACGTATCTGAGAACGCCGCCTTCGTCTGGAAGCCGGTCGAGCATTGAGCCAATTCACACCGTGCGTATTATCGAAGCCGTATTCCGAGCTGGTCTCGGAATCCATCTCTTATGGCGGCCACCTATTCATGGCTGAGCGCGTTTTTCCATCCTCGCAACCCGCGGAAACTCAAAGTGGTAAGCGGAAAAGCGCGACTGCCCTCCTGATTCAAACAAGAAGGATGAAACATGAAACCAGAAGTTAGCAGCGTTACAGTGGACCTCGCCGGCGGCAAACAACTCTCATTCGAAACCGGAAAATTAGCCAAGCAGGCCCACGGCGCGGCCGTGGTCCGCATGGGCGATAACGTGGTGCTCGCTACCGCGACCGCCAATGCCGATCCCCGCGAGGGCATTGATTTCTTTCCCCTCACCGTGGATTACCGCGAATACACCTACGCCGGTGGACGCTTCCCCGGCGGCTTCATCAAGCGCGAAGGCCGCATGAGCGAGCGCGAAGTGCTCACCAGCCGCCAGATCGACCGCCCGGTGCGTCCGATGTTTGCCGAGGGATTCAAGTGCGAGACCCAGGTCATTGCCTTCGTGCTTAGCGCCGATGCGAGTAATGATCCGGACGTGCTCGGCATCAACGGCGCCTCCGCAGCGCTCACGCTTTCCGACATTCCGTTCCTTGGACCGATCGGCGCCGTGCGCGTTGGCCAGATCGGCGGCAAGTTCATCATCAACCCGACCTACGATGAGATGCGCGAGAGCCTGCTCAACATCATGGTCGTCGGAACCTCTGACGGCATTGTGATGATCGAATCGGGCGCGAAAGAAGTAAGCGAAGAAGTGGTGGTCGAAGCCATCGAGTTCGGCCACACCGAAGTAAAAAAGATCTGCGCCGCGCTCAACGACCTGCGAGCCAAGGCCGGCAAGAAGAAGAGGGAAGTAGCGCCTCCGGAATTCGATCAGGCCTACTACGATGCGCTGAAGAAAAAAGTAGGCGCCGATCTTTCTGACCGCCTCGACACCAAGAAGCATCCCAAAGCCGAGAGCCACCTGCTGGTGTCGGAACTCAAGAAAAAGCTGAAAGCCGAAATCCCTGAGGACGACGAAAAGGCGCAGGCCAAGCTGAAGCAATATTTCGAAGTCCTGCGCGAGCGAATCTTCCGCGAAGAAGTGCTCGAGAAGAAACGCAGGCCGGATGCCCGCGCCTTCGACGAAGTCCGCGACATCTGGATCGAAGCCGGCGTACTGCCCCGAACCCACGGCAGCGCCATCTTCACCCGTGGCGAAACCCAAGCCCTGGTAACGACTACGCTCGGCACCTCGGACGACATGCAGCGCCTCGAAGGCTTCGAAGGCGAAGCCAAAAAACGCTTCATGCTGCATTACAATTTTCCGCCGTTTTCGGTGGGGGAAGTGGCTTTTATGCGGGGGGCGGGGCGGCGGGAGATTGGGCACGGGGCTTTGGCGGAGCGCGCGATTTCGGGCGTGCTGCCTTCGGAAGAGTCCTGGCCTTATGCGATGCGCGTGGTTTCGGACATTCTGGAGTCGAATGGATCGTCTTCGATGGCTACCGTCTGCGGGGCTTCGCTTTCGCTGATGGATGCCGGGGTGCCGCTTAAGGCTCCGGTGGCTGGCGTGGCTATGGGGTTGGTGAAGGAGGGCGAGCAGTATGCCATTCTTACCGACATTGCGGGCGCGGAAGATCATTACGGCGACATGGACTTTAAAGTCGCTGGAACCAAGGACGGAATTACCGCGCTGCAGATGGATATTAAAGTTGCCGGCATTACCTCGCAGATTATGCGGGAGGCGCTGGCGCAGGCTAAGCGCGGTCGGTTGCATATTCTCGGGAAGATGGATGAGGTCATCACGACCGGACGCGAGAAGATTTCTGACTTCGCTCCGCGGTTCTATACGGTGCAGATCCCGGTCGACAAGATTCGCGACCTGATTGGGCCGGGCGGCAAGATGATTCGCTCGATCGTGGAGCAGACCGGGGTGAAGATTGATGTGGAGGATTCCGGGCTGGTGAAGGTGGCGTCGAGCAACCAAGAGTCGGCGGCGAAGGCGTTGCAGATCATTGGCGATCTGACGGCGACTGCGGAAGTTGGAAAGACTTATCTCGGGAAGGTGACGCGGCTGGCGGATTTCGGCGCGTTCGTCGAAATTATTCCCGGGACCGACGGGTTGCTGCACATCAGCGAAGTGGCGGAACACCGCATTGGCGACATTCGCGACGAGTTGAAAGAAGGCGATCAGGTGCTGGTGAAGGTGCTGGCGGTGGAAGGGAACCGCATCCGGTTGTCGCGCAAGGCGATTCTGAAAGAGCAGCGCGCGAAAATGGGCGGCGGTGCGGAAGGTGCGCCCGCGGTCGCGGTGGAGGAGGGCGAATTTGTTCCCGCGGCAGCTACGGGCACGGTTGTGATTGAAGGCGGCGGCGATTTTCCCGATGAAGCGGAAGGCGAGCCGAACTTTAACCGCGACGGCGTCGCGCATGTCGCCAGCGGCGACCGGCCTCACGGCGATCGTCCGCATGGCGGAGATCGTGGCGGGCGCGGCGGACGGCCGGGCGGCGGCGGGCGGGATCGCGGACGCGGCGGGCGCGGGGGACGGCCTGGTGGTGGTGGTGGACGGGATCGCGGACGTGGCGGGCCTGGTGGGGGACGACACTAACTTCTTTGCCACGGATTGGCACGGATTCACACGGATTAGAGAAAAAGGCCACGGCGTGAGTCGTGGCCTTTTTCTTTCGGTAGCAGAAATATTTGGCGATGCCTGCTATTTTTCTGTAATGTGCAGGGTTTGATTTTCCTCAAGCCCGGTGGTCAAAACCTGTTTGTGGCCCGACGGCCAATCGACTTCTACCTGGTCAATCTTGCTGACATCCCCCAGACCGAAGTAAAGCGGGAGAACGCTTTGAGCGAGATAGCCGGACTTGCCGTCGTTGTACTTGGTGTAAGTTTGTCCGCCGGCGCGCACTCGCACGGTCGCGCCCAGGCCGTTGCGATTTGAAGTGGTGCCTTCAAGCACGATTTTCAGCCAGTGAATTTTCTTGCGCTCTGCGAGGTTGCTGACCAGCACCTGCGGCTCGGAATTAAAATCGTTGGTCACGATGTCGAGATCTCCGTCGTTATCTAAATCGAATATGACGGAAGAGCGGCTGGAACGCGGCGCCATGACGATCGATTTGCCGCTCTGGCCGACGCAAACTTTGCTATTCAGTTTTTCCTGCGCCTGCCTCTCCTGTGGGTCAGAACAGTCGATTTCAAACCACGGGGTGTAGAGGCTTTTGCGGGGCTCGACTCCGAGAACGAACTCGGCATCCTCAAACTTTTTTCCGTGGTCGTTCAATAAGAGGGAATTGATGCCGTAGCGGTAGGGATAACTCATGCCGGACGCAATGAAGATGTCATCCCATCCGTCCGCGTTAAGGTCTCCGACGCTGGGTCCCCAGGGCCAGTATGTTTCTACTCCCAGGCGATCCGAAACTTCCTCGAACTTGCCGTTGCCCAGGTTGTGATAGAGGGCGTTTCCCCAGATGTAATCGGCCTTGGTGCCTTGAATGTAGGAGTCTGACCAAGTGATGTTGGATTTCTTTTTTTCGTTCTCAGGGCCCGGTTCATCGCTCATGTCTGAGTGCATGTCGACGATGAGGAGATCCATGAGGCCGTCATTGTCGTAGTCGAAGAATTTGATTCCCATGGCGCCCCAGGGAGTCTTGGGAAAATACTGATCGGTTTTCTCGACAAACTTCTTGCCGCCCTGATTTTCGTAATAGTGGCTGTGTCCCTGCATGTTGAGAAAGAAGATGTCGGGCCAGCCGTCGCCGTTCAAGTCGTTGAAGGAGGCTTCGCCGCACCAGCCGTGCGGGCTCAATCCGACCTCCGCGGTCACGTCTTTGAAACGGTGGTGACCCATATTCTTGTAGAGGACGGGATACTCGTAACGATCGGGGTGAAGGTGACCGTCAAAGGCATTGGGTATTCCAACATATTCGCCTTCGGGTCCTTTTTCATCGTAGGTGTACTTGCCAACGTTGCAGACCAGAAGGTCGAGCAGGCCATCGTTGTCGTAGTCGAAGAAAAATGCTCCCGAAGAGTGAGCCACCAGCCCCAAGCCGGCTTCCTGGGTTATGTCTTTAAAATGTCCGTGGCCGTCGTTCTTGAACAGCACATTCCCGCCGCGAACGGTGGTTACGAAGAGATCCTGGTGGCCGTCGTTGTCGACATCGGCGAAGGCGGCGGCTACGCTGATTCGACCGGGAAGAGCTACGCCCGCTTCCTCGGTGATGTTCTTGAACTTGCCACCGCCGAGGTTTTTCCAGAGTTCGTTGCCTCCGACTTGATTCACAAAGTAGATGTCATACAGCCCGTCGCCGTCGACGTCTGCAACCGCAACCGCGCTGCCGTGATCGTAGTGCCCCATCCGCATGTGTTTGGTGATATCGTCGACTGCGTGGTAGGTGAATGTGATGCCGCTTTCTTTGAGTTTGTCGGCAAACTGGAACTGGTAAAACACTTTGAACTGTTTGGCGGCTTCCAGTTGGGCTTTCTGGCGGGCAGGAAGAGAATCCTTCCCCATGTCTTCCTCGGGATAGCGAGCATGAACTCTGGAATCGGTGGCTACCGCGGTGAGGACGAGAATCGCGGCGGGGAGCAACCTTAGAACTAGGGCGAGCAAACGATTTCTCCAGAACTGCATGTTCGTTCTCATGGCAACGGATTGTACCGTAGCCCATTTGTTGATCAAATGGGAAAATTGGCTTGAAGAGGAATCTGGCGGGCAACGAAGATGGCAGGGTCGACCGCCGAATCAAGGCCTTATGTGGGGAAACATTTTCTCGAGCCCCAGCGTTCGAGCTCAGGGGGAGATAATAGCAAGTATGCGTTTCCCCCGGCTGGGCGTTCTGGTTGTGATGTTCGCTGCTTGTTTCTTCGCCAGTGCTCAGACCACGAAGGAGCAGGTGATAGCTGTCACGTCGGCTCTGCGGGTTGGGCAATTCGACCAGGCCCTGCAATTGCTGCAACCCGCACTGCAACAGAGCCCCAAGAATCCGCAACTCTGGACTCTGCGCGGTATTGCGCTCTCCGGCAAGGGAGACAAGAAGGAAGCGCTCGGTGCTTTTCGCCGGGCGCTGGAGAATTCGCCGGATTATCTGCCTGCGTTGGAAGGGGCGGCACAGATCGAATACGAGAACGGGGGAAAAGACGCGACTGCTCTGTTGCAACATGTCCTGCAGCTGAGTCCGAACGATCCGACCAGCCACGCTATGTTAGCTGTGCTGGCTTACCGTCGCGGCGACTGTGCCGCGGCGGTGCCACAGTTTGAGCAGAGTGGTTCGGTGGCGGAATCGCAAGTCGGAGCCCTGCAGGAATACGGCGATTGTTTGGTGCGGTTGAAAGAGCCCGAAAAGGCGATTCAAGTCTTCAGCCGTGCGCTGGCGCAGTCGAACGGGGATACCGGTGCTCGCTGCCGGCTGGCGTCAATGCAGATTGCGGCCCAGCATCCTAAAGATGCGATCGCCACGTTGCAGCCATTGCTGCAGGAAAACACGACGGACGCCGATGTGCTCGACCTGGCGGCCTCCGCTTACGAGGCCGATGGGAACACTCCGGAGGCGGTCCGACTTCTCCGCCAGGCGATTCTCTCGGATCCGCACAACATTAATCTGTATCTTGATTTCGCCAACGTTTCTCTCGACCATCAATCGTTCGCCGTCGGAGTCGATATGATTAACGCGGGGCTGCGCGCGGAGCCGAAGGCGGCGGCGTTATATGTAGCGCGCGGTGTGCTCTACGTGCAGCTTGCGCAATATGACAAAGCTGAGGCAGATTTTGAAACCGCGGACACACTTGATCCGCGGCAGTCGATGGGCTCGGCTGCGGAGGGCTTGGCCGCGGTCGAGGAAAACGATCCTGAGCGTGCGCTGGCTACGGTGCGATCTAAGTTGGTCAAGAGGCCGAATGATCCGTTTCTTCTTTATTTGCAGGCGGACATTCTGACGCAACGCGGTCCTGAGCCGGGCAGCGTGGAGTTTCGCGAAGCTGTGGCTTCGGCCAAGAAAGCCATTTTGCTTCGCCCTTCGCTGGCGGCTGCTCATGATGTTCTGGCGAAGCTCTACCTGCAGGCAGGGCAGAATGAAGCAGCCATCGGGCAGTGCCGCAAAGCCTTGAACAGCGACCCCAAAGACCAGACGGCGCTGTATCACCTGATCCAGGCGCTGCGCAAAAGCGGACAGACGAATGACATTCCAGACTTGCTCAAGCGGCTGGCCGAGCTCCGCATGGAGGGTACCAAGAAAGAAGCGGAACATAATCGGTACAAGCTGGTGGAAGAGAAAACTCTGACGTTGGAGCAGCCACGGCCTTGACCTTGAACCGGCGCGACTTTGTCAGACTCTCTGTTGGCTCGGCGCTGTTCTCGACCGCGCCGCGATTGCTGGCCCAGGGGGTTGCCACTCACACTGTCAAACCGGTGGCGCGGCCGGCGCCGTCGGGGCGTCCTTTTTATGCACACTTCGTCGATGTCGCCGCCGCTGCGGGGCTGCATGCTCCAGTGATATACGGCGGAGTCGAAAGCAAGAAATACATTTTGGAGGCTACTGGTTGCGGGTGCGCCTTCATCGACTATGACAATGACGGGTGGATGGATATTTTTCTGTTGTCCGGGACGCGTTTGGAGGGAGATCCGCCGGGCGCCACCAACCGCCTCTACAAGAACAACCGCGACGGAACTTTTACCGATGTGACGGAGAAAGCTGGACTGACGGGGGTGGGCTGGGCTTCGGGGGTTTGCATCGGGGACTACAACAACGATGGATTCGAGGACATTTTCTGCACTTACTTTGGGCAGAATCGTCTCTACCGGAACAACGGGGATGGAACGTTTACCGACGTTACCAAGGCGGCCGGGCTGTGGAACGATCAGCCGCGGTGGGGAGCGGGATGCAGTTTTCTGGACTACAACCGCGATGGGAACCTCGATCTTTTTGTTTCAAACTATGTGCGGTTCTCCCTGGAGCACGCGCCGGTTCCGGGTGAGAACGTGAACTGCAACTGGAAAGGCGTTCCGGTTGAGTGCGGGCCCCGAGGATTGCCTACGGGTAGACATTCGCTCTACCGCAACAACGGCGACGGTACCTTCAGCGATGTGAGCCAGCAGGCGGGAATTGCGAGTGCGACCGAGTGCTACGGAATGACCGTGGTCGCTGCCGACTTCGATGAGGATGGCTGGGTAGACATTCTTGTGGCCTGCGATTCCACGCCGAGCCTGCTCTTCATGAACAACCATGACGGAACCTTTCGCGAGGAAGGTGTGCTGCGAGGAGTTGCGCTGAGCGATGACGGCATGGAGCAGGCGGGAATGGGTGTGGGCGTGGGCGATTACGATCTCGACGGTCATCTGGATCTTTGCAAGACTCACTTTGCCGAAGATGCGAACGGTCTTTACCACAACGACGGCAAGGGAAATTTCGATGATGTGACCCGGGCCTCGCGGTTCGCCGTCGAAACCCGCTACGTATGTTGGGGAACCGGAATCGTTGATTTGGATAACGACGGCTATCCGGATATTTTTGTGGTTACGGGCAATGTTTACCCGGAAGTGGAGCGCAAGCTGCCGCAATATCCCAACAAAACGCCGCGCGCCTTGTTTCGCAATCTGGGCAACCGCACGTTTGAAGAATTGGGGCAGGAGGCTGGGCCCGGCGTGGCCGAAGCTCACTGCAGCCGTGGTTGCGCATTCGGAGACTTCGACAACGACGGGGATCTCGACATCCTCGTCGTCAACCTGAATGAACCTCCCTCACTGCTGAGGAATGACATTAAGGCGGGGCAGAATTGGGTCAAGGTTAAACTGGAGGGAGTGAAGTCAAACCGCAGCGCGATTGGAGCGCGAGTAGTGGCCCGATACGGCGGCAAGGTGCAGGCGCAAAGCGTGCTCAGCCAATCCAGTTTCTACTCCTGCAGCGATTCCCGCCTGCATTTTGGTCTGGGTGGATTTAATTCCGTTGACCTGGACATCTACTGGCCCAATGGGCTGCGCGAAGAATATAAGAAGATTTCCGCCAATCAACTCATCACCCTGCGTGAAGGATCGGGACGGATCAGCAACCGGGGCTGGAGCCGCTGATCGTGCATGTGGCGCGGCAGTAAAGCAACTGTCTCAGGCCTTCAGAAGTACATACGTACTGTAAGTTTCTTTGTCGATGTTCATGAACGGACGCATCGTCACGTTGCTCCCGTCGGCCGCAGTGGCGAGGAAATCTCCTGTAGCGTTGTTTGCGGGCTTGGCGTTTAGCAACGCGTTGCGATCGAAGGTGGGCTGCGAATCGGCGATGGCGAACAGCACCAGTGGGCCTTGCACCAAGGCGACCAGGTTGGGATGATTTTCATCCACGGTTTCCAGACGAACTGGCATGGGGAGTTCGAGGTTGACGCGATCCCCGTCTTTCCAACTGCGCCGGATGCTGGCAAAGGTGCCGGGCTGCACTGGATCGGAGATTCGGTTCCCGTTGACGGCGAGCACGGGATCTGGCCCCGCCCAGCGGGGAATGCGGACATAGAGCGTAAATTCCCTGGGCTGGGAAGCTGACACCTGGATCTGGATTTTGTTGTCGAAGGGATATTTGGTTTCCTGCTTCAGGCCGAAGTGTCCGGTGCCGTCATCCCAATGCACGGCTGAGGGCGTGAAGAGATTTACGTACACGCCATCGGCTGATCGCAGATACGTGCTGATGTGGTAATCGGCGGCGAGTTGGGGGAAGGTTCCGGAACAGCACGGCCATTTCTGTCCATACCAGACTTTCTTGCCGGACGTAGCGTAGTCGGAGTAGTAGAACGAGGTGCCATCCGGCTGAATCGGCCACGCGCCGAGGATGGTGTTATAGAGTACGCGCTCCATGCTGTCGCCGTATCGCGATTCCCTGGTGACACGAAGCAAGTAGCGCGTGATCTTGAAGTGGCCATACGCGCCGCATGGTGTTTCAAAGCTGGCGTGAGTGGAGGCAAGGCTGTCGCCTAGTTGACCGCGGCCCGGTTCTCCAAAGGCCTCATCAGGCCCCCAGCCGCCGGTGGCGAAGCTTTGTGTCGTCAGCAGCATGTCGAACCCGTTCTTGGCGGCGCGCAGATGTTTTTCGCTTCCCAGTGTGATGTAGGCCTGCATTGCGGAACTGAAGGCATTCACATGACTGTAGGCGTGTTCGAAGGGCAGCACGTTATTGCCTTCGGCAAGGGGACTGAAGTAGGTGTCATCCTCAAGATATCTCTTGGCCATGTCGCGGTAGAAGGAGTCGCCGCTGCGCTGATAGGCGAGAAACAGATTCTCCGGCAAAGTGTAGGTCTCATCCCAGGTAAACGATGTGTCTTTGTGTGCACGGGAGCGCTGCTCTTGGCGCGAAAGCGCCTTCTCGGGTAGGTAGGCGACCATTGAATGGGTGAGCTTCTCGTGAATATCCATTGCCAGCGGATCATGCGCGAACTCGTGCGCATCGATCAGGCCGCAGGAAAGTTTGTCGTAGGTGTATGCCGGCAACCGGTAGCCGGCGAAGAACGTGGCCTTGGAATCGAGGGTTTCGCCGTAGCCTTTCACCAGGCGATTGATTTTCGCTCGCGTCGCTTCTGATCCCGTGACTGCGCAGGCCCGCGCCAGCCCAGAAAGATATTGTCCAAAACTGTGACCGGCGATGAAGCCGTGAAAGTCGTTGCGCTCGAGGCTGAAGCCGGTGAGGTCGTACCAGCCTCCCATATCCTCACCAGGCGCGGGCAGGCCGGCAACCTGGCGAAAAACTTTGAGCAGGCGGTCGTCCTCGAGGTTCAGGAAGCGGGCATGGTTCTCGTCAAACTGCCGTTTCATCGGGCCGTCGAGCAACTCGACCTGGGAATAGGCAAAAGTCGAGAGCGGAAGGTTGACGGCAACCGTACCCCGCGCCGCTTCCGCCCATGCTGGAATCATGCGGGCGGCATAAGTGGCGGCGGTGGTGGCAGTTGCGGCTTTAAGAAAAGTTCGTCGGCTGAAAAAGGGAACCATGGGCCGTCTCCCGGACACTTGGATTCGCTACAGCAAACGTTTACCATGCTCAGCTTCTGCCTGCTGGCCGGTTTTTGTCAACTGCCTTCCTGCTCACCTCCGCCAAAACAGCGCCCGGGATGATGATTGTCAGCATCAGGTAGGCGATGCCAACACTATGAGGAGTTCGCTGTTTCCAAGCTGGCTTGTTTCCATGGAAATCACCTAGCTTGGCAAGTACTCGAGGGTGGGGTTTAGGAAGTGTGAAATCGCTTGCTAGCTTATGCCAAAACGTCTTTCCGTGCCCACCGGTAAGGCGACGATTTGCACCGGGCTCGAGTGGCGCTGCATAGTGTTCGGAAAAGGCCTGTCGAGGGACTCTGTTTGATAACCCTGATTCGCACAAATTCCATTTGCGTTCGTGCGCGAGAGATAGCAGCAACTCTCCGGTCCGCGTGAGGCCATCGGACCAGAGCCGACCGGACTTGGGAAAGTCTGGCGCGCAGCGATCCACCGAGTTTGTCGGCTCGAGTATTCTAACCGACTGATTCCATGCAGGGTTACAAGGTGTTCTGGTTGCCGCGAGCGGGGGACTATCGGCCTTGTCTATTTGTGGTCGCGAAGTGTCAAGCCGTGTGAGCGTTGAGACGCCGGGTGCGCTGGGTTCGCCCGCGCTGCCAGCCGAGGTTGACACGCGCGTTGGTTTGGACTCCGTGGGAGACTCTCGATTTGGTGGGCTAAAAAATGCTTGACAGTCCCTTTCTGAGGGGACTATAAGCTAAAACGATTAGCTGAGAAAGCGTTTACTCACAGGCTTCGCACACCGTTGTGGGAGGAACTAGAGTGGCTAACTTAAATTTTAGCCGTTTCTTGCGGTCTATTCTGATTTTACTGTTCTTCACTTTTCCCGCCATTGCCCAGTACAGCAGCAACGTTCAGGGCGTGGTTTCGGATCCGGCGGGCGCCGCGATCGCCGGGGCTTCGGTCGAATTGCGCAACCTGGACACCGAGGTCAAGACCGCAGCTAGCTCGAGCGAGACCGGCAACTACCGCTTCAGCAGCCTTCCCCCAGGCAACTATCTGTTGACCGCCGAAGCCAAAGGTTTCAGGAAGACGGAAGCCCGTTTCACTCTTGACACTTCCGAAACCAGAGGACTCAATCTCGCACTGCGCGTGGCAAGCGCGCAGGAAAGCATCACTGTGGAAGTGCATCCTCCCTTGGTTGACACGGATGACAGCAGGTTGCAGGCGACCCTTTCGTCCGAAACGGTTACTGATTTGCCCTCCGCCAATCGGAATCTGTGGGATATCTTGGCGGTTACGCCGGGCGTGGTAGGTGTAGGCACGCGGCTTGCTGGCGAAGCTCCTGGCGGTCTTCCCGATAACTTCGGAACCCAGACGCCTCAAATCAGCGCTAACGGACGCAGCTACACCGGCAACGTCGTGATGGTCGATGGCATGAACGTCACCAGCCCCGTCCAAAATGGCAATATAATCCTGGCGCCGATTCCAGATGCGGTGCAGGAAGCCTCGCTGCAGACCAACTCATGGGCCGCGGAGAACAATCTCGGCAGCTCAATCCTGATTCAGGTGACCACAAAGTCAGGGACCAATCAATTTCACGGCACCGGCAGCCTGTTTTTCGCCAACCAGGACCTGCAGGCCACGCCGGACTTCGTGACTGGGGCGGTGCTGCCTTATGCGCGCAAGGATCTGGTGGGCGCGCTGGGCGGTCCGATCCGCAAAGGCAAGACCTTCTTTTTCGCCGATTTCGAAAAACTCTGGTCAACCGTTCCGGGGGCAACAGGGCAACAGCTATTTGAAGATCCGGCATTTGTGCAGTGGGCCCAAACGAATTATCCCAACAACGTCGGAACGCAAGTTCTCACCGGATGGCCGGCCAGTAATTTGTTTGGCGGCACGGTTTCCCAAACAGCCCAGACCTACCTTCCCGCAGGCCTGTGCGGTACGGCGGGCGCACCTCCGTGCACGCTGCCGATGGTGGACACCGGCAGCTTCAACGCAGCCGAATACTATAACGCCCTGCAATACAACTTCCGGTTCGATGAGTACTTCACGCAGAAGGATCGGCTCTACTTGAGCTACTACAATGACTCGTTCGACCAGCAACAGAAGTCGCCAAGGCCAGCGTTGGGCGCACTCGACATTATGAGAAACCGGTATGCCCAAATTGACTTTACCCATACCTTTAGCCCGAGTCTGCTGTGGGAGTCCAGCTTTGCTTTTGCGAGCGTAGGCGGCGCCAATGGTCAGGATGCGAATTTGGCTGTGCCGAACGTCTCCGTCGCCGGGAACCTGACAGGTTGGTCGGTTGGAGGTGGATGGGGGCCGGGCGAATACAGAGGCCCCATGTACAACTGGCGGTCGGTGCTGAACTGGGTGCACGGTCAACACACTTTGAAGTTTGGCTACGACGGAGCCAGAGGCATTGAGCACGGCGATTTCACACCGGACAATGTTCGTCCTGGCTTTACCTTTAACAACCTTCTCGACCTGGTGCAGGACAATGTCTTTCAGGAATCGGTGGGCGCCTACAATCCGCTTACGGGTCAGGCCGGAACGGTGATATTTGGCGGCCAGGAAAACCCCTTCGGCTTGTTTGCCCAGGACGACTGGAAAGTAAAATCAAATCTTTCCCTGACGCTTTCCATGCGGTGGGACGATTTTTCCAATCACACCCCTTGGGGAGACAGCAACTTCCAATTTAGCGCTCTGAACCTGGGAACGGCGGGCACCTTCAACGAACAGGTTCAATATGCCACCGTTGGCGTTGTTCCAGCCGTATTCGCCAACGCCATGAAGAACATTTTCAGTCCGCGTATTGGTTTCGCATGGGATCCAACCAAGACTGGCCAGTGGGCGGTGCGAGGTGGAGTCGGTGTTTATCATGACTGGATTGCAATGGGCCAGACCATCGATCAAACGCGCAACAATCCCCCCGGTGTGTTGAGCGAGACTTTTACAAATGTCGCGCCAAATGGCCAGCCGCTGGGCAACTACTTTTCCATTGCGCCTTCCGGCAGCTATCCCTGGGGATTTGTGCTGCCCACGATTCCAGCAGGTTCTTTGAATGCCGCAGGTGGAATCGCGGGGTTGCCGACCAATGTCGATTCGCTCGATCGGAACATGAAGGCGCCGATCGCGGTGAATTACGTCATAGGTGTCGAGCACCAGTTGCCAGGAAGGTTGGTGGCGGGCGCGAACTATTCAGGTTCGCTCAGCTACAACGGCCTGACAGGAGCTGACGTCAACCGGCTGCCCGGCGACGTCTCCTTCTCGGGATGCGTGCCCGGGGCGCTGTTTCCTAACTGCGGCGGTGTGGCGGAGGCCATCAACCGTCCCAACACCAACTTCGGCGCCATCACCTACGTGAACAATGCCAATCAAGCCACCTATAACGCGATGATTCTTTCCTTGCGTGGCAGAGCCGGACACCAGGGCAACTTTCAGGCTTCGTACACTCTCTCGCACGCCAAGGACTACCCCGAAGCGAACACCCGCTTCGATCAGGACGGCCAGGACGGTGGGGCGAACATCCCGGATCAGAATGCTTATTTCAACTACTACGGGGATGCCAATTATGATGTGCGGCAGCGGTTCTCGCTCTCCGGAGTGTACAACCTGCCGGGACTGAAGAGTGGCATTGGCAAGGTACTGACCAGCGGCTGGGAAGTCTCGACCATTGTGGCCATTCAGACGGGCACGCCGTTCTGGGTGATTGACAACCGCCCGGCCGACCCGATGTGCGCGAGCGGAGGCCCGGGAGGCGCGGCAACTCCGTGTTCCATTGCTCCCCAGGGAAGTACTCCCATTACACCGATTGCGCTTGCGCCTGACAGCGGCGACTACAACCTTGACGGGCTCAACTACGACATCCCGCTCAGGCCCACCCAGAGCTTTAGCGGGTCGCACAGCCGTTCGGCCTACATCAACGGACTCTTTACGGTGGCCGATTTTGCGCAGGCTCCGCAGGGAACAGAGGGCACTGAGCCGCGTAACATTTACCGGAATCCGGGCATGTTCCAGTGGGATGCCAGCGTACTGAAGAACAACCGCCTCCCCTGGATCGGCGAACAGGGGAATCTGCAACTCCGCTTTGATTTTCTAAACGTTTTGAATCATGGCAACTTGGGCACGGTAGACCCCAATATGGCGGATGGCACTTTCGGCAAGGTCACGAGCACGCTCAATCCGTACGACGCAAGAAAGATTGAGTTGGGCCTGAGGGTATCGTTCTAGTTGCGGTTGAGGGGGTGTCAGCGGCGGGCCGGAGAAATGGAACTTCGGCTCGCTAGTTTTTTGTGGGCCAGACGCGGTACATTCCTTGGTGGTGCGCAGCCTACTCTCCGCCGACGGCTTCGCAACGTTACGCCGCCGTAAACCAAAACTGATCCCGTGAGGAGCCCATGAATCGATTCTCCCCCGCTCGGCGACGCTTTCTCAAGCAGGCATCGAATGCGGGCGTGGCATGTTCTGCCGCAGCCATCTTGCCCGGCTTCGCGCGTACGTTTGCGGCCGCCGGCCTCGGCCAATCGGCTTCCGCCAGCACCACAACTCCGGCGCGAGTTTTCGTGGATACGCGGCGAACGATTGCGCCGCTCGACCGCAACCTGTTCGGGTCCTTCCTTGAACATCTGGGACGAGCCATCTATGAGGGGGTCTACGATCCTGGGTCGAAACTTTCCGATGCCAACGGATTTCGCAAGGATGTGCTCAACGAAATCCGGCAACTGGGAGTGCCGATCATTCGCTATCCTGGTGGCAATTTTGTTTCCGGGTACAACTGGCTCGATGGCGTTGGACCGAAACAAAGCCGGCCGCGCACTCTCGACAAGGCCTGGGACACGATTGAATCGAACCAGTTCGGAACCAACGAATTTCTTGCCTGGTGCAAAGCCGCAGGCACCGAGCCCCTCATGGGCCTGAACTTAGGGACTGGGACGGCGGAAGAGGCGGCTGCACTGGTGGAGTACTGCAATGTCGAGAAGGGCACCAAATGGAGCGACCTGCGCCGTCAGCATGGGATTGCCGATCCTTATAAGGTGGAGCACTGGTGCCTGGGCAACGAAATGGATGGCCCGTGGCAGATCGGACACATGTCGGCCACCGAGTATGGCTTGAAGGCCGCCGATGCGGCACGCCAGATGCGAGCCGTGGACGCCTCACTCAAACTGATCGCCTGTGGCTCGAGTGGCCCCTTTATGCCGACCTACCTTGAATGGGACCGCGAGGTGCTGGAGCAGTGTTACTCGTATGTGGATGGTCTCTCGCTGCACCGCTACTTCGGCAACAACGAGCGCGACACGGGCAGCGATACTTCAAAGTATCTCGCCATGAATCTGAGTATGGAGCGCCAGATCGCGGAGACAGTTGCGGTCTGCGATCTGGTTCGCGGACATCAACGATCTCCCAAGAAGCTGTGGCTCTCCTTTGACGAATGGAATGTCTGGTACCGCACCACCCGTGGAGATGCCGTTGATGGCCACCGGCAGGAAGCCCCGCATTTGCTGGAAGAGGTCTACAACCTGGAAGATGCGCTGCTGGTCGGCGGGCTCATTAATTCATTGTTGCGCAATGCCGACCGCGTGAAAATTGCCTGCCTGGCGCAGTTGATCAACGTAATCGCTCCCATCATGACGGATGCGAACGGCATCCTGCAGCAAACGATTTACTACCCATATAGCTGGGCGCTGCAATTCGCCAAAGGAGCCGTGCTGGATCTTCTGGTGCAGTCTTCGACGTACGAAGTCTCCGGCCTGGACCAGGTGGCGCATGTGGATGCAGCGGCCACGTTGGATCACAGCGATGGCAACAAGCTTTCGCTCTTTATTCTGAACCGCGACTTGTCAAAGGCTCACGAAGTGGAAGTCGTGTGGGAGGATGCTGCTCCTGGGCGTGTGATTTCGGCATCTTTGCTCACCGGCGATGACCTGAAGGCCGCAAACACCTTTGCTGCGCCACGGCGTGTAGTGCCGCAATCGTTTTCAGCGCCGGCCAGCAGCGAGGGGCGAAGCCGGTTTGAAGTTCCGGCGCACTCCTACACCGTGGTTCAATGGGCACTATAGAAACGGGACCTCCAGGCACGTTTGGAATCTGCTGCAGGCGTCACCCGCGATCGAGTTTCACCACGAGAGGCGGACAAGGGAAAGAGCTTGCCGGGGTAAAACGAAGTGCAACTGAACTTCCCCGCGTTCGATTGCAGTCCACGCCGGTGAGTTCAGGAGTTGCAGTTGACCAGAGCTTTGCAGGCGTTCGTATTCACTCGGAGACGGCGATTGCGGCGAACCTTGCTCCTTCCAGGCAGTGAAAGCATTGCTGTGGTCGGAGTCGACGCGAAAGTGTTCGAGCAGACCGCGAGTTGCACCCGCGGGCAACCCGGTTATCACCAGATTGATGGGTGCAGCAGGGAAGGGGACATCGTCATCGTGGTAGTTCCACACCAGGATTTCAATCTCGCGGCTCTTGCGGGTTGCAATCGCTTTGATGTCAGGCAGCGCTCGCACGCCACTGCCCACAACGTCAGCCATCGCGAAGCCCGCTGAACTGGTGGCTTTCACGCGTTCGCTGCCCAGCAGCCCCAACATGCGAAAGGCATTCAAAACGGGCTTGTCCACGCCGTTCGTCGCCAAGTCCCGGAAACCTGCGAAGTAAGGTTGGTCCTCAAATTCGAATGCCCAGGTGACGACTCCGAGAAGATTGACGTGCTCCCGGCTCGCCAACGCGAGGATGTTGTTCAGAACCTCCACCGTGTAGGCGCCGTACAGCGGACCGTTGCGGTACAAATTCTGCGGATTCTCTTCGGCGGAACACGCTGCACAGCCCTCCGGATCGGACTCTCCCAGAATGATGGGAGTCTGCTTCCACTCCGGAAAGGATGCCACGATGCTGAATCCGCGCTCGATCGCTGCCAACTGGTGGCTGATTCCCATCCGCACATGGTCTCCCTGCCAGGTTGGAGATCCCTTGGGATGGAAGCTGATGAAGTCGAGGTGTGATCCCACTCTGCCGTTGGCGTAATTCTTCTGATGGGCGCAATGTTCGAGGAAGGCCTGCAGAAATGCCGCAGCCTTGTCATTGCCGGGACCTGTTGTGTCTGGCCCGCCGATCCGGGCCTCAGGAAGAGCTCGCAGGACTGCTTCGACCGAGAAATCATAAAGCTTGAAATATTCTTCTGCTGTCCCTTGCCAATACCCGATGTCGGGTTCGTTCCATACTTCCCAAAGCCACGTTTTCACTTCTGCATCGCCGTAACGTTCGCGAAGATGATGAACGAATTGGAAAACAAGTTCGGACCATTTCTGATAGTCATTCGGAGGATAAGCCCAGCCTGTGTAGATGCCGCTGACCTTGCCCCGCGGAAAGTCGTGACGATAGGGCTGGGGGTGAGTGGAGAGCGCTTTCGGCATGAAACCGATTTCGACCAGAGGCTTGATGCCCGCTTCATGAAAGGTGTCGAAGATCTGATCCAGAATGACCCAACTGTAAACGGGGTGACCCGATGCATCTTCTGTGTACACGTTCGTCGATCCCCATTTCAGGGAGGCAGAGCCATCGCCGGTCGTGAGTAGATTGTGGGTTCGTATATAGACTGGCACGGCACTCGAGGCGGCCAATTCGCCGAGCAACTTCTTGCCATTGGGGGCATAGGTGTAATTGGGCTCGTCGTACCCGAAGTAGCTCCAGACGGGCGGCAGAGGTCCCTCGGTTTGGTCGAACTGCACCTGGATGTTCACGCTCTGTGATCCCTGCTGGGGCCAACACAGTTGGGGGATCATAAAGAGGAGAAGGATGGAATACAGAATGTGCTTCAGATTCTCGCCATGGGAATTGCGCACTGGGGCGCGTCTTTTCAGCGGCGAACTATTTCCGGTGCGCATGAGAGTTCCACCGAAGAAGTATTCTGGCCGCCACTAACGGGTCGAGAAGCTGAAGACGGTGACGGTGTGATAGCGCCCTCCAGCTTTCAATTCGGCGGTCGGGAAATCGGGGTGATTCGGCGAGTCTGGAAAGTGTTGAGTTTCCAGGCAGAGCGCAGCATGCTTCTCATAGGGCTTGCCGCCTTTGCCCTTGACTGAGCCGTTCAGAAAGTTTCCGCTATAAAACTGGATTCCCGGCTGGTCGGTTAGAACCTTCAGCACGCGTCCGCTGCCCGGATCGTAGAGTTCCGCGGCCTCAGCCAATTTCGCCCCATTACTGTCGAGCACCCAGTTGTGGTCGTAGCCATGACCAAGATGAAGCTGCTCATCGTCTGCGTCAATTCGTGCTCCGACGGCAGTCGCTTTGCGAAAATCGAAGGGAGTCGATTCCACAGATTTCAACTCGCCGGTCGGAATGAGCCCCGCATCCACCGGTGTGAACCGGGAAGCGTGGAGGGTGAGTTGATGGCTCAGGATGTCGCCTTCGCCGGAAAGGTTGAAGTAAGAGTGGTTCGTCAGGTTGACGACGGTGTTCTTATCGGTCGTAGCGGAATATTCAATCCGCAGATCACCCTTCACTAGTGTGTACCGAACCACGGCTGAGAGGTTGCCGGGATATCCGGCTTCGCCGTCTTTACTCAGGTAGCTGAGTTCCACGCCGTCGGCGATCGGTTTTGCTTTCCACACGACATTGTTGAAGCCGTGGGCCCCACCATGAAGAGAGTTCTGGCCGTCGTTCAAGGGCAGGGAGTACTTCGTTCCATCGAGAGAAAAGGTGCCATGCGCAATGCGATTCGCGTAGCGGCCAATGATGGCCCCGAAGAACGCATTGGATGAGCCGTTGAAGTTGTCAATATACCCTTGGAGATCGTCGAATCCCAGCACCACGTCGGCCGACTTGCCGCTCCGGTCTGGAGCTTTGAAAGAGACCAGAATCCCGCCGTAGGTTGAGATTCGAGCTTCATACGCTCCGTCGTTCAGCGAATAAATTTCTACCGGAGTTCCATCCGGCATCTTCCCAAATGGCTGGCTCGTCACCTTCGTCTTAGCCTCCGTGGTCATGCAATACAACGCTAGCCACGCCCCAGTGATTGCAATCGATCGCATGACTCTGTGAAACTTCATCGTTAGTCCTCGTGTGCGCCTTTATCTGCGGCAGATTGTGCCACGGCGATGAGTGTTGGCAGGATGTTTCCCAGGCCGTTGCTTCCACGCTGGCCCAGGGTGAAATACAACTTGCTGTACAGGGGATAGAGTTCCTCGTAGGTGCGCTGCGCCGGCGCATTCGGTGTGAACACCCGGTGAGAAGGGCAGATCTTATCCTGCGCTTCTTCGATGGTCTTGAAGATTCCGGCAGCCAGAAAAGCAAAGATCGCAGATCCCAGGCTCACGACGCTCTTACTCGGAACCAGCACAGGACGCCCGAGCACATTGGCGTAGACCTGATTCAGAACGTCATTCTTCTGGGGAATGCCGCCGGCATTGATCACGCGTTTGATGTGCACTCCGTGTCCAGCCATGCGATCGAGAATCACTCGCGTATGAAAGGCGGTGCCTTCGATGGCGGCAAAAAGTTCATCCTGCGCCGTACTCTGCAAATTCCATCCCAGCGTAATGCCGCGAAGGTTGGGATTCACCAGCACGGTGCGGTCGCCGTTGTCCCATGTCATGCGCAGCAACCCGGTTTGACCAGCTTGATAGTTCTCCAAACCTGCGCTGAGAGTCTTGACGTCGGTCCCAGCGCGGGAAGCGATCGCGCTGAAAATGTCGCCCACAGCCGAGAGTCCAGCTTCGATTCCCGTGCGCCGAGGATGCACGCTGCCTTGCACAACGCCGCAAACACCGGGCACCAGGTTGATCGAGGGAGTGATTCCAATGATGCAGGTCGAGGTGCCGATGACGTTGACCATATCATCGGTTCGGCAGCCGGCGCCGATCGCATCCCAATGCGCATCGAAGGCCCCAACCGGGATTGGAATACCCGCCTTCAGCCCAAGCTTTTCTGCCCAAGCGGAGCTGAGTGTGCCGGCGATGTGATCGGAAGTGGCATACTCGCCTGCCAGTTGTTCGCGAACTCCCTTCAATAAGGGATCGACCTTAACCAGAAAACTCTCCGGCGGAAGTCCGCCCAATTGCGCGTTCCACAACCACTTATGTCCCATCGCGCAAATGCTGCGCTTTACCTTCTTAGGATCAGTGATGCCGCACAGTGTAGCCGCCACCATGTCGCAATGCTCGAAAGCGGAGACGAACGCCGGCCGCTGGTCAGGGTTGTGTCGAAGCCAGTGCAGAAGCTTGGAAAATCCCCACTCCGAAGAATAGACGCCGCCACACCATTGGATAGCCTCCAAGCCCTCGCGGTGAGCGGCCTCGGTGATCTCGGCAGCTTCTCCTTTGGCGCGATGGTCGCACCACAGGTAATACTCGCCGAGTGGCTGAAGATCTTTTCCCACCGGAATCACGGACGACCCCGTGGTATCGAGCGCGATGGCCTGCACTTGATCCCCTGCGATGCTGGAGTTCTTCAGGGCCTCGCGTGTTGCCGAAGCCAGTGCCCGCATGTGATCGTCATGGGATTGGGTGGCGTATTCGGGGTCTTCGCGCTTGCGGTGCAGCGGATATTCGGCGATGGCGGATTCGAGCAAGCCGCGTTCACTATCGACGAGAGAAACGCGAACGCTGAGCGTTCCGAAATCGACTCCCGCCACGATGGCCATCAGCAGGCTCCGTCGCGGCCATGGTAGTGCATGTCCCAGCCCAGGTATCGAGTGCTGGCCTCGTACACCGTCGCCGCAACCGTGGAGAGGTTCGCGGCCACGTGATGTTCAAACCCTCTCTCGCAGATGAAATGCAGCAGCTTCTGAAGCTCCGGTATCTCGACCACTCCCGCGCCACCGAAGGTGTTCAGCACGTCATCGGTGAATCGTCCTTCGCCCACATACCCGCGCATCTTGCCCGCGGTGTCGTCGGTCGAAAAGCGGGCGAAGCTCATCTTTTCTGGCTTGATGAGTCCCACGCAGGTGCCAAATGTATTTTCTTTTCCCACGGTGCCAGCAATGATCTCTTGAAAATCCATCTTCACCGAGCGGAAGAAATGTTTTGGCAGGTTCGAGCAGTGGAAGCACACAGCCTTGTTCGGATCCGATCCGTAGTTGTTATTCCAGTCGAGAAGGGCCGAGGGAGTGCCAGACGCTAGCTGCAGCGCGTGCATTCCCAGCACGCCGCAAATATCCACTTCGCAGGCGCTGGAGAGAAGCTCGTTGCTCATCATGCTCATCACGGTGCAGGGAACTACTCCCAGATTTTCTTCAATCGAGGTCCAGCACTGCACCGCGCTGATGGTGACCTCGGTTGCTGCCATCCACTGGTCGACGACCGTTCCCAGCTTCGCCATCTTTAATAATGCGGGCGCGGGCACGCTGCTGGCGTCTACATACTTCTTGATGGCGGCCAGTTTGGCCTGGGCATGGTCGTCGTTGTCCTTCATGCGCTCGATGCGGCCCAGCACTTCGGAGAGATCAAGCGTCTCGATCGAGATGCCCTGCGCCTCCAGGATCTTTTCGCTGTAGCGCACGGTATTGAACGCAGCCGGACGAGCGCCGATGGCGCCGACGCGCAGGTTGCGAAATCCTTTCACCACCCGGCACACCCCGCCGAACCACTCCAGATCCTTGGCAAACTCCGGAGAGTCGAGGCTCTCCGTGTGCAGCGTCGTGATCGAGTAAGGAATACCGTACTGCCGCAGGTTATTGCAGGCTGACATCTTGCCGCAGAAACTGTCGCGGCGGGAGGCAATCGTCATCTTCGTGGGATCGTCGGGCGTGGCTTGAATCAACACCGGCACGCGCAGATCGGCCAGGCGCAAGGTATCGGCAATCGCCCGTTCCTCGCCGAAATTGGGCAGGGTGACGATGACGCCGTCGATGCGTTCGCGATGACGCTTGAACAGTTCGGCGCAGCGCCGCGAATCTTCCCGGGTCTCGACCGCGCCGTACTTGCTCTCTTTCGGATCGAGAGCCACCACTTCGACACTGTTCGCTTCCAGAACACGCAGAATCTCTTCCCGTCCGCTCTTCGCCAAATGATCGGGAAAAAAACCGCGGTTGCCTACGATCACTCCCATCGTCATCTTTTTCTTGGCCATATCGCTACCCGTCCTGGATCGCCAGTTCGATCTCCCTTTGGCTGAGAGAAAGCTGAGATCAGCTGCTCACTTCAAATCCTTGGTCTGCCCGTAATATGCGCTTCTCCCGTGTTTCCTTAAATAGTGCTTATCGTGCAGGGTCTTGCCAATCGAGGGAGCCGCTGAATTAACGGTTGTCGTCAAGTATGCCATCTTGGCGATTGCCTCAAGAATGACAGCATGATGAACGGCTGAGGCGGCATCAGTTCCCCAGGTGAATGGACCGTGGTTCGCGACCAGAACTCCGGGAGTCGCAGCGCAATCCGTTCCTTGCAATGCCCGCACGATCGCGTTTCCGGTCTCTCTCTCGTAATCGCCTGCGATTTCCTGGTCTGACAGAACCGGCGTCACCGGAACCGGGCCATGGAAATAGTCGGCGTGCGTGGTGCCGAAACAAGGGATGGGTTTTCGGGCCTGTGCCCAGGCCGTAGCATATTCGGAATGGGTGTGGGCAACCCCGCCGATCTCCTGAAAAGTGTTATATAAGACCAAATGGGTCGGCAGATCGGACGAGGGGCGAAGTTTGCCCTGTACCACCTTACCCTTCAGGTCGACGATCGTGAGGTGGGCGGGTTTCATGCGCTCGTAAGGAACGCCACTCGGTTTGATCACGACCAGCCCCCGTTCGCGCGAGATGCCACTCACGTTGCCAAAGGTATAAAGGACCAATCCCTGGCGTACCAGTTCGAGATTCGCCTCAAGAACCTGTTCTCGCAAGCGTTCCAGCATTGGTCTTTATCTTAATTCCCCGTCCGGCCTCATTACAGTAATCGTTTACTCAAAACCACGCAATATACATTATCCCCGTGTCCGGTCAATTTGCAACCTCCTTCTGGAGGCTGGGGGACCTCTATTATCTCCTGAAATCGAGGCTGAGAGGGACTGACGAAACGGATGCCGTTCTAACGCGAAACCGTCGTGGGGGCCTTTCGCGGTCTGGCGCCCCGGGCTGCCTTGGGGGACGCCGCGGCCTTCCCCGCCCGGGCCAGAGCGGTGGATCTTCTGAGCACCAAGCTGGTCGTCAGGTCGTATTCGTGACGTTCGTGCGAAGGCGGGTCGCCCTCGACCTCGTTCAGCAGAGCCCGGAAAGCAATTCTGGCAAGCTCTGTCTGTGACATCTGAACCGTCGTTAAGGGAGGCGTTGTGAACTCAGCCAAACGGATGTCGTCGAACCCAACTACAGAAAGGTCGTCGGGGATCTTGATATTCTGCTCATAAGCCTGCCGCATAACCCCAATCGCGGTCATGTCATTGGAGCAAAGCACTGCGGTCGGCCGAACGCTCATGCTGGTAAGTTCGCTGAGGGCACGCATGCCGCCTTCCAGACGGTGATCTCCCACCACGATCAAGTCAGGAGAAAGTCCGATTTCCATCATGGATGTTTTAAAGGCGTCTCGCCGGGCCAGGGCAGACTTCAAATGCAGGGGGCCCGCGACAAACGCGATGCGCATGTGCCGGAGGGCGGCCAGATGCTGTACTGCCTGGCGGATTCCATTCTGATAGTTGATCCGGATATTGGCTACCCCTCTGACATCCGGGCCCACATCGACGAAAACCAGCGGAACCTTGCGGTAGCGGAGGTGTTCGAGCAGCGTTTCTTCCATACCAAACGTCAAGATGGCGACGCCATCGACGCGGCGTTCGATCATGCGTCGGACCGACGACTCCATTCGCTTCGGGTCATGCACGGTCGAGGTAAATAAGATCTCGTAGTTGTTTTCGACCGCCAGATTTTCAAAAGTTTGGACGATCTCGGGGAAAAATGGATTGGTGAATTCCGAGACGATCAGGCCAAAGATACGACTGCGCCCCGAAACCAAGGCACGGGCCTGAGTGTTGGGGTAATAACCCAGTTCGTCCACCACCCTCCACACACGTTTGGCGAGTTGAGGATCGACGGTGGGGACACGATTAATGGCTCTGGATACGGTGGCGGTAGAAACTCTCGCTCTCCGAGCGATCTCACGAATGTCCATGGAGGTTAATTATCGGAAAAGTACACGAACACGTCATGGATTTTAACATAGGGCAGGGAAGCTTTTTCGTACCCTACCGAGGGATATCTAGAAAACGTTTGCCCCTGTCTCGGCACCCTCGAACCGGACACTGGCAGGCCTCTCTCGCACGAGAACAAATATTTCGAACCGCTGGGAAACTCGGCATCAGCGGCCGGCCTTGAGCTCCAGCCAGGTTGTTTCCTTCTGCAGCGGAATCACGTAGGCACCGCGCCGCGGCTGCCAGGATCCCGCAGGGCGATAGTCGCCGATCCCGTCAATCCGGGCCGGCTGCTCGATTCGCAACAGGCCTTCCGCCGTGGCTTCCGTCGCGCCGGCAAGTCCCACCCGTACCACGCCGGTTTCGTGATTCAGCTCGAGGCTTTCGAATTCGCCCGCGTCCAGCGTTAGCCACAATCCCAGAGAGGCTACATAAATCCGCGCTCGAAAGGAATCGCGCGGAGTTACCGTGACCACGTCGCCTTGCGTTTTGACGTTCCCGCCAAATGCGACCCAACCGAATTCCGGATGATCCACGAGATAAGTGGCGGTGTTCCAAACATGGCCAAAGAGGTTGGGACCATAGTCGCCGCTGAAGGGATCGGGCTTGAGCATGTCCGGGAAGGCATGGAAGGCTGCCGAGGCAAAACCGTCCTGGTCGATGTCTGTAAGTGCGCCCAGCGTGCCGCCGTAGCCGACTCGCAACAGGTAGAAGTCTTCCGGGCGTTCACGATATTCGGCCAGCACCGGGATCGCGTTCAATCCTGAACCGTAATGGTGCAGTTGCCGCTCCAATCGCCGGTCTTTCGCGGCAAAAATAAAGTCCCAGTATCGGCGCGCACTGCCGTTATAGCCCCAGTGCGGGATTGCCGGATCGTATCCGAGAATCGCGTCGAGCGTGACCTTCGCCTTGTCGGTGTAGCCGAAGTACTTTGTCCAGGCGTAAACCTCTTCTTGGCCAGTCGAATCCCAGGGCATTTCGCTGCCAAATGGGTAGGCCTGCTCTTTCCAGCGATCGGCCCGTTCCCGCATCTTGCTCTCTAGGGCGGAAGCTTGCGTGTTCATGCCTTCGCGCTTGAGGTCAGCCAGTATGGCCACAAAAATCGAACCCTCCATCTGGCCGAACACCGCCAGACCTTTGGCATAGGTGGTCATAGCCATCGAAGTCTGATAAGCGCGGTCGAGATACCAATTCCACGGATGGTTCGTAACCAGACCGCGGTGATCGCGAGCCAAGCGATAGAGCACCCAGTAAGCTGCTGCCACGTGAGGATAGTCATAGGAGCGGTCGACAGCTTCTGAGGCCTGCCTGTTCCAACTGGTCCACGTTTTCCAGTCAAAGTTGCTGTCGTAGAAGTTGGCTGGCATCTGGTCAGGCTGATAATAGAAAAGGCTCTTGCGCACCCCGTTGGGGTAAGGTCCACCTTTGGATTGCAGCCCGCCCCACAAGACCCCGTCGACGAACTCCTGAAGCTTGCCGAGTTCTTCCCGGTTCGGCTGAACCAGTTCCTTCATGATTGCAGCCAGCCATGAACCGGCGCCTCCTTCATCGCTCAAGCCCGCGATCCAGGCACGGCTGTCCTGCAGGATCATCTGATTGGTCTCGCGGTCATAACTGATCACGGACGGAGCGCGGTGAAAGGGATCGCTCAAGTCCCCAAACCACTGGCGAGTGGTCAAAAAGTGTCCCAGGTCGGCGACCGCCTGCGCTGCGGGCTTGATGACGAAGTACTGGATGGTTTGCACCGTTCCATCGCCGTACCTGACAGTCAAGCGCGAACGCCCCCAAGTCTTGCCCTTCAGAATGTAAGCTCGCCAGTTCCCGTGATTTGCCGAATCTTCCCGAATCTCGATCGCCGACGGGGGGTATACGTCGAGCGAGGCGACTGGCTTGCCGTAGCTGAGAAACAGGCGGCCCTCGATGTCCTCGGGCAGAACGAATCCTGGCACGCCAATGGCGACCGGCCGGTGATTGGCGGAGAGCGTTTTTTCTATATGCCGAATGGAATCGGAAACCAGAAACCTGAGTCCATACTGCTTCGATTCACCGGGCGCCAACGTGAGGCCGGTAGGGGTGTTCCAAGGTTGTGCGTCTCTCCACTCGTGCTCCGCATATGCCTGACTGTGGACCATCCACTCATAGAATCCCTCGAACGTGATTCCCCGCGGCGTGGGATCGGTGAAGACTGGCTCGGCTCCCCAGTGCCCCTTCTCGTCCAGAATCTGGTTGTAAGCTTCGAAGGGTGTTTTGCCATCAGGAACGACCACGAGCGCCGGACCGTGTCCGTTCAACCGTGTTACTTGCAGATACCCGGCGTCCAGGCCGATGTACGGGTCGTAAAACGAACAGATCGTGTGAGCCTGGTCCAGGGAGCGCTTGTTGAGGACGTTGTTAAAGATCATGGGAAGGCCCAGCGCTCCGATCTGAACGGCCTTCGTAGAGGTATTCGTCAACACGAAGCGTAGAACCAGCTTGCCGTCATCAATCGCCCACGTTCTTGTGATATGCAGAGGAAAATCAGCAGGCAAGGTGGGCGTAAGATCGGCTGCGGCCAGAACGTTCGCCGTCGACGGCAACGCGTTTACGGGCCGGCGTTTGGCAGCGGTCGAATAGTTTTTCCAGGCTGCCGAATCCGTCGTGCGCAGACGAAGGGTGATGTCCCCCAAATGAAAATATCCGTCTTGGGAACGTTCCGTCAGCAGGTCCGCCGGCGTGAAGTCGAAACCGTCCGCTCCCTTCGGCTTGAGAGCGGCGACGGTCTGCGAGGAACGCACCAGGGTTAGCGTAAAGTCGGGAGAGTCGTAGTCCGCCAATCCCTGTTCGAGCATCGCTCCCGGAGTTGGCAGCGTCTTTTCATTGGTGCGTTGCGCGAAGGAGTCTATCGAAATCAGACTCGGAAGAAACGTGACCATTGAAAAGACAACGGTGCCGAACCTAGTGAACTGCATTTCGATCTTCCTCCCACAAAGCACGAGTTCGATAGGATAGTCAGGCGAGGTGGATTAAACGATGGTAAACGTTTACTCCCAACCTTGTCTCGTTCGAGCGCCGTGGAAGGCTCCTGGAGTGGTGCGCAACCAGGTTGCCACCACCGGGCTGGGGTGCATGGTTGCCGGCAAGGCTGGGGGGCGGTGCGCGCGGGCGGTTTTGACCGGTCAATTGGATTCAGAGGGCCTGGCATACGCTCTGGTGTGCCGCAGGACTCGGGCGCAAAACTTCAGCAACGTAGAAACTGATGTAGTATTTTCAATAACTTCTTACCCGCCGGGATGGCGAAATTGGCAGACGCAGCGGACTTAAAATCCTAGAGACTTAGGTTTTCATCGCGTTATGTTGCTGTAAACAATAATTTTATTGACATGATGTCGAAGCAGCGATAGCTTCACATTCATTACACATTTTCGAGTTCTCGCGCCACTTCGCCCGAGGAGCGAAAATGACCGAACATCACACGATCCTGGGCGGCAAAGTCCACGTCTACAAACGCCCAAACAGCAGCCTCTGGCAATGCTCAAGCTTTTTTGCGGGCAAGAATCGCCGCACCAGCACAAAGGAAGACAGTCTCTCCAGGGCCAAGGAAATCGCTGAGGATTGGTACCTCCGCCTCCGCGGAAAACTCCGCGACGGAGAAATCAAGAGCGAAAAGACCTTTCGCGAAGTGTCTGAACACTACCTCCGCGAGTTCGACATTATCACGCAGGGACAACGAAACAAGCGATACGTGGAAGGCCAGCACTGGCGATCGAAAGAACGCCTAATCCCTTTCTTTGGGAATATGGGCATCTCAGAGATCACCTCCGGAAAGATCCAGGAATACCGAGTTCACAGACACCAAGAAGCCCTTAAAGACTATGGCAAGCCACCAGGCCATAGCACGATGCATCAGGAGATCGTGACGCTCCGCCAGACCTTAAAAACGGCGCTGCGCTATGGATGGCTCGACCGCCTTCCCGACTTCTCTGAGCCATACCGGAAATCGCCCAAAATTTCGCACCGTGCATGGTTCTCACCAGAAGAATACAAACAACTCTACAAAGCGACACGAACCCGTGCCCAAGAACCGAAGAGACGAGGTTTCAAATGGGAAGCGGAGCAACTCCACGATTATGTCCTCTTCGCAGTGAATACCGGACTGCGGCCCGACGAGGCCTGGCGCCTTCAGTTCCGCGATGTCACGATCGTCTACGACGACGATTTGAAGAAGACGATCCTGGAGATCGAAGTCAGGGGAAAGCGTGGGGTTGGATATTGCAAGAGTATGCCGGGTGCGGTGCTGCCTTTTAAGCGACTTCGAAGCCGGCTCCGCCCGGCGCGCGTTTATGGCGCGAACGCGCCCACCGCAACGTCCGAGACATCTGCTGTTCCTGGCGGACAATGGCGTACGTCCGAACCTACGGATCTGATTTTTCCCAAGTGGCAGCGAGAGCTTTTCAAAACTATCCTCGACGAAGAAAAGCTTCGCATCGACCGTGAAGGCCAGCCTCGCACGGCCTACAGCCTGAGGCATACATACATCTGCCTGCGTTTGATGGAGGGTGCCGACATCTACCAAATCGCCAAGAACTGCCGCACCAGCGTCGAGATGATCGAGAAGTACTACGCGTCACACATCAAGACCTCTCTCGATGCTGTTGCAATCAACGTAATGCGACCGAAGAAACGAAAGTCAAAAGAATCTAGCTTAACGGACGTAGCGTGAAAAACGCCCATTCCGAGGGAACCGGCTGACCGGGAAACGGATGTGTAAAATCGGGCAACGTGCCCTATCATGAGTAGACAGCCGCGCGCGGGCGTGGCGGAATGGCATACGCAGCGGACTTAAGGAAAACTTGAGTGCTCGCCTGGGAAACCGGCGATGCAGAACTGCTCAAATTCGGGGAAACCTTTAAATGGCAATCCCGAGCCAAGCCCGGAGACACGTCAGCCGGGAAGGTGTAGAGACTAGACGGGCAGCACCTAAGCTCCGGAGCCTCCGGGGGAGGGTGAAGGGATAGTCCAGACCGCAAACCTGGCGTGAGCCCTCAAAAGAGGCCCACGTTTGGGCGGCGAAAGCCGTAGACGGTATGAAAATCCGCAGGGCTTAAACGGCCCATGAGGGTTCAAGTCCCTCCGCCCGCACCAATGTTCTTCGATGCCAGACTTATTCACGGCGTATTGACACCGTCATAGTGATCTTCCGGGCTTCAACCGATAGCGACACGCTCACCGTGGAAGCCGAGCGGCGGCAGCGGACGTTGGGCCTTTCTTGGCCGCAGTGTTTCGACAGCCCGTCGTACACGCCAAACGAATTGAAAAGCCGGATCTCCAGTCTCAGCAAGCTGCCTGAATGTGCAACCCCTAACTGCCCTGACATCCCAAAAGCTGGATTTCTTCGTCCAAGTTCTGTGGCAGCGCGATATTCGGTCGAAGCTGCCCGACGATCACTTCGTAAGCGTCTCGCCTGCAGTGCGGCACGAACAGGTGGACGATGACCGAGAGATCGTCGCCACGTTTGAAGAATCTCAGTTCATGAAGCTCACTCGCCTGCACTTCGCGTCCGCGATCGTAACCGCCCACCCAATAATTCCAGTCCGCCGACCCGTCCGAAATAAGACCATTCAGATAGGTCTTTTCGAAGGCATCGACCCCCAGTTCGGCGATGGCGAACGCGTGCCCAATCTTGGCGATTACTCTCGCCAGCGACATGGCATTAACGTTGACCTTATCTTCAAATCCATCCGCTCCCAACCGTGCCAGGCGCAAGTTGATATCGGGAAAGATGTGCGTGGTTGTCAGTCGGAGCGAGTAAGTCTCCTGTACCGGGGGCCGTCCCGCGACGCGGCCCGGCGGATCGAAGATCACGAAGCGCACTATCCCAGGGTGATCCGCGAGATTCACTTTTTGCTTCCACGAGTGGCGTCCCCGCTTGAGAACAAGCGGATACCCATCTGGCCGAAGATGCGGCCTTCGTGACGGTAGCGAGAGATGGGATCGCAGAGCGCACAAGTATCGGCGCAGGACGAAGTCTTCGACCTTGCACGTTGCTTTTCGATGTCTCTCGCAACTTCCCCTGGGTAGAACGAGATCCCCGCCCAGTCCCAGTGGAATGATGTGCTCCTCCGACAGGCCTTCCGTCGCATCACAATACGCGCACCTATTCAAGGGCGCGTAGCGCTTGGATGGAAACGGAATGCCAACTGCCTTCTTCATCGACTTACTCCGGTACAATCCGAACCGAAAACTCCAACCCAGAATCTCAGTATCTACGCCGGTGCCGACGAATTGCAACCACTTCGTCAGATGACTACGAGCATCGTCCCGGTCAGCACCGCTTTGGTACCCACAAAGATAACAAACTGGCAGCAACACGGAGGTGGCACAATATCTCGGAACCGCTCCGGTCAGACGAGACTGCGATTCTGCGGTGCATCTACCATGTCGTCGTCGCGCCTTTAGTGTGTCACTCTGAGCATCCCTGGTAAGGAAGCCCCAAAGGAGCACCGCTTAATACATTATTTGCAATGACATGCAACGCGTTACGCGATTCGTGGCGACGGGAGGGATTGGCGCGATCTTCCCGGATGCCGCATTCTGCTGCTTGGAACCAGGTGAAGAATAATGAGGTCCACGCGTCGTCGAGCGCTCGGCTGCCACGTCACGTCTGCGATTACTTTCCCACTCCCGCCGATCGCAAGGCCGCCAATCAGGCGGGCCGCCCTCGGAAAGGCGATTCGTCCAAAGGGCGCGCCTTAGCAAACATCAGCACTATGCTCGTATTTACCCCATAATATTGCCTTTCCAACTAAGAGTAAACATCCGCCCTACAAATAGGATATAGGCTGCTTTTCTCCTGCTCAGGCGCACAACAAGAATGAACTGGCAGCAACACGGTGGTTACCCCGCGCTTCGGCTCCGCTCCGGTCAGATGAGACTGCAGTTCTTCGGTTCCTATACGAAGGACGAGGGTCG
>Ga0209274_10000339_pt1 | contig 31300 bp, 29 predicted proteins | sample HubBroMetageREF1_FD_188343 | JGI IMG/M metagenome (GOLD analysis project Ga0209274, IMG submission 188343) | Reference soil microbial communities from the Hubbard Brook experimental Forest, New Hampshire, USA - Hubbard Brook CCASE Soil... | ecosystem: Environmental > Terrestrial > Soil >...
AGGATCGATCGCGCGGCGAGGGTCCGCTCCGGCCGCCGGCGCGGAAGCCTGTTCGCTGACTGGGCGCGATGGCTCGGGTCGAATTGGCGCCTGGTGTCCTCGATGATTTCGAGCGCTTTTTGGAACACATGGCTCGGTTCGAGGGGCGGGACGCGCCGGCGAGGATCGGCCAGATCGTGCAGGCGATCGATGTCCTGACCCACTCTCCGCTCATCGGCTGTCCCGTCGCGGGGGGCTCGCGCGACCGACCCGCCGATTTTGTGCCCAACGGCGACGCCCGATCCGGTTCCTCGCGATGAGCTTGAAACCGGCGCCTATCTGATCCATGGTATATATCGTGAACATCGATCGCTTGCCCCTCCAATTCGACCGTGAGGATCAGCCGTGACGAACCCTGCAAAAGTCTGGTTTTCCCGTCCGATCCGCTCGCGGTGCAGGAGCGGCCCGTGATCCGGGCCCGGCCACCAGCCTATGCCGAACTGCAGGTCACCTCGAATTTCAGCTTCCTCGAGGGGGCCTCACATGCCGAGGAGCTGGTCGAAACCGCGGCGGCACTGGGCCACGCCGCGATCGCCGTCACCGACCGCAACAGTCTGGCCGGGATCGTGCGGGCGCACAAGGCGGCCGAGGCGGCGGGGATCCGGCTCGTCGTCGGCTGCCGGCTCGATTTCCAGGATCGGCCGAGTCTGCTCTGCTTTCCGACCGATCGAGCGGCTTATGGCCGGCTCTCGACTCTGCTGACCCTGGGCAAGCGGCGGGCGGCCAAGCCCGACTGCCATCTCCGCCACGCCGATCTGGCGGCTCATGCCGAGGGCCAGGTGCTGGCCATGGTCCCGCCGGCTTCGCCGTCACCGGAGTTCGCTGCCCGGGTCGCGCAGGATGCGCGCGAATTCGGCGGCGCCTATCATTTGGCCGCTCAGCATCTCTATCGCGGCGACGATGTCGAGCGGATCGCGTGGCTGGATCGGGTCGCGCGCGCAGCCGGGACCCGGCTGGTCGCGACCAACGACGTGCTCTATCACGCGCCGGAACGCCGGGCGCTCCAGGATGTGCTCGCCTGCATCCGCCTCAAATGCACGATCGAGGCCGCCGGGCTCCGGCTCGAAGCCCATGCCGAGCGGCATTTGAAGCCGGCGGCCGAGATGGCGCGGCTGTTCCACCGCCATCCCGAGGCGCTCGCCGCGGGTCTGGAAATCGCAGAGCGCTGCCGCTTCGGCCTCGGCCAGCTCACATACGAGTATCCCGACGAGGTGCCGGACGGCAGCTCGCCGCAGCAGGAACTGGAGCGCCGTACCCGCGCTGCTCTCGAGAGCCGGTACGGGGCCGAGGTCCCGGCGCGGATCGCGGCTCAGATCGACTACGAATTGGCGCTGATCCGGGATCTGGACTACGCCGCCTATTTCCTGACCGTGCACGACATCGTCGAGTTCGCGCGGAGCCGGGAGATTCTCTGCCAGGGCCGCGGCTCGGCGGCGAATTCGGCCGTCTGCTATGTACTCGGCATCACCGCCGTCGATCCGGTCAAGGGCGAGCTGCTGTTCGAGCGCTTCATCTCCAAGGCGCGCAACGAGCCGCCCGACATCGATGTCGATTTCGCCCATGAACGGCGCGAAGAGGTGATCCAGCACATCTATGCCAAATATGGCCGCGAGCGGGCCGGTCTGGCCGCGACCGTGATCTGCTACCGCATGCGCAGCGCCGTCCGCGAAGTCGGCAAGGTGATGGGGCTGTCGGTCGATGTCGTGGCCGCGGTCGCCAAGACGATCTGGGGCTGGAGCAGCCAGGCGCTGAAGGAATCCCAGCTGACCGAGATCGGGCTCGACCCGGCCGAGCCGCGCCTCGCCCGAACCCTGGCGCTGGCCCAGGAACTGGTCGGATTCCCACGCCACCTGTCGCAGCATGTCGGCGGTTTCGTCATCACCCGCGGGCCTCTGGCCGAGATGGTGCCGATCTTGAACGCGGCCATGGAAGATCGCACCAATATCGAATGGGACAAGGACGATCTCGATGCGTTGGGCATGCTCAAGATCGATGTCCTCGGCCTCGGCATGCTGACCTGCATCGACAAGAATTTCGCCCTGGTGCGCCAACATTGGGGCGAGACTCTGACTCTGGCGACGGTGCCGCAGGACGTGCCGGAGGTCTATCGGATGCTGTGCCGCGCCGACACGGTCGGCGTGTTCCAGATCGAAAGCCGCGCCCAGATGAGCATGCTGCCGCGGCTCGAGCCCGAATGCTTCTACGATCTGGTGATCGAAGTCGCCATCGTCCGGCCCGGGCCGATCCAGGGCGACATGGTCCATCCCTATCTGCGCCGGCGCGAAGGCAAGGAGACGGTCGATTACGTCAAGCCCGAGCTCGAAGCGGTGCTGAAAAAGACGCTGGGCGTGCCGCTGTTCCAGGAACAGGCGATGAAGATCGCCATCGTCGCCGCCGGCTTCACCCCCGGCGAAGCCGACGAACTGCGCCGCGCCATGGCCAGCTTCAAGCGCAACGGCTTGATCGGGTCGTTCCGCAGCCGGTTCATCGACGGCATGATCGGCAACGGCTACGCGCCCGATTTCGCCGAACGCTGCTTCAAGCAGATCGAAGGCTTCAGTACCTATGGCTTCCCGGAGAGCCATGCTGCGAGTTTCGCCCTCCTGGTCTATATTTCGGCTTGGCTGAAATGGCGTTATCCCGATGCCTTCGCCTGTGCGTTGCTCAACAGCCAGCCCATGGGTTTCTACGCGCCGGCTCAGATCGTCCGCGATGCTAGCGAGCATGGCGTCGAGATCCGGCCAGTCGATGTCAATCACTCCGAATGGGATTGCACGCTGGAACCAGCGGCCGGCGAGAGGAAGGCGCTGCGTCTGGGCTTCCGCCAGGTCAAGGGTTTGGCCGAAGCGGCAGCGGCGAGACTGGTCGAGGCGCGGAGCTTTCCCTTTACCCGACCGGCCGAACTCGCCCGGCGGGCCGGGCTCGGCGCTGGCGTGCTCGAGACCCTGGCACGGGCCGATGCCTATCGCTCGATGGGCCTCGACCGGCGCGCCGCCCTCTGGGCCGTCAAGGGGCTGGAGGCGGCGGCGCTGCCTCTCTTCGCTGCACTCGACGGCCCGGCGGCCCGGGAGCCGGCCGTGATCCTGCCCGCCATGCCGATCGGCGGGCATGTCGCCGAGGATTACGGCAGCACCGGCCTGTCGCTGAAACAGCATCCGGTCGCACTGCTGCGCCAGCGCCTCGCCGCATTGGGCCTACAGCCGTGCCGGGCGTTGCAATCGATCCGCGACGGCAGGCGGATCCGCCTCGCCGGGCTGGTCATCACCCGCCAGCGCCCGGGCACGGCCAGCGGCGTCGTGTTCGTGACCCTCGAAGACGAAACCGCGATCGCCAACATCATCGTCTGGTCGAGCGTGTTCGAGCGCTTCCGCCGCGTGGTCATGACCGGCAGGCTGATCGCAGTCCGCGGCCTGGTCCAGAAGGAAGGCATCGTCATCCATGTCGTGGCCGATGAATTGACCGACCTCTCGGCCGAACTCGACCGGCTGGACGCGCCGCTGCCGCTCACCACGGGCCGCGGCGACGAGGTGGCTCATCCGGGCGAGGATCAGCGCGAGATGCGGGTCAAATCGCGGGATTTCCATTGAGGGGGGCGAGCATCGCCTCGGTCCCGAGCATTGCCCGCATTACAGGCAGATTGCCCGCGCCGCAACAGGGGGGCTGCACGTTTCGGAAGCGCCGCTGCTTTCCGTGACGTTCGCCCGATCCGCCGCCCATTCTTTCTTGTGCACAAGATTGGATGCGAGAGAAATCTGAACCTGAGTGTAATTCGACCGAGGCCGTGGCCCCTCGTCGTGCCCGGGGCAAGACTAATGTCCGTTGCGCGCCGGGCTGAAAATCCCCAATTCGCGCTCTGACGCGCCGCGATGTTGACCCGGTGCGCTCATAATTCTTCAATATTCAATCTGTTGAGCTGCCGACATCAATAATAAACTGGCAATATTTCTGCATTACCACCGCGACCGCATCAGGGTACTGAACGATCGCAGTGCTGGACGGACCGAAAAATACAGGCATCTACTTTGCAAAGCCCGAGCCTGAGCAGAATCCGATGCGCCTCGGGGGCGACCGCGTCGGGTTCTGTGTGAGGCGGAGGAGATGCCCAGTGCCGATCGTCCAGGCGGAGCCTTATCCCTTCTCGTTCGAGCCGGCGCAGACTGCGCTGGTGATCATCGACATGCAGCGCGATTTCCTCGAGCCCGGTGGGTTCGGCGCGATGCTCGGCAACGATGTCGAGCAGCTGCGCCGGACCATCGAGCCCAACCGCCTTCTGCTCGCCGCCTGGCGCGCGGCCGGACTGCTCGCGATCCATACGCGCGAGGGCCATCGCCCCGATCTGGCCGATCTGCCGCCGGCCAAGAAAATCCGCGGCCATGCCGCCCGGACGATCGGCGATCCGGGCCCGATGGGGCGGATCCTGGTCCGGGGCGAAGCCGGCCACGACATCATCGCCGAGTTGACGCCGGCAGCAGGCGAGCCGGTCATCGACAAGCCGGGCAAGGGCGCCTTCTTCGCCACCGATCTGCACGCGATCCTGCAGAACCGGGGCATCAGCCAGCTCGTCGTCACCGGCGTTACGACCGAAGTGTGCGTGAACACGACCGTGCGCGAGGCCAACGACCGAGGCTACGAGTGCCTGGTGCTGGAGGATTGCACGGGTTCGTACTTCCCGGAATTCCATGCGGCCGGGCTCGCCATGATCAAGGCCCAGGGCGGCATTTTCGGCTGGGTCGCCGCGTCCGGCCCGCTGATCGCGGCCCTCGGCCAGGGCTGATCGGCATCGAGCGCACACTGCAACATACCTGAAGAAGAGGAGTCCGCCATGACCAGTGCCGCCTCGTTCAAGCCCTCGCTCTGGGTCCCCGGAGATCTGAACGCCTTCTTCGGCTTCGGCACCAACATCATCGTCAATCTCCTGACCTTGACCGGGCTGCTGCGCTATGTGCTGAAAATGCCGGATGCCCTGATCTTCGACCGGATCCTGCCGGCGGTCGGGCTCATGCTCTTCCTCAGTACCGCCTATTATGCCTGGCTGGCCTATCGGCTGGCGCAGCGGGAAGGCCGCAGCGATGTCTGCGCGCTGCCCTCGGGCATCAGCGTGCCGCATATGTTCATCGTCACCTTCGTCATCATGATGCCGATCCTGCACGCGACCAACGACCCGGTGCAGGCGTGGGAAGCGGGGCTGACCTGGGTCTTCGTCCAGAGCTTCGTGCTCATGGTCGGCGGTTTCGTGGCACCCTTCATCCGACGGGTGACGCCGCGGGCGGCCTTGCTGGGCTCGCTCGCCGGCATTTCCATCACCTTCATTTCGATGAGCCCGGCGGCGCAGATGCTGCAGACGCCGGTGATCGGGCTCACCTGCTTCGCCATCATCCTGGTCGGCTGGTTCGGCGGCATCCGCTATCCCAAAGGGGTGCCGGCCGGCCTGATCGCTCTCGGCTTCGGCACTGCCGTCGCCTGGGCGTCGAACGCGTTCGGCTTGAATTACGGGGGCTTGAGCACCGGTGCCGTCGGCAACGCGCTCACCACCTTCGGCTTCGAAATCCCGATCCCGGCCTTCGGCCATACCTTCGCGGGATTCAAATTCCTGGGCGTCCTGCTGGTCACGGCCGTGCCGTTCGGCATCTATGATCTGGTCGAGGCCATGGACAATGTCGAGAGCGCCGCGGCAGCCGGGGATTCCTTCCCGACCACCCGGGTGCTGACCGCGGACGGTGTCATCAGTCTGATCGGGTGCCTCATGGGCAACCCCTTCATCAATGCCGTCTATATCGGCCATCCAGGCTGGAAATCGATGGGCGGGCGGGTAGGATATTCGCTGGCGACCGGCGTGATGGTCCTGGTTCTGTCCTGGCTCGGCATCGTCGCCTTGCTGAGTTCGATCGTGCCGGTGGTCGCAATCCTGCCGATCCTGCTCTATATCGGCATGCTGATCGGCTCCCAGGCCTTCCAGGAGACGCCGAAATCCCATGCCCCGGCCGTGGTCATGGCGATCGTCCCCCAGATTGCCGCCTGGGGCAAGACCCAGATCGACAATGCGCTGGGCGCTGCCGGCACCAATGCCGGAGCGGTGGGCGCCGACACGCTGGCGCAGAACGGCGTGCTCTATCGGGGGCTCTCGGTGCTGGGCGGCGGGCCGGTCCTGGCCGGTGTGGTACTGGGCGCCCTCACCGTGTTTCTGATCGAGAAGCGCTTCACCAGTGCCGCGGTCACGGCCGCGATCGGCGCAGTCCTGACCTTCTTCGGCTTCATCCACGGCGAAGCGATCGGCATCGGCAACTCTCCGGAAGTGACGGCGAGCTATCTGGGTGTCGCGATCATCGTCTTCGCCGCCGGCCGCTACGCCTCAATCGCCGGCGCTTCGGCGTGGATGCCGGAGCCGGTCCATATCGCGCACCACGAGGCCGCGGAGTAGAGGAGCTGCGAGCCGGCACCGCCGAGGGCGCCGGCCATCGCCGCCGGCGCCCTCGGCGGAGCCTCGCGAGAAGCCGGTTGTCGTCGCACTCTTGGAGGTGAACGCAGCGACATCGAAGCGGACGGCAAAGTCTCGAGGGACGAAGAGCAGGAGGAGCATCCGAGAAAATTTCAAATCGAGGTGGCGCCGTTCAGCGCTAACCGTTGATCAATCCCCTCTGGCTGAGGATGGGTGCCCACACGTTCAGAGGCGTCCGCCGGCGCGGTGCTTCGCTCGAGCGCTTCCGGCAGAGGGGAGGAACCATGGCGGAGAAAAACGGTGACGATGGGAGAGAGCACGAGACCCCGTCGAGTTTGCCGTACCCCGTGGCTGGCTTGGGGCCGGGCTTCGACCGGAGCCCGTTGCCAATGTGGGTCGAGGAGGAGAGATCGCACTGCTTCCTCGCCGTGAACGATGCCGCCATCGCGAAATACGGCTACCCCAGCTGGAAATTCCTCGCCATGCGGGTCAGCGATCTCGAGGTCGCTCCTCCATCATCCTCGCTCGAGGGAGCCTCGGACGAGCGGCGGAGCGGAACCGGCACGGCTTGTCGACACCGTCGGTCCGACGGCACGGTGATCGCAGCGCGGCTCGAATCCAACCGGATCGAATTCGATGGCCACTCGGCCCGCCTCGTGATCGCGACCGACGTCACCGAGGCGCTCGCCGAACTGGGCGACCTCGCGTCTGCGCTGGCCGAGTGTCAAGGGCGCTACACGGCGCTTGTCGAGAGCGAACGGCAGGTCAGGCGGGTGCTCGGAGCCGCCGCCGACTACGACTGGGAACAGAATGCACGATATGCGATGTCGTACCTGTCGCCAAATTACGAGAACGTAACGGGCATTCCAGTCTCCGAAGCGCTCGGCAAGCGTCTGAGCGAAATCCCGAACGTATCGATTGCTCCCGAGATGTCCAGTATGGCGCTCGCCGCCTATTCGACGAGGCAGCCTTTTCGCGACTTTATTTACTCTCGGGACAAGCCCAACGGCAAATTGGGATGGTACAAGGTGTGCGGCGCGCCGATATTCGACGAGTGCGGCGAGTTCACCGGCTATCGCGGCATCGGTGCGGACGTCACCGAGGCGGTCGAGGCCGAGGCGTCCACCCGGCTGGGCGAGCAGCGGCTCCATGAGGCGGTCGCCTATGTAACCCAACCCATCGCCGTCTACGATGGCGAAAATCGTCTCTGTGCCTTCAACCAATTGTTCTGCGATCTCCATCGCCTCTCGGGCGACTATTCGGGGCCGGCCGGCCGAGGCGCCTATGTCGACGAAATCGCCGTACGCGCCGACCGGAGCGCCGGCATCGGCGATGCCGCCGAAGTGCAGCGGCGCATCGCCGTCTTGAGCGACGGGCCGGGAAATTACACGTCCTTGATCCGCCAGGGCGTCACCTTCCGCGAGCTTGCCGAATGGCAACTGACGGTCGGCTTTTATGCGGATGGCCCGGAAGATCCCGCGATCGATCTGGAGACGCTCCTCGCTCGGTTCCAGAGCGAGACCGGGTACACATATCACCTGCGCGACGGCCGCTGGATGATGGTGATCGGTCACTGCCTGCCGGGGGGGAGCGGTCGGGTCGTCATATGGACCGACATCAGCGCGCTGAAGCGCGCCGAGACCGAGCGCCGGGCGCTCGAGACTCGTCTCCATCACGCGCAACGGCTCGAAGCGCTGGGCAAGCTGGCGGGCGGAGCGGCCCATGAGATCAACAACGCTCTCTTGCCGGTGCTCGCCCTCACTAAGCTGGTCGCCCAAAAATTGCCGGAAGGCAGTCGTGAACGGCGTAATCTCGACACCGTTATGATTGGCGCCGAGCGCGCGCGCGACCTGGTGAAGCAGATCCTCGCATTCTCGCGCCGGCAGGATGAGGCCCGGGCGCAACCGAACGTCGATTTCGGCCGAGTCTTGGAGGAGGCGCTGCGGGTGATCCGGGCAGCCGTGCCGACGCGGATCCGGTTCGAGGCGGAGATTGCGCCGACCCCCGCGATCACCGGCGACCCGAGCCAGCTGCAGCAGGCGATCGTCAACGTCCTCGCCAACGCCGTGCAGGCGATCGGCCAGGCTCTTGGCAGCATCGTGGTGAGCCTGCACGCGGAGGCTGACGGTGCTCGTGTGCGCCTCTCGGTCGCCGACACCGGCTGCGGCATGGACGAGGCGACGCTGGCGCGCGTCTTCGATCCGTTCTTTACGACCAAGCCTGTCGGCGAGGGCACCGGGCTCGGCCTCTCGATGGCGCATGGCATCGTCACCGCCCACGGCGGTCGTATCGATGCGATGAGCACGCCCGGCCGCGGCAGCCGCTTCGATATCGTCCTGCCCACAACGGCGCCCGAGGCGAACCCCATCGCATGAGCGAACCGTTCGGCCGGCAGCGACGACACTGCCGGCCCGCTGAGACTGGCGACTCATCGTCGCGAGGATCCGGGCGCGCGGAGACTGCGCTCCGGCCGGTCGAGCGCGCCGCGTCGCCAGCGTCTGTTCGGGGACCTATATTCTGGCCGAGGCCGGGCTGCTCGACGGCAGTCGGGCGACCACCCATTGGGGCCGCAGCGCCGATTTCGCCCGCCGCGACCCGAAGGTCCGGCTCGAACCGGACCGGATCTTCATCCGCGACGGCGCCGTGTGGAGTTCGGCCGGGATCACCGCCGGCATCGATCTCTCCCTGGCGCTCGTCGCCGAGGATCTGGGCGAGGCCGTCGCCCGCGCCACGGCGCGGCAGCTCGTCGTCTACCGCCAGCGGCCCGGCGGGCAGTCGCAATTCTCGGCCTTGTTGGAAATGGAGCGGCCGGGCGGCCGGTTCGGCCCGCTGCTGGCCTGGGCGCGCGACCATCTCGCCGAACCTCTGACCGTCGACCGCCTCGCCGACCGAGCGGCGATGAGCCCGCGCAATTTCACCCGCCGCTTCGCCGACGAGACCGGCCTCACCCCGGCCCGCGCGGTCGAGCGGCTGCGCGTCGAGGCTGCGCGCGAGCGGGTCGAGGCAGCCGACGACCCGATCGACCGGATTGCGATCGAGGTCGGGCTCGGCGATCCCGAACGCTTGCGCCGGGCCTTCTTGCGCGCGTTTGGCCAACCGCCCCAGGCGTTGCGGCGCGCGGCGCGGCGGTGAGCGGGAGCTCCGACGCCGAACAGGCCGGAACCCGGCTTCGATCTGCTTCGGACAATGCGTGCGGGAGGTGCTGGGTCGGATCGTCCTTCGAAGCCGCGGTGGAAGCGGCTTCGGCGGCGCGCCCGACCTGTCTCGCCGCCGCTGAGATCACGGCGGATCGCTACCCGAGGGCAGGCTTTCGAGCGGCGGCGGTTCTGTCGCCGCCGGAGCGACCGAGTCGGGTCGCGGGTCGGGTCGGCAATCGGGTTTGTAATCGGTGTAGGGCGAACCAGGGGGCTTGGTCCGGGCTTCCTCGATCGCCCAGTCCTCGCCCGCCCAGAGGCTCCAATCGACCGCGACACCGAGATCCGCGCAGATGGCGGCGACGATCGCGCCGAGCGGGCGGTCGCCGACGAGATCATCGAACGTTTCTTCGTCGTCGAGGACCTCCCGCAGATCGTTACGGATCGACTCCCTGGTGTCTTCCGAGCCCGGCTGGTCGTCGATCGCCTCGCCGACGATGCGCCCGATTTCGGCGCGCTGCCGGCGCTGCCGCTGGGATTCGCCGGCGGGTGCCGGTTTCGCTTCGCCGGAAGGTGCCGGCTCGGCCGCGTCGTTCCGGCGGGTCCGGCCCTTGGCCGCTTTCTCGTCCCGCGCCCTGGCCTTTTCGAAGAAGTGCTCTTCGAGCGCCCAGCAGCGGCGGACCGCGCGGGAGATTCGTTCGAAGATCAGACCGATATCGGTGCCGCCCCGACCGAGAAAGGTCGCTTGGGCCGCGGCCAGTTCCATGACCGCCCGTCCCGGATCCACTCGGCCGGTCATCATCTCGTCGACCGTGGCATGGGCGAGATTGGCTTGCGATTCGGCCTGCGAGCGGAGCGCCTTGGCGAGATCCATCCCGATCCCGGCCAACTCCGCGAGCGCGCGCGAGCGCCTTTCGGCGAAGCCGGGATCCCGGCCGCCCGCGAAACGGCCACGCGTTTCCGCCTGGTCCCTCTCGGGATCGTCCGTGGGCGCCTCGTCGGGCGGGGAGGTGAGATAGGTGATGTTCATGGAATATATCATGAACGATTTGGATGTCTGATTCAAGCCCTTTTTGCGCGGGTCGCAGAAATTATTCAGGGCGGGCGACCACGACGAGCGAGAGTCGGGTAAAGAGATTCGCGGGCGGAGAGCAGCCTCGACCGGGAAGGCGTCTCGTCACCGCCCGCTGTGGATGGTTGACACGCTCGGACCGGTGGGTAAAGAGCCCGCCTGAAGAAAGCCGATTTAGTTCGAGACTCGAGGGCGGGAGGATGGGTTCTCGACCGGGTGCGCGGGATGCATCATGCGTTCGAGCAAGCCTGTCATCGGCGTGGGTCAGCATCCGAAGAGGGATCCCGGAGGCGGGCGCACAACAGCGACTCGCACCCAGGCAGGACGATGAGGCGCTACCCAATTCTGATCGAGGAGGGCACCGAGACGACCGCGTTCGGGGTCGTCGTGCCGGACTTGGCCGGCTGCTTTTCGGCGGCGGCACGCTCGACGATGCGCTCGACGCGGCGAAGGCAGCAGCGGCGGCTCGGGTCGACGCGGCGCTCGATGGCGGCGACCCTGTGCCCGCGCCGTCCAGCCTGGACGCGGTTCGCCGTCTGCCGGCCTATGGGGGATGGACGGTTGGGGTTCTCGCGCTCGACCCTGCGCTGTTCGACGACAGCATCGAGCGCGTCGACATTGCTCTACCGAAACGAGTGCTGCGGCGCTTGGACGATCGCGAGGCATCAGAGCCGCGGAGCCTTTATCGCCGACCTCGGCATGCGGGTTTCGGGGGGCGGGCGGTGAATGACACCGACCTGGGCGGCGGCGCGTCGACCAACAGTATTTTTGACTTTTGCCGGCCTGGTCGCGCGAACGGCTCGAAGAGAAGCTGACCGTCGATCGCCTCGCCGAACGGGCGGCAACGAGCCCGCGCAATTTCACCCGCCGCTTCGCCGACGAGACCGGCCTGCCGCCAGCCCGCGCCGGCGTGTCGAGGCTGCCCGCGGGCGGGTCGAAGCGGCCGAGGACCCGATCGACCGGATCGCGCTCGAGGCGGGATTCGGCGATCCCGAACGCATGTGCCGCGGCTTCCTCGCGCCTTCCGCCAGGTGCTGCGGCGGGCGGCGCGGCTCTGAGCGGGCGGCTCCGACGCTGGAGAGGCGGGAACCCCGCCTTGATCTTCTTCTGATAATCCGTATAATTCAGTTCATCTGTTCATGTGGGGTTCGCGACAGCCATGACCCGGACGACGGCAGTGGAGTTCCAGCGCAAATTCGGCGCGTTCCAGCATCAGGCGCAACGCGAGCCGGTCGAGATCACCCGGCATGGGCGCCGGGACCTTGTGCTGATGTCGGCCGATCACTATGACTGGCTGATGGCGGCCGCCCGGCGGACGCACAGGACGGCCGACGCGGCATCGGTTGTCGTGGACGCGGTGAGGCGCGCGGAGATGGACCCGGAGCACACAGGCCTCGATGATCTCCTGAGCTGAGGCAATCGCCATGCCTCTGCCGGAGCCGAGACCCGGCTTGGTCTTCCGCTACGACTATCTCTGGTCCCGCGACGCTGCCGCGGGGCGCGACCAGGGCAAGGAACGCCCGGCCTGTCTCGTCGCCGCCCTGGACGCCATCGCCACGCCACGGTTTGTCGTCATTCTGCCGATCACACACACGCCGCCCGACGAGGACACGGTCGGCGTGGTGATCCCGGCGAAGGTCCGCCGGGCGCTCGGCCTCGACGACGCGCCCTGTTGGGTGGTGGTCTCCGAGCACAATGTCGATGAATGGCCAAATGCCGGCTTGGCACCGGTGCCCGGCCGGCCCGGCGTCTTCAGCTACGGTTTCCTCCCGCCCGGTCTGTTCGCCACGGTCAAGGCCAGGTTCTTGGAATTGAGCGGGCAGGGACATGGTCCCGGCGTGCGCCGGTGAGGGCCGGAAGGGCGGGGTCGTACAGAAATGGGCGAAAGCTACCGCTCGCAAGAAATGCCCGCACTGACCCCGATTCCCCTTTGCATAAATATCATTTGTCTTTAAAGCGACCTGTTACGTCTTTGCAAATCTTCTTCACATCCATTTTGATATCTTCGCATCCCTTCTTAAAATTTGGATAATCTTTCACGATATTGAATGCCTGTAGAAGTACTGTCGCAAATCCTACCCCGGCCCAGAACTTCGTCGGCGAAACGCTCGGCGGCTATCGCGAGAAAGTGCATTTCATCTGCCCGCGGCCGGAGGCCGTGCCGGATTTGATGGCGGGATGGGTCCGTTCGACCCGCCGGCTGCTGGCTTCGAGGCTCGAACCGGTCATCGCGGCCGCCGTCTCCTCGTTCGGCTTCGTCTTTATTCATCCCTTCGAGGACGGCAACGGCCGGCTCCATCGCTTCCTCATTCACGCGATCCTCGCCCGCCGAGGTTTCGGCCCGGCGGACATCCTGTTTCCGGTCTCGGCGGCGATCTTGCGCGACCGGCGCAGCTATGACGCGGCACTCGAGGCCTTCTCGGCGCCGCTCGGGCCGTTCATCACCTGGCGCTGGACCTCCGAGCAGCAAATCCTGGTCGAGAACGATACGGACGACCTCTATCGCTATTTCGACGCGACGGCCCAGGCCGAGTACCTCTATGACCGAGTCGCCGACACGGTGCGCCGAGATCTCAGAGAAGAGCTGGGTTTCGTCGCCGTCTTCGATCGGGCGCTGGCCGGTGTGCGCGACATCGTCGACATGCCCGATCGCCGAGCGTCACTCTTTGTCCGCCTCTGCCTCCAGAATGGCGGCCGCCTCGCCGGCGGCAGGCGCTCGGGTTTTCCGGAACTGGACGATGCCGAAATCGCCGCCATGGAGTCGGCCGTGCAGGCTGCGATCAGCGCCGAGGCCGACCGAGCCGATTAGGACCGGCCTCTGCCGCGCCCCTCACACCGGCTTCGGATTACGCTCCACGAACTGCCGCTGATGCCAATACGGATAGGCCAGCGTCCGCTCGCTCGCCGCATCCAGCTTCGCCACCTGTTCAGCGGTGAGCGTCCAGCCGAGGGCGCCCAGGTTCTGTTGCAACTGGTCTTCGTTGCGCGCACCGATGATCACGGTCGCGACGGTCGGGCGCTGGAGCAGCCAGTTGAGGGCGATCTGCGGCACAGTCTTGCCGGTTTCCTCGGCGACCTGGTCCAGCGCATCGACCACCCGGAACAGATATTCGTCATCCACCGGCGGGCCGAAGGCGGCAGTCGCCGGCAGCCGGCTCACCTCCGGCAAGGGCTGGCCGCGGCGGATCTTGCCGGTGAGGCGGCCCCAGCCGAGCGGACTCCAGACGGCGGCGGCCACACCCTGGTCGAGGCCCAGCGGCATCAGCTCCCACTCGTAATCGCGGCCGATCAGCGAATAATAGGTCTGGTTCACGACATAGCGTGGATAGCCATACTGCTTGGCGACCGCGAGCGACTTCATCAAGTGCCAGCCCGAGAAGTTCGAGACACCGACATAGCGGATCTTGCCGGCGCGGACGAGGTCGTCGAGAGTCGAGAGCGTCTCTTCCACTGGAGTCTTGGCGTCGAATCCGTGCAGCTGGTAGATGTCGATATAGTCGGTGCCCAGGCGCCTCAGCGCCGCCTCCACCGTCTGCAGCAGATGGAACCGCGACGAGCCGACATCGTTCGGCCCCCGGGCGTTGCGGAAGGTGCCCTTGGTCGAGATGATCACCCGGTCGCGCTTGCCCTTGATCGCTTCGCCCAGAATGGATTCCGACGTGCCCCGGGAATAGATGTCGGCGCTGTCGAACATGGTGACGCCGGCATCCAGGCACAGATCGACGATGCGCTGCGCCTCGGCCCCCTCGGTCGCGGCGAACCCGCGGGCGCCGCCGCTGGCGAAGGTGCCGGTCCCGAAACTCAGCACCGGAACCATCAAACCCGAAGCGCCCAGCTGACGATATTCCATCACAGATGTCTCCCTTCTGCTCTCGCCGGTCAGGCTAGAGCAGAGTCGGGAATTGGGCAACCTGGGGAACGGGGCCGGTCGCTCGGCCGAACCGGACGATCGGCCGCCCTCGGCCGGTCGCCATTCCTGTGCGGACGGCGACGAGAACGCGAACCGATATCCCGACACTCGACCGTAACTTTACCATCGGGAGTTCGGATGATAAGAGAGGCGCCGTGTCGAGCCGGCACCGGCTGTGGAGGTCGCGAGGATGGCGGACGATTCGACGGTTCCGGCCCAAGAAGACGGGATGATTTCCATAGCGCTCTCGCCGATGCAGCTGGCAGCGGTGCTCGACAGCGCCTCCATTTCTGCCGGAGAGACGCTGTCGAACCATATTTGGGGCGCGGTCGGGACAATCGGCGGCGTCATCGAGCTGGTCGGGTCGGCCGCACTCCTGGTCGATCCGGATCCGAGCATCTCGAAGGTCGTCGGCTGTGTCGGGATCATCCACGGCTCGGACGTGACCGCCACCAGCTGGAGTGAAATGATCAGCGGCGAGGATCGGAAGACTCTCACCGCCCAGGCGGCGACGGTGCTCGCCACCCGCCTCGGCCTGGATCCGCGGACGGCCGATATCGTCGGCGTGGCCGTCGATATCGTCGTGCCGACCGGGGTCATGGCTGGCGTCGCGCGGAGCCAGGGGCTCTTCCGCCTGGCGCGGGTGACCCGGGTGCGCGCCGGATTCATCAGCCTCACCGATGAAGAGCAGCTCTTCAGCTTCGCCAACAAGCCCTCGGCGAGCGCCCATGCGCTGCGCGACCATGTCGGCAAGTCGCTCGCCGATATGCTCAAACGATTCACGGCCAAGCCCAGCCTGGAAGCGACAGCCTCGTTCCGCAGCATCCCCGAGGCGGAGGCCGCGGTTTCCCAAATCCTGCGTGCCAACAAGTCGGTGATTCAGCGGTGGGCTGCTTCGCAAGCGACCAAGCCGCTACCGCTCAGCATGCGTTTCGCCGGCGATGTCGGCGAGGGGGTGTTGAACCCGGCGAAGAATCCGCTGGCGACCGGCCCGGTCTATGCGGCGCTCAAGATCAGGACCGTCACCGTGGTGCTGGCCAGAACGACCTTGCACGGCCGCACCTGGTATGTTCTCACCGCCTATCCCGATATACTGCGGGATCTCGGCTTGATCCGCTGAGGGGAGAGTCCGGCTGCGCGAAGGAACCGACCATGACAGCTCGAACCGGTGCGGCGCCATTGCGATGGCCCTCTCTCAAGGAGATGCTGGACAGCTATTTCTACCTCGACCCGTCCAGCGAGGAGCCGCTCGAAGATCTCCTGGAGCGGGTGAAGGCCGATTGCCCGGCTACGGAAATCGGCGCGATCCGGGCCGACATCGCCGACCTTCTCGCCCGAGACGACCCGGCACTCGACGCCGCCTGGGTGGCCGAATTGCGCAGCTATTATTGGCCGGGTGGCGAGGGGCTCTCGACCCGCGCCTGGTTCACGCAGATCGACCGGCTTCTCGGCACGCCGCCCGACACCAGCCGAGACCATCGGACAGGTGCCTTCGGATCATAGCGCGAGCCGTCACGGCGGCGATGAGAGCCCGGCCAGCAACGCCGCCGAATCGGCGACCGCGCCGAATACCCCGCCCTGCATCGTCACCATCTTGAGTGCGGCCAGATGGTTGCCGTAATCCGTGGCCCCGCAGCAATCGCTCAAAACCAGGCATTCGAAGCCGCGGTCATTGGCTTCGCGCATGGTGGTGTGGACGCAGACATCGGTCGTGATCCCGGTCAGGATCAGGTTGCGGATGCCGCGGACGCGCAGCATCAGCTCGAGATCGGTGGCACAGAACGAGCCCTTGCCCGGCTTGTCGATGATCGGCTCGCCTGGTTCCGGGGCCAATTCCTCGATGATCTCCCAGCCCGGCTCGCCGCGCACCAGGATCCGGCCGCAGGGGCCCGGATCGCCGATACCGGCGCCGATCTGCTGCGAACGCCAGCGCTTGTTCGCCGGCAGATCGGCCAAGTCGGGGCGGTGGCCCTCGCGGGTATGGATCACGCCGTAGCCTCGGGCACGGAATGCCGCGAGAACCCGGCTGATCGGCTCGATCGGCGCCCGGGTCAGCGAAAGATCGTAACCCATCGCATCGACATAGCCGCCCTTGCCGCAGAAATCGGTCTGCATGTCGATGATGACGAGGGCTGTGTTGGCCGGACGCAGATCGCCGTCGAAGGGCCAGGGATAAGGGTCGGCGGGAATCGTGACCATCTCATGCTCCCCGAACCGGGATGGGTCGAAGCTCGGATCCGAACGATGCGGTCCAGCACGAAACGCGCCAAAACCGGTCCTGGGCCCGAGGTGCTTTTGCCGCACCCCCTCTCCCGGTGCGCACGAGCTGGAAGAGGGGGAGGTCGTATGCTCAGAAGCCGAAGCCGAAGCCTGCCCGGAACACGAAGATATTGCGGTCCGGGCCGGTGCCGATCAGTTCCTGCGCCTTGATCAATTCGTCGTTGATCTCGTTATAATACTGGATGTTGGCATGGGCTTCCCAGTGTCCGAGCTGGGGCGGGATGAAATTCAACGGAACCGAGGCCTTGATGCCGGTGGTGAAGACCCCGAAATTGCCGGAACCGCCCCAGTAGTCCGACGGCCCGACGGTGATCCAGGTCGGGAAGGTGACGGTGACCTGATCCACCGCCACCTTCGGAACGGCGCCGAGTTCCACGTCGAATGTGTCGCCGTGGGCGCCGGTCACCACCGTCGAATCGCCGCTGATCGCATAGAAGAATTTGGCGTAGGGGTTGATCGAGAAGGTGGGTGTCAGGTTGTCACTGTATTTCAAGGCGGTTTCCAGATTCTGCTCGGTCGTGAAATGGCCGGGCGGGCTCAGGAACTGGAGATACTGGACGCTCAAATCGAGATTCGAGCCGATCTTGAAGTCGGGGCCGATGAACCAGTCGAATTCGTTCCAGGAGCCGACATTGGCCGCGTGCTGGTCGGTGTCGATGTCGTTGAAGGTCCCGGCGACGAGCGCGATGTCGTTCACCGTCGAACTCGGAGCCTGGTAGAAGTCGAAGACGAGCCCGTCGACGACCTGGATGGTCGTCCCCTTGTCGACGACCAGCAACCCGCGCGGCGTGAGGTAATCGTTGCTGAGTTCGAAATTCCCGAAGCCGTGGATCGCGAGCTGCGAGCCGTCGTCGGCGCGCGCCGCCGACGGGGCGAGGGCGACCGGGGCCAGGAGAGCCAGGATGACGGCGATCGGCTCGGCCCCAGCCGGTTTCAGCGTGAAAAACATCGGAACATCCCCCGAACCAGAGTGGAAGAAGGGCACCGGGGCATCCGCTCGGCGGAGCGACATCGCTGTGGCGGGCCACTACCCTCCGAATCGGCTCTCACAGCTGGATTCCCCACGGGCCACAAACTTGAATACAAGCCTGTGTTCCGTTATACGCAACCGGCGTGCCATCGACCCCCGAAAGACCCCGATCCGTGTGCAGATGACAGAAATCGGCAGGTTTTCCCGGCGGACCGGACCGGCTCGACGACGATCTTCGGTTCGCACCTGCCCGATCCGTGGGCGATGCCCGATTGTGCGGCAGCCGCGTCCGGAACGCGATCCCGGTCAGCCGGCAGCGCTGCGCACCGCCATCTGGCGCGCTTCGTAGAGCATGTGCAGCGTGATCTTCCGGACCTCTTCCTTGCTGTGCGAAATATGAGCCCGCAGCATCATCTCCGCTTCGGCCCGGCGTCGAGTCTGAATCAATTGGAGTATCTGCGGATGGTCCCGGTAAAACGTCTCGACCCGGTCGGTCTGGGCGAAATCCAGACGGCGCACCATCCGGATCTTCTCGGTGATCTGAGCATGAACCAGCGCCATTTCGCTGTTTCCCGCCCGTTCCACCAGGGTGGAATGGAAGAGTTCGTCGAGCTGGGCCAATCGGCGCGGGTCGCGTTCGCCCCTGGCCGCCGCGTCGGCGAGTGCCGCGGCGAGAGACGACAGATCGGCCGGCTGCATGCTGGTGCACAGCCGCTCGACCGCGGCGCATTCGATCAGAATGCGGAACTCGTAGAGCTCGTCGAAGCGCGAGAAATCGAACGGACAGACGCGCCAGCCGCTGCGGAAGACGACATCCAGATAGCCGTCGCGCTTCAGGCGATAGAGCGCGTCACGCACGGGTGTGCGCGAAACGCCCAGCCGGAGCGCGATCTCGGTCTCGGTGAAGCGATCGCCGGGCAGCAGCCGAAAGTCGAAAATCTCGGATTTGATGGCGTCATATACGCGTTCTGCCAGTTGGTTCGTCTTCTGTTCGGTCATATGCTGCCTTTCACGGACGGCTCTCCCGTTCCGAGAAATCCATCCAGGGATCGTCTTGTACGCAAGAATCGGGATGGGCGGCAATGGGGTCTGACCGACGGTAATCCGTGATCGAGGAGATTTGAATGAGTTCCGGCGTTCCGCTCGATTTCACGGCGCTCGGCACGGCCTATGGCAGCGGTGCCGCAACCCCGACTGAAATCATTCGAAGCCTTTACGCCCAGATTGCGGCACGCGGCGACGATGGCGTCTGGGTCTGCCTGCGACCGATCGACTCGGTCCTGGCCGAGGCGGCGCGGCTCGAGGCGCTGAGCCCGGCCGCCCGTGCGTCCCTCCCGCTCTGGGGGATTCCGTTCGGCATCAAGGACAGCCTCGATTATGCCGGTCTGCCGACGACGGCAGGATGTCCGGGTTTCGCCTACCGGCCCACCCGGTCGGCCGCCAGCGTCGGGCGCGCGATCGCGGCTGGAGCCCTGGCCGTCGGCAAGACGTCACTCGACCAGTTCGCGACCGGCCTCGTCGGTGTCCGCGTCGCCGGGACCGCGCCGGTCAATCCCTTCAATCCGGCGTTCGTTTCCGGGGGATCGAGCTCCGGCTCGGCGCTGGCCGTGGCCCTGGGGCAAGTAGGATTCGCGTTGGCGACCGATACCGCCGGGTCGGGCCGGGTGCCGGCCGGGCTCTGCAATGTCGTCGGACTGAAACCGACGCGCGGCCGGATCAGCAAGGCCGGGCTCGTCCCGGCCTGCCGCTCCTTCGATTGCGTGACGGTAATGGCGCACACCGTACCCGACGCGATGGCCGTTCTGGCGGCCACGGAGGGCGACGACGACGACGATCCCTACAGCCGTGCGGTGCCGGCGGGGGTGGAGCGGCCGATCGGCCGGCGGTTCCGGTTCGCCGTGCCGGCCGGGAGTTTCCGTCGCCAATGGGCCGACGAGGCGGCCGAACAAGGCTTTCTCGCTGCGATCGCTCGCCTCGAGGGGCTCGGCGGTACGCAAGTCGAGTTCGACATCGCGCCGTTCGTCGAAGCCGGAGCCCTGCTCTATGGTCCGTTCGTCGCCGAGCGCTTTGCCGATCTGGGGGAGTTCATAACCGCCCGGCCCGACGCCGTGCTCCCGGTCATCCGCGAGATCATCGGGCGTGGCCGGGCCGTCTCGGGGAGCGAGCTCTATCGGGCCCAGCACCGGCTCGCGGCGCTCGCCGCCCGGACTCGGCAGGTGTGGGAAGACGCCGATATCATGGTGGTGCCGACCATGCCCCGTCCCGTCTCCCGGGCCGAGATCGCCCAGGACCCGATCGGCCCGAATACCATGCTCGGAACCTATACGACATTCGGTAATTTGCTGGATCTGTCGGCCGTGGCCGTTCCCGCCGGATTCCGCCCCGACGGCGTGCCGCACGGGATCACGATTCTGGGGCCGGCCTTCGCCGAAACCGGCTTTGCCGACTTGGCCGCCCGGTTTCATCAAGGGATGGGAACGGTGCCGAGCGGCCCATGATTTCGGCTCGAACGAGGGACGGGCGACCGGATCAGGGGGGCCGGTCGCCCGTCCGCCGGATCAGTTGCGGCTGCTGAGTTCGAAACCGCAATTCGACGCATCAAAGGCGACGACGAGTGTGTTGTTCGTATTGAAGAGATTATCCAGCGTGCCCTGGCCGCCGCGACTGGTGGTCACGAAGGTTTGGCGGATATCCCCGCCGTCGGAGCTGACTTCGACCTCGAGCGAATTCAGATAAGGGTTCTGATCGTTGCCATATTGCAGTTTGATCGACTGCTCGGGGCCGACGACACCCGAGACCGGCGGCAAGTTGCCCCCGCTCGGATCGGAGCCCCTGCGGCCGCGCAGGACGACGGCAATGGCGGTAGCGGAATTGTTCTTGATCGTCTTCGAGCCAGACATGACACTTCTCCTCGAATCTTGTGGTGCCGTACCATGCCGGATCACGGTTCGACGTCTCCGGCACTTCGGACGGTGCGGTCGCAGTATTACGGCAAGTTCTCGTTCGTATCTTCAAATAGCATTGAAGAAAAACGATGAACCTCAGGCGATCCGCAAGCTTTCGCTGGTTCGGATATTACTGCTCCAGGATCGAGCCGGGGTGGGACGAAAATCAGGCTTTTGTTTTCACTAATTTGCTCCGTAAATTCAGCTCCCGGAGCCTTCGAGCCCAATTTTCTGAATTTACCGGCCGGGGCGCTTTCAGGCGACTCTCGTCCCGATGGACGGATATCGGAGCTCGAAGCCGCACCCGAGCCAGGACCGGCGACCGCGGCTCGTCTCCGTCGCCCGCCCGCCTACTCCCGTTGTGGCCGCTGAGAGCGACGCCGCAAATGGTGGCGTGGTAGGCGACGTCGAGCGCGCCCGAGCCACCGCGGCCGAGGCTGGTCGAGGTCCGCCGGTCAGCGGTACCGTTCGAGTTCTCCTTGACTTCCACGGGGTTGAGGTAGGGGTTCTGGTCGTTGCCGAATTGAAGGGTCATCGACTTTTCGGGAACGGCGATGCCGGTCCATCGCAGAGGATGGCCGGGCCGACAGAGATCTGCGTCCGAGCCGGGGACTGTCATCCTCGGGCCGATGTCAAGCGTTTTCCGCCCCTTCCGGCGGCATATCGCCGGTGAAAATGGAACCACCTGCCGTCTCGACCGTTCCTTCCTATATCACCGATGGTTCAACCCATCCTTTGCATGAGGAAGATCTCATCATGAAATCGCTAATTTCGGCCGCAGCGGCGCTGGCGGTTTTCGCCGCCGCGGGCACGGCCATGGCGCAGGACGCGCCGGTCAAGCATCATCACCATGTCAAGCACCATGAGTCGGCTCGGGTCGACGGGAATACCAGCGCCGAGTGGCGGGACGGCACCAGCGAGGCTCGGGTCGAATCCCTGAGCAACGCCCGCACCGAGCATGGCGGCCCGCCCTCGAGTGCGGACGAGCGGGCGGCAACGCAGAAGCTCAATGATCTGCAGCTGGGCAAATCCTGATCGGTGTCGGAATTACTCCCGGTGGTAGGGGTGACCGGCCAGAATCGAGAAGCCGCGGTATAGCTGTTCGGCCAGCATGCCGCGGACCAGCAGATGCGGCCAAGTCATCGGTCCGAGCGACAAGGTGAAATCGGCTCGGGCGCGGATGGCCGAGCCGTGGCCGGCAGCACCTCCGATGGCGAAAGCCAGATCGGCGGTCCCCCGATCCCGCCAATGTCCGAGATGTTCGGCGAACCCCGGACTGGTGAGCGCCTCACCCTGCTCATCGAGGATCACGAGCAGGGCGCCTCTGGGCAGCGCGTCGAGCAGGAGTTCGGCCTCGCGCTCCCGGCGCAGCGCCTCGGGGAGCGGCCTGCGGTCTTCGATTTCAGTCAAAATCAGCGGCGGCGACAACCGCGCCTGATAGAGGTCGAAGATCTGCCGCACCGGCCCGGGCTTGGCTCGGCCGACTGCGATCAGATGACAGCGCATCTCACGCGCTTCGGCCGGCCTCGAACAGCGGCATCGGCGCCGGACCCCACATCTTTTCGAGATTGTAGAAGTTCCGCACCTCCGGCCTGAACAAATGCACGATGACGTCGCCGACATCGATCAGGACCCAATCGCCATGGGCCTTGCCCTCCATCGGCAGCCGGCCGCGGCCGGCATCTCGGAGCCTGGTCGCGACCTGCTCGGCCAAGGCGATGACCTGGCGGCTCGATCGGCCGCTCGCGATCACCAGGTGATCGGCCAGGCTCGACTTGCCTTCCAAGTCGATCACGACGATGTCCTCGGCCTTGCCCTCGTCGAGGGTGTGCACGATCAGGTCGAGCAGTTCGGCCGGGGTTTCGGCAGTCCTGGCGACTGCGGAGGTTGGTGGGGAGATGGGGATCTGCTCCTGCTGTTCGGGTTCGGTGCGTCGCAATCGGGGTTTCACGGTCTGACGGAACGGGCGCGCAGACCGGCTCGGCGGGCGAACACGGCACGACGCCGGCGTTCTCGCAGTGCCGTTCCCGAAAGCGGATCGAGCCGGGTCGCGAAGAACACCCAGGCCGGCGGAGTCATTTCCGCCAATCGCCGCGCGCGCGACGGTCCGACCCGGCGCCGGGCGAAACGTTGTGCCGCCAATCCGCGCAGAGCTCCCAAAGAATAGGCGGGTCGGGCGAAAACTGCAATGGGTGCCAAGGCGAAGATTCGGGTCCAGCTCTCCCATTGCGGGATCTGGCGCAGATTGTCGGCACCCATCAGCCAGACGAAGCGGGTCCGGGGGAACCGGGTCCGCAACGCGGTCAGCGTATGGGCGGTAAATCGACTCCCCAGGCGCGCCTCCAGATCGGTGAGTTTGATCCGCGGATGGTCGGCGACCCGCCGCGCCGCTTCCAGCCTTTCGGCGAAAGGGGCCATGCCCCGAACCGGTTTCAGCGGGTTTTGCGGCGAGACCAGCCACCAGATCTCGTCGAGCGCCAAAAGTTTGAGAGCGAGCAGGCTGATATGGCGGTGGCCGCGATGGGCCGGGTTGAACGAGCCGCCGAGCAGGCCGATCCGGCGCCGGCGCCGGTCGCCCAGCGAAGGCGGCAGATCGAGCAGGGCGGCGCTCAGGGCCGGACCTGCCCGGTGCCGCGCACCAGATATTTGTAGCTGGTGAGTTCCTCGACTCCGACCGGCCCGCGGGCGTGGAGCTTGCCCGTCGAAATGCCGATTTCAGCACCCATGCCGAACTCGCCGCCGTCGGCGAATTGAGTCGAGGCGTTCCAGAGCAGGATGGCGCTGTCGATGCCCGCCAGGAAGCGCTCGGCCGCAGCGGCGTCCTCGGTCACGATCGCCTCGGTGTGATGCGAGCCGTACTGCTCGATATGCCGGATTGCGGCCTCGACGCCTTCGACCACCCGGACCGACAGGATCGGCGCCAGGTACTCGGTCGACCAATCGGCCTCGGTCGCCGGCCGGACCCGCGGATCGAGCCCCTGGACGGCGTCGTCGCCGCGGATTTCGCAGCCGGCGGCAATGAGGTCTTCGAGGATCGGCGGCAAGTGGCTGGCCAGGACAGGCCGGTCGATCAGCAGCGTCTCGGCGGCGCCGCAGATCCCGGTGCGCCGCATCTTGGCGTTGAGCGTGATCCGCCGCGCCATGGCGAGATCGGCGGCGCGGTCGACATAGACATGGCAGATTCCGTCGAGATGCTTCAGCACCGGAATCCGGCTCTCGGCGGCGACGCGCTCGATCAGTGCCTTGCCGCCGCGCGGAATGACGACATCGATGAAATCGTCCATTCGGAGCAGGAAACCCACGGCGGCACGGTCTTGCGTCGGGACCAGCTGGATCGCCGTTTCCGGCAGGCCGGCCGCCTGCAGACCCTCCTGGAGCGCCACCACGATCGCACGCGATGAGCGGACGCTTTCGCTGCCGCCCCGCAGGATCGCGGCATTGCCGGCTTTGAGGCACAAGCCGCCGGCGTCGGCCGTCACGTTGGGCCGGCTCTCATAAATGATGGCGATGACACCGAGCGGTACGCTGACCCGGCTGATGGCCAAGCCGTTGGGCCGGGTCCAGGCCGACTGGACACGGCCGACCGGATCGGAGAGGTGGGATATGTCTTCCAGGCCCTTGGCCATGGCTTCGATCCCCTTGGACCCGAGCGTCAAGCGGTCGAGCATCGCCGGGGTCAGATCGAGGGCCGCCGCTGCGGCCAGATCCTGGGAGTTGGCGTCGAGGATCGCGCGCGCCCGGCTGCGCAAGGCCTCGGCTGCGCGGCAGAGTGCCCTGTTCTTCACTTCGGCCGAGGCGCCGGCGAGGACCGACGCGGCGGCGCGCGCGCGCGTGCCCAGACGGCGCAAGGCGTCGGCCAGATCGGAGGAGGCGAGGGGGGCTGCGGCCATGATCCTCAACCCACGACAAGATCGTCGCGGTGAATGATTTCGTCGCGGCCACGGTAGCCGAGCAAACTCTCGATTTCACTGCTTTTATGGCCGCTGATCCGTTCGATGTCGGCGCTGGCGTAGGCCGAGAGCCCGCGGGCGACGACCGCGCCGTCGCGACACTGGACGAGGATCGCATCGCCGCGCTCGAACACACCCACGACTGCGACCACTCCGGCTGGCAGCAGCGAGCGGCCGGCCCCCAACGCCGCTGCCGCGCCGTCATCGATGATGACCGCGCCCGAGGGCGCCACCGAGCCGGCGATCCAGCGCTTGCGTGCGGTCAGCGGTTCGGCCGATGGGATGAACCAGCTGCAGCGCGCCCCCGCCTCGATCCGGCGGAGCGGGTGGTGCTGTTTCCCCTGGGCGATGACCATGCGGCACCCCGCGGCCAGTGCTATGCGGGCGGCTGCCAGCTTGGTGATCATGCCGCCGGAACTCATCCCCGGCGCCGGCGGCCCGGCCATGGCCAGGATCTCCGGCGTCAAGTCGCCGATCTCCGGCAGATGACGAGCCGCGGGATCGACGCGCGGATCGGCCGTATAGAGCCCGTCGATATCGGAAAGCAGCACCAGCGTGTCGGCCGAGATCATCCCTGCAACCCGGGCGGCGAGCCGGTCGTTGTCACCGAACCGGATTTCGGCGGTGGTGACCGTATCGTTCTCGTTGATCACCGGGACGGCACAAAGCGCCAGCAGCTGATCGATCGTGGCGCGGGCGTTCAGATGCCGCCGCCGTGCCTCGGTATCCTCGCGGGTCAGCAGGATCTGCGCCACGATCAGGCCGTGGGCGCCCAAGATCTCCTGATAGAGCTGAGCCAGATGGATCTGGCCGACGGCAGCCGCAGCCTGTTGCTCTTCGAGCCGGAGCGGACGCCCGGCGAGACCGAGGCGAACCCGCCCGGCCGCGATGGCGCCGGAGGTGACCAGCACCACTTCCTGGCCGCGCTCCCGGGCGGCGGCGACATCCTCGCCCAGCGCCGCGAGCCAATCGCGCCGAACGGTCAGGTTCGCCGGATCGACCAGCAGGGCCGAGCCGATCTTCACCACCAGGCGTCGGGCGGATTGCAGGGACCGGGTCATACCGGCGGATCCTCCCAAACCGACCGGATCGGGTCGAGGGCTCGGGCCTCGGGTTCGGTGCGCGCCTTGATTTCGGCTTGGAGGGCGCGCAGCACCTCGGTGACGCCCTGGCCGGTAGCGCCCGACAGGATCATCACCGGATGCTTGGCCGAGCGTTCGAGTTTCCGCCGCTTCACCTTCAATTCGTCTTCGGCGATCGCATCGGCTTTGTTGAGGCCGATGATTTCGGGCTTGTCGAGGAGCCCGCCGCCATAGGCTTTCAGCTCCTTGCGGATCAGCCGGTAGGCGCCGGCGACATCGGGCTCGGTCCCGTCGATGAGATGCAGCAGGACGCTGCAGCGTTCGACATGGCCGAGAAAGCGATGGCCGAGCCCGGCGCCGTCGGCGGCGCCCTCGATCAGTCCGGGCAGATCGGCAATGACGAACTCGTCCTCGCCGACACCGGCGACCCCGAGCTGCGGCTTCAGCGTGGTGAAGGGGTAATCGGCGATCTTGGGCCGGGCGCGGGAGACGGCGGCGAGAAAAGTCGATTTGCCGGCGTTGGGCAGACCCACCAGCCCGGCGTCGGCGATGAGCTTCAGGCGCAGCCAGACCCAGCGCTCCGCACCCGGCCAGCCCGGATCCCTGCGCCGCGGCGCCTGGTTGGTCGAAGTCTTGTAATGGGAATTGCCGAAGCCGCCGTCGCCGCCGCGCAAGAGCACGACCCGCTCGCCGGCCCGGGTCAGGTCGAGGAGCACGGTCTCCTTGTCCTCGTCGAGGATCTGGGTTCCGACCGGGACGCGCAAGATCACGCTTTCGCCATCGGCACCGGTCTTGTTGCTGCCGGCGCCCGGGCGCCCGTTCTGGGCGCGGAAATGCTGCTGGTAGCGGTAATCGATGAGGGTGTTGAGATTGTCCACGGCCTCGATCACGATATCCCCACCGCGGCCGCCATCGCCGCCGCTGGGCCCGCCGAATTCGAGGAATTTCTCGCGCCGGAACGCTGCGGTCCCGGCACCGCCTTCGCCGCTCTTGAGATAGATCTTGGCCTGGTCGAGAAATTTCATGGCAACGGACCGGCAAAAAGCAAGAAGGGGAATGGCGGGCCATTCCCCTTCTGGAGCAAGCCTGGGAAAGGGAGAGGGTTTATTCGGCCGCCTCGGCCGGCGCCGGGGCTGCGGCCGGCGGGACGATATGGACGAAAGTCCGGTCGAGATGGGTTCGGATGAACTTGACCGAGCCGTCGACCAGAGCGAAGAGGGTGTGATCGCGGCCGATCCCGACATTGGCGCCCGGATGGAACTTGGTTCCGCGCTGGCGCACGATGATATTGCCGGCGATGACCGCCTGGCCGCCGAACTTCTTGACGCCGAGACGACGCCCGGCCGTATCGCGACCGTTGCGGGACGAGCCGCCTGCTTTCTTGTGTGCCATGAGCGTTTACTCCACAGCCGCCGGTTCGAGCTCCGGCACTCCGGCCGGTGCGGTGGCGTCCAGGGTGATTTGACCGGGCTCGCCGCCGGTCGCGGCACTGCCGATCTCGGCACCGCCTCTCTCTTCGACCGGCTGGTCGGAAGCGGCGGTCACGATGTCGGTGATCCGCAGCACCGTCAGGTATTGACGATGGCCATTCTTGCGGCGGTAATTGTGCCGGCGCTTCTTCTTGAAGACGATGATCTTGTCGTCGCGCTTCTGTTCGAGCACGGTCGCGGTGACATGGACTCCACCCAACTCGGGTGTGCCAGCCGTGGTTCCGTCTTCGTCGCCGAACATGAGCACGTCGTCGAGATCGATCGAAGCCCCGGCTTCGGCCGGCAGCTTCTCGACGAAGATCACGTCGTTCTTGGCGACCTTGTATTGTTTGCCGCCGGTGCGGATGACTGCGAACATGGGATCGGGCTTCTTTACCAGATTTACGACGAAACGACCAACCGAAGGGGACCGGCCCCGAGCGAAGCCGCGCATAGTATCCAGAGACTTCGCCCTGTCAACGTCATTCCCTGGAAGTGCAGCCATGACCGCCCGCGAAACCGGGTTGCGGCCCGCCCGGGCTTGCGCTAGATACCGCCACCCGCCCCGGACCGGCGGGTGCTGGACAGGTGGCCGAGTGGTTGAAGGCGTCGGTCTCGAAAACCGATTAGGGTGCAAGCTCTACGTGGGTTCGAATCCCACCCTGTCCGCCACCTCTCTAAGATTTCTGCCGGTTTTCTTGATAGTTTCGGATTATCCCCTCTTCTGTCCCCTATTGTGACGGCCGGAGGGTAGCGGATGCGGACGAACGACCGCGTCCTGTTGTCTACGTCGATCCAAATTTCTGTCGCCGCGTCGGGCTCGATAGTCGGGAGGATAATGCCACGCTCCGACGTGGCAGGCGTCGACGGTTCTCATCCTGCGGGCGCGGCGGATGCGCCATCAAGTGATCCCGGCGTACGCCCGCTCCAAGTCGTCAGCGTGCGCAGTTGAGCTTCCATGTCGATTGCGATGAAGGCCGCGTTCAAAATGTGGATCTCGATTCCATTGGGTTCAGTCAGGCGATGCAGTCAGCACTCGTCGAGACCCATGCCTTTGCTCGGATCGTGTCCCGACCAGTCTGTACCCCTCCAGGGAGAGCCGGCAAAATCATCAGGATGGCGTAATACCGTCGGGCCGTAGCAGCCGGAGAAGCGACGACACCAGCACGAGACGGCGCCGGCCGATCGTCGTTGTGTGGAGGGCTCCTTCTCCGATCAGCTCGTACAGCTTCGTTCGGCCCAAACCGGTGGCCCCGCACGCATCGGCGATCGTACAAGTGACGCGCTCGGCGAACGGAATTACGGGGGTGATGATAGCATCCGCGGGGGGACGGATCGGCCGCACTGACCGCCCGCTCCGTATCCCGATTTCCGACCGTTGACCGTTACGCATGACATAATCCTTTCCAAAATCCGGGCTTCCCAAGCCCCGATGCTCCATTGGTACATGGCGACCTTCCACCGGACGGCCTTGAGATGGGCTGTCGAGCCTGTCCCCACCGACCGGGCACCACGCTCTGCGCGGCTGCGACCTTGATCCACCCACTTGGCACACATGCCGCCAGCCATCGCGGTACCTCGACCTATAGGAGATGTCGGCGAGACTGAAGCTGATGGCTGTTTGCGCGAGTGAGCGCCGGGCGAGCATCGAAAGTCGCCGTATGATCCGCGATATTCCGCCGCAGAGCACGGAGATGCCGCCCCGCCTCGGTTCGGCTCGACGGCCGCGCTCTGCGGAGCAGCCTAGCTCCATCGATCATTGAAGGGGCATCAGGTCGGTAACGGCGGCCTGTTTGACCCGACGAAAGTCCGCTCCAGAGGAAATGCGCCACTCGCGCGAGCGGCCCGGATCATGGGCGGGCCACTGGTACGAGGCTCGAAATGGCTACCGCTAGCGCCGTCGCCGCCGACAAGGGTTCGTCGCTGACGCTCCCGCGCGGCGATGCCGCGCGCCCTTGCACCGTCGCCGCCTCGCGGTTGCCGGAGGGCATCAGGGCAGGAAGGATGAAAGGCGATCCGCCGCTCATCGCCCCGCCCGCGATCCCAGCAGCGGAGCGCCCATCATGAGACCAAACGACCATGAAATCGAGCAGCTGAAGGCCAGCGTGAACTGCGCCGTGTTGCTCGAACAATTGCCCCCGGTATGGCGGCTCGATCGGAAGGAGAGCACCCGAGATTGCCTCAAGTACCGGCGCGGCGAAGGCGAAGTGCTGATCGTCAATCATGAAGGCCGGGGCTGGTGGGATCCGCAGAGCGATCACAAGGGTGACGCCTTCAGCCTCGTGCAGTTTCTCGACCCGACGCTCAATTTCGGGATGGCACGGCAGGTTCTGCGCAGGTTCGCCGGGCTGGCGCCGACAATCCCGGAATGCCGACCGAGAATGCGACGGCGCGTGCCCGAGATTCCGATGCCGGAGCGATGGGCTGACCGGCCACGCCTGCAGCCCCAATCGCAGACGTGGCGATATCTCAACCGGACCCGCGGCCTGCCGGCCACGGCGCTGCGCGCCGCGATCGCCGAGGATGTCGTCCGGGTCGGCGCCTATGGGAGTGCCTGGTTCGCCCATCGTGACGACACTGGCCTGGTCAGCCATATCGAGATCCGTGGACCCGGCTTCCGGCGCTCGATCGCCGGCGGGCGGAAGACCCTGTTCCGGTTCCATGGCGGCCCGCACCCGCTGATTCGGTTGGTGCTCACCGAGGCACCGATCGATGCGCTCAGCCTCGCAGCGTGGGAGGGCATCCGGGCGGACACGATCTATGCCGCGACCGGCGGCGGGATGGGGCAGGGCACGATCGACGCAATTGCCTCCATTCTGCGAGGACTGGCCGGGATCTCCGGGGCGGAACTCGTTTCGGCCGTCGATGCGGACCTGGCCGGCGAGCGCTATGCGGCTCGGCATGAGGCGTTGGCAAAAGCCGCCGCAGTGGCGTTCACCCGGCTGGCCCCACCGGTCCAGAACGGCGACTGGAACGACGCGCTCAAGCTGCGGAGGGCGGCATGAGCGCGCCGGGCGACCTGACGCCGATGCAGGCGGAGGCCGCCGCCCAGGATGGCGCGGTGCTGGTGCTGGCTGGTGCCGGCACCGGCAAGACCAAGACCCTGACCGCGGCCGTGGTGCATCGCATCCGAGCCTTCGGCGTGAAGCCGCACCGCATCCTCGCGGTCACCTTCACCAACAAGGCGGCGGGCGAAATGACCGGCCGGATCCGAGAGGCGCTCGGTGGCGAGGGCGCGCCGGGCTGGCTCGGCACCTTCCATAGCCTCGCCGCCCGCCAGCTTCGGACCGAACCCGAGGTCGCGGGCCTGCGCCCCGGCTTCGATATCCTCGATGCTGATGACGGCCGGCGGCTCGTGCGGCGGATCCTGAAGGCGATGAACCGCACCGGCGACGAATCGGGCGATCCGCCTGCCGGGCGCGATCCGGTCAAAATCATCGCGAACCGGATCTCCCAGCTCAAGGACCGGCTGATCTCTCCGGAGGAGGCGCCGGCCTATTGCGAGCGGGTGATCGCCGAGGCCGACCGCACGGGCGATCCGGTTGATGCGGACGGGTTGCGCCTGACCGCGCGCATCTATGCCGATTACCAACAGCGGCTCGGCGACGCGAACGCGGCGGATTTCGGAGATCTGCTGCTGTGGCCGGCCCGCGCCATGCAGCGAGACCAGGCCTATCGCGATCGCTGGGCCGGCCGGTTCGACTGCGTGCTGGCCGACGAATATCAGGACGTCAACCACGCGCAATATATCTGGCTCCGGCTTCTGGCCGTGGAGCACGGACGGATCTTCGTGGTCGGGGACGATGATCAGGCGGTGTTCGGCTGGCGCGGCTCCGATATCAGCTATATCCGGCGCTTCACCTGCGACTTCCCCGAGGCGGTGACGTTCCGGCTGGAGGAGAATTTCCGCTCGACCGGCACGATCCTGGCGGCGGCCAACGCCGTCATCGCCAAGGACGAAAACCGCCTGGGCAAGACCCTCTTCACCCGCAAGGAGATGGGCGAGCCGATCG
>Ga0209274_10000340_pt1 | contig 31270 bp, 24 predicted proteins | sample HubBroMetageREF1_FD_188343 | JGI IMG/M metagenome (GOLD analysis project Ga0209274, IMG submission 188343) | Reference soil microbial communities from the Hubbard Brook experimental Forest, New Hampshire, USA - Hubbard Brook CCASE Soil... | ecosystem: Environmental > Terrestrial > Soil >...
CGTGGATGGCATCGCGACGGGGGAACTGCAGTTGATTCCCAAGAGCGAGAAGCTCCGCAATAACGCTTCCAGGATTCTGCTCTGGATCGACTTGAGCAGCGGCATCTCGGTGCAACAACAATTCTTCCAAGGCCAGGGCGACGATCACCTGGCCAAGTACTCTTCGGTGCGGCTGAACGGAAAGATCGGCAATGAGGTGTTTCAATTGAAAACCACGAAGAAGACGCAGTTTGTCTCGCCTCGCGGGTAAGTACTTGAATCTAAAGCGGAAGAATGTGTGCCAAAAAGGGAACGCCGGGCGCTATACTGCCCTAGGATCAGCTTTAGAGTGTATTGATCCCGCTTTTATTCGTGTCTTTCGAGCTTATGGCCAAGGTTTTTACGATTCCGGTCCCGCCCAAGTTTGGCAGCAAACGAAGAGAACGTACGTCCGATCCTCGTTACGTCGATGGACAACGCGTGCTGGTGGAGGCCATGAAGTATCTGGCCCAAAGCGATCCAGTGTCGAACCGCCCCGCGATTGAACTCATCTCCGAGCACGTGCGGACCCGCTTCCGCATGAGCGATTCGCCGCTGGCCTAGGCATTCCTTTCAAAAAGAAAGTCCAATGAAGAAGGGACGGCGGATGCCGTCCCTTGAGTTTGTGGCTCTTTGAACCTAAAACGAGAACCGCAGCGAGTACTGCATCACACGTGGCTTGGTTAACTCCGTGTTGAATATGCCGAAGCCGGAGAGCTCGACGAGATCTTGGCCTATGAGCGAGCCTGCGGCATCGAAGCGCACGGAATTGGTAACGTTGAAGGCTTCCCACGCGAACCTGATCGTCTTCTGCTCGCTCACGTTCCAAACTTTGGAAAGGCCGGCATCAATACCGAAGTAGCCCGGGCCACGGAAGGCATTACGCTGCCCGGCTTCGCCGGGGTAGGTTGGCCGGAAGGTGCTCACTCCTGCCGCGGTAGAACCCGCCGAGCATGAGCAGGTGATGGTCTGCTCAGGATTCTGGAAGACCGTAGGACTGCCGTTAGGCTCGATGAATACGCCAGTTTTCGGCTTCGGACCGGTCAGGAACGAAGACCCTTCCAGCTCGAAATCGGTGGACCAGCCGTTGCCAGCTTCAACCGAGAAGGGGAATCCACTGGTCCAGCGATATAAACCGTTGAAACCCCATCCCCCAAGGATTCCATTCACCAAACCATGGGTGCCGTTGCCCCAGTGGCGACCACGCCCGTACGGTAGATCCCAGACCCAATTCGCATTTAGCTGATTGGTGGCGTCGAAGTCGGAAACCGCGCGCCACAGATCAGGCGAAAAGGCGTTGATCACCTGGCTGTTAAAGGCCAGGCCGGCCGACTCGAATCCGTTCACGCGTTCTGCGTTCGACCCGACGTCGATTGACTTGGAGTACACATAGTTGAAGTCGAATTGGAGACCGGCGGCCATTGAGTGACGCAAAGAGACTTGCAGGCCGTTGTAATTGCTGTTGCCGCGTGCCTGCCAACCGTAGAGAGACGAGAATTGTGGCTGGTAATACTGGAACGGAGTACCTGCGGACCCCGTGTCACCCCCGACCGTGTTGGATCCGATGCCCGAGCAGGCAGGAAAGCAGAATGCGTCCAACAGTTCGAGCGGAAGCGTTTCATTTCCCACATTGCAGTAATAGGAATCGTAGATGTTTTGGGTCGCAGTGGGATTGGTCGGGGCACCGGCGTTCGTCGTCGGGGAACAAGGCGCGCCACCCGTCCCCGAAAATAAGCCTGTTCCCGCAGCTTGCGGGAACAGATTCTGCCAATAAGGAATGGGCTGAATATTATTGATCGGTGTTCCGGCATATGCAGCCTTCGAAAGCGCATCCGCTGCATGGAAGTAATCCGTGTGACTTACCGGATCGACCAGGTCAAGCGGTTGTGACAAATCAATTTCCTGCAGCAGATGATGGGCAAATCGTCCGGTGTACGTTGCCTCGACGACAAAATTATGCGGTAGTTCACGAGTGAGAGAGAAGTCGACGACATGCGAGTACGGCGTCTTGAGGTTATCGTCGATTCCCCACGCAATCGCCAGTCCGTAAGTGCTTGCGTCGTTGGACGGTGTGTAAGGGAAGCCGTGTGGGGATGGGACTCCGGGACTTGGAGGAAGGGTTGCGGCGCCCAATAAGCCACTAAACCGCGGCGTTGTATCTACGCCAAGAACGCCAGCCGGATTGCTGATCGTGGTGGTCAACCCCCACGAACCTTGCCGGTCGAAGGTATTGACGACCCCCTCGCCGAAGTGGTCGTAGTAGATTCCGTAACCGACTCGAATCGAACTCTTGCCCTTGTCGCCGAGAATGCTGTGCCAGAAGCCACTGTCAGCGTGAGGCGCGTAGGCGATGGCGATGCGCGGTGCGACATTTTTGTAGTTCCAAGCCCAGTAAGGCTTCTTACCATTTGCCTGGCCGGAAAGATCGAATGTGAGGTCCGGCTGGTCAACTACGCCCTGGTACATGTTGGTGATGCGATTCTCAAACCACTGGTGCATATCTACGGTGGGCGATACCTGGTTACCGTCGGCTTCGTACGGAGGTTGCAGGAGCGAATAGCGGAGGCCGTACGTGATCGTCAAGTTTGGAGTCGCACTCCATTTGTCCTGGAGGTACATCTCGCCTTCAAAATTGTGAAAGTGGCGAGGGACGAGGGCTCCGTTGGGGATTTGGTTGGCGTTCTTGTCTTGATTCGTGACCGTGTACACCTGGCTCATCAGGCCTGCAAGCTGGACAGCCGCAAAATCATAAGACGATCCGAAGGCTGGATCGACGAGTGGAAGGACACATGGCGGTATGGCGCAGACTCCCGGGTCGCTTGGATTGTAGCCAGAAAGCCCGGGGTCCAGGCTGACCCCTTGATTCGAGATAAACGATGGGCTCATCCAATACAGATTGCCGTAGCCATAGGAAAGGTTCTGTGCGTTCGACTCGCGGTTATTGTGAATGAGTCGCCAGTTCGTGCCGAACTGAATGGTGTGTTTGCCCTTGGTCCAGGAGACATCGTCAATGAAATTGTGCACCGGAACGTTGGTAAAGATGGAAGGCGTATCGGTGGCGTTAAGCGCCTGCGTATCGTCGAGGCCGCGGAGAGTGTTGTAATCCTGATTATTGAGTCCACCCTGCCCCAGCCCCTGGCGGATAAATGCATAGCGGAAGTTGTTAATCAGATTGTTGCGAATCATGAAGATATAGCCACCGGCGATTCCCTTGCTGTTGTTGGTGACGATGTCGTCCGGGGGCAAGCCGGGAAACTGCGGCGGCAAAGCTTGATGATCATTCTGTAGATTGCCGCGCACAAACAATGACTGGTTTCCATCAGCCGTAATTTTGTAGTCAAGTTTGAATATGTAGGTATTGAGGCTGGTTGGGTTGTTGCCGGGGAATGTGAAACCCGCCGAGTTCAGGCCGTCTCCGTCTCCGTTGACGGCGTTGCCGCAAGCTGTACAGTTGGGTAGAGGATAGTGCATGAATAGAGCGTTCGGGTTGGCGCCACCTATGTTGGCGAGCAGAGGGTTAGCGCCCGGGCCCAAGGGGCAAGTTATCGGCGTTTGGCTAGCACACCCCGTCCCTGGCGGGTTCCCCTGGTCCAGCGAGGCAAGCTGCGCCGGCGTCAACGTGGCTACGTAGTCTGGGGCAAAACCTGCAATGCTCTGCACGGTCACGCCTTGGGGATTTGGTGTGCCCAGCGTGCAATTGGGATCGGTAGATGGATTACACAAATAGGTAATAAAGCCGTCCCTCAGGCTTTGAGTCGGCACGATCCTTGTGGTCTGCTCCTGCTCGGCGGTGCGTTGGCCTTCATAGGCGGCAAAGAAGAACAAACGATCCTTCTTGATGGGTCCGCCGATGGTGCCGCCAAACGTATTGCGAAGGATGTGCTGTGGACGGTTGGGATCTCCCTGTTCCAACTGCGACTGTTTGTTGAACCAATCATTGGCCACGTCGAAGGTTGGCCGGTTGTATTCGTAAATGGAGCCATGGATGGAATTGGTTCCGCTCTTGGTGACCAGATTCATCTGCGCGCCCGAGGAGCGACCGGAGGCAGCATCGTAGTTGCTGGTGGTGACACGGAATTCCTGCAATGAATCGAGCGTGGCCCGCATGGCACCCTGAAAGGCATAGCCTTCCAACTGGTCGTTGTCGTCCAAGCCGTCAAGCGTAATGTTGCTTTGGTCGCTGCGCGCTCCATTGACTGCGCCACCGCGGCTGTCGTTGTTTTGCTGGGAAGTCGTCGTGCTGCCGATGTAGACGACGCCAGGCTGGAGACTGAGAATCGACGCAGGATCGCGACCTTCGGAAGGTAAATCAGTCAATTGGCGGGAATCGAAGGTATTTCCCAAGGTTGCATCCGTGGTGTTGACCAATGGCGCTTCGCCTGTGACCTCGACCACGACGGAACTTCCCGCCACTTGCAAGCTGAGGTTCAGAGTAGTGGGGCTGCTGACCTGCAGCACGACGTTTTCACGTTTCGTCTTGGCGAAACCTGCGGCGTCGACGGTGACCACATAGGCGGCGGGAGGAAGCTCAAGAAACTGATAGACACCCTGGCCGTCAGTTCTGGTGCTGCGCGAGAATCCCGTGGCGGCATTGCTCAACGTAACCTCGGCGCCAGCGACTACCAAGCCCTTGGCGTCAGAAACGGTGCCGCGCAATGATGTGGTCGCAGACTGAGCGAACGATATGCTTTGGAAGGCGAAGAGAAAGGTAGCTAACAGAGTAACTACACGTGAACCTGAACGCATAGAGTCCCCTCTTACCCGCAGCGGGCATCATACTTCGGATGGTGTCTCCGGGAATAGAAAGACGGTCGAGACCCCGGAACCTGATAGGGCGCTATTGTGCAACTGCCGGGCCACAATGTTCAAGCTGAATCTTCAATGCTTTAGGGGTCTTGAAACGTTTGAATATGCCTTTTCACATACTCCGTTCCAGATTCAGGAGCCTGTTCATGCGGGTTTTCGATCATTGCTACTCGATTTGCCGATGAAGAACGCCGCGGCCAGGACTATGACCACGGGATAGCATTCCAGCGTGTAGCGCGGCTCGGGATTCTCCAGAGTTCCGAGGAACAGCGATCGCATTGCAACAAACAGCACAAGTAATCCGATGCCGAACACGTGGCGTGAGCGCAGCAGTCCAGCAGCGGCGGCTGCGACGCAAGCGAGATTGATTAGGCCGAAGGCGATGCTCACCGTGAGCCACGCCGGGTCGTCGTCGAACTCCCACCAGCGCGGATCGGAGGGTAGCAACTCGGCGCGTGGACGCAGCCACATGTCGGCAATGCGCAGGGCCGGCAGCCAGACGTAGTAACGCAAGGGTGCGGCCTGGATGCGGGCTGCAGCCAGGGCAGCAAAGCGCGCGTCGAGTTCCGGACTCATGTCTTGATCCCGGTTGTGGTCAGCGAAAAGTTGCTCCGTTGTCTGGCGCTGCTCGGCGGAATCAAAAGCACGGTGGGGCAGAAGCGCAACATCGATTGGGTCGCCGGGCAGCTTCCAGTAAATCTCCTGCACCGAGGTGTAGTCGGCCATCCAGGTCTTGGTCCAGCGATTGAATCCCGGCATCACTCGTTCATCGGAATCGTTGGCATAGCGGGGTGCGAGCGGCTGGAATCGATGCATGGTGTGCAGATTACGCAGCGTCCAGGGGACCAGAGGCGCGAAAGTGCAGACAGTGAGAATCACTCCGGCGCGGAGCAGGGGAAACAACCGAGGCACGATCCTGGATGTTTGCTTCGGCCTCATCATGAAGCTTCGCAGGAAGACCAGCGCCCAGTACCCAGCGACAGCGCCGAACAAAATGCCCCCATCTGGGCGCAACAGGATGCATGCCCCGATAGAAAGACCACAACCCAGCCATAATGTTGGCGGTGCCTTTGGGCTCTGGTTGTTGTCGTCACGAAGAGCGGCGAATCCGCAGAGAGCCAGATCCAGCGCCAACGTTGTGAAAAAAACTTCCAGCGTCTCGGTGAGAGCCGCAGCGGCGTAGTTGGCCAGGAACGGACAGAGTGCAGCCAGCAGGAACGCCACCTTCGCCGCGCGTTCGGATGCAAAACGGCGCGCCAGGTCCGCGACGAGAAAGCATGTCCCCAGATCGAACAGGACCTGAATCAGCAGAACGGCGCGGAAGTTGCTCCAGCCGAAGATGGCGAATACCGCGGCTAGAAATCCGGGGTATCCCGGCAAGCGGGAGAATGTCGGCATGACCTGGCCGGAATCTGTGATGCCGTAGACGCCATGCTGCAGCCAGTTTTCGGCGATATCGGCGTAGAGCCGCGAATCGTCCACGACCGCGGGAAAGTGAAGCACAAAAACGAGCCGCAACGCCAGCGCCGCGAGGCTCGCCGCGAAAAAGAATCGAGCATTCTTCCGTACCAGTACCAGCACGCTGAGAATATAGCGCGTTTGGAGTCATCTTCGGACTGGGAAAGCTCATCATTTTCGGTCGCGATGGTTCGGTCGCGATGGTTCGATCGCGATAGTTCGGGCGCGGTTCCTGCGGGGCTTCCGGCAGGAGCATTGCCTCGATCGTGTACAACCGAGAATTGACCGGCTGCGGCCCGCAGCATACGATTAACGATTAGCCCATCCATGGCCGAACCAGTTTTTTACGATCCGCAACGCGCTCGTTGGAAGCGCCTTAGACTTTTCGTCGACGCTGGCGTCGTGGTGCTGTCGGCGCTGATTATTTTCTTTGTGTACACCACCCTGCGGGACGAACGCCTGCCTGAGTTGCTCTTTTCACCGCAGAAGCGCGCCTTTAAAGCCTTGAAGGAAAATGAGAAAGACAAGGCCCGTGACCGTCAAAAGAAGCTGGCCGGCAGATCGCATCGCAAGTCAAAGCTGCCGGCTTCGGAAGTCAAGCTAAACCAGGAAGAAGGCATCCGCGCGGCCTTCTACGTACCTTGGGACGCGGCCAGCTTCTCTTCTTTGCGCGATTACTCCCGCCAGATCGATCTGCTCTATCCCGACTGGCTCCACGTGCTCACTCCTGACGGCCGTCTGCAGGCTGTGGACGACCAGACCAACAAATTCTTCGACGTGGTGCAAAACAATCGAGTGCGCTCCGTCGACGACCGGGTCATGCCCCTCCTTAAAGCCGAAGATTCCACCATGGAAGTCTTCCCCATGGTGAACAACTTTGACGGCACCGAGTGGGTGGGAGCGATCACCGACTTTCTGAACAATCCCAGCGCGCGCGCGGTCTTTCGCCAGCAGGTGGAGGCGTACCTTTCCTCGGACCGCTTCCATGGATTGATGGTCGATTTCGAGGCTTTCCCCAAAGTGGGACAGCCTGGCTACATCGCGCTGCTGAACGAGCTTTCGTCGGACCTGCATGCCCGCGGGAAGAAGCTCTACGTCAGCGTGCCCGCCCACAACCTCGAATTCAACTACGCCGCGATCGCAGCGCCCGCAGACGGCGTGGTCCTGATGAACTACGACGAACACTACCCCGGCGCCGCCTCGGGGCCGGTCGCTTCCCAGGACTGGTTCGTCAACAATCTCAAATTCGCTGTGAAGGTTATTCCGCGGGAGAAACTGATCTGTGCCATCGCCAACTATGGCTACGACTGGGTGCTCAAACCGAAGAAGGGCATGCTGCCCCCGAATGAACACGACAGCTCCGTCAGCGTTCAGGAAGCCTGGCTGGCGGCGCGCGATTCCGACGAAGATGTAACGTTTGATGACGATGCGCTGAATCCCCACTTCAGTTATCTGGATGAGCGCAGCTTCCGCCACGATGTCTGGTTTCTCGATGGAGTCACAGCCCTGAACCACATGCGAGCGGCGCAGACGCTCGGCATCCAGACCTTCGCTCTGTGGCGGCTGGGAGGCGAGGATCGAACGTTATGGAAGGTGTGGGATATTCCTGGAGACAGCGGCGCCGCCGACAAACTGCGCGACGCGTCTCCGGGCCAGGACGTGGACATGGAAGGCCAGGGCGAAATCCTTCGCATCGAAAACCGCCCCACGCATGGCACTCGGGACCTTACCATCGATGCCAACACGAAGCTGATCACGGATGAAAATTTTCAGTCTCTGCCCGAGCCTTACCGGGTAGCCCGATACGGCTATAGTCCCAACAAAGTCGTGCTCACTTTCGACGATGGACCCGATCCCGAGTGGACGCCCAAGATTCTCGATGTACTCAAGCGGGAGCACGCGACGGCTACGTTTTTCCTCATCGGTATTCAGACCGACAAGTTCCCAGGGCTGGCCAAACGCATTTACAACGAAGGCAACACCATCGGGAACCACACCTTCACCCATCCTGACGTAAGCAATATTTCCTCGACCTACATGAAGGTGGAGTTGAATTTAACGGAACGGCTGTTCGCCAGTTTGGTGGGAGTGCGAGTCAGGCTGCTGCGCCCACCGTATGCGATCGACGAGGAGCCGGACACCGCCGACCAGGTGCGGCCGCTCGAGTTCGCGCAAGATATGGGCTACATCACCGTCGGCAACCGGATCGATCCCAATGACTGGAGCGACAGTGTGCGGATGGAGAGCGGCGACAGGCCGCGGCACCATACCGCCGAGGAAATCTCCTCGTATGTTCTGGCGCATCTGCCACCGTGCGGCCCAAACGACCTGCGTTGCGGCAACATCGTACTGCTGCACGACGGAGGCGGCAACCGCGCCGAAACCGTGCGTGCGCTGCCCATGATCATCGATGGTATTCGCGCTCGCGGACTTGAGGTGGCGCCGGTTTACGACTTGTTAAACAAGACCAGGGCTGATGTTATGGCGCCGCTGACCACCCCTGAGCTCTGGGCCGCGCGCCTGGACGGGCTGGGGTTCTGGCTCTTCGAGGCAGGCATCATCGGAATCACGTGGGTTTTCTTTCTCGGCGATCTCCTCATGACCGGCCGCCTGATATTTATCGGTACGGCTGCGGTTTACGACCGGCTGCAGGAAAAGATTTTCGGCAAGCCCGCCGAAGTCGCTTCTTACAAACCCAAAGTCGCGGTTCTCATCCCCGCCTACAACGAGGAAAAGGTGATTGAGCGCACGGTGCGAGCCGCACTCAACTCCAACTATCCCAACCTGCGTGTAATCGTGATCGACGACGGCTCCCGGGACCGCACCCTGGAAGTCGCGCGCCGCGCCTTCGAGCGGGAAGAGGCCGCGGGAAGAGTCATTATCCTCACCAAGGCGAACTCGGGCAAAGCCGAAGCTCTCAATTATGGAATCGAACACATTGGCGATGCCGAACTTTTCGTTGGCATCGATGCCGATACCGTAATCGCGAGTGATGCCATCTCGCGCCTGGTGCCCCACTTCATCAATCCTAAAGTTGGCGCCATCGCGGGCAACGCCAAAGTGGGGAACCGCGTGAATCTGTGGACGCGGTGGCAGGCCCTCGAATACATCACCAGCCAGAATTTCGAGCGCCGTGCTTTGGATGTTCTGGGAGCGGTCAGTGTGGTTCCCGGCGCGATTGGGGCTTGGCGCGTTTCCGCCGTGCGCGAGGCCGGCGGCTACCAGATCGATACCGTTGCCGAAGACGCCGATCTCACCATGGCGCTTTTACGCCGCGGCTACCGCGTGGAATACGAAGACATGGCTTTGGCTTACACCGAAGCTCCCACCAACGCGAATGGCCTGATGCGGCAGCGTTTTCGCTGGTCGTTCGGCATTCTGCAGGCCGTCTACAAACACAGTGGAGTGCTCGCCCGCAAGGGAGCGCTCGGCTTTGTGGCGCTGCCGAACATCGTAATCTTCCAGATTCTGCTGCCGCTGGTGTCACCGCTCATCGACATCATGTTCGCTGTCGGCGCCATCTGGTACTTCATCCAGAAACACTTTCACCCCGATTCCACCGACCCCGCCAGCTTTCACAAGCTGGTCGCGTTCTTCTTCGTGTTCCTGGTAGTTGATTTCCTGGCCTCAGCGCTGGCGTTTGCGCTGGAGCGGCGCCGTCCCGACGATAAAGAGGACGGCTGGCTCCTGACCCAGGTCTGGTTGCAGCGCTTCGCCTATCGGCAGTTGTTTTCAGTGGTCCTGTTCAGGACGTTGAAGCGCGCGCTCGAAGGCCGCAGATTCGCCTGGGACAAGCTGGAGCGCACCGCCGCGGTGAAGTATGTGCCGTCAGAGAATCGGGATTCGGTAAACGTGCCGTAGTTGTGTTGCGGCGGCTGTGTTGCAGCGATTCTCATCTCTAGCGGAATAACAACGGTACGAACTCCACCAGATTCCGTCGCCAGACCATCCAGGTGTGCATCCCCGGAGTTTCAATCTCGGTTGCCTTCACGCCCTTGTTCTTAAGCCACTCCCGCAGATTGCCATTGATCGTGATGAGGTGATCCTCTGTCCCACACGCAATCCAGTGCAGATGCAGTTGCTGATTAGCCTTTGCATCGAGCATGGGAAAGTCTTTTCGAAAATCCTCAAGAGCGGAGCAGTCGTAACCCTCCATACGCCCTGATGATCCATCTGCATCGATACCGGCTCCGCCTCACGCTCGAGCTGAACTTGCTTGGCATTGGGCGCGCGGAATCGAAAGGTGACACTGCCGTCCTGATGCACCTCAGGCGAAACGAGGGATGCCGGGCGATGGTGTAGGTTGTGCTGCTTTGTCCCGCTGAGCCGTAGCCGTGACTCCAAGAATCGAGAAGATGCAGAAACACAGCTGAAGAAGAGAGGAGATCGATCTCATAGGCCGTTTCACCATGAGGTGGAGTCCGGTCGCTACCGCGAGCCCGAGTAAAGACCTTCCGCCGGCAGTTCTTCCGCGGAAAGTTATTCCATGGAAAGTTATTTCACGGAACTACGGGTGGCTCTTTCCTTCAGCCACTTCCAGCCGCGTCTCCGCCTTGTGCAGCGCGTTCAGAGATCGCTCCACGTCGACATTCGGATCGCCGCTGGACAGCCGCTCCTCGGCGCGAGCTTTGGCTTTGCGGGCGCGCCCCACGTCGATGTCGGAAGGACGCTCGGCGGTTTCGGCCAGAATCGTCACTTTGTCGGGCAGCACCTCCGCGAATCCACCCGCCACCGCAAGCCGCTGCTCCTCAGCCCCGGCGCGAAAGGTGATTTCGCCCACCGCCAGCTCGGTGATAAGCGGCGCATGCCCCGGCAGGACGCCCAGATACCCGTTCTTGCCGGGAATCTGCGCTTCCGCCGCAGTCGTGTCGACGACCTTCTTTTCCGGCGTGACGATCTCGAGTTGGAAAGTGTCGGACATCAGTGGTCAGTGTCCAGTGATCAGTGGTCAGTTTTCGTCCGCGAATCAGCCGGTTTGACTGATCACTGAACACTGATCACTGGCCACTGCTTCTAAGCTGCCGTCTTCATCTTCTCTGCCGCTTCCAGCACTTCTTCAATCGGGCCCTTCATATAAAACGCCTGTTCGGGAATGTCGTCGTACTTGCCTTCGACAATCGCCTTGAAGCCCTTCACCGTGTCAGCAATCTTCACATAACGCCCTGCGGCGCCGGTGAATTGCTCGGCCACATGGAACGGCTGCGACAGGAAGCGTTGAATCTTTCGTGCCCGTGCCACGGTAAGCTTTTGGTCCTCGCTGAGTTCGTCGATACCGAGAATTGCGATGATGTCCTGCAGATCTTTGTAAGTCTGCAGCGTCTTCTTCACCGACTGCGCCACGTCGTAATGCTCCTGGCCGACGATGCGCGCATCGAGAATGCGCGACGTCGAAGCCAACGGATCGACCGCAGGGTAAATTCCAATCTCGGTCAAAGCACGGGAAAGCACGGTGGTCGCATCGAGGTGAGCGAACGTCGTGGCCGGCGCCGGATCCGTCAAGTCATCAGCGGGCACGTAAATCGCCTGCACCGACGTGACGGAACCCTTTTTGGTCGATGTAATGCGCTCCTGCAGTTCGCCCATCTCCGTCGCCAGGTTCGGCTGGTAGCCTACGGCGCTGGGCATGCGGCCAAGTAGCGCTGACACTTCCGAACCCGCCTGCGTGAAACGGAAAATGTTGTCGATGAAGAGCAGCGTGTCCGCGCCCTCGGCATCGCGGAAATATTCGGCGACCGTAAGTCCGGTGAGCGCCACGCGCAGACGCGCCCCGGGAGGCTCCGTCATCTGCCCGTAGATAAGCGCCGCCTTCGAATGCGCGGGATCACCCGGCTTGATCACGCCGGATTCCGTCATCTCCAGCCACAGGTCATTGCCTTCACGCGTGCGCTCGCCCACGCCCGCGAACACGGAAAAGCCGCCGTGGTTCTTGGCGACGTTGTTGATCAGTTCCATGATGACGACGGTCTTGCCCACACCTGCGCCGCCAAACAAGCCGATCTTGCCGCCTTTCAAGAACGGCTGAATGAGATCGATGACCTTCACGCCAGTCTCGAACATCTCCGCCGTCGTGGCCTGTTCATCGAACGCTGGCGCCAAGCGATGAATCGGCATTCGTTGCTTGTACTCGATCGGACCAAGCTGATCGACGGGCTCGCCAATCACATTCATCACGCGCCCCAGCGTGCCGTGGCCCACGGGTACGGAGATCGGGCCGCCTGTGTCGATGGCCTTCATGCCGCGCACCATGCCTTCGGTGGCTTCCATCGCAATACAGCGCACGCGGCCTTCGCCCAGGTGCTGTTGGACCTCGAGAACCACGTTAACGGGGCTAGGCACGGTGAACCCGTCGCTCACCACTCGCACCGCTTCATAGATAGGCGGCAGTTTGCCTTCGGGGAACTGCACATCGACCGCCGGCCCCGCAATTTGAACTACATGTCCTACGTTTTCAGCCATAGTCTTCTCGTAGAGACGTAACTTGTTACGTCTCTCTTTCTCTCGCACGAAAGACGTTGCAAGCAACGTCTCTACGAATCACATCGCGGCCGCGCCGCTCACGATCTCGATAATCTCCTTCGTGATTTTCGCCTGGCGCGCCCGGTTCATCGCCAACGTCAGCGAGTCGATCATGTCAGTAGCGTTGCTGGTGGCAGAATCCATCGCGGTCATGCGCGCGGCATGCTCAGCTGCCACGGATTCCAGCAGCGAGCGGAAGATCTGAATGGCCACATATTTCGGTAGCAACGCGCGGAACAACTCTTCCGGCGCTTGCTCATAGATGTAATCTACCTGTGCTGTGCCGAACTCGGCTGCGGCCGCGTCGCCCGCCGATTCAGAACTGTGCAGGCCCACTCCAGCAGTGATCGCCGCTTCCTTGGCCTTTTTCTTTTCTTCTTCCGTCATCTCCTCGGCCAGGCGGACCGCCGGCTCGCCGATCTGTTCGATAGGAAGAATCTGTTCCACGATGAGCCGCTGCGCAATCACTGACTTGAATTCGTTGAAAACAACGTAGACCGAATCGATCTCTTCGCGCTGATACCGCCGAATCACGCTCTCCGCCAAAGCCCGGGCTTGGGAAAATTCCAATTTGCCTAGAATCCCGACGTGCTCTCCGGTAATTTGGATCGCTCCCGCGCGCTCCCCTGCCTCAGGCTGAGTTTCGAGCGACTCTTCGGTTTCGGCCAGGCTGCGCGTCTGCACCGCAGCCGCCGGATAACGCCGCCGCAGGAAGTCGCGTCCCTTACGGCCGATCGCCTCAATGTCGATATTCTTTCCTGCTTTGAGCTCGATGAACCGGCTGGCAGCCTTGGTGATGTTCGCACTGAACGCGCCGGCTAGGCCTTTGTCACCCGTAACCACGATCAGCAGAATACTTTTCTCCGGGCGTTGCGCCAGTAAGGGATGCTTTGGCTCGCCCGTCTCCGGATCGTAAATCTCCGCCCGCGCCACCAGCGACTTCAACACATTCGTCAGCATCAGCGCATAAGGACGAGCCGATAAAGCACGCTCCTGCGCGCGGCGCAGCTTCGCGGCCGAGACCACTTTCATGGCCTTGGTGATCTGCCGCGTGTTCACCACGCTGCGAATGCGGCGCCGAATATCGAGAATATTAGCCATGAATCAGTTGCCAGTACCCAGTATCAAGACCCTGCGACCCAGCACTGGGTACCAGGTACTGGGTACTCGCGACTACTTCGCTACCGCTGCCCTATCGGCTACAAACTGCTGCTTCGCCTGCTTGATCACATCCGTCAACTGCGCCTTCAGGCCGTCATCGAGAACTTTTTTCTCCATGATTGCGCGCAGCAGGCCTGCCTGAGTTGCGTCCACGTACTCGTAGAGTTCTTTCTCGAAATCGCGCACCTGATTGACCGGAAGGTCGTCGAGAAAACCTCCGGTGCCTGCAAAGATGATCAGAATCTGCTTGGAGAACGGTAGCGGCGAGAATTGGTTCTGCTTCAGCAGTTCAACCAGGCGCTGCCCGCGATTAAGCTGGTTCTGCGTGGCCTTGTCGAGATCGCTGCCAAACTGCGCAAACGCTGCCAACTCCCGGTATTGGGCCAGTTCAAGCTTCAGTGTTCCAGCCACCTGCCGCATAGCTTTGATCTGAGCACTGCCGCCGACGCGGCTCACCGACAGACCTACGTTGACCGCCGGACGCACGCCCTGATTGAACAAGTCGGTTTCCAGATAGATCTGCCCATCCGTAATCGAGATCACGTTGGTCGGAATGTAGGCGGAAACGTCGCCCGCTTGCGTCTCAATGATAGGCAGAGCGGTCAGCGATCCGCCGCCGTTCTTGTCACTCAACTTGGCGGAGCGCTCCAGCAGCCGTGAGTGGAGATAAAACACGTCGCCCGGATAAGCTTCGCGCCCCGGTGGACGCCGGAGCAGCAGCGAAATTTCGCGATACGACGCGGCATGCTTCGAAAGATCGTCGTAAATCACCAGCGCGTGCCGTTTGGTGTCGCGGAAGTATTCTCCGAGCGCGGTTGCCGCGTACGGAGAAATATATTGCATGGGCGCGGGTTCCGACGCCGATGCCGCGACCACGATGGTGTATTCCATCGCGCCGTAATCTTCCAGAATCTTCACCACCTGCGCAATTGAAGAACGCTTCTGCCCGATTGCGTTATAAATGCAGACTAGGTCATTCCCCTTGCTGTTGATGATGGTGTCGAGCGCCACGGCGGTCTTTCCGGTCTGCCGGTCGCCGATTATCAACTCGCGCTGTCCGCGACCGATCGGAATCATGCTGTCGATGGCCTTCAGCCCAGTCGCCATGGGCTCACGTACCGGCTGCCGGTCGATCACGCCCGGCGCCAGTCGCTCCAGGGCGATGAATTTATCGGTCGCGATGGGACCTTTGTCGTCGATGGGCCGGCCGAGCGAATCGACTACGCGGCCGATCATGGCGTCGCCGACAGGCACGCTCATAATGCGCCCAGTGCGCTTCACCTCGTCGCCTTCCTTAATTTCGGTGTATTCGCCGAGCAGCACCACGCCCACCTGGTCTTCTTCCAGGTTCATGGCGATGCCGGCCACGCCGTGCGGAAAGGTAAGAAGCTCGCCGGCCATCACTTTGTCCAGTCCGTACACGCGCGCGATGCCATCGCCCAGCGTGATGACCGTGCCGGTCTCGTCCACGGAGATCTTCGATTCGTAGTTCTCGATCTGCTCGCGGATCAGTTTCGTGATTTCGTCTGCCTTGATCTGTGCCATAAGTAGCTTTCAGCTGTCAGCCTTCAGCAAAACCTCCGCAGCGACCTAAGACTATTTGCTGACAGCTGATCGCTGGCAGCCGATGACTAAGTGCCGCTTATTTCTTCCCGAATCCTCTCCAACTGCCCCTTCACTGAGCCATCGTAAATCGTGCTGCCCAGGCGGACCACTGCGCCTCCCAGCAAAGACGCGTCCTGCGCGTAGCTCGCCCGGACTTTCTTGCCCGTCAGCTTCCCGACCTCGGCTTCGAACTCGCGCTTTTCCGTGGCGTCCAATTCGCGAGCGCTGGTGATGTCGGCCTCGGCGAATCCCAGCCGCGCGTCGAGTTCCTTCTCCAGTTGCCGGATGATGGGCCCGAGAAAATGTACACGCCGGTGATCAATCAGCACCGCAACCAGGTTCCTCACCTCCGCGGAAAGTCCGTCACGCTGCGTGATCACGTCCAGCACGCCCCGCTTCTGGTCTGCAGGTATCGCGGGATTCTCCCACACTCGTCGCAACTCCGGACTCTCGGCCAGCAAGCTCGCAACTACGCGCAATTCCGTGATCGATCGGTCGGCCTCGAGATGCCGGCTCATCACCACATCCGCGAAAGCCCGGGCGTAAGTGCCGGCGACGGAAGCCATGACCTAGCGCCCGTCCTTTCCCGGTCCTGAAGCATCCGAAACACCCAACTCCCCGGCAAACTTCCGGACCAGCACCTGATCAGTTGCCGCGTCCACATGAATCTGCTTCTGCGCCAGGCCGACAGCCAGATCAGCCGCGAAAGCGGTCAGTTCACGCCGCGCACTCTTGGCAGCGGAGGCGATTTCCTGCTGCGCTGACTCCACCATCTTCCTGGCATCTTCCTGAACCGCTGCCTGGATGCGGGCTTCCTCGGCTCCGGCCTCTTTCTCCGCGGCATCGCGCATCGTGCCAATTTCCACATCCAGCTTCATCAGGCGTGAATCGATCTCGGCCAACTTCCGTCGCGCTTCCTCGCTGGCCTTCTGCGCCTCCTGCATCGCTTTCTGGATCGCCGCCGTGCGGGCGCTGAAGATACCCGGCAGATGCTTGCGGCCCGCCCACAGAATCACTCCCGCGATCACAGCAAAGTTCAACAGCACACTCAACAGATAGGCGTTCCCCAGACTCAGGCCCGTGTTCCGCGCGATGAACTGCACCGATGGCGATTGCTTGAACTCGGCGGTTTCGTCTTTCTCTTCTCCGGCGGCTTCCCGGGTCTCATGCACCAGTTGCTGCCCGATGCCCCGCTCCCGCTCCTTGTGCGCATCTCCGGACTGCTGTTGTTTCTGCGGCGTCGAGGGCTGCTCCTGCGCGCGCAATCCGATTGCGCCGGCAAGACTCCCCACAAACAAGGCCAGCAAGCTCAATCGGATAATTTTCTTCACGGAAGTCATCACCGTCCCGCCCCAGCTGGCTGCAACACCCGCCGCATGATCTCCGCCGCCAGCGACTGCGCTTCTTTCTGCAAACCGCCCAGAGCCGCGTCACGATCCTTCTGGATCTCAGCCTTCGCTGCCTGTACCTGAGCTTGCGCTTTGTTGCGAGCCTCGTTCAGCGCTGCCGTACGCGCATCCAGGGCCGCCTTGCGCCGGGCTTCTTGCGCCCGGAACACGGTCGCCCGCGCCTCGCGCAGCCGCTGCTCATATTCCCCCGTGCGGGCTTCCGCCGCGGCAATGTCAGCCCGCGACTTCTCCACCGCACCTTCCGTCTTACTGCGCCGCTCCTCGAGCACTCGCCGCAAAGGCTTGTGCACAATCGTCGTATAGAGCGCGTAGAGCAGCGCCAGCAGAATCACCGTCGGTATTGATCCAAGCAGTAATTCGCCTAGTTGTCGTAGCGTTTGATCCATCGATTGCGGCTAAACAGGAAAATGAGGGCTATGAAAACTGTCAAGTCTAACGTCCGTAGGAGTTTATGTCAACGTGAAGGCTTGATTTTCAGGCAATCTCCGGAGCCGATAAACAGTTGCCAAAATGGGCACAATTCCTTTGTCAAGCCCTTGCTGGCAGCCCATGCAGAAACCTGCAACTAATCCTTGACTTCCCGGTAAAGAGGATTAGCATTGAACTATCACCTCCGATCCAATTCAGGATCGAATGGGCCGATAGCCAAGGAATGTCACCGCTTCTTGGTTGCCGGCCCATTTAAATTGCGCTGCGCTCCTACCACCCACTCCCTGACCCGCCGCACCACTGACTCCGGTGCTTCCACCTCCAACTCCACCGCCCCATCCTTGTACGCCCGCGAATAAATCCGCGCCTTGGCCTCAAGCATGGCCAGCGTCTTCCCTTCTTTCTGGGGCACGCGCAGATGCACGCGGCTCACGGGGTCCTCTTCGATCATCGCGTCAATGCGCGCCAGCAACCGATCCAGCCCCGTGCCTTCCGCCGCGGACACGTACACCGTGTTCGAGTCATCCCGCAGGGAATCATTTATCAAACTCTCGGCCACTTCCACATCCAGCAGATCTACTTTATTCATCACCCGCAGCCGAGGCTTCTTCTCCGCTTCCAGCTCCTTCAGGACAATCTCCACCTGCGCGTCCTGCTCCGCCGAGAGCCGGTTGCTGGCGTCGGACACATGCAGAATCAACGATGCCCGCTGCACCTCTTCCAGCGTCGCGCGAAACGCCGAGACCAGGGTATGCGGCAGGTTGCGAATGAATCCCACCGTATCGGACATCAGCACCTTGCGCTTCGATGGCAGCACCACCCCGCGAATCGTCGGATCAAGCGTGGCAAACATCCGCGGCGAGGCCAGCACCGCGGCCTGGGTCAGCGCGTTAAACAGCGTCGACTTCCCCGCGTTTGTGTATCCCACCAGCGCCACGGTCGCCACCGGCGCCGATTCCCGCCGTTGCCGCTGTTGGGCCCGGATGCGCCGTACGTTTTCCAGCTGCTGCTCCACGTGCCGGACGCGCCGGGCAATCTTCCTCCGGTCGGTTTCCAGCTGCGTTTCACCGGGACCGCGCGTGCCGATGCCGCCCCCGAGCTGCGACATCTCCACGCCGCGCCCCGCCAGCCGCGGCAGCATGTATTGCAGCTGCGCCAGCTCGACCTGCAACTGGCCTTCTCGGGTGCGCGCGTGCCGGGCAAAAATGTCGAGGATCAGCTGCGTGCGGTCGATCACCCGCCGGTGAACAATCTTTTCGATGTTGCGCTGCTGCGACGCAGTCAGATCATGATCGAAGAGGAGCAGGTCAGCGTTCACGGAGGCGGCGGCCCCCGCAATTTCCTCCAGCTTGCCCGCGCCGATCAAGGTTGCAGGATCAGGCCGGTCCCGCCTCTGCAAAATCTCACCCACAACCTTTGCGCCGGCGCTGCCCGCCAGCGTGCGCAGTTCCGCCAGCGACTCTTCCGCATCAAACTCTGGAATACTGGGCTTGTTGGTGCTGGATTTTCCGCCGGCTTGTCCCGCACTCTGTGGTTTTGCGCTCGCGGGTGCAGAGGATGCCGCATCCCGGGCTGCCTGCGCCTGCGCAGTCACCGTGGTTCGGGCGCTGCGGCCACGCGTTCGCACGTCAATCCCCACCAGAAAGGCGCGTTCCTGCGAGTCTTTTTTGTCTTTATCTCGATCTTGGCGCGCTGCCTCGGCGACGAGGGACAAAGCTCCGCCTGCCGACCCTCGATCGCGAGTCTTCTTGGGATGAGCACTACGCAAGCCGAAAACGCCTCACCCTTCGGTGCCCGAGGCGCTCGCCGCCGAAACCGCTGTCGGTCCCGACGATGATGATGACGACGATGACGAAGACGGCCCTGACCCAGCCCCGGCCGCGCCCGCGGCCTTGGCGTCGGGATGCGCCATGTGCGCCACATGCGACCCCGTTCGGCCCATCACCACCGTCGAGATGGCGTGCTTGAAGATCAGTTGCTCTTGTCCGTTGGCCTCCAGCACCACGGAATACTTGTCGAAGGAACGAATCCGGCCCGTCAACTTCACTCCGCTCAGCAGGTAAATCGTAATGCTCAACCTCTCCTTCCGGGCCGTGTTCAGGAAGGAATCCTGGATGTTCTGCGCCGGCTTGCTGCTTTCCATAGCCGATCTCCTTACGCTCTTTTAAACTGCGCCATACCAACTCGCACCTTTTGGCAATCGCCTCGAGCGCGAGCTCATGAACAACAGCGTTTCCTCGCGGCCTTTCCGCTTAAGGAACACGGGGGGGTAACCTGCCTCCTCGCCGCCCCGGTTTCCCAAGGTTGCGCCGCCTGGCAGATAGCTGCGAGTACCATAAGGCCTCCCCCTGCGCTTTTCAACCGCCAACCTGTGGAAACCCGTTTTCTTTCACAGTGTGAAGATTTGCGCGTTGGTTCTTCGTCCCATCTTCCCGGCCGTTGTGTACAATCCCCGGCGTGGGCGATTTCGTCCCCGGCATAACCCACCTCGCCTTTCGCTAGTTGTTATGAGGTATGCAAAGGTACCGGTGAAATCTCAGGAGGCATCGTGGCAGGCACTGCTCTGGCAACCTTTTTTGGACCCCAAATCAACTTCCCCCCAGACTTCAACACCAACTTTCTCATGTTCGTCCGCTGGATCCACTTCCTGGCTGGCATCACCTGGATCGGCCTCCTTTACTTCTTCAACCTGGTAAATGTCCCTTTGATGAAGGAGCTCGACGCCACTACCAAGGGCAAAGTCATGCCCCCGCTCATGACCCGGGCCCTGTGGTGGTTCCGCATGTCCGCGGCTTTGACCGTGCTCGCCGGCCTGATCTATTGGGGGAAAATCGTTGCCGTTGACGCACAGAATGGGGGCGGCTCCAGCGGCCCCGTGATGGGCAGCTTCTTTCTGATCTGGACGATTGTCTGGGGCCTGCTCTACGCCTGCCTCATCCCCGGCAAAGGAATCTTCGACAAAGGCGCATTCGTCGGAGTGGTCTACGCCGTGGTAGTGACGGTCGCGGCTTGGCTCTTCCTGAGCCTCAACAGCCACGGCTGGGAGAGCAACCGCCTGCTTTCGATCGGCATCGGCGGCGGCATCGGCTGGGTCATGCTCCTGAACGTCTGGGGAGTGATCTGGCGCATCCAGAAACGAATGATTCAGTGGACCCGCGACAACGCCACCAACGGCACGCCCATGCCCGACAAAGCCAAAGGTATGGCCCGCCAGGCCTTCCTGGCTTCCCGAGCCAACGCCGTCCTGTCAGTAGTGATGCTGTTCTTCATGGGCGCCGCCAGCCATTACCCCATGTTTGGAAAGTGACCGGGAACAGCGGAAGCTAGAAAATCAGGCCGACCCTGGGGTCGGCCTGAAGTTTTTCAGATGAGCGGTCAGGTGCTGTTCGGTCTAGAACAAGTACCGAAGACCCAACTGCACTAAGCGAGGTCCATTCACGTCTGACGTGATGTTTCCGAAAGAGGACTGTTCGGTGATCAACGCAGTGTTTGATGGTCCGGGATTGGAGAAATTGACGTGATTAAACACATTGATCGCGTCCGTCCGGAACTGTATTTTTTGGCCCTCCCAAGGCAATTTAAAGTCCTTCAGCAGAGCCAGGTCTAGGTCCCAGTAGTTGGGCCCATTGACTATGTTGCGGTTGCCGGGGCCGCCGGCGATCGGGGCCGTGAACGCGCTAAGAGCGTTTGTCGTGTTCTTGAAAAACTGGACCGTATTCGGTACGCCTGCACCCTGAGAGGCCTGATGGATTCCCTTTTTAACGTCCGCCGAGGTGCCAATGAATACCGCCGGTTGCGTCTGCGTAAAGTCGATCGTATACGCACCCGAGTCGATCTTGAAAGGAGACCCCGCGTAGGCCCCGAAGACGCCCGAAATATTCCAGCCTCCAATCACTTCATCCAATAGGGTTGATGAATTGCCAGCAAGCCACTTCCCCTTACCGAACGGCAAGCCGTATATGAAGTTTGAAATCAGAATGTGCCGGTGATCGAAGTCGGAGTTGCCCCGGCAGACACGAAGGTTGCGGAGGTCGCAGATTTCCGAGGTAGAAAAATCAATCAAGTTGTTCTGCACGCCCGAATCGTTGTCAATGGAGTGAGAGTAGGTGTAGTTCAATTCCATCGTCAGATTGTGCGACGTCCTGTGATTCACCCGGACAATCAGAGCGTTATAGCTGGAGTTGCTGAAGTTGCCGATGAACCCCGCCGCTCCGTCTTGAGCGAGGAGGCCAACGTTCAGCGGCAAAAGCCCCTGTTCAACGTTACCAGTCAGCTGGGTCTCCGCCAGAGTCAGAACGAGTGACGATGTGTCGCCGTCTCCAAAGTAAAAACCGCCCAAAGCGTCAGCCAGTTGGGTGCAATTATTGGATGGGCCTACATACTGGGCAAGAACGGCGCCGATATTCGCGCAGTTGAAGCCAGCGCCGAGCGCGCCGAGTGCCGCTCCCATCTGATTTTCGAACCATGGCTGGGCAGTGACGCTTGTAACAGGCGTGTTCGCCTGAACCTGCTTCTCAACTGCCCCAAACGCGTTGTATAGGGATTGGCCGGAAGTGGCATCTTTGAAATTCAAGGTCTGGGCCGGATCTCCCAGCGCGGGCAGTCTGCGGCCGAGCTTGCCCACATAGTCTGCCTCTACCAGCCAGTCTCCCTTCAACTCACGTTGAATACCCAGCGAGAAGTGCATTTCGTAGGGCGTCTTGTAGTTTGGATCGAAGTTAAACATCGATCCCACACCGAACCCAGCATCATTAAATCCGATCGGGACTCCGTTCGCATCTATGTTTGGCGCAAACGTGGGCCGTGGAGTTGTGCCGGCAGGAGTTGGTGGCAGCAAATTTGGGGACAGGGTCGCGCCAGTGCAAGGCGACGGGCATGAGAATCGTGGGTCGGAGGCGAGGTTTCCATAGTTTGTGGTCGGTGCGTTGCTGAAAAGAAAGCTGGTTTCGTCCAATTCGAATCCCTGGCCGATAAGGTTATTGTCAAAATCAACCCCGAAGCCTGCGCGGATGCTGGTCTTGCGGTCTCCGAGAAGACTGCCAAGCCATCCGTCGGTGACCGCCGGAGAGTACGCCATTCCAATCCGGGGCGCAAAATTGTCGTACGTCGGCTTGTAATACCCCGGCCCATTATTGTGGCCGCCGCCCAGCCCGTAGGTGATGAATGGAACCGCATTGGGACCGGATATCCCCAGAGCCGCATCCTCCTGGCGTACGCTAAAGATGCTTCCGGGAGTTTGGTTCTGGACAGCTTCGTACCCGTTCACTTCCTGGAGTGGTTTATGGAAATCCCACCGCACGCCGTAAGTAAGAGTAAGGTCCGAGCGCAGCTTCCAGCTATCCTGCGCGAACGCCTCATACTGCGTAGAGTGGTAATCCCTGATCGGAATCCCGCCCTGCGGGAACGGGTTTCCTTGGAGATTGTAGTTGTAGCTCGACCCAACGCTCGCGTAACGCCCTAGGATCAACGCATACACGCGGTCCCATTCTGACGTGTTACCGGCGAAATCACTCGGACGCTGCTGCGTTGTAAGTCCAGAGATGTCCCCTCCGATACCAAGATTGTAGCCGTTCGTATCGGTCAAATTCCCGGACTTGAAGACGGTCGGTGCGATCACGCCTCCGAATTGCAAGGTGTGATTCCCGTGCACCCAGGTGAATGTATCGCGGCCCTGGTAAACCGGAACCACAGGGAATTGTTCGTTGAGCCCAAGATACGGATTGGTCAAAACGCCTCCGAAGAAAGAGTCGTAGAATGCCAAGCTGTTGGGGAAAGTCGGCTTATAGTTGATGACAAAAGCGTTGACCTGATTGGTCTCACCAAAAGAAGCCTGATTGGTCATGTTCGGCGAAATCGTCCAGGTCTCGCCAAAAACCCATGCTCGCGAGTGGTCCAGATAGCTTGAGCCGGGGTTCGGATCGCCTGGAAAAACCTGTAGCGCGACGCCCGCGATGCCGCTCGTGCCTCTTTCCCACGTGGCCCTGACGAACCACCGGTGATTGGTCGTCATCTGATAGTCAAGCCTGCCGATCAACGTGTTCTGGGTAATTTTCAGCGGGGAATCGAAAAAATAGCCAGAGGTGTTGAGACCGTCACCAACCGCGTTGGTGTTGGGCTGCGCCGGATAGCCGCGCAACTGCAAGAAACTCAACAGAGACGGGTCCGCGCCCGGCCCCCACGCCGGGCATACCCCGCCGGGCCCGTAGCATGGATCCAGGTTTGCCAGAGAGTTGGCAACCGTGTTGTTTCCGGTGGGAGTAGTTTCCACATTGCCGCTGGTCCCCACGTAATTCAACTGTCCATTGTAGAAGGATGAGACAGGCACCGTATCGAAGTTCTGCTGCGGTTGCGTCTGGCGCAGACCATTATAGGAAAAGAAAAAGAAGAGCTTATCCTTAATGATGGGACCGCCGACGTCGCCGCCGAATTGATTCAGGATCACCCCTGGATTCGGAATCCCCTGAAGATTATTGAAATAGTCGTTGGCCGAGTAGGCAGTGACGCGGTTGTACTCGAACAATTGCCCGTGGAACTTATTGGTGCCGCTCTTGGTCACGAGCTCCATTTGTCCGCCGGCGCTATGGCCGTAGGTGGCGTCATCGCCGGTAGTCGTAACCTTCAACTCCTGAATGGAATCGAGTGGAGTATTGATCGTGGTTTGGAAGGCAAAACCAGCTCGCTGGTCGTTCACATCCAGACCATCCAGAGTAATGTTGGTCTGGTCCGAGCGGGTTCCAGTCACTGAACCGGCGGTCGATGAATTGGAACCGTCGGTCGGGACCACGCCTGGCGCAAGACTCAGGTAGGTCGCCGCGCTGTTGACGAAGATTTGCGGCAGGTCCTGAATTCGGTCCCCGTCAATGTTCGATCCGATTGTGGCATCGATCGTGTTCAGCGTTTCGGCTGCGCCCGCGACGACTTCAACACTTACCTGGGCGCTCCCGACCGAGAGCTGAGCATCCCGCGTTTCCTTGGTTCCGACGTTCAGCACTATCTCGCTAAGAGTTAGACCAGAGAAACCGGTCTTTGAAAACGTAAGCGAATAGCCGGCAGCGGGCGGAACGTTCAGAAATTCGTACACGCCGAGTGGGTTCGTTGTCTTCGTCAACGAAAAACCGATCGAATGATTTGCCAGAGTCACTTTGACGTCGGCCACAACAGCCCCGGACGGATCCGTAACCACGCCCGTTACGCTGGAGTTGTCCTGCGCACTCGCCGCCGATGCCGCGAACCCCAGCACCAAGGCTGCGAACAAATACGCCATAAAAACGCCAGTCCGCCTCATGTGTACTACCCCCCGTTTTATGGCCTCAGCCACAGATCGAACTTAACTCGAATTTTGGTTCCGAAAATAGTGCTAAAAGAGGATCAAAGCATCTGGCATTCCAAAGCCGCGCCTGCATAACACCTTGACGCACATAGACATACGCCAAACCAATGGCAGGTGTCAAGAGCAAGAAAACGGGTTTACGGAGGTAGGCTATGGAAATCAGTAGGATTCCATTGTGTACAGTTCCTCAGGAACCTGATGATTCCGCCTTTCTCCTGCTACAATTTGCCTTTCCGTGACCACCTCTTCCACGAAGCCTCAACCGGTCAAGGCGGATTCTGCGGCCTCGCCAGCACATGCGACGCCGCTCGAATGTGTCCCCCTGCTTGACCTGCAACGGCAGTATGAGCAAGTGCGCGCCGAGGTCCTGGCCGCAGTTGGCCGGGTATGTGCTTCGCAACACTACATTCTGGGACCTGAGGTCGAGGCGCTCGAACACGAGCTCGCGGAGTTCTGCGGCGCGGCCGATGCAGTAGGTTGCGCCTCCGGCACCGACGCTTTGTGGCTGGCGCTGGTCGCGGCGGGGGTGCAGCCGGGAGATCAGGTTCTTACCACACCTTTCAGCTTCTTCGCTTCCGCAAGCGCCATAGTGCGCGCCGGCGCCCGCCCGGTGTTTGCCGATATCGATCGGCGCACATTCAATCTCGATCCCGCTCAGGTGGCGTCCTTTCTTCGCGGCGGCCCGCGGGACAAACTCCGCGCTTTGCTGCCGGTTCATCTCTACGGCCAGTGCGCGGACATGGATTCGTTGCAGCGTCTCGCTGATGAGTTCGGTCTAGCTGTGATCGAAGACGCCGCGCAGGCTATCGGCGCGCGTTCGAGCGGGCACAGCGCCGGATCCATGGGCGTCTGCGCCGCATTCAGCTTCTATCCCACCAAGAATCTCAGCGCTTACGGCGACGCCGGGATGGTAACTACAAACAGCCCTGAGATGGCCGCGCACATGCGCCGCTTGCGTAATCACGGCAGCGCACGCCGCTACGTTCATGAAGAATTAGGATGGAACAGCCGCCTCGACGCTATCCAGGCAGCGATCCTGCAGGTGAAGTTGAAATATGTGGAAGGATGGAACGACGCGCGCCGCCGGCTCGCGGAGCGATACGACCAGCTGTTTGCCGCCGCCGGACTGACGTCAATTAGCGAGCAACCGGAGAACGCCGCGCCCATTCAGATTCCGCAGACCTCGGGCCACGCTCATCATGTTTTCCACCAGTACGTGGTGCGCGCTTTCCGCCGCGACGAACTGCGCGAGTTCCTCACCGCGCGCAAGATCGGGACGGAAATTTACTATCCGATCCCGCTGCACATGCAGCCCTGCTTCGTTTACCTCGGCTACCGCGAAGGCGACTTGCCCGAGGCCGAGCGCGCAGCAAAAGAAGTGCTCGCTCTACCCATCTTCCCCGAGCTCACCGAAGACGAGCAGCGCTGGGTGGTAAAAAGCATCGCCGACTTCTACTGCTAGTTGCTGATCTGATAGTTGCTGGTCTGACTCGTGCAACTTTCGTGGTGGACGGGTAATCTACCCTGTTTGCAATAAATGAAGTGAACGAGGTGAAAGCGATGAGACACTCTTCAGGCGCCGCGACAAGGATGACAAAGATAACGACATCGTTCGCACTGCTTTTCATATGTTTGCCCTTCGCGGTAAGGGCGAAAGCACAAACCCCCGCGACGGACGCCGCCCGCCAGCCCGTAGTGGTTGAGCTGTTCACCTCGGAGGGCTGCTCCACCTGTCCGCCGGCGGATACGTTACTGCAGCAGTTCGAGCAGCAACAACCCGTGGCTGGGGCAGAGATCATCGCCCTGGAAGAACATGTGGATTATTGGAATCAACAGGGGTGGACCGATCCTTTTTCTTCGTCGGAGTGGACAGCCCGCCAACAGGATTACGCTGCTTTGTTCAAGAAAGACGTGTACACGCCGGAGTTCGTGGTGAACGGGCACCAATTCGTCGGTGATTCACGAAAGGCCGCACTCGAAATCGCAAAGGCGGCACAAGAAGTGAAAACGGAGGTTGCGATCACCTCCGGCAGCCCGCAGGGGAAGGGCGCCCAGCACTTCACCGTGTCGGTGGGAAAGCTGGCGCAAAACACGCCCGGTGATGTTGCCGAAGTTTGGTTGGCGGTAACCGAAGACGGCCTGCATTCGTCGGTGAATCTGGGAGAGAATGCCGGGCACGTCCTGCATCACGTAGCTACGCTGCGTTCGCTGCAGAAGATAGGGGTTGCGAACGCGAACGGCGCATCAGCATCGTTCTCAGGAGATCCGGTTGTGAAGTTCAAGTCTCATTGGGACCCGGCGAATCTGCACGTCGTGGTCTTCGTCCAGGGGAAGAAAAGCAAGGAAATTCTGGGCGCGGCTTCGACAAAGATCAAGGGTTAGATTCGCGAATTAGCGCTGCCGATGCTTCGCAGCGGGCTTCTGCGCTTGCTTCTGCTCGCCCGGAGCCAGCACTCGACGAACAATTGGCGTGTTCAGTTTGTATTTGCGTTCGCTGATGTTGCCGCTGTCGTCTTTCACGTGCAGGATGAATACCGGCAACACGCCTTCCTTGTCGAAACTCTCATTGGTCACCGTCACCGGCAGTACTCCATTCAGCCCGTGCTCCCGGTAAGCGGTTTCGTAGCGGTGCTTTTTGACGTTCCAGGTGAAGACGCGGATCTGGTCATAGTCGTAAGGCAGACCGTCGTGCGGTTCGGTGATGACGCACAGATATTGCGAAACTGGCTTGCCGCTGCCATCCTTGCCTGCATCCTGCACCTGGTTCAGCGCAAAGAACGCGACGATGCGCTGGCCTTCGGCATATTGTGCGATGTCGAGCGGGACGTCGAGATCCACCATGCGGGCCAGCACCCACCCCACGCGATTCTGGTCATCGCGCACCAGCCACCAGTCTTCCAGCACCGGGCCGGAAGCCGCTTTCGTTGACTTGACGGGAGCAGGGGCTGCTCCCGGCTGTTTCTCTGCCGTGGCGCGTTTCAGTACGGAGACCTTTGCTCCCGCCGAAAGCTGGTACAGATGCTCGGCTTCGCGAGCGGGCGTGATGTGCAAGTTCGTGTCATTTCGCAACACGCCGGGGGACTGCACGGGATCGTTCAGGTTCTCTTGCGTGAGCTTCTGCAGGACGTCATAGGTGGTCTGGTCTACCAGGTAGCGTTGCTCGATCCAACCTTCGATGCCGCTTTCGGTGCGAACGCGGGAAAAGCGCTTCTCGCGCTCCAGAACCTCAACCCTCTCGCCGTTCTTGACCGTGCCTACGTGGTTATAGAAATTAGCCACGCGGTCGCGCAGCGTAGCCTGCGCGGCCGACACGTAATTGACTTCCAGCACATGGCGGCCTTTACGATTGCAAGCAGAAGTTCCAATCAAAAAGACGACAGCCAGCGCGAAAAGCGTAGCGCGCCGATAAACATGGAATGGAGAGGACGGTATCACGATCTTAGTGAGGCTCACTTCGAAACAGTTCACTTCCATCAGCTAACTTCGACTAGTTAACACGCGTGTACCAACTTCAGCGCGGTTAGCTTTCTACTATAGCGCGTCAAGGCAATGGGTTGCGGACGCGAAGTCGGTTGCGCGCGCACATTGGGGAGTCTCTTCTAGTAACCTGACATCGCGAAGCCGCTTCGGTTACCATAAAGGCGAGCCAGCCATGATTAAACAAGTTATGAAAAGCATATCCACAAGCCGGTACCCTGTTCTGTCGCTATTGGCGTTAGTGTTCGCTGCCGGCTTGTGCGCGGCGGCGAATGAGACGTTGAATCCGGCGTTGCGTCCACCCAAGGGAGCGCAGGTGGCCATCGTGGTTTTCGAGGACCTGCAGTGCCCGCAGTGCCGGCGGGTGGCGCCCATTCTCGAGCAGGCTTCCAAGACCTACAAGATTCCCCTGGTGCGTCATGACTTTCCCCTGCCCATGCACAACTGGTCGTACGACGCGGCGGTGATGGCGCGCTACTTCGATGAGACTTCGAAAGAGCTGGGCAATGAATTTCGCGACTACATTTTCTCGAATCAGTTCGAGGTCAATCCGCAGAACCTGCGCGGCTATGCCGAGAAGTTCGCCAGCGAACACAAAGTCGGATTGCCCTTCGTGATCGATCCGCAGGGCAAGTTTGCCGCCGAGGTCAACGCCGATCGCGACGTGGGCAAGGCCATCAAGCTTGAACACACGCCGACGGTGTACGTGGTCAGCAGCCGGCATCCGGACAAGCCTTACGTGGAGATGAAAGATAGCAGCCAACTCTACGCCTTGATTGACGCCATGATGAAGGAGTAGCAGTTCTCAGTTCTTGCTGCCTCGTTCCCTGCTTACTCCTAATCCCCGAACCCTATGCCTATGGCGCGAGCGGCGCGGACCAGTTCGCCTTTCGGGTCCACCGACTTGAGATGGCCGATGGCGTGGGCGATATCGACCGAGACGATGGAATCGCCACGAAGGGCGACCATCATTCCGAAGCCTCCGGCAGCGATCAGATCCACGGCGGCCACGCCGAAGCGGGTTGCCAGAATGCGGTCAAAGGGTGTGGGTGTTCCTCCTCGCTGAATGTGTCCCAGCACGCTGATCCGTACTTCCTTCTTCGAGCCGGCTGCGATGGCATTGCCGATCAGGTTGCCGACCTGATTGGAGCGGCGATTCTCTTTCAGTTCCGGCGGAAGCTTTACTCCTTCGGCGACAACCACGATCGTGAAGAACTTGCCGGTTTTTTCGCGCTCGGCGATGTAGCGGCAGATGTGCCCGATGGTGAATGGGATCTCCGGGATGAGGATGATGTGAGCGCCTCCGGCAATGCCGGCTTCGAGCGCGATCCAGCCGCAATCGCGTCCCATCACTTCAACCACCATTACGCGATGATGCGACTCGGCGGTGGTGTGAAGTTTGTCCAACGCGTCGGTAACGGTATGCAGCGCGGTGTCGAAACCGAAAGTGACCTCGGTCGCTGAAAGATCGTTGTCGATGGTCTTGGGAACGCCGACGATCTTCAGTCCCTTCTGGAACAGTTCGTAACCGATCTTCTGCGATCCGTCGCCTCCGATGCTGATGATGGCGTCGATGCCCAGCTTGGCCGCATTTGCGATCACCTGCGCGGAAATGTTGCGAGACACCTCCTTGCCGTTTTCGAGGGTCTTGTAGTGGAAGGGATCGCCGCGGTTGGTGGTGCCAAGAATGGTTCCGCCGCGGGGCAGAATGCCGCTTACTTCCTTCAGCGTGAGCTCGAACGCTTTCTCCGGCCAGATCAGGCCGTCGAAGCCGTCAGGGATGCCGATGACCTTCCATCCGTACTTGATGATGGCGGCCTTGGTGGCGGCGCGAATGACTGCGTTGAGACCGGGCGCGTCGCCGCCTCCGGTGCCGATGCCGATACAGCGAATGTCTGACATAGAGAGTTCGTGGTTGTTCCTTAGGTTCTTAGCGGGAATCAATCCCTTGTTCGATAATACTGAGACTTCGAGGGATGGCAAATTACCAGTGGGTATCGAGATTTTGGGCGCCGCGGTCACTGGAGCAGGTTGAGTTGCGCGGCGTCAGCGAATGCGCGGAAATCATGGTCTCGCGCGAGGAGAGCGATACCACGGTCGATGCAGTGCTGGGCGATCAGGGCATCGCCGAGGCGGGCTTTGCGGCGCATCGACAATACTTTCGCACGCAGCTGACCGGCGCGCTGCCAATAGCCGGGTTCGATCTCGATCATGGGAATCTCTGAAAGCGTTTCCGCGACTCCCGAGGAGAGTGCTGGATCACTTAACAACTCGGTCAACACGACTGGGATCATTAGTACCTGTCGATCTCCCAGAGCTCGCTGCAGCAGTTGCGAATCTTCGCCGGGAGCGCCTTCGAGAAACGCGATCCACGTGCTGGTGTCGGCGGCGATCATTGGTTGGTTAACGATGGTTATTAACGATCGTCTTTCAATTCCTCGAGGGTGCGACTGAAACGAACCTTGCCACGCAATTGCAGAAGGCGATCATATGCTTGTGAGGCTGCGAGCAGTTGTAGTCCGGTGCGGACGGTCTGGGTGATGCCGGTCCCGCTGGCCTGCTGTGCCTTCGCCAGGAGCTCGTCTGGAATTTCCACCGTGATCTTCCGCGCCGTTGCCATAATGCAGTCATTCTACCATATTCGATACCAGCATTCGATATGGTGTCGGGTTGGATTGGGCAGGCCTTCCGGTGGATTTCTGCCGCGAAATAAATCCTCGTCGCGCTTGAAGGAGAAGTGCCGGCCGGGGCCGGCGGTGCTGGTTTGATTCGGATACCCCCCCTCCCCCTGATCTATAGGAATCATCGGATTAGCGCCGAAATGATGTTTGATCTATTGGGCTCATGCGGTTGGGGGTAAGATCTTGATGCCAAAGAGCTTAGGAGATGATCCTTGGGGACGAATCGGTCTGCGCCAATCGTCACTGCCTCGACCATGATCGCTGGTTTTAGATTTGGGGCGCAAGGTTGGATGTCACATGCTGGCTGTGGAAGAGTCAGAACGGCCGGACTGGTTCGTGGTGCCCAGCTTTGCAGAACCAGCAACGCTGGGGCAGCCTTT
>Ga0209274_10000341_pt1 | contig 31255 bp, 30 predicted proteins | sample HubBroMetageREF1_FD_188343 | JGI IMG/M metagenome (GOLD analysis project Ga0209274, IMG submission 188343) | Reference soil microbial communities from the Hubbard Brook experimental Forest, New Hampshire, USA - Hubbard Brook CCASE Soil... | ecosystem: Environmental > Terrestrial > Soil >...
GGTTATCTTTCGCCGGCTCGTCCGAACTCGCAATCACTTCGGCCAGGCGGGCTTGCTGGTCGTCGGCTTTCCACAGCGGCTTGGGCTTTAAGGCCATTGGAAGATGTAGGACAGGATAAACGATGCTGCAGGTGCGTGGGATGAGTTGCGAGGAGGGCCTTTCACAAACCTGGGCCGCTTGGTAAGATTCCGCCTCCCCCCAAAATTTCCAGCCGGAGGCATCTCCATGTACAAGGCACTGTGCGTCGCAGCGCTACTGTTGGCAGCATTTGTCGCCGTGGGAAGCAGATCGGCAGCTGTTCCAGCCGCAACGCTTACCTCACCGCAGATTGTTGCGAAGGTGTCACTGACTGGGCAGACGCAAACAATTCCAACCACCACGCTCTTCAATGTGAAACAGACCGGCCTGTACCGCGTGACCACTTATTCCACGCAGACTGTGCCGGGGTCGGCTTCCGGCGAGGTGATTGTCGCTATTAACTATACCGATGGCGCAGGCGCGGAAAGTTACCTCGGAAATGCGCTTTCTGACGACCAAGTCCCGCCGTCTGCATACGGGACGGCCGACGGAGCCGGGACAGTTGCGAACAGCTTCATGTTTAACGCGGTCAGCGGAACCCCAATCTCATTCGAAGCCTATGGGTCGGTGGAAGGTACATACGACGTTTTCATTGTGGTCGAGCGGCTGACCTAGCTCGTAGTGGGCCCGCTATTTCGGCACTTCGAAGCGGTAGCCGATGCCGCGCAGGGTCTTTAGATATTGCGGATGGCGAGGGTCGAGTTCAATCTTCTCGCGCAGACGGCGGATGTAGACATCGATCGATCGCGGCGTGACGAATGGCGTTTCTTTCCACACCGCATCGAGCAGTTGATCACGAGTCAGCACGCGGCCGCGATGCGTTGCCAGATATTCGAGCAGGCGGAATTCGCGTACCGTGGTCATGACATTGCGGCCCTGCATCTGTACGGTCATGGAAGAGACGTCGATTTCCAGGTCGCCCAGGCGCAGCAATTCGCCCGCCGCCGGGACCTGGCCCAAGCCGCGCAGCACGGTGCGAATGCGGGCCACCAGTTCGCGCGGGCTGAAGGGTTTGGTGATGTAGTCGTCGCCGCCCAGTTCGAGTCCTTTGACGCGGTCGGCTTCCGCCGTCTTGGCGGTGAGAAAGATGACGGGAGTGGCTGAAAGGACCGGGGTCTGGCGGATGTGGCGGCAGAGTTCGAAACCGTCGGTCCCGGGCAGCATCACGTCGAGCAGAAACAGCGCGGGCATTTCGCGCACCGCTTCGGTGAGCACGGAAGAGCCGCTGACAAAACTCTGTACCTCGAAACCAGACGCCTGCAGATGATGAGAGATCAGGCGGGCGATGTCCTCGTCGTCCTCGACCACAAAGATGACGGGACGGAACGTGGCTGGACTGCTCGTGTTTTCGATGCGTTCGTGGAATTCGCCTGGCTGCTGCATTTATGCGCTTCAGCGCCCACGAAGTCAAACGACTTCCTAAGGGAGGGCACGCATACACGACTCTATTGGGCGAATGTTGCGCGAATGTTTCTCATGTGTTAATGAACGATGAATTTGTGGAGGTTTTTTCTAAGAGCCAAGAGCCAAGAGCCAAGAGCTTAAAGCCCGCTAGTTCGCGGCCTTCTTCTTCGGCATGTGCCGCAGGCTGCGGCCTTCGATCAGGCTGTAAAGATCCTCGGCGAGGTTGGTGGTGTGGTCTCCGGCGCGCTCCAGAGCCTGAGCCATGAGCAGCACGTCGAAGCCCGTGGTATCTCCCTGAGCCACGGTTTCCGCCAGATGCTTCTGGAACAATCCATGACAGACGCGGTCGATCTCTTTATCCATCTGCAGGACTTTGCGGGCGCACTCCAGGTCGAGCGTGGAGAAGCCCTGGTGAATCAGGTCAAGCATGTCGCGCAGCACGGCCGACATTTCCACCAACTGGCGCACGTCGGCTGCGGCCATCTTTGAGGTTCGGGCCTGTACTCGCATAGCCACGCTCATGACCAGGTCGCCGATGCGTTCCAGGTCGGTGGTCGACTTCAGAGTGGAAAGCAGCTGGCGGGCGCGAGCTTCATTCACCCGCGTGATGGCCGCGGGCAGGCGCTCGTCGATCTGGCGCTCGATCAAGTCGAGTTCTTTTTCGCAATCCTTAATCGCGAGGAAGGCCATGCGCGAATTATTAGTGAGCAGGTCGCGGACGTTGAAGGCGGCGTCGCGGGCAATCAGGCAGGCCTTCAGGGCGAGCCGCGTCAGATCGTCCGGGCCGCCGAGCTTCGGTTCTGCCGCGGCCTTGGCTGGGCGCGGGCTAGCCGCCGCATCCTCGACTCTTGCGACTTTCGATACTGAAGCTTTCCGTGGCATAAGGATTCAGATCATGAAGAAGTGGGTGCTCCATGTCTCGCGTTTTTTGCGAGACGTGGAATTTGAGACTCGTGCGTCGCCCCCGCACCCAGTACCTGCGCGATTCAAACGAGCAGTCTAATCCTAAAATGTGAAAGGATGGTTACAACATTGCTTGCGACAGCACCACGGATTACATTGGTTAAGTCGCCGAACCGTGCGACGGAGGGCAGTTTCGTGAATCTTGCTGACTATCTGCGACGCCAGTTTGCCTACGATGAATGGGCGAACCGGGAAGTCCTGGCCGCGATCCGAAATGCGGGTAGCGCGAACCATACTGCTGAAAATCAGCGCTCGCTCCAGCTCATGTCTCATATTCTGGCGGCTGAATTGGTGTGGCTGGAAAGGCTGAAACAGCAGCCGCAGAGCGTTCCTGTTTGGCCGGAGCCCGATCTAGCCCAGTGCGAGGCGCAAGCCGCGAAAATGGGCGGTCTGTGGCTCGAATTTCTTGACCTCATCACCGCGGGCGACGTTTCTCAATCCATCTCGTATAAAAACAGTAAGGGCGAAGAGTGGACGAGCACGATTGTCGATGTGCTCACTCATGTGGTCATGCACTCTGCCTATCATCGCGGGCAAATCGCCACGCATATGCGCGCCAGCGGGGAAACTCCGGCCTATACCGACTTCATTCACGGCGTGCGCCAGGGGCTGTTCAAATAACGTAATCATCGTCATCATCAATCATGGAAGCCCGACATCACCACGTAATTACTGCGCTGCAGTTTGCGGGCGTGGGCGTTCTGTTTTGGCTCCTGATCACGTTGCGTACTCCGTGGAATGCGCAGCGCTACCTTGGAACCGTGCTGGCTGTGGTCGGCGTCGGTTTCATTGCTGTCGCGCGCTATCAACTCGGCAAGTCGTTTTCCATCAGGCCTGAGGCTCACAAGCTCGTCACTACTGGAATTTACTCGAAGGTTCGCAATCCAATTTATGTGTTCGGAATCGTGATGCTCGCCGGATTAATCCTGGTGCTGCAGCAGCCTGTGGGGTGGCTCGTCGTTATTGCTGGAATCGTTGGGCAGAGCATCCGTGCTCGCCGGGAAGCGCGCGTTCTGGAAGCTGCCTTCGGCGATGCCTACCGCGAATATCGGCGCAAGACTTGGTTCTAATAGAGTAGCGCGCAGCGTTCTTTGGAACCGCGCGCTTGGGTCCGCACTTTGCCGCCGCCTCGGCGAAGACGTAATATCTCAGCGATGAAGAAACTGCCTGTCTTTTTTCTGCCCGCGCTCCTGTTGCCGCCGCTGTGCGGCGTTTTCTTGCTGGCGGCCGAAAAAGACAAGCTTCCTCCCATGCCCGCTGAGGTGTCGAGTAACGCGGTCGCGTCGCTCAAGAATGGAATCGAGATTTATTCACTGATGGGGATCGGCTCCAAGAAAACGTGGGATGACATTTCCAACAAAATGTACGTGCTGCGCTTCAAGACGGGGAAGTGGATCGATGACCGCCCGGTGCCGGGAGTCGCCGGCCGGCTGGGCTCTTCCGCGATTGGAGCACGGGGGAAAGTGTTTCTTTTCGGCGGGTATGTCGTGGACGGGCAGGGAGATGAAATCACGGTCGGGGATGTCAACGCCTACTTGTCCGATGAACACAAATGGTACCGCGGCGCGGACATTCCGGTTCCGGTGAACGGCGCGGTAATCGGCCTGACTCACGACCGCTATATCTATCTGGTGGGCGGAAGATCGAAGACCGGGCCAGTCAATAATGTGCAAGTCTACGACGCCGAGAAAAATAGCTGGAGCCAGGCCACGCCGTTTCCCGGACCTCCCGTGTTCGGTCATGCCGGGGGCTTGGTTGACGATGCCATCGTCTACGTCGATGGCGCCCGGAAGAATCCAGCAGCGGGCGCACCGTACGTCGCGTCCGACGAGTGCTGGATGGGCAAGATCGACAAGAAGGATCCAAACAAGATTGAGTGGAGCAAGCTGCCGCCGCATCCTGGCGCCGGGCGGTTCGGCATTGTGGCGGGTGCAGCGGAAGGCCACAGAATCCTTTTCTCCGGCGGGACTGCCGGTCCGCATAACTTCAAGGGTTTGGATTACGACGGCAAGCTCGCCGAGATGTCGCCGGTGACGTTTGACTTTGAACTGCATGGCGCCCGCTGGGAGACGATCAGCGAGGATACGTTGGACGCGCGCGCCGACAGCGGCGGAATCCTGAACACGGCGCTGGGGCCAATGATTGTTGGCGGCATGCTGAAGAATGGGGCGATCTCCTCGCGGGTGCTGATTCTGCCCAGGAAGTGAGAAGTGAACAAGATGAAAGTGGCAACGAGCGATCCGAGGGATCTCGCCCGTCGCTTTCTGTTTTGTTGGCAGAGGCTGGAGAATTGCGATAAAATCCGCCTGTTCGATTCTGTGCGGGCCCTGGTTCCATACGATCCACGTTGAGGAACGCCATGCCTAACCCTCGTTAGTTCGCCATCCTGCTTGGCCCGCCGCGCGCGGGCTGCCTGACTGACTCTCATTTTTCTTCTAAAGGCACCGATCCTGTAATTTTGTATGTAGATCGGAGGATGCGGTCGCGGAATGTTGGGTTCTTATGGAAACGATTTCTACTGCTGCCCAGCCGCAGCGTTCGCTGTGGTCTTCGCTGGTGGAGGCGGTTCGCGGCTCGCATCAGGACTACACCGCGGGTAGTCTGAACCGGGCCATTCTCCTGCTGGCGGTGCCCATGGTGTTGGAGATGGTGCTGGAGTCGCTGTTTGCCGTCGTGGACGTATTCTGGGTCGGGCGCCTGGGGGCCAACGCCGTTGCCACGGTCGGACTCACCGAGTCCATGCTGATGCTGGTGTTCGCCGTGGGCATGGGACTCAGCTTGTCGACTACGGCGATGGTGGCGCGCCGCATCGGGGAAAAAGATCCCGAGGGCGCGGCCGTCGCGGGGGTGCAGGCGATCGCCCTGGGGCTGATCGTTTCGTTGGCCATCGGACTGCCCTGCTTCCTTCTAGCTCCGCGCCTTCTGCAACTGATGGGGGCATCGCCGGAGATTGTCGCGGTAGGCAGCGGCTATACCAGAATCTGCCTGGGCGGCAGTTGTGCAGTGCTGCTGCTGTTTCTGAACAACGCGATTTTCCGTGGAGCGGGCGATGCGGCCATCGCCATGCGACTGCTGTGGGTGTCGAACATCATCAACCTGGTGCTCGATCCTTGCCTGATCTTCGGCTGGGGACCGTTTCCGCGGATGGGTGTAACGGGCGCGGCGCTGGCGACGTTCACCGGGCGCAGCATTGGCGTGAGCTACCAGTTCTACCGCCTGCTGAAAGGGACGGAGCGGATTCACATCCTCACCCGGCAGCTTCGCCTGCGCTTCGATGTACTGTGGCGGCTGGCGCGAGTGTCGCTAACCGGGATTTTGCAGTTCGCCATCGCTAACACCAGTTGGATCGGCCTGGTGCGTATCGTGAGCATTTTCGGCGCGGCAGCGTTGGCGGGATACACCATCGCCATTCGCATCGTCGTCTTCGCGATTTTGCCCTCGTGGGGCTTGAGCAATGCCGCCGCTACGTTGGTGGGACAGAGCCTGGGGGCGGGCAAGCCCGAGCGAGCCGAGAGCGCGGTCTGGCGCACCGGACTCTATAACGTGATTTTCCTGGGAACGGTGGGCGTCTTCTTTATCGTGTGCGCGGAGCCGATCGTGCGTCTCTTCACGAGTGACTCGGCGGTTGTGCCGCTGGCGGCGTCCTGCCTGCGCATCGTGAGCTATGGCAACCTGGGATATGCCTACTTCATGGTGATGATGCAGGCCTTCAACGGCGCCGGGGACACCATTACTCCGACCATCGTAAACTTCTTTGGCTTCTGGCTATTCGAGATTCCGCTGGCTTACGTCCTGGCCATCTCGCTGGGCATGCGCTCGAACGGTGTTTTCTTCTCCATTGCGATCGCAGAGTCGGCCATGGCGGCTGCCAGCGCCGTCCTCTTCAAGCAGGGGCGGTGGAAAAAGCTGAAAATCTAGCTTGATCTCGGAAGAATCCCGCCTGTCCGTTCTTCGAGTGTGTTTATTAATTCCCTCCGCAGATGGCCGGTCTTCTGTACTATGTGTGCCCAAGAGTTGCTTCCGGCAGAGGAAGCTCGCTTATGTTTCTGTCAGTCCATGTGCCCAGAAGTGCGTCACCCGGCAAACGGCCCGAGCGGTGGAGCGGCCTGCTCAAAGCAATCGGAGCGATCAGCGCGGCGCTCTCCTTCCTGCTCGTGCTGAACCAGGTCACCGGGGTGCTTCAGGATCTCCGCATTCACCACAAAGAATTTCGGGAGGCGATGAAGATCGGGGACCAGGCTCAGGAAAGACAGGACTATCCAGCGGCCTTCGCCAGCTTCAAGCACGCCGTGGAACTCGACCCGATCGATCGCAAGGCGCAGGACTCGGAGACGAAGGCCGCCATGCTCTGGCTGGAGAATGCGGAAACGACTCAGAACCAAACCTTCACCGACATTGTCAGTCAGATTTTGCCAGTCCTCGACCGAGCTTTGGCGAACGCCAAAGGGCAAGCTGCTGCGGATATTCTCGCCCACATGGGTTGGGCTGATTTCCTCCGCTACCGCGAGGGCACTCGTGAGGGACCGGAAATTGAGCAGAGCCTGCAGCGCGCCATCACGATCGACAAGAATAATCCTTACGCCCAAGTGATGTCCGGCTTCTGGGTCCTATGGCAAGGGGGCAGCGTCGACTCCGCCGACGGACATTTTGCAGCCGCACTGGCGTCGGGACGGGAGCGAGCCTACGTGCGCAGCCTGCAGATCGCGGCCCTGATCAATACCTGCCGGAAAAATGTCGACGTGGCGCTGCTTCGCGTCGCCAACGAGATGCGAAAAAATGGCGAGCCGCTATCCCATTCGCGCCGCGCCGAGGTTCTCGAGTGCACGATTGGCGCAAGAGTCCGGGATCGCGACAAGCTCGTTACTGCGCTCTCCGCTCTGCCGCCGGCGGAGATGCTATCTACCTATGATTGGCTCTACGATGGATACAGTAATGCATGGGATGACAATAAGGGGGCCCGTCGCCAGTTCGTTGAAGCGAACCTTGACGAAATAGCCGGGTATGATGCGCAAGCCTTGCCGATCTACAAGAGTTTGCAGAAAAGCCTGGCCGGAACCCGCAGCGCGATGGTCGTTCCAGTGAACGAAGCCATCAAGCGTATTGCCGCCAGGGCCAAGTAGGTGAATCCAGAGAGCAGACTTCTCAGAGTCGGGCAAGCCGACCGAGGCCCACAGTTGAGCCAGGGTCAAGGGAAAAACTGGGGCGGGAGGAACGGTTTCGAACCGTCATCTCCGGGATGGAGCCCCGGCGCATTGCCGTGGTTATGCTACTCCCGCGTACGGAAATGGAACGATGAATGATGAATACTGAGGCACCAAAGGTATTGCATGGTGCTTCTTCTGTCAATCAGCTCCCTTTTTGGGTAGTGGCTCAGTTTGAATCTTCGCCCTTGCGTCATCCCTCCCGCGGCGTAGTTCAGCCGCGGGAGGGATCTCCCAAGGCACAATTTTCAGGGAGATCCCTCTCTCCGCCTGAAAAACGTCCGCTCGGGATGACGCCACGATTGAAAGTTCAAACTGAGCTACCGCTTCTTTTTGCTGGACGCATGTTTAGTGTTCCTCTACTCCCTATCGCGCCCGCGCCAGAACCAGGGTGACGTCGTCCGGTTGCTCGTTGTCGCCGATCCAATTATCCACGGCCAGGGTTACGATCTGGCTGATCTCGGGCAGGGGCAGTTCGCGGTTGTCCCGGACCAGGTCGATCAGACGTTGCTCGCCGAATTCTCCGAAATCGTTCTCCGGTTCGGTCACGCCATCGCTGTAGGCGAGGAAAATTTCGCCGGGATGCATTTCCACTGCGCCCTCGGCATAAGTCATATTGTCGAACAGGCCGACGACCGTTCCGCCTGCCTCCAGCCTGCGAATACTGCCATCTCTCGCGATCAGAATGGGAGGCAGGTGTCCGCCGTTGCTGTAGGTCAAGTGGTGCGAGCGCCCGTCGTAGATTCCAAGGAACAGCGTGGCGTATTTCTCCGGCGGAGTGCTTTCGTAGAGCTGGTGGTTGAGCAGGCTGAGCAGCGCTCCAGGAGAAACCTCCACGCCTTCGGGCCACGCCGCCAGAACTCTGCCCGCGCCAGCGACCGCGCCCACCGCGACCGGCTCGCGCATCTGCGGCAGATTCTCCACGCTGTAGGCGCGCACCGCCGAGTGGATGGTTGCCATCAGCAACGCGGCGGAAATTCCTTTTCCGCTGATGTCGCCGACCGCCAGAATCAGCTTGTGGGAACTCGCCGTCAGAAAGTCGTAATAGTCACCGCTGACCGTGCGCGCGGGACGGCAGAATCCGTGCACTTCAAGCGACTCGAGTTCGGAAACCTGGCGCGGGAACAGCTGCGCCTGCACTTCCTGCGCAATGGCGAGTTCGTTTTCCAGACGCTGTTTTTCCTTCTGCTCTTGGATGAGTTTCTCAATCGAAGCGGTCATAGAGTTGAACGAGATGGCCAGATCGGCCAGCTGGTCGCTCGATTTGACGGGGATGCGGTGGCTGAAGTCGCCGCGGTCTACATGTTTGGTGGCGTCGTGCAGCTGCGCCACGGCAGCAGTAACCGTGCGGGTCATGCGCATGCCAATGATGAGCGCGATCAGTTCGATGAGGGCGAAGAAAACTCCTACGCCCACCAGGATTAATGCTACTCCCTGCACAAACTCTCCCAGCGCGGCGAACAGATGGCCATAGAGCACCGCGGGTCGCGTGTTGACTTGTAACAGCGCGCCGGCTCGTGCCTGTTCCCCGGTTTTCCAGTCGATGATGGCAAGCGGCGTCCCGAAGGTGATTTCACGATCGAAGCTGCCGGTCGGGGCAGGCAGAGCGCCTACGGAGAAGGTGGGGTGCAGCACCTGTTCTTCGGTTTGGCCGCCCGGCTTGCTGGAGCTGACGGCGATTCCCCCCTTGGCTTTTTCGGACCCAATGGAGACGGTGACGCGCGAGGCAGGAGGCGGGTCGCCCGGAGCGCCTGCCGGCTTTGACGGCGTCTGGTCCAGCGTGATTCCAGAGGCGTAGAGCGTGATTTCGCCGAGATCGGCCGCGATCTTGCCGACCAGTTCTTTGTCGAACGGTTCGCTGGTCACTACGGTCAGCTTGCTCGTCCCCACCGGAATCGAGGAGCAGACCCGCAGATGCAGTTCGTCGTTTTCCCGGACCAGATCGCGAAACCTGTCCTTCACGAATCCTGGACGCCCCAGAGATGTGCCCTTGAACTCATTGCAGAGCGGAAGCGGCTTGTCGCCATACCACGCGCAAACCTGCCGCCGGTTCCAGGCGGGATCGCGTTTGCGCAGGCCCGCCAGCGACTCGGCCGTGGGCGTGTCCCCGCGTTCCAGGCGCGCCGCCAGTTCATTGCTGACCGCGGCGTTGGCCGCCTCCAGACTTCTCAGCTGCGAGTGGATCTCGGACGTGACGACGAATACCGCAAACTGTCCTGCCAGCCCGTAGAGTGTGATGAGCGCCATCGCCACCAGCAAGACCGCGGGAATCACACCGATGAACACATAAGTGACGATCAGCCGGTTGCGCAGCCGCCACAGGATTCGGCGTCTCAGCCAGCGGAAAGCCAGGACAAAGAACAGCACTCCGGCGGTGAAGGCGAGAAATCCGACCCATCCGCCCAAATGCTCGCCCCAGGACCTGGCAAACAGCCCCAGTAATTTCTGCAATGCATACAGCACACCGGCCATGCCTGCCAGATAGCAGGCCAGGCGCGCCACGCGGCCTTCCGGCCACAATCCAGCCGTGATCAGACGCTGCCGTACTTCTGAATAGGACCATTGCATGTTGTTCGTCGAACGAAAAACTTTCTCGGCCTTGTCGTCCTTCGCTTCGTTCAGGATGACAGTCCATCTTAATTGTGTCGCGCATGTCTGGGACTTGACGCTAAGCCTCCCGATCAGATCTCAGGATAAAGATCGAAGAACGCTTCCAAACTGGTGCGCAACTGCTTTTCGATGTCTTCCTTGCTGCCTTCGAGCACGTGCATGGTGACGTGAGCTTCCCGGCCGTTCTTGAGCTTCACGGGAGCCTGCCCCACCTCGGTCACATCCTCGGACGGCAACAGCCGCATGCCATAGACCAACGTCAGATTCGCCATACCGGAATTCTAAGGCTTTTCTCTGTGCCTCTGGTGAAATCCTTTATCGCGGTGAGAGTCCGGGATTTTTCGATGCTTCTCATTTAGAATTCCGCAGTGCTAAGAATTGCGACAAGAATCGTGCCCAGAATCCTTGTTCTTCCCGTTCTGATTTGCATTCTCGCCCTGGCGCCGAAGATTGCCGCCCAGGAACAGCCGGCGAACCCGCCGTCCACCCAGCCGCAGGTGAAGGTCAACATGCTGAATGTATGTTCCCCGTCGACCGCGGAGCAGAAAGAAATTGCCGAGGCGCTGGCTCGTGTTCCCAAGCAGCCGCTGTTCGGCTCCGATTTCGAAATCACCCGCGGGCGCTCGACCCTGAGCGACATGCCGAACCTATTGCAGCCCGGAACGAGCACTCATTTTTCCGACGAAAAATCGGTGGCCAGCTACGTTCGCATTCGCCGCGAGTTTTCCGTGCAGGCGCTGTTTGCCAGCGTGCAATATTCCTTCAGCAACGACGGCCAGAACATGGTGGAGACGCTGGTGCTGCACGTGCGCGATCCCAAGGATCTGATTCAGGTCTCGATGGAAGACAGCGCTTCATCAGTTACCAGCTCGGAGGCCATGCTCGGCTCAAACTCTCCGGCCAGCCGGGTGCGGCTGGAACGCTTCGGGAAATCCTCGATCGCGCTGGCTCGGTGTCAAGCGGCAGAAGGTGCGCCGTCGCCGGATCAGAGTGCTTACGAGCCGCTATTCCGCAACGCGTCGGATGTGCTCGCGAACTATCGCGCGCTGTTGGACGTGAAAAAAATTGTGCCCGAAGAGTTGGATAAAATCAGCGGCGAGTCCAAACCGAAAGCCACTGCGAAGCCCAAAGCGACGAAACCGGCGCCAACCAAATGAATCAGAAAAGCGAAAGGTTGATGCGCCTTCCGAACGGACTGTATAGGTCCCTTCGACAAGCTCAGGGCAAGCTCTTCGCTTCGCTCAGGATGACAGAATTAGGGTCATGCATCAAAACCTGAACCCGGCCATCTAATCCGCAGTCAGGCAATTGTCAGGCAATCATTCATGAGCGAAACCAGAGATGTTGTCATCATCGGGTCCGGATGCTCCGGACACACCGCCGCGCTCTACACAGCGCGCGCTAACCTGAAGCCGCTAGTCGTCGAAGGCCACGAGCCCGGCGGCCAGCTCTCCCTGACCACACTGGTCGAGAACTTCCCCGGATTTCCCGAGGGCATTCTCGGCCCGCAACTCGTCGAAAACATGCGCAAGCAAGCCGAAAGATTCGGCGCGGAATACCGCATGGCCCATCTCACCAGCGTCGACCTGAGCCAGCGCCCATTCCTGCTGCACATCGGCGTTCATCAGGTTCACGCCCGAACTCTGATCATTGCCAGCGGAGCATCGGCCCGCTGGCTGGGTCTGCCGCATGAGCAGCAGCTTATCGGCCACGGTGTTTCTTCGTGTGCGACGTGTGACGGCTTCTTCTTTTCCGGAAAAGAAATCGTTGTGGTGGGCGGCGGCGACTCCGCTATGGAGGAAGCGATTTTTCTGACTCGCTTCGCGACAAAAGTGACGGTGATTCATCGCCGCGACGCCTTCCGCGCGTCGAAGATCATGGTGGAGCGCGCGCAGAAAAACGAAAAGATTCAATTTCTGCTCGACACCGTCGTCGAAGACGTTTACGACGTCAACCACAAGGAAGTCACCGGCCTGAAGCTGCGCAACGTAAAGACTGGCAAAGTTTGGGATTTCCCCACCAGCGCCCTGTTTCTCGGCATCGGCCACGACCCCAATGCGAAAATGTTCGCCAGCCAGCTCGACACCGACGCCGACGGCTACCTCAAGACCCACAACTACGTCTTCACTCGCGTGCACGGCGTCTACGCGTGCGGTGACGTGCAGGACCGCCGCTATCGTCAGGCCATCACTGCCGCGGGCACAGGTTGTATGGCCGCCCTGGAAGTGGAGAAGTTTCTCGAGGAGCACGGCAAATAGTTCCGCTTCGCAAAGTTAGTGAAGAGGATTAGAGAAGAATGAGAAGTGAACGATGCTAGTACTTCGGTGATCTTCAACCGCGCGAACGCTTCCGTTTACACTCAACCACGAATGAAATCCCCCTTTCGGCAGAGTGCAGCTGGGACGCTGCTGCTTGCTGCTATTTTATTTCTCGTTCCGATCCACTCCCCGGCCCAGGATTCAGCGAAACGCAGGGTGCTGGAGCGTATCGCGCCTCCATATCCGGTGCTGGCCCGCAGCATGGCGCTTCAGGGAAACGTCAAGGTTGAAGCCCTCGTCGCTCCCGACGGCAGCGTGAAGGCGGTCGACATCAAGGGCGGACATCCCGTGCTGGCGCAGGCCGCCGTGAACGCCGTTCGCCGCTGGCGATGGGAAACCGCCAACCACGAATCCCGCGAAGTAGTGGAACTAAAATTCGCGCCTGAATAAGCATCCTGCGGCGAGTGTGCTGGATTCACTCGCCGTCCTGCCGAGCAACAACGCCGGTTTGTGATACAAATTTCTGTGATCATTTCCGTGCTTTTCCAGCGCATGGTTGCTATTCCTTCTCTTATCTATCCGAACTGTATCTGTCCGGACGCGGCAGGTACTTCATGCTAAGGACATTCTTCGTCCGTCTTTCCGAGAACCGTTCCCTACGCAGCTTTGCCGAGCGCTCGGCGATCGGCCGCCGGGTTTCCGGGCGCTTCGTTGCGGGTACCGAAATCGCCGACGCGGTGCGTGTTACTCAGGCCGTCAACCGGGCCGGCATGAGTGTCAGTATCGACAACCTGGGCGAGAACGTCACCAATCCCGACGAAGCCCGCGAAAGTGCCACACTTTATCATCAGATTCTCGACGCCATCGCGGCCAATGGGCTCAACGCCAACATCAGCCTGAAGCTCACCCATATGGGTTTGGACGTCGACGAGCAACTAGCCCGCGACATTGTTTCCGGACTCGTGGCCAAAGCGGCGTCCATGAAGCCGGCTGGATTTGTGCGCGTCGATATGGAAGGTTCGCCCTACACTCAGCGCACTCTGGATTTCGTTCACGAATTGCATCGCATGCCGGGGAATCAAAACAGTGTCGGCACGGTGATTCAGGCTTACCTGAAGCGTTCCGAGAGCGATGTGGAAAAGCTGCTGAGCGAGGGCATCCGCATTCGACTTTGCAAAGGGGCTTACAAGGAACCGGCCAGCATCGCGTTTGAAAGCAAAGCCGACGTGGACGCGAACTACGTCCGGCTGATGAAAATTCTGATGAAGAGCGGCATCTATCACGGCATGGCCACGCATGACGAGAACATGATCCGCGAAGGCCAGGCCTTCGCCACGCGGGAAAAGATCGCGCGCGATTCTTTCGAGTTTCAAATGCTGTACGGCATCCGCCGCGATCTGCAGCAGAAGTTGGTGCGTGACGGCTGGGGTATGCGCGTCTATGTCCCGTTCGGCACGGAGTGGTATCCCTACTTCATGCGCCGTCTGGGCGAGCGCCCGGCGAACGTGTTCTTCATCGCAAGGAATATGCTGCGGAAATAGGGTAGTGGCGCAGTCTGAGGATCTTTGACCACGAAGGACACGAAGGAACCCATAAGAACGAAGTCCTTCGTGTCCTTTGTGGTTGGCGGTTTTCTTTGGAAACTGAGCTGAAAGAGTCGAGAACTGCCGCCTAAGGCTGTGGACCGGCTTCGCCGCCTTCCGCCGGAGCCAGAGGCAAGCGGGTGGCGCCACGCATCATCTCGCGTTCCTGGTCGGTGAACACGCCTTTGAAGCGATCGGAATTGATGATCCTTTCGCGCTGGTCGGGCGGCATCGAACGCAGTTCGCGCACTGCCGTCGTCACCATGCGCTGGCGATCGGGAGGAAGCTGCCGCATCTGGCCATAGATCTGCCGAGCCTGTTGTTTCTGCTCGGGAGTCAGGTGCTCCCAGGTCTCCATGCGATTCAGCATGCGCAACTGCTGTTGCGGCGGCAGGCTGGAGAAATGCCGCAGCCGCTGGCGTAGCAGTTGCTGCTGAGCCGGAGGCAGACGGCGGAACCCGGGATCCTTCTGCAGTTCGCGTTCCTGTTCGGCCGGGGGCAAGTCTTTGTAGCGTCGCAGCCAGTCTCCGGCATGACCTTGTGGCCGCGGACGCCCCTGCTGCGCTCGGGGAGCCTGTTGCCGCTGGGGCGCCGGGGGCGAGCCGGAATGGCGCTCCTGGGGATGGAAAGCGCCGGGACGGTAAGCACGCGGATGGAAAGTTGCTCGGTAGTAGGCGGCTGGGCGGGAAGCGGCCGAGTGGAAGATGTCCCGGTGTACCAAACCTCGGTGTGCCAAGGTTCGGTGTGCCAGACAGGGGAGGGGCATTAGGACAGCAAGGCCCAAACCGGCGGCCGCCAGCCAACCCGTCCTGTATTGTCCCCACCTCATCGTCCCAGCCTATGCCACCCTTCGCCATGCTACCGGTGCTTCGGTGTTTCAACGTCCATCCCGCCAATAACCAACCGCCGTGCAAGCCTTCTACGGATTTGCTTCGACATCTTGCTGCACGGTCAGATCATCGAGCATATCGAAATCGGAATACATGTCGTGATTATTTTCCAGAGCTTGCAGATCGCTGACTGCGGTGCCCGGCCCAGCCTCGGCCCAAGGCTGACCTTGAGGGGCCATCCTACCCTTGGTGACGTACATGCCCACGCCAACGCCCAGAATCACAGTAAGCGCCGCTGCCATCACTGGCCGGCGGAACCAATGCAGCCAGCCGACTGCCGGTTTTGCCATTTCTTCGCGCAAACGAGCCTGTAAGCGCATGTCGAAGTATGGCGACGGCTCCGGAACCTGCCATTCATCGAGTAGCGCCATAGTGGAGCGCATTGCTTTCAATTGTTCAGCGCAAGCGCCGCAACTTTCCAGATGCTTACCATAGTCCGGCGTGGCTTCATTGAATCCAGCCGCCACATCGGGCATTTGTTCACGAATTTCATTGCAGTTCATAACCGCTTCCCCTTCACTAATTCTTCGCCACTGACTTTCACCAGAAAACCATCCTCTAGACAAATTCTTTTAACTGGTCCCGCAAAGTTTCATAGGCCCGGAAGAGCAACGACTTGGTGGCCGATTCGCTCTTTTTCAAAACCAGGGCAATCTCTTTGTAATCCATCTGCTGGTACTTGTGCATGATCACGGCCAGCCTCTGCTGCTCGGGCAGCGCATCCACCTTGCTCCGAATGGCCTGCATGCGCTCACGGCGCACCATAACCTGTTCAGCGGTCAAACTGGCGTCGGGCAGTTCGAGCGTGGTGCCGCTTTCCTCGTTCGGCTCGTCCAGGCTGACCTGAACCTCCGGCCGCTCGTGTCGCGTGTCGCGGGCATGGTTGACCGCCAGGTTCGTCGCAATCCGGTACAGCCAGGTCGTAAATTTCGCGCTGGCCTCATAGCTGGCACGCGAACGATACACGCGCAGGAAAACTTCCTGCGCCAAATCTTCCGCCGCCGCCGCATTGCGGGCCATGCGGTACATGAAACTCACCATTGGCCGGCGATACTTCTGCACCAGATAATCGAACGCCGACTGGTCACCGGCCTTGGCCCGCAGCATGATCTCGGCATCGGACGGCGACCCTGCGCCCACCGCAGACGAGAACGCAGCAGACGTCCCTGGCGTCATCGCAGCCATCAGCATGCCCCGGTCGAGTGCGGCGGTGCTCACATCAGTTTCAACCCCGTTGCCGCCCGAAAGTTGCGCCTCTGGAGGCTCGGAAGGAGCCGTGAAAGTCCCTTGGGATGAGGGGGATAGCGGTGCCCGCGAAGGTTTTGAGTCGAGCCCCATGGAAAAGAAAGCAGCCGGGGGCGCACGCCCCCGCTCTCGATAGGCTACCACGCGTGGGCGTCCTGCCGAAACCCCGTAATAGCCACTGGTGCGCGGCATCGAAAGGCGAGGCACGGGGGCTCCCCGGAAGTTGCATAATATGCGCGCAAATGTTTGAATGAAACGACTCTCGCGGGGCGCTTAACTCAGCGGTAGAGTGCCATCTTCACACGGTGGAAGTCATAGGTTCGAATCCTATAGCGCCCACCATCCTTTCAATGAGTCACGGGTCGATGAGCCACGAGCGGTGGCTTTGGGCCCATGGGATCGCTCCTAGTGGTTTGCGACTACGGCCACGGCGAACCCGGAAATCGAGAAACGAACGCCGCGGAAAATCTGCCGCTGAGTGTGCGTTCCCTACGTCTCGGTTTCCCCCGAATCGTCGCAGCGCAACAGAGGCCTGTCCTCCCTTTAGGCTTTACCGATACTCCGACCGTGGGATGTGATGGTCACTGCTTTGTGCGGATGTTTTCCAGCGTGTCTAGCGGGCCACCGGAGTCTACTGCATCACTTACAGGGTGGTGATGAACAAATTGTAGCGGCATGTTAGTAAGTCGCTCATAGGTCAATCAGAGCTTGGCACCTAGGAGCTATTGACGGGATTGTCCCGCAAGTTTTAAATTGTCATAGGGCGGGAAAGTGAGTAGTTGCAGCAAGAGAAGCGAGTATGGCATCTCTACCGCGCCCCGAGTTCCCCACAATTGTCCGGGTTGAGTTTGACGCAGCCAACGAAATCCTGGCTACCCGTTTGGAAGGCCGGGTTACGGAAGAATCTACTCTGGAGCTGTACCAGACGATTCGAAAGTATATGGCTGCGACCGGTGCAAGAGCAGTCATCACGGACTACACCAACGCGACCGAGATCGCCATATCCTCGGGATCTATCCGCAGCCTAGCAAGTCGGAAGCCGCCAACCACTCGCCCTCGCATTCTGGTTCTTCCACAGACCTACTCTTATGGTCTTGGGCGCATGTACGGACTCTTACAAGAACCCACCAATCCACTGCTTCAAGTTGTACACACCATTGACGAGGCATTCGCAGCACTCGGGGTTCGATCTCCGCATTTCGAGCCGCTGGAGTGACCCAGGGGATGTTGCCGCGTGCTCACTTGCTGACTGGCTGAACTCTGTCGAGTCGCTATCTGGGTGTGTTATCTGCGCCAGTCGGAAGATAGCCGATTGTCTGAGAGGCTACGGGAACTCGCAGAGGGCCGCATCCTGATAGAGAAAAATCCCATTTTCCATCCAATCGCAATTACGAACGTAACTACTGACGCCGAACTTCGCTGTGTTAGAGATTACTAATGTTGGTTGGACGGCGGCGCTAGCTCGACCCGGGCATCCTACGAGAGTTCTTCCAGGACTTGGTTCGAAGGCCGCTGGGCCGGGCGGATAAGCGTCCGTCATGAGAGTGCGGGACACACCGAAATTGCATTTGACGCTACAACTTGAGCGGTGGCCAGACTTCGCTCCGGAACGCGGCTGCGAAATTCTGGCCCTTTTGTCCGCGCATTTCCGACCAGCACGGCACTGGCTAGGAGAACGAGGAGAGAGATGCCAAAGAAAATCCTTGTAGTGGACGACTCCAAGACTGCCTTGATGATGGAGCGCGAAATTCTGGAACGGCGCACGCCGTACCAGTGTGTGACCGCGAGTGACGGGCGGGAAGCGGTGGAGAAAGCGCAACAGGAGCGTCCGGACCTGATTTTGATGGATGTGGTGATGCCGAACATGAACGGATTCGAGGCCTGCAAGATGATGCGCCAACAGGCCAGCACGCGCGAGATTCCCATTGTTCTGGTCACCACGCGCGGCGAAGAGTCTTACATGGAAGCTGGTTTCCAGAGCGGATGCAATGACTACATCACCAAGCCGATTGACAGCGCCGAACTGGTGGCTCTGTTGCAGAGCTACCTCGGCGAGTAGGGAACCAAGGTATTCATGAATGCAGAGAAGAACAATACGTTGGGATCCTCCGGGGGCGACTCGATGAACGAGATGCGGCTGGGAGCGGCCCGCAAGCGGTTGTCCGAAAGCACGGGGCCGGAGGATGCGATTGATGGCTTGCGCGAGATTGTGGCCACCTTCCTGGGGTCCGAGGAACTTGGCTTGTTTCGAGTGGACGGCGGCGCGAACTTCCAGGCTTTTTGGTCCTTCGGAATCGACCTTAAGGAGTACGACCTGCGCGGAGCTTTGGGCAATGCCGGCCTGCAGCGCGTGATGCGCGGCGAATATCACGTCGGGCCTGGGGCCGGCGAACGCTCTGGAACTTTGCCGAAGGCGCAGGCATTTATTCCGATCCGTTTTGCCAAACAGACGATAGCCATACTTGCAATCTTGCGGTTACTGCCCCAGAAGCTCGCGTTCGACAGCTCCGATATGGAGCTGTTCAAACTTCTTTCCGATGAGGCCGCCGAGCCGCTGTTTGGAGCGAGCTTGTTTGGAGTTGGCGTATCCGGCGCTGGCGATGCTTCGAAGCCGATGACGGGGGAACCAGGGGTGAGCGCGTGAGCGAGAATCCCAAATTCAATCCCGCAGTTCTGCCCGCGGAGTTCATGAACGGTTTTGAGCATGCGGCGAAGTCCAAGGAGCCGCGGCACTTTCTGTATCCGGGGCAGGTGTTTGCAACCCGTGAGCCGATCGTTATCTCCACCATCCTGGGATCTTGCGCAGCAGTCTGTCTGTGGGACCGGCATAAGAGAGCGGGGGGAATGAACCACTATCTCTTGCCGGACGGGGGCGACGAGGGAGCGAACCGGCTGCGTTACGGCAATGCCGCTAATCCGGAACTCCTGAAGCAGGTTCTGGCATTGGGGTGCGAGACCAGAAACTTGCAGGCCAAGATTTTCGGTGGGTCGTGTGCTTTCGGGGCCAATCCATCGCAGTCCCTTGGAACCAGGAATGTGCAACTTGCTGAGGATTTTCTCCGCTCAGCGGGGATTCTCGTGGTGGAAAAAGATGTCTCAGGGAAACGTGGGCGCAGGCTGGTGTTTCAGATTTCCGATGGCGTGACGACGATCAAGAATTTCGACCAGGTGTAGGCGAATCGACGTCTGGGCTGATCGTAATAGGCGGATCGTGATCGCCGGATCGTGACCGTCGGATCGGGAGAAGGGAGGAACGGTGGATTTGGCGGATTTTGATCGTGATGCGGTCCTGGCGTCGTTCCTCGTGGAGTCGGAAGAGGGGCTCGACGTGATGGAGCAGTCGCTGATGCAGATGGAGTCGAATCCATCTGATCCAGAACTGCTGCACACGATTTTCCGCGTGGCCCACAGCATCAAGGGAAACGCGACCTCGCTGGAACTCAAGGAACTGGCAGGCTTTGCTCACGTCGTCGAGGATCTGCTGGACGTTCTTCGGGAGCAGCAAGCGCTGCCCAGCGTGGACTTGATTTCCCTGCTGCTGAAAGCCGTGGACGAACTGCGTGCCATGGTAGCGACTGCATCGGCTGGAGCTGGGGAGCTTACGCCTACGCAACAGGAAGTCAGAAACGAAATCGCACGCGAAGTGGAACGGCGGTCGAAGCGAGTCATAACTGCCCGGGCGGCTGGGGAAAGCAGTTCGGCGGTGACGGCCAGTATGCTGCCGGGCCGCGGTCACCGCACGCTGCGCGCCGACGTCGATAAACTGGATCACATGTTGAACTTGACCGGGGAGATTGTGATCGCCCAAGGTCGCCTGCGGCAGATGATCGAGAAGCTCGGCACTGAGCAGGGGCGGGCCATCCTCGAAATGCATCGCGAGGCCGAGCGCCTGTACATGGACCTGCAGAGTGAAGTGATGAGCATTCGCATGGTCCCGGCGGGCCCGCTGTTTCGGCAGTATGTGCGTTCGGTGAGGGACCTGGCCAAGAGCCAGGGCAAATTGGCACGTCTCGAAGTGCAGGGTGGAGACGTGGAAGTGGATACGACGGTGCTCGAACAGTTGAAAGATCCTCTGCTGCATCTGGTGCGGAATGCGGTTGATCACGGTCTCGAGACGCCGGCGGTGCGGGAGAAGCAAGGGAAGAATCCCTGCGGGTTGATTCGGCTGTCGGCGGCGCACAGCGGCGGAAACATAGTCGTAAAGCTGCAGGACGATGGGGCCGGCTTCGATCGCAACCGAATCCTGGAAAAGGCGAGACGCATGGGACTCGTGTCTCGGAAGGACGAGCTGCGCGACGAGGAAATTTACGGTCTGGTATTTCAGGCGGGATTTTCGACCGCCGAATCAGTGACTGATCTTTCTGGCCGCGGTGTGGGTCTCGATGTGGTGCGGCGCAACATCGACATGTTGCGGGGGTCGGTGGAGATATCGAGTACGGCGGGCAAGGGCAGCACGATTACGATCCGCCTGCCGTTGACCCTCGCCATAATTGAAGGCTTTTCCGTGAGGGTTGGTGCGGAAACGTTTGTCGTCCCACTGGAACATGTGACGGAGTGCACGGAACTGCCGACGGAACAGCGCAGCACGCAGACGCAACCGCAGACGAGTTTATCGACCAGCGGGATTCTTAGTCTGCGCGGAACGGCTGTTCCCTACGTGCGACTACGGCGCGTGTTCAGCGTGTCTGGCGACGCGCCAAAGCGGGAGAACATTGTGGTGGTCAAGGTCAACGGATTCCAGGCCGGAATCGCAGTGGACGAATTGCTGGGCGGTATGCAAGCGGTGGTGAAACCGCTGGGCCGGGCCTTGCGAGGAGTGTCGGGAATTGCGGGGTCGACGGTGCTGGGGGATGGACGGGTCGGGTTGATCATCGACGTTCCCGGCCTGATGCGCGGAGTCATGCCGTCGAACTTGCAGTTGCAAGCTTAGGTTTGAGTGCAGTCATTCGAACTAGCGATACGGACATCATTCAAGGGGCGGAGAACAATGAAGACTTGGCAGGATCGAAAAATAGGCACGCGACTGGGAGTTGTGTTTGGAGGCATCCTGCTGTGCGTGATCGCCGTAGGCGGATTCGGGCTGAGCTGGCTCGGCCGTCTGAATTCCAACATGTCGGCGGCCATGCAGAAGCGCTACAACACGGTAGAGTTGACGCGCCAGACCATCGAGAACTCAATCACCAACGCCCGCATCACCATGCAATTGTTCGAGACTACTGATGTGGAACAGGAAACCAAGCTGAACCAGCAGAACGATGCGATCAGCCAGGAAATCAGCGGGCAGGTGGCGGAAATCGAAAAGGGCCTCAGCTCCGATCGGGAGCGGGAACTGTTTGAAATGGTCAGCCGGGATCGGGACGCTTACAAAGTCGCACGGCAGAAAGCCAAGAAGCTGCTAATGGACAAGAAGCGCGACCAGGCGCTGACAGCGTTGAGCGGAGACGTGATTCCAGCGCTCGACAAGTACCGCGCTTCGTGGCAGAAGTTTATCGACCTGCAGACCGCGGCCATGGCGCAAACCATGAAAGAGAGCCAGGAAACTTACGCTACGGGACGCAGGTTTGCGCTGTTGCTGCTGGTCGTCATTCTGGTGCTGGCCACGGTTGCGGCGATCAGCGTTACGAAAAGTATTACTGTCCCCATTCAGCGGGCAGTTGAACACGCGGAGCGAATCGCGGCCGGTGATCTGAGTAAGGAGATCGCGGTCACCAACCGTTCCGAGACCGGGCAATTGCAGCTGGCCATGCAGGAAATGAGCGGCCGGCTTTCGGGCATTATCCGCGACGTTCGCGAAGGGTCGGCGGCGGTGGCTTCGGCGGCGCAGCAGGTGTCGGCTTCCGCGCAGAATCTTTCTCAGGGTACGAGCGAGCAAGCGGCTTCGGTGGAGGAGATGAGTTCCAGCCTGGAAGAAATGAATGCCTCCATCACCGGCAACGCCGACAACAGCCGGCAGGTCGAGCAGGCGGCGGCCAAAGGCGCAATGTCGGCAGAAGAGAGTGGCACCGCGGTCAGAGAAACGGTCGAAGCCATGAAGCAGATTGCGGCCAAGACTTCAGTGATCGAGGAGATCGCCTACCAGACCAATCTGCTGGCGCTCAATGCCGCCATTGAGGCGGCTCGGGCCGGAGATCAAGGCCGGGGCTTTGCGGTGGTCGCGGTTGAAGTTCGAAAGCTGGCCGAACGCAGCCAGTTAGCGGCGCAGGAGATTGGCGGGCTAGCGGGTAAGAGCGTCAGCGTGGCGGAACGATCCGGGCAATTGCTGGCGGACCTGGTGCCGTCGATTAAAAAGACGGCGGAACTGGTGCAGGACGTGGCGGCGGCATCGACCGAACAGTCCAGCGGTGTGACGCAGATCAATCAGGCGATGGCCCAGGTGGATACGGTCACGCAGCGCAACGCATCGTCTGCGGAGGAACTTTCCAGCACCGCGGAAGAATTGGCGGCGCAGTCTGAGCAGTTGCAGCAGTTGATGACTTTCTTCCGTGTGGCGGGAGAACAATCCGCCAATCGCGGCGGCGACGGCCAGCAGCGGGTGGTCATGCCCCTGAAACCGGTGTTCAGGAATGATTCCGCGCTGCGCAGCAATACGCCGAGGGGCGCCGGCAAGCTAGCGGAAGAAGCAAACTTTTCCCCGTTCTGACGGGGATGCTGCGGCCCACATTGGCTCGGCTGAGGAAAGGCCGGGCGCAGGCGAACCGACAAAACGGCGGCAACACGAGGAACAAAACTATGGGAGCGTCACAGCAAGCCAAGAATCAACTCCCGGTGAGCACCGTGCAGTACCTTACCTTCTTCACTGCGGGTGAGGAGTATGCGATCAGTATCGTGAAGGTTTGCGAGATCGTGGAGTACGAGGCGGTCACGACCGTGCCCAACACTCCGGTCTGGATTCGCGGAGTCACGAACCTGCGTGGCAGAGTTGTCCCGGTGGTTGATCTGGCAGTGAAGTTCGGATTGCCGGCCAGCAGCATTTCCAAGTTTTCGTGCATCATCATCAGCGAAGTCATGTTTCAGGGTGAAAGTCTGACCATGGGGGTTCTGGCCGACTCGGTGAGCCAGGTGATTGAACTTTCGTCTGATCAGATTGAGGCCACGCCGCCCTTCGGAACGCGAGTTAAAACGGAGTACCTGCTTGGAATGGGAGCGCTGGGCAAGAAGTTTTGCCTGATTCTTGATATCGACAAGGTGCTCTCCGCCGACGAATTGCTGGCGGTTACGGAATCGGTTGCTGAGGAAGGGCCTGGGGACGAAGCTGTCGTTGATGTTCGGGCCGACGTTCAGGCCGATGTACGGGCCAAAGAAGCTCACTTCGAGACTGGAGCGTAGTCTTGGCCGCTGGAGCTGCCACAGGGAAAAAAGATACGTCCCGGCAGGCTGAAGCAGGCCCGGTCAACTCAGGCCTTGAGTTGCCACCCCAACTCTCTGTTAGTCCTGCGCTGTTCCAGAAATTCCAGAAGCTTATCTACTCCGAAACCGGCATTTGGCTGGGGAGTTCGAAAACTGCGTTGCTATGCGGACGGCTGTTTCGACGCCTGCGGGCGTTGGAAATCACTTCGCTGGAAAGTTACTTCGAACGGGTCGAGCGTCCCGACCAGCAAGAAGAGCGCTCCCGCATGATCGACGCGATCACGACCAACGAAACTCGCTTTTTCCGTGAGCCCCGGCAGTTCGATTTCTTGGTGCAGCGAGTGTTTCCGCACTGGGGGGTGGACGCCGAACGCGGCTCGCGTTCCAGACGGGTGCGAATCTGGAGCGCCGGATGTGCTTCGGGTGAAGAGCCGTACACGCTGGCCATGCTGCTGGCCCAGCATCTTCCCGAGGCGGAAGGGTGGGACGCGCGGGTACTGGCGACGGACATTTCGAATCATGTGCTGGAAAAGGCTCGCAAGGGAATCTACCCCATCGCGAGGTCGGGCGAGTTGCCCAAGGATTTGCTGCACGGCTTCATGCTGCGCGGAACGGCGGAGCGGCAGGCCGAGATGAAGGTGAAAGTCGAAATCCAGCAGATGGTCGATTTCCGTCGGCTGAACTTAAATCAGGAGTCCGACGTCAGCGAAGTCAGTGACGGCCCGTTCGACACTATTTTTTGCCGCAACGTTCTGATTTATTTTGACCTGGATTCCAAGCGCAGAGTGATTGCGAGTCTCGTCCGTCAGCTTGCAGCCAATGGTCTGCTGTTCGTCGGCCACGCGGAGAATTTGAACAGCGTGTCGTCCCTGCTAAGAAGTCTGGAGCCGACCATCTACTGCAAGACAGGGAACGAAGAGTATCGATAAGCCGAGGGCCCGGTGCGGCCCTAAGTTTAGAGGGGAAAAAGAAAGTTGCCGCATGTGAATGACAGCAGCCTCCAGGTGCTGGTCGTGGACGACTCGGCGATGGTGCGTCAGGTGATGCAGGCCATCCTGGGGACGGACCGCAGGATCAACGTCAGGGCGGCGGCCGACCCGCTGATTGCCTGGGGCAAGATGCAGAAGGAAGCTCCCGATGTCGTCATCACGGACTTGGAAATGCCACGCATGGACGGGTTGACGTTCATCCGAAAAATCATGCTGGAGATGCCCACGCCAGTCGTGGTGTGCTCGGGCCTGGCAGCTCGCGGCACCGAACTTGCGCTGCGCGCGCTGGAGGAAGGCGCGGTGGAGGTCATCACCAAACCGAAGGTGGGCGTGCGTGAGTTCCTGCACGAATCGGCGGTGATACTTCTGGATGCGGTCTGGAGCGCAGCGCAAGCGCAGATCAAGCGTCGCCCGAGCGCTGCGCCGGTTCCACGACCGGCGGTGGACGTTGTTTTGCCTCGAAACGGCGACGGCGGGCCCCGCTGCGAAGGTGTTATGAATGGCGTCATTGCAGTAGGTGCTTCAACTGGCGGAACCGAGGCTCTGCGAGTCTTGCTGGCAGGCCTGCCTACCGACTGTCCGCCAGTCGTGATCGTGCAGCATATGCCGGAAGGTTTTACTCGGGCCTTTGCCGAACGCTTGAATCAGGAATGCAGAATCGACGTGCAGGAGGCTCAGGATGGCGACCGGTTGCGGACTGGCCAGGCGCTGATTGCTCCCGGCAACCGGCATATGCTGATCAATCGTGATGCCGAGGAACTGGTCGTCGCGATCACGGATGGGCCGCTGGTCTCGCGGCATCGTCCGAGTGTGGATGTGCTTTTTCGTTCCGTCGCCATTTCGGTGGGCGCGAAGGCGGTTGGCGTGATCATGACCGGCATGGGCGACGACGGTGCACAGGGTCTTTGCGAGATGAAGGAGGCCGGCGCGGCCACGATCGCGCAGGATGAAGCGAGCTGTGTCGTGTTTGGCATGCCTCGAGAAGCGATTTCCCGCGGCGCCGTGAATGTGGTTGTGCCTTTGGAAGAGATTGCCGGCGCGGCCCTGAACTTACAAAGTAAGTAGCTCAAAGTAAGTGGCTCGGGGAAGCGCTGAGAAAGAACCTGATAAGATTCGCTGGGTTTCACTTTATTGCGAACTCACGTTGGGGGAACTCATGCGAACCTGCTTCCTCTTGGCCGGCATTGTATGGCTGGCCTCTTCTAGTCTGGCGCAACAATCCTCAACACCCGTCAAAGCCGGCGACCCTCTCCAATCGAGTAGCGTCTCAGCCGACTCGGGCCTAAAAGACATGTTCGAAGCCAAGGTCAGAGTGGAATGGGAGGCGCTGAAGAACAAAGACAGGAAAGCCTACGCTGAATTGTTGGCGGACGACTATCAGGGCGTTGAAGTTGACGGTCGGGGCGAACGGACCAAGCTGCAAGCTTTGAACGAACTGGCGGCCCAGAATGTCTTCAACTATACGCTGTGGGGATTCAAGGTAATTTCGCTGGGAGATGCGGCCCTGGTCATTTACGAAAGCACCATGCAGTTTCCGCCTACCGCGCAATTGCGCTATTCCAGGGTGTACATCAGCGAACTCTGGGTGAAGAGCGCGGGGGAATGGAAAGAACTGCATTATCAGGAAACTCATGTCAAGTAGTCGGGTCCTTCGCCTGAGATTTGGTGCAACCGGCGCAAGCGCGTTCCCATCTATTGAGTGGGAGGGGACTTCTATGAACGCGGGAAAATGGTGCATGCTTCTGTTGCTCGCGGGCAACTTGCTATTGGCGCAAGAGAGCATTCCTGGCAACCCCGGCCAGCTCGATTCGAAACATTCCAAAGGACAGGTAACGGTACAAGGCTGCGTTAGCCGGTCCAGTGGCGATTTCATTCTGATGAGGCAGGATCCGGGAGTGACTTACGAACTCCACGCTACTGGCAAGACCAAGCTTCGCAACTATCTGGGACAGCAAGTGGAAGTGACTGGGACCGAGTCTCCGTCGCTGAGTACGAGCTCTGACGCCCTGGCCCGAACGGGCTCTCCATCGCCGGTGACCTTAACCATCACGTCGATCAAGACCGTCGCGAAGGAGTGTTCAGCGCGCTAGCCGGGGGCTGTTGGCTTTGAGCGGGTCCGCTGGCGACGATGTTTGGCGCCGTTCGGCTTCGGACTTTAGTCGCAGTCGGGGGGCATGGCCATGATTTCCGCGTTGGAATCGCAGGGCGGCTTCTTCTTAGCCGGCTCCAGCAGAGCGGGGCGATTGTAGCGGAGAATCCACAGGCCGTCGTTGTTGGTGAGATAGATCAAGCCGTGGCGGCTGTCTGCAAGCAGGCTGGAAACTTTGTTGAAGGTTTCAAGCGTCTTCGGATTGCGCGGATCAGTCAGGTCGAGTACGCGAACGGTTTCGGTGGGACGCGGGGTGCTGATGACCGTGGTTGGCGCTTTCTCGGGGGCCTCTGCGATGGCTACGTCGGGGCTCACAATCTGCAGGTTTCCCGCAGTCGCCTGATTCGATTCCGCGGTTCGCTTCAAGAGGCTGGGCTGGTCTGGCTTGCTCACGTCGACGATCATGAAGCCTTGCTTGGCGGCCTGTTGCACGTACAGATATTGCTTTGAGTCTTCCTTCTGCAGCAACATCTGACTGCCGGTTGCCTGGGGCAGAGGTAAATGAGCGATTACGGTTGCAGGCACGTCGGTAGGTTTCGGCGCGGGTTGCTCAACGGTGCTTGCCGCGAGTGAGCAGCAAAGAAGCGAGCAGGCCAACGCATAAAGAGCAATGGATTTTCTCAACGCGATCGTAAATGACATAAATAAACTTCTCCCACTCGCGGACCGATCCGTGCCGCCCCTGGTCTTGTTCCTGGGGAACTATTGCACCTGCGGGCTGACCCGTAGATCCGCAGCGACTTCCCGGCTCCGGCTCATTGTACCGCTATAACCCCGATGCAACCGTTGGCGCTCTGCGTCGTGCAAATGGTGCCGGACTGCATCGGCACAAAGGCGTGGTTGGTGTTGGGATCGACCGCGACGCTGTGCGAATTGGTATTGGTCGGAAAATTTGTCAGCCAAAGATTCGTCTTGGCGTCAATCACACCCATGACCGCACCCGTGGGCATGTCGCGCGCCGCCACGTAGTATCGGTTGTCGCCCGGGTTATACCAGACCTCGTCCACGCCGCCAACGTCATTGATGGTGGCGAGGATTGCGCCCGAGGTTCCGTCGATCACGTACTCGTTGGGCGGGAAAGCCTCGCCATCGTGGTCCGCGCAGCCGACGAGGAAGTTGTTTCCCGGCCCCTGCACGATGCTGGTCGGCATGCAATTTGGGGTCACGAAGCTATTGACCACCACCGGCCCACATGGCCCGCCACAGGTATTGTTGCCGACCCGGGGATCGATTTCGTCGATGCTGCCAATATTGGTGATGGCGATGGAATTCGAATTGGGCAGCAGCAAGTGGCCAGTGTTGGGATTCCAGGCCATGGCTCCTACCCCGGCCGGAGAAATTGCGCCAGCACAGGTGGGACCAGGGGCAGTTTGACTGCAAAACGTTCCCAGGGTTTGGTCGACGATAGGACCGTGATGGCACGGGATTGTGTAGGCCGCGCCGCTCGGAGTTACGCCCACGCCCGGAATCAAAGAGGCTGCCGCCGATCCGGACACACCTCCGAAGGTTTGTGGATTGGAGGGATCGGGGCAGGGGAAAGTGCCGCCAACATTATCGACCGAAACGCCCGCGCTAAGACCCAGCCCCCCGGATGCCCCTCCGCCCGCGCCGTCATAATAGATTTGTCCGATGATGCAACTGGGTGGGTTGAAGGCTGCACCGGCAGCTGGCGTTACCCAGGTTTCTGCCGTTCCCTGGTATGGATACGTGGCGGGAGTTGCGCCGGCGGGGTAGGGGCCGTAAGCGGAGGTCTGATCGATCGGTAAGCAGTGCTGCTGCTGCGCCGTACCCGTCTTGCCCACGATATTGGTCACGTCGATAAACGTGACGAACGGTAATCCGGGATCGCCGTTGATGATCGCGATTACCTGGTGGATGTTTCCATCGGCTCCCATGAGGCTGGGGTCATACGCGATTTCGTCGGAGCGGTCATCTCCGCAATCGGCGGCGGAGCCGGCTTCGCCGTTCCAGGAGGCGATGCAGGGGGCGATGCCCAGCGGGCCGTCGTAATCTGCCGAGACGCCCGTGGGTATGGTGGCCAGCACGGTGGGCGGAGTGGGCGGATTCGTGCTCAAGTTCATGGTGGTCAGATCAAACACCACCATATGAGCGGAGCCATTCCCGGTAAACAAGAAGTTTCCATCGGGCGATGCGACTTCGCCATCCGGGCCGGACATGGGATTCACGCCGTTGGCGCGTGCCGCGCAGCACTGCGCGCCTGGAAATCCGCCGAAATTGTGGTTCGCGCCGAAACCGGAAATGAGATGGAACGTGGGGGCATTGGGTCCGCCAAGGCCGGTCATATCGCTTCGACACCCATAGCGGGTGAAATTTCCAAATACATCCGCGATCGGCGGAATCAGGTCATCTCCGGTGGTCGGATCCTTCGCGCAGGGACTGGCGCCATTGCCGGCGTCCGCGACCGCATTGGACCCTTGGATAGCATTTACCGAGATGTTCTGGAACGTGTCGATTACATCGACGGCCAAACCGATCCGGTCGGAGACGTAGTCGAGATTGTCTGTCCCGGACAAGCCGCCGGATGGAGGCGGGGAGATCCAGCTAATGTCGAAGGAGTTGAAGGGACCACCAGGCTCGCCGGTAGGATTGTGTTCGGGCACGGCAACAACGTCAATCACGGCATACGCGCCGTTGGACGTAGTGCCGCAAACGGGGCAATTGGCCGAGCTTCCGCACCCGCTCAGGACCACAAATAAGCCGGTTAGAAGAACCGTAAGAAAAATTCTCTGTTTCATCCTCTGTCTCATCAAATTCCCTCCTGCAATTTCCTTGCGGGGCTGGTCGCCAGCCCGGCGTCTAGCAAACTTGTTGACGATTCCATCCGCAACGGCAACCCGGGCGGACCACTTCTAGAATCTGAACTGCAGTCTCTGCTCCACCACAAAATAGTTCTGCGGCTCCTGGCCGATGACGCTGGGTTCCTTCAACTGATCGATGCCAACATTGAGCACGTACTTTACCCAGTAGTTGGGATACCAATTCACTCCGGCGGTGTACTCGAAGGTGTGGTCGTTGAACCCGGGCACGAAACCCGGTGTGTAGTAAGTAAGGAAGTCCGCCTGCGGTTCGTTGGCCTGAATGCCGGTGAACCGGAAAGCCAGTTCCCAGGCTCCCCATCCGCGTCCTTGTCCGCCCGGAGTATCTGGGCCGAACAGCGGATTCTTCACCCGGGGAGTGCCGTTTTCTGGCCGCTTTTCGCCCGTGAGCAGATACGTTGTGCTGATATCCCAGGCCTTGGCGATGATTCCCGGAAGGCTCAGGAAGCCGAGTCCTCCGGCCTGTTCGGAGCCGACGTTCTCACGGAATTGATTCAGCTGATCGTATTCGCCGCGCAGAGAGAAGTTCGATTTGACGTAGGTAAACTCGCCGTTGTAGCGCTCGATCGGTCCGTTGATGGCGAATTGGGGGAAGAAGGTGTAAGCGCCATCGGGCAGCGCACCGCTGAAGCTTTGGTCGCCGGAAAGACCGCGAGCTCGCGCGTGATCAATGGATCCGCCGAAGGCCAGTTGCCGGAACCAGTCGCTCTTGGATTTGCGCCACGGATAGAAGCGCAGGCGCCCAATGAATTCTGGCTCGTTGGTGGTGTTGGCGAGAGCATATCCCTTGCCGTTGAATGCCCCCACCCAGTACTGCATAATGCCTCCGGCAATGTCGCCGTGGAATGCGGCGCCGGGGCTGCGGTACGCCGATGCCGCCGAGGGATACAGCATGGATTGAAATCCGCGTTCGACGAAATCGAGGTTAGTATCGCCGATGCCCGTTTCTTGCGCGAAGGGAGCTTTGAACTGGCCGGCCTGGAACTGGAACTCGGGCCGGATTCTTACGTTGAGGTAAACGTCGCGTACCACCGAACCGGATGTCGAAGCAGCGTCGGAGAGCAGCGCGAAATCAAAATGCGAACCATAACTGCCTTGAAACCCGAAACGAGCCTGGCGCAGGAGGAAAGTGTCCGCGGGCGCTCCATCGCCCTGATAAATGCGATAGTCGGTGTTCACATAGCCGTAGGGGCTGATGGTGAACTGTCCGTCCGCGCTTTTGATGAAAAAGTGTTCCCCGTTCCATCCTGCGGTGAGCGGAGTGTCTTTCTTCGTGGTCGCTTCTGAAGTTTGCCCCACAACCGCCACCGGCGCGGGATCGGCCTCCAGGAAAACCGCGTTCGTCAGGCGAGCCCGGGTCGCGGGTGGAGCATCGACCGCGATGGCGCTGCTTGTTCCATCACTGCTCGTCTCAGCAACAGCAGCGTCTGACACTGGCCGAATCTGGACGGCTCCGTCGGCGGCCTGAGTTCCTCCCGACGCCAACTTCTGGCCCTCGGCCAGCTTCTCGACCAGAGCTTTCAGCTCTTCAATGGTCTGGCGCTGAGCGGCAACCTCGCTTCGCAACTGGTTGACCTCTTCCTTGGTCGCGCTCGCGGAGGTCGATCCATCGGCCGGACTCGCGGCCTGACTCGCAGGTGCGGTGCTTTGAGCGTGGGTGAGCGAGCCTGGCGCCATGAAGCCGGCCAGCAGCAAAAAAA
>Ga0209274_10000342_pt1 | contig 31222 bp, 26 predicted proteins | sample HubBroMetageREF1_FD_188343 | JGI IMG/M metagenome (GOLD analysis project Ga0209274, IMG submission 188343) | Reference soil microbial communities from the Hubbard Brook experimental Forest, New Hampshire, USA - Hubbard Brook CCASE Soil... | ecosystem: Environmental > Terrestrial > Soil >...
TGGTCAGCACTACCGGGCCGCCGTCCTTCACCTCAACGTCGATAGCGGAGGGCTGGGTGGGTTCTGGCTTGGCAGTGTCGGCTTTCAGAGGCAGCTTCAGCGGCGAATTTGACAACTTCGAGCAAGCCGTCAGCAGGAGTGTGAGATGGAGCGCGATGCAAATCGGCGCAATCCCGTTTTTTCGGACGAACATGGGTAGCCTCTCTCTTCTGTCGTTCCAGCGGTCGTTCCAGCGGTCGTTCCCGGCGGTTGTTCCGGATCCCGCCAAAATATGGCTGTTGACAAAAGCTACAAAACGAAAGTAAAAGTAATAGTTCGTAATATTACACCGAAAGCTCGCAGTTTCAACACCCGAACTTTCGCCGCACCCAATCAAGCCGCTTGCGAACATTCGGACTTAGCATCGAGGAGCGTCGCCATGCCCATCTCTTTCCGTCGCCTGCAAACTCTCTCGGCCCTGCTTTTTTCTCTATTCCTCGCGTTGGCTCCGCCGCTCTGGGCGCAAAAAGATGCCGGAGCCATTGTCGGCCTGGTCCGTGACCCGAGTGGTGCGGTGGTCACGGGCGCCAAGGTCACTGTGGTCGACGTGGATCGCGGCATTCAGCTGACTCTCTCCACCAATGCTGAGGGAGAGTATGTTGCCAGCCCGCTCAGGATCGGCCGTTATAGCGTCACCGTCGAGAAGGAAGGATTCAAGAAGGCGGTTGCCGGACCCGTGCAGGTGAACATCCAGGATCGCGTCGGCGTGGATCTCAAGCTTGAGCCCGGGATGGCAACGCAAGTCGTCACCGTTACCGGCCAACGTCCGCAGCTTGAAACGGAGACTTCCGAACTGGGCCAGGTGGTGAACAGCCACACCATCAACGCGCTTCCCTTGAACGGTCGCAACTACGCGCAACTCGCCCTGCTCGGCACCGGCATCGCCGCCGCCGAGCCCGGATCGCGTGTCGAAACCACTTATGGATTCAGTTCCAACGGCGCCCGCTCCCTGCAAAATAACTTCCTGCTCGACGGCATCGACAACAATGCGAATCTGGGCGACGTCCTCAACGGCGCCGCCTATGTGGTCCAACCGGCGGTGGACGCCATCGCCGAGTTCAAAGTCGAAACCAATTCCTACAGCGCGGAATTCGGCCGCGGCAACGGCGCCATCATGAACGCGGTCATCAAGTCGGGCACCAACCAGATCCACGGCGATGTGTGGGAGTTTCTGCGCAACGAGAAAGTTGACGCGACCAATGCCTTCGACATCTTCGGTCAGCAACCCTACAAGCAGAACCAGTTTGGAGCTACGCTGGGCGGCCCCATCGTCAAGAACAAGATGTTCTTTTTCGGGGATTATGAAGGCCTCCGCATTCGCCAGGCATTGCCGCAACTGTCTACGGTTCCGACCTCAGGCCCCACCGGCGAGACTGCCGGAAATTTCTCCGCGTTTCTCCAGCTCAACAACCCAATTCCTGGCGTGGTCGACTGCAGCGGCAACCCGACTTACCAGGGAGAGATCTTTGATCCGCACCAGGCGCAAGCTAGTTCGCCCTACAATGGCGGACCCTGCGGTGTCCCCATCGGCACCACCCCGAGCGGGGTACCGACCAACATCTTCCCTGGTACCGTGTGTCCGGCCCCTCCGGCCGCGCCGACCGCGTCATGCATCGATCCCCTCGCCCAGGAACTGACTAATCTGTTTCCCGCTCCCAACATCAACGTGAACACTCTGCAGGCCGCTGGCAACTTCCTCTCCGATCCCGAACGCAGCGAAACGGAGAACAAGTTCGACGTTCGCATCGACCAGAGCATCAGTACCAAGGATGATCTTTTCGCCCGCTTCAGTTACGGCAACGACAGCAATTTCCTTCCCTCACCGTTCAGCAACGTGCTCGATGGTGGCAGCTTTCAGGATGGCTACAGCAACAACACAGCCGAAGGATTGGCTGCCAGTGAGATACACTCTTTTCGCAACAACCTGATCAACGAATTTCGCTTCGGCTTCAATCACCTCAATTCTCATCGCTACAATCTGTATTACAACGAAAACGTCTCGCAGCAAATCCCCGGCGGGATTCCCTTTCCGGGAGTTCCGTTCCAAGCGGGCGAGAACATTGGTGGTCTGCCTTCTCTTAGCTTCGGCGATGGCACTACGAACATTGGCGCGTCGGAATATTTGCCCGCCCTTGAACACCAGCACAGCTACGTTTTCACCGACAATCTGAGCTGGACCCGCGGCCGTCACGCAGCGAAGTTCGGCGCCGAACTTCGCTTCGAACAATTCACGATACTCGAGCCGGCCGCCGCGCGCGGCGCAATGGACTTTGGCAGCGACTTCGTCATCAACGACAATCCTGCTGCCCCCGGCACCGGCGGCGAGGCCTTCGCCTCTTTCCTGCAGGGCATTTCCGATGGAGGAGAAATCACCAGCGTCACCCCGAACATCATCTACAACCGCCAGATTTACGCGGTCTATGCTCTCGACGACTTCAAAGTGACTCCGCGGCTCACCCTGAACCTGGGCCTGCGCTACGAACTCTTCACCACCATCAAGGAAGCCAATAACCAGCAGGCCACCTTCAATTTCAGCACGCTCTCGATGATCGCTCCCAGTGGACAAAACACGCCATTGACGCCCACCCTCGGCACCGAGCTCGCCATTCAGGATAACGGTTCGCCCGGACTCATCTCTCCCGACCTCAATAATTTCGCGCCCCGCATCGGGCTGGCGTACCAATGGAACGACAAGCTCGTCTTTCGCGGCGGCTACGGCATCTTCTATGGCGGGCAGGAAAACGGTCCCTTCTCCAACCCTAGTCCTGGCTTCAATCCTCCGTTCCTGTCTTCGGAGGCATACAACGCGCCCTGTACCGCGCCCTTCGCAAATCCTACTCAGCCTGCTTCCGATTGCTCGATCTCGGCCGCGAACAACACCGGCTTGGCGCTCAACCAGCTCCAGGCGGGCTTTTCTAACAATACCCTCACCGGCCTTAGCCCGCTCGCCGACCCGAACGCACCCGAGCTCTACTCGCTCGACCCGCATCTGGTCACGCCTTACACCCAGCAGTGGCACTTCGGCTTCGAGTACCAATTGCCTGCCGACACCGTTTTCGAAGTTTCCTATGCAGGCTCTCGCGGATTGAAGCTCTTCGCTTTCTACAACGGCAATGAAGCCGTTGCCGTCCTGGGGACGGATTCGCTTCCCACCGCGCCGCGGCGTCCCGCCAACGATGAAGCGCCCGGCGCCTCCGGCCCGTGTAGTCTGGCGAACCCGCAAAATTGCAATCCCGCTCTCGATACCGAAATCGACACCTTCCGCTCCAATGCGCAGTCGAATTACGACTCGCTGCAGGTTCGTCTGGAGAAGCGCTACTCTCACGGACTCCAGTACGAAGCGGCTTACACCTGGTCGCACGCCCTCGACAACGCTTCGAGCGCCAGCCTGGGATCGGTGAACAACGGCGACTTCCAGGATCAGCGATTCCCCAATCAGAACTATGGCAATGCCGACTTCGACGTGCGTCAGCGCTTCGTTTTCAGTTATGTCTATGACCTACCCTTCGGTCGCGGACGCTTGCTTGCCAAAGATGCTTCCGGCGTAGTCAACCAGGTGATTGGCGACTGGCAAATGACCGGCGTCTTCTCCGCCGCCACCGGCAATTACTACACCGCCACCGACATCAACAATATCTCCGGCGGCGATTGTGGCGGCACCGTCGGCTTCTATTGCTCACGCCCCAACCTGGTCGGCAATCCCAACGCCAGGCCGTGTATCCCGGGAACGCTCTTTAACACCTGCGCGTTTGCGGATAACACGATCCTTGGAACCTACGGCAACGCCGGACGCAACATCATCGAAGGCCCCGGATATACCGAGTGGGACACCTCTCTGGTCAAACAGTTTGCCATCACCGAACGGAAACATCTCGAATTCCGCGCGGAATTCTTCAACATACTCAACCATGTGAATTACTTGTTTGGACAGTTTGGCGCGATCAGCGCCGAGCCCACGCCCTTGGAACTGGGGCAGAACAGCTTCGGCTTCCCGCTGGCGGCGCGCGCTCCGCGGCAGATCCAGTTCGCGCTGAAGTTTTACTTCTGAACCCGTTTTCGAGTTGAGTGATCGATAACGCGGTCGCTTGCACAAGAATGTTGAGAAGGGGAATTATGCAATGCAATTTCTTGACTAAGCGGAATCCAATTATCGTACACGCCGCGCTCGTTGTGCTTGTCCTAATGCTCGCGCCCTCCCTCGCCGCCCAAACCGGAGCCACCTACTATGTGTCAACCGCCGGCAACGACAGCAACCCTGGCACGCTCGGCTCGCCTTGGCTCACCGTTCAGCATGCGGCAAATACAGTCAAGGCAGGCGCCACAGTGTACGTCTTCGGAGGAGTTTACAACGAGTCCGTGAACTTCCCGCATTCTGGAACCGCATCGGCGCCGATTACCTTCCAAAGCCATCCCGGAGAGACTGCGGTAATCGACGGAACCGGCGTGAGCTGCTGCACATCGACCCAACAGGGCGGAAACGGGGTACAAGGTCTCATCAATATCGTGAACCGGAGCTACCTCACCATCAGCGGATTTGAAATCCGCAATTACACTACCGACAAAGCTCGCTACACTCCGACTGGCGTCTGGATCACCGGCTCGGGCACGGGGATCCAGATTCTGAACAATAGGGTGCACAACATCACGACCTTGAAAGAAAAGAACGGCAACGCTTTCGGCATCTCCGTTTACGGCACTTCGCGGACTCCGATCACGAAGTTAGTCATCGGCGGCAACGAGGTTTACGACCTGAGGACCGGGGAGAGCGAATCCGTCAACGTGGATGGAAACGTGACTTACTTTAAGATCACCAATAACCTCGTTCACGACAATGACAACATAGGTATCGATGCGATCGGATACGAGGGCGTCGGTCCCGTCGGTTACGACGAGGCTATGTATGGGGAAATCAGCGGGAACACCATCTATAACATCAGCGGGATCACGAATCCTGGCGAGGGCTATGAATACGACGCCGACGGGCTCTACTGTGACGGCTGCGCCTATGTCACATTCGAGCGGAACGTAATCATGCAGGTCGACTATGGCATCGAGACCACCAGCGAGAATCAGGTCTGCCAATCGAATGGCACCGAGTGGTCTGGCCCCAACCATACTGGAACGCCCGCGCAAGGCACGTTCCCGTGTTATGGCAGGTATGCTACGGTGCGTAACAACATCTTCTATAACTCAAATGCCTGCGGTAACTCCATTGGCGGTTATGCTTCCGCCTCCAAGAAGGGAAGCCATAGCAATGGAGGAGGCAGCAGTTACCGCGACGTCTTCGTCAATAACACTCTGTATAACAACGCCACTCAACCTGGCAACTATTCTGAAGGTGGCTCAACCGGCGAATTCCAGATTCAGAACCAGGTGGGCAGCGCTCAAGGGGATATCTACGAAAACAACGTTGTCTACGCCGGCACATACAATACCTGGATCTTCAGCTACGCCCCCTTTTCAAAGACGTATCCTGCCCCGCCAGCAACACTCAATTGGAACCTGTATAACTCAGCCGCGGGTTACGTCGAAGGAACGTCAATTTGGTGGGGTGGCGAGAACGCCTACACGAGTTTTTCAAATTGGCAGACCAGCAGCGGCGAAGATGCGAACTCCCTGAACACCGATCCCCTCTTCGTCGATCTGGGAGGCGCGCCTCCAGACTTTGACACCATCCCTTCTTCTCCAGCCGTCGGTGCCGGCAGCACGAGTCTCTCGTGCAGCGTTGGCTGGTGTGACCCCAATGGCAGTTCACCAGATTCCATCTATGGCAGCACCGACTTCCTCGGAAATCCGCGCACGGACGGCTCGAATATTGACATTGGCGCCTACGAAAACACTGGAATCGCAATCGCCAACTCACTGACAGTGCATCTTACCGCGGAAACGTACACTCTGGAGCGCGGTCAGTCGACCACGCTGACGGTCACGTTGTCCGCCAGTCCCGGTGGCGGCGGCGTGCCCAGCGGCACGGTGAATTTCATGCTCGGGTCAGCCTTGCTGGCAGCGCAAACGCTGCTGCCCACCAGCGCCAACACGTCCGCGGCGAGTATGCCGCTCAGTGCGTCACGGCTCGCGCCAGGCGCCAACAAGTTAACGGCAGTGTACTCGGGGACTTCGATCGCGCCGTGTTGTCCTGTATCGGGACCGCCAGTTACGGTCTACGGCAGCTCGACTTCAGCGCCCATCAAGGTGAAGCTGCAATAGATTTCTGGAGGCCCTGACGGGGATTTACGAGTCGAAGCAAATCGAAACATTATGCCTTCCAACGGTCTGCTCAACGAAGAACGCCGCCGTGAAATCCTTGGGGTCATGCACCGCGATGGACGCGTGCTCGTCAAGGAATTGGCCCGGCAGTTTCGTATTTCGCAAATTACGATCCGCAAAGATCTCGAGTTTCTCGACGGCCAGGGAGTTATCCAGCGTACTCACGGCGGAGCTTTGCCCGTGCAAGCCGGGGCGCTCCTTGATCCCACCCTGCGCGAGAAAGAGAAGCTGCACCGCAAGCAGAAGACGCAGATTGCCCTCGTCGCCGCTCGCCTGGTCGAAGAGGGCCAGTCGGTGCTGCTCGATTCCGGAACAACCACCACAGCGATCGCGCGGGCACTGAAGAACAAAAACATGGAGCGGCTCACCGTGATCACAAACGCCATCAACATCGCGGCCGAGCTGGCAGGCACGCACATTGAAGTCATCCTGACCGGAGGAATGCTGCGCAAGAACTCGTTTTCTCTCGTCGGTCCGCTGGCCGAGCGAACTCTTCGCCAACTGAGTGCCGACATCCTGTTCCTTGGCGTCGATGGTTTCGACACCAAGGCCGGCCTTTTCACTCCGAATTTATTGGAGTCGGAAGTGAACCGGGCGATGGTCGAAATTGCCCGCAGGACGATCGCGGTTTGCGACTCCAGCAAGTTCGGCCGTCGCAGCCTGTGCAACATTATGCCCGTCGCAGCGGTCGACGAAGTAATTACCGACAAGCAGATTCCGAAATCGGACTTACGCGCGCTGAAGGAAGAAGGAGTGAAAGTCACGGTGGTGTGAGCGAGGTCATGTAGACTTAATGAAATCGGCAGAAATAACGGAGCAAGGGCAACACACGCTGAGTGAGATTTTTTCCCAACCCCAGTGTTGGAGCACGTGTATCGAAAAGCTGGGGATCAGCGCGGAACTTCGTGCGGCCGTTCAAATGGCTAAGCCCGGAGCAGAGTGGATCTTTGTAGGCTGTGGAACGAGTTACTATCTTGCGCAGGCCGCCGCCTCGACCTTGAACTATCTCAACCTGCCGGCACGCGCCGTACCGGCTTCAGATCTGCTGATGTATCCCGGACTAACTCTACAAAAGGGACGGGACTATGTTCCGGTTGTGATTTCGCGCTCTGGCCGTACCTCCGAGGCAATCCGCGTGGCGCAGATGCTGGAGCAGCGTCACAATCTTCGCACCATCGCCATCACCTGCGCCGATGGCCAGCCCTTGGAGGCGTCATGCAGCGTGACGTTGAAGCTTCTGGACGCCGACGAGCGGAGCACGGTCATGACGCGGTCGTTCACGTCTATGCTGCTCGGGCTGCAATATCTCGCGGCGATTGTCTCTGGCAATAACACATTCCGCCGCGCGTTGATCGAACTCGCGCAACAGGTCGAGCCGCTTCTGAAAGATATTCCGCAGGGGGTCCGGTTGTTTTTCGAGTCTCGCAGTTTCTCGGATTTCGTCTTCCTGGCGCAGGGCCCACTGTTCGGTATTGCCTCCGAGTCCATGTTGAAAATGACCGAATCCTCGTGCTCTTATGCCCAGGTGTTTCATTCTCTCGAGTTCCGTCACGGTCCGAAATCCATCGCCGGTCCGGAAACGCTGATCGTGTTTCTTATGTCGGAAACTTCTTATGACGCAGAACTGGAGTTGCTCGAAGAATTGAAAGCGCTCGGCGCGGCCACCATGGTAATTGCGAATCGCATCGATAACCGGGCTCAGCGTACCTCGGACTTCGCCATCGAACTTGGCCTTCAGTCGCCGGAGTATACGCGCCCCGCGGCCTTCGCGATTTGGGGTCAACTGTCCGGCGTCTACTACGGGCTCAAGAAGGGACTCAATCCCGACTCGCCGAAGAACTTGACGCGCGTGGTCGAACTCGCGGACGATCATTAAGAGCTGCTCTTAGCAGTTAGAGAATCCGCGCCAACTGGCCTTTCTCCATGACCAAGCTCGATATCGCGATCGCCGGGGAGATCAATCTTGACCTTATCCTCTACGGCTTGCCCGAGCACATGCCCACCGAGCGCGAACTGTTGGCCAGTGACTTTGCCATCACGCTCGGCAGTTCCTCGGCCATCCTGGCGCATAATCTCGCCGCTCTTGGCAGCCGCGTGGGGTTCGTCACCAAGGTCGGCGGCGACTCTTTCGGAGCCCTCGCTGTGGAACGCCTGCGTGAACGCGGTGTGGACCTGGCGGGCATCACGCATGGCGCCAAGTCGGGCGTGACGCTCATTCTGCCTCACGGATCCCAGCGTCACATCCTCACCTATCCGGGCACAATTTCCGAGCTGCGTTTTGAGGATCTCGACCTTGATTATCTGGTATCGGCTCGCCACTTTCATATGTCGTCACTGTTCTTGCTGCGTGAGCTGTTGCCGCGTGTGCCCGAACTTTTTCGGCGGATGAAGTCCGCCGGCCTGACCACTTCTCTTGACACCAATGACGATCCCGAGGATCGCTGGGACGGCGGCCTTGAACAAATCCTGCCTCACGTGGACATCCTCCTGCCGAACCAGCGCGAAGCGATGAAGATCTCCCAGGCTGACGACCTGGAAACCGCGCTTTCGCGGCTCGCGCGAAAAGTTGAAACCGTCGTGGTCAAAATGGGTGTCGGCGGAGCCGTCGCCATTCAGGATGGCCGCCGATTCAGCGCGCCCGCCGTGCCGGTAAGAGTCGTCGATCCGGTTGGCGCCGGTGACAGCTTCGACGCCGGATTCCTCCACCAATTTCTGCGCGGAGCCGATCTCACGACCTGCCTGGCCTATGGCAACGTGTGCGGCGCGTTCTCCGCCAGCGACTGTGGCGGCACAGAAGCGTTCCGCGACGCAGCCCGAATGCAAGAATTTCTTCGCTGCCACGACGCCAGCAATCGAGGCCAGAAATGAAAGCGCGGACCCGCGTTTTCTTTTGATGCGACGGCTCAGTTTTGGTCAGATATTTTGCAGGTGCATCTTGACTCAGTCCGTTTGGTTTGTCACCCGCCAGTCCGGAAGACTGGTTTGGTCGAGTTGCCCTAAGACCGGGAAATCCTCAAAACATCCTTTGCCGTCGCTCTCCTGCCTGACCGGATAACTGTGACGTGCTTTTAAACCACGCGGGATTTACAATCCCCAGTTCCCCCTCAGGAGACAGCGCCGTGATTCCACGCTATACCCGGCCCGAGATGGCTCGCATCTGGAGCGACGAGAACCGCTTCCGCACCTGGCTGGCGGTTGAAGTCGCCGCCACCGAAACCCTCGCCGCCGCCGGCATCGTGCCGAAAGAAGCCGCCAAAGCGATTCACGCACGCGCCGACTTCAGCGTCGATCGCATCTTCCAGATCGAAGCCGAGGTTAAGCACGACGTCATCGCCTTCACCACAGCCGTAGCCGAGATCGTGGGCCCGCACGCTCGCTGGTTCCACTATGGCCTCACCTCAAACGATGTGGTCGATACCGCGCAAGCATTGCTCATCAAGCAGGCCTCCGTTTTGATTGCAGGCGATCTCGACCGCCTCGCCGAAGTCCTCGAACGCCGGGCCTGGGAGTTCAAAGACACGCCCATGATCGGCCGTACTCATGGCATCCACGCCGAACCCATCACCTTTGGCTTCAAGATCGCCAACTGGTATTCGGAGACGCAGCGCAACATCGCGCGCTTCAATGCCGCCGCTGAAGACCTGCGTGTGGGAAAATTTTCAGGCGCGGTAGGAACGTTCGCCCATCTCACGCCGGAACTCGAAGAACAGATGTGTGCGCGCCTCGGTTTGAAGGCCGCCGCGGTGTCGTCGCAGGTGATTCAGCGCGACCGCCATGCTCAGTACCTGGCCACGCTCGCCACCATCGCATCGACGCTCGATAAGATTGCAACCGAAATTCGCCACCTGCAGCGCACCGAAGTTCGCGAGGCCGAAGAATTCTTCAGCGAAAAGCAGAAGGGTTCGTCGGCCATGCCGCACAAGCGCAATCCCGTAACCAGTGAACAGATCTCTGGATTAGCGCGCGTGGTGCGGGCGAACGCGCAGGCCGGATTCGAGAACGTCGCGTTGTGGCACGAGCGCGATATTTCGCATTCCTCGGCCGAGCGCATCATCATCCCCGACTCGACCACGCTCGCCGACTACCTGCTCAATAAGACGGCGAACTTGATCGAAACTATGTTCGTCTATCCCGAGCGCATGTTGGCGAACCTCGAAAGCACGCGCGGCCTCGTCTTCAGCGGGCAGTTGTTGCTCGACCTGGTCGAGAGCGGCGTTTCACGCGAAGACGCGTATCGCCTGGTGCAGAATCACGCCTTGCGCGCGTGGAAAGAGAATCTCGACTTCCACGAGCTGATCCTGAACGATCCCGAAGTCAGCGGGCGCGTGTCGCGGCCGAAGATCGAGCGCGCATTCGATCTAGGTCGCCAGCTCAAGAACATCGACAAGATTTTTGCGCGGGTGTTTCCGAACAGGACCGCCGTATCCAAGGGGGCGGCGCGCCCCGGAGAGAGTGTCGCTGGCAAAAAGAAGGTAAGAGTGAGGAAAAAGTTCTCGAAACCAAGGTGAATGGTAAGGTCGGGACCCACTGGCTTTTCTGGGAGACGCTCCGCCTATGTCTGACCCATCTTCAAGAACACTGGCTACGCCGATAACTTCCACCGTCCCTCCGCAACATTCCTCTGAAACGAAACGGCATTTACTCGCCGCGCTTTTCTCAGCGTTCGCGCCTGGGGCGGGACAACTTTTTCTCGGGCAGCGGCGCAAAGGGATTTTACTAACGATCGCGCTTGCCGTCCTTATTTTCGGTGTCTTTCCATTGCGATTGCCTCGCTCCCTGGTGGCTTTTGACTTAATCGTCCTGAGTTGGCTTGGATTATCCATCTATTCCTCATGCGCGGCTTTGCTCGAGCCGGACAATTCGGCCATACCAAGGCTCTCCGTGTGGTGGTTTCTGTTGATACCGCCTCTGGTTTATGCCGGCTTCAATTCAGTCTTCACGCCAATCTTTCTTGGTTCGGGCTTTCGAGCCCTCAAATTTGAGTCTTCAGCAATGGAGTCCACCCTGCTTATCGGAGATCATTTCATCATTGACAAGGATTCTTACCGTTATCATCCGCCCGCACGCAATGACCTCGTGGTAATGCACAGGAACGATTACCAGACCGTGAAGAGAGTGATTGCCCTCAGTGGCGACACTATAGAGGGCAGGAATCGCCAAATTCTGCTCAATGGTCAAGCTGTCGGGGAACCTTTCATTCAGCACAAGCTGCCCATCGGCAGCAACCCAGAGCAAGATAGTTTCGGGCCCGTTACAATTCCGGCCGGGAAATACTTTGTCATGGGCGACAATCGAGATGTTAGTCTCGACAGCCGCGCGCAAGACTTTGGACTAGTTGATGCCCAGGCAATTACTGGAAGGCCTCTCTATATTTATCGGTCGCCAACCGGGGGCCGTGTCGGCAAAAGGCTGTACTAGATTCGCACCTCGTCAGCGATGGCGCGGAACGCCGACGATTCTTGATGCGGTCCCGCCCCTCACTAATTCCAGCAACGCAATCAACTGCCTTAACCTTTCTGGTCCGACGTGCCGCAGCATCTCGCGACCGAACTTTTCGATCGGCCCATCCATTTCGCGCAGAAGCTTCAGCCCGGCAGGCGTGATTTTTCCATAGATAACGCGGCGGTCATGCCGGGCGCGAGTGCGCTCGACCAAGCCGCGATCCTCCAGACGATTGAGCAGACGTGTAATGTCGGGGTCGTGCGTGATCATACGTTCGCCGATCTCGCTGCACGGCAGGCCCTCCGGCCCAGCCCCGCGCAGGATGCGTAGCGCGTTGTACTGCGTGCCGGTGAGTCCGAACTCTTTGAGCCAGGCCTCAACTTGCGCCTGCAACCCGTCAGCCGTACGCAACAAAGAAAGATAGGCCTCCTGTTCCCGGCTGGTGAACGGGACTTTTTGCCTGAGTTCCGCTTGCAAACCCTTCGCTTGCAAACTACGGGGCATGGGACAAGATTAGTCGTTATGACGAGCAACTGTCAAACGTACTGAGAAACTGGCGGCGAGTCTAGCGACAGTTCAGCCTTGCTGGCCTGCAGTTGTCCGTGAAGTAGCCGGGTCTTTGCGCCGTGTAACAGTTTGTAAAAGTAATAGTTTGTAAAGCTACCTTGCGCGCGCATCTCTGCAGTTCAGCAAAGCATCTATTTAACTAACCGGTTAATACTGTGTGGGAACCGGAATTCCAGTAAGGATGGCAACCATGAGAAAGCACATACTTTCATCGACTCTGGCCTTGCTCGTCCTGCTGAGTATGACTGCCATGGCCGCCACCGGCCGTTACGACGAGCAGATTCAGCAGGCGGTCAGCCAGAAGATTCATGACGCGAAGCAACTGCAGAGCGTCAGCTCCACCGTCGAAGACGGCATCGTGACCCTGACCGGTACGGTCAACCTTTATCAGGACAAACTCGACGCCGCAAAGAAACTGAAAAAGCTCGCCAACGTAACCGGCGTTCGCAATGACATCGCGGTCGCGGGAGAAACCGTTCCCGACAGCCAACTCCAGCAGAAACTATCAAAGAAGCTGGCCTATGACCGCGTCGGATACCGCGACAACGCGTTCAACTATATTGCGCTCAACGTCAAAGACGGCGTCGTAACCCTTACCGGCGATGCCGTGTGGGATGTGCCGAAGGACTCGGCTCTCGCCATCGTGGCGCGCACGCCTGGCGTCAAGGACGTTGTGAACAACGTGACCGTGCTGCCCGTTTCTGGTTTTGATGACTCGATCCGGGTGCGAACGGCGCGCGCGATCTATCGCGACTCGGTGCTCGGCCGCTATGCGATCGATCCAGTCGACCCGATCCGCATCGTGGTCGACAATGGACACGTGACCCTTTACGGAACTGTCCAGAGCGCGATGGATAAGACCATTGCCGGAATCCGGGCGAATGCCGTACCGGGCGCGTTCAGCGTCGAGAACAAACTCGTAGTGGACTAACTATTGGCTAACTATTGGGATGACGGCGCACGACTAAACACTTGATTTCTCTCCTGGGGCGCGGCGCAAGCCGCGCCTTTTTATCCGGCTACTTGTAGTATCTGGATTCTCACCGGCTCGCCGCGCCAGGTTTCCACTTGTTCAGAAACGCCAGAAAATCGTTCGGAGCCAGCGCCCGCGCATTCTCGAATTCACCGTTCTTCTGGCTGTAAACCAGCTTTCCATCGGCATCGATCACGGCCAGCCCAGGGATGCCGCGTTGCATCGGGACATCGTATTTCATCATAAGGTCCTGGTTCTTTTTTCCCTTTCCAATGTCCACATGAACGACTTCATAGTTGGCGGCGATTATCGGCGCCAGTTCCGAACTATGAAAAGCCTTGTCGAGCACATGGCAGTCGTAGCACCAGTTGGCGCCAAACACCACAATGACGCGCTTATGTTCCAGTGTGGCCTTCTCCAGAGCCTCTTTGATTTCGGCGCGCGCATCGGCCTTTTCGTCGTAGATGTTTTTCTCTTCAACCGCCTGGCTAAAACAGACCGCGCTGGCCAAAGCCATCGCGATCGCGACACTTGGCGTCAAAATCCGCCGGTAGAGGTTCATCCGTTGCTTCTCCTGCACCTGGGTTCTCCCGCACTTGATTCGGTAAGGATGATTAGGTGAAGTCTGAGTATAACAACCCAGGCAGGGTGCGGGCGAGGCTTCCAATCGGCCGCTTAGTTCGCTTTGCGGGAATGCACCAGCTTCAGGCTGTCGCTCTGCAGAATGCGCTGGATCTGATGTTTGGCGTGCACCGTCCAGGGACCGGTGGTATCGAGCTTCACATAGGCGCGCCAATGTTGCAGCGCCTTGCGCGGTTCGCGCATCTTCTCATAGGCCAGTGCGATGTTGTAGTGCGCATCCGCATAGGTGGGCGCGAGTTGAATCGCGGTCTTGTAAGTGTTGATGGCTTCTTCGACGCGTCCCGTTTCGTCGAGCACGTTGCCCAGGTCGAAATAGGCGAGCGCGTATCGCGGATCGATCTGAATCGCCGAACGGTAGTGTCTTTCGGCGAGCGTGTATTCCTGACGGTTGTAATAGAGCGTACCCAGATTGATATGCGCGGCGGCGTGAATGGGATCCATTTCAAGAACCTTCAGGTAAGTTGCGATCGCTTCGCTCTGCGTGGAGGGATTTTCTTCCAGCGTGATCCCGCGCGCAAATAAATCGGCAATGTCGGTAATGACCAGTTCCGGCCCATTCCGCGGCGGGCTGGTCACAACTCTACTCTCTTCCGACGAGAAATCGAACATGAACTGTCCCGCGATGGGCTCAACCAGCCGCCCCTGGTGCCGGAACGCGACGCGGCGTCCGCTCTGGTACGCTCCCGCTTCGAGCAGTGGATTCTCCATGCCGGCAACCTGTTTCTGCATGGCGTCAAGCGATTGCCTGATCACGGCGGGACGAACCCGCTGGGCGCACAGATCGCGCACTTTCTTGAGTTGCACCAGATCGAAGAACGAATAATCTTCGGCCGCTGTTACCAGTCCCGCCTTCTCCCAGGTCTGAAGCTGGCGAGGAACAAGCCGAAGAATGCGCAGCAAGTCGGCGCGGCTATAGCGATACACGGCTGTCAGTTCTCGTTCATGATTATCCGGAACTTCAGCACAGGAATGCAAGTAGCAACAAAGTGGAAGACTGTGGAGAATCGGGCAGAAATGGCACAAAAGTGGTGGGGCTGTGCCTGGTTGGCATCTTCGAACCAAGAACGAAACGTAAGGGTCGTTGGGGAATCCCATCTAACCACAATCAAAATTCGGAACTTTTCAGCCGCTGCCGACTCTATTCAGTAGGCGGTCGCGATCAACTGCGGAGCCGTTTGAAGGATCCAATTATGAGAATGAATCTAAAAATGTCCAGCTTCCCCGCGCGCGTATCCGCTGTGATCCTGATGGTGACCCTTGTAGGCGTAGTCGCCTGCACTGCCGGCGACCGTGCGGGCGTCGTCGTCCCGAACCCTGCCGTGGACGCCACGCTGGCCACAACCAAGTCGCAGCAAACCGCCGTAGTCGCTGGTGGATGCTTCTGGGGCATTCAAGCCGTCTTCCAGCATGTTAAGGGTGTGATCAGCGCTACCTCAGGCTACTCCGGCGGCGCCGCCAACACTGCGGAATACGAACTGGTAAGCAACGGTGACACTGGCCACGCCGAATCGGTGAAGATCGTTTACGATCCTTCGCAGATCACCTACGGACAGCTTCTGCGTGTGTTCTTCTCCGTCGCCCACGATCCCACGGAGTTGAACCGCCAGGGGCCGGACACCGGCAACCAGTATCGTTCCTCTATTTTCTATGGCAACGACGAGCAAAAGCGAATCGCCGAGTCATACATCGCGCAACTCGAAAAGGCCAAAGTCTTCCCGCGTCCCATCGTGACCCAGGTAGTTCCACTGAAAGCTTTTTATCCCGCCGAGTCCTACCACCAGGATTACGCCGCCCGTCATCCCGACAATCCCTACATCGTCTTTAATGACGCGCCAAAAGTGGCTCACCTGGAGCAACAATTCCCGGATCTCTACACGGGCAAATAATGTTTTTGGAAGGGCACGGCTTCAGAGGTTGCGGAAAAACTCCAATTTGCCGGTTTCGGGAAGGGCACGAGTTCCACTCGTGCCGCTAAGCCGTTCAACATACGTCCGCGCTTCAGCGCCTGCGGTCCGCTTTTCGCCGGCGCAACGACTTTTTCCGCAGCCTCTTCAGCCGTGCCGCCCAGAACCTGGCAAAGACGCGCGGGCTGCCCCAAGGGCTCATCCAGTTTACTTCGCAGGCTCATCGTTAGATGGCCTCTAGGGATAACCTGTTTTCCACCGACCCGTATGAACATCAGCGCAATCAGCAAATCAACCGCCGAGCATTACGTCTGGGGCAATCATTGTGACGGCTGGCACCTGCTCAGAAATCCGCAACTAAGCGTAATTCAAGAGCGCATGCCGGCAAATACGGCGGAGGTTCGCCATTTCCATCATCACGCGCAACAATTTTTCTATGTGCTCGCGGGCCAGGCCGTCATGGAAGTGGAGGGCGATCCGATTGTTCTGGCTGCCGGCGAGGGACTTTGGATTCCTCCGGGAGCCTCGCATCAGATGCGAAATGACTCCGGCGAAGAGGTTCATTTTCTCGTTATCTCGCAACCGCCATCCCATGGGGATCGGGAAAACACGTAGGGACCAATACTCTAGCGCGCGCTGAGTTCGGCATCGTAACCAGCCTTTCGGGGCCGAACACCTTTGCCGATCCCGTTGCCTTCTGCGATTCTCAGATCGTAGTCGTTCTGAAGATTGAGCCAAAACTGCGCGGGCAGACCGAAGTACTTTTCCCAGACGAATGGCGGTGTCGGCGCTGATGGCGCGGTCTCCCCGGACGACTTCATAGATCCCCGGAAAATTGAGCGCCTTCGTCAGTTCGTAAGCACTCACGCCCATGGGCTCCATGAACTCAGTCTTGAGAATTTCTCCCGGGTGAACCGCAAACACCTTCCCCATAGGTACGCCCCTCCTTAGCGTACTTCGGAAATGCGGTAGGATCTCATTGGCCCGCACCCATGCCCCTCTTCTGCGACGTAGCCCTCGCCGTCCCGCTCGACATGGTGTTTACCTACGCCATCCCTCCGGGCATGGAGCCGGTAGTTGGCGGCCGCGTGCTGATCCCGTTTAGGCAACAGCGCATGTCGGGCATCGTAGTCGAACTGCATGACCGTCCCCCACAGGTCGTGATTTCGCAAAACAACGCTTCCCAGGTAAAGATCAAGAAGGTAATCGAAGCGCTCGACCTCGCGCCCGTTCTCGATGAACATCTGTTGAAACTCGGGAAGTGGATCTCCGATTATTACCTGGCACCATTGGGTGAAGTCTTTCGCGCCATGCTCCCTCTGGCAGCCGAGTTCAAGCGCGAGATTGCATATCGCATCACCGATGAAGGGCGGTTGGCGCTGCATCTGGCGGGAATGTCGGGGTCTCCGGCGAGGTCGAAACGCACTCCGGAACAGCAGTTGGTTGAGTTTCGTGTGCTCGATTATCTGGCGGAGCGAGAGAGCGTGAGCGAGGGACGCTTGCGCGGTGCGACTCGGATCGCCAAGGCGTTGCTGAGCGGGATGGTACGCAAAAAGTGGATTGCGCGCGAGGATGTGTCGGCGGTGCGCGAGGCAGCGCGCCTGGTGAAAGTGGCAGTACTAAGAACCGCGGAGTGCGTAACGATCGTCGCGGAATCCGCCGATGGAGCGCCGCGCGCCCTCGCCCCGCCCTCCGCGACCGCCGCGAAGAGCCTCAACGAAAACCAGCGCACTTTGATTGAAACCCTGGCTGCGGCCGGCGGGCGTGTGCCGGTCCATGTCTTACGGGAATTAGACGTTCCACGCACCACGCTCGGCACGCTCGTCCGGCGCGGGTTGATCGAGTTGGTCGATGAGCCGCAGGACTTCACGTCTTCAAAACTCAAACCACGGCAGTCTCCGTTTGAGTTCGAGTTCAGCGCAGCGCAGAAGGACGCGCTCGCGAAGATTGGCGAGGCTGTCTCCTCACGCAAGTTCGCCGGCCTGCTGCTGCACGGCATCACAGGATCGGGAAAGACGGCAGTCTATCTCGCCTGCATGCGCGAGGTATTGAAGCAGGGTCGCTCGGCGACCCTGCTGGTCCCCGAAATTGGCTTGACTCCGGCGGTGGCCGCCGATCTGCACCAGGTGTTCGGCGATGAAGTTGCCATTCTGCATTCCGGGCTCTCGGATGCGGAGCGCGCGGAGCAGTGGCATCGCATCCGGCGCGGCGAAGCGAGAGTGGTGGCGGGAACGCGATCGGCTGTGTTCGCGCCCGTGAGCGATCTCGCGCTCGTCATCGTCGACGAGGAGCAGGATTCGTCGTACAAGCAAGAAGAAACGCCCCGCTACCACGCCCGCGATGTGGCCGTGATGCGCGCAAAAATGGCGGGAGCGGTCGTCGTCCTCGGCTCCGCGACCCCATCGCTGGAGTCGTATTACAACGCGAAAAAAAACAAGTACGCGCTCGTGGAGTTGCCCGACCGCGTCGAAATGCGTCCCCTGCCCGAAGTCGAGATTGTCGACATGCGGCAGGAGTTTCAGGAGACGGGGCAGGAGCAGGTCATCTCGCGCAAACTGGCGCAGGAAATCCGCGAGCGCCTGGAAAAAAAAGAGCAGGTCATGGTGCTGCTCAACCGCCGCGGATATTCTCCAGTGGTGTTGTGCCGCGCCTGCGGCAAAACGTTGCAGTGCAAGAACTGTGCCGTCTCCATGACTCACCACAAGCGCGACCACAAAATGGAATGCCATTACTGCGGCCAGGTCGAGGGCATCCCCGACAAGTGCGCGCATTGCGGCAGCGAGTACGTGTACTTTGTCGGAACGGGCTCGGAGAAGCTGGAAGAGTTGCTGCACGGTATGTTTCCGCAAGCAAGAATCGGGCGCCTCGATCGCGATACAGTACGCGGCCGCGAAGATTTCGAGCATGCGCTGAACGCGCTGAATGAAGGCGTGCTCGACATGCTGGTGGGCACGCAGATGATCGCCAAGGGACACGACATCCACGGCGTAACGCTTGTCGGCGTGATCGGAGCAGATATGGCGCTGGGCTTGCCCGATTTCCGTGCGGCCGAGAGAACGTTTCAGTTGTTGACGCAAGTCGCCGGCCGCGCCGGCCGCGGACAGTCTCCCGGCAAGGTCGTGTTGCAGACTTATTTTCAGGATCACTACGCAGTGCAATTTGCGGCGCGGCACGACTTTGCCCGCTTCTACGAAAAAGAACTGCAATTCCGCGCCTGGATGCACTATCCCCCCTACAGCGCGATTGCGAACGTGTTGATCCGCTCCGAAAAGTTAGACGAAGCGCTGACCTGGTCAGGCGAAATCGGGCGCTGGTTTGAGAAGACGCGGCACGAAGGCATCCGCGTCCTAGGCCCGGCCGCCGCGCCCATCACGCGCCTGAAGCGCGATTACCGCTATCATTTCATCCTGAAGTCTCCCAGCCGCGAGAAGATGAACGCGCTCTTACGCGCAATGCTGGCGGAAGCCGCGGCGCGAAAGATTCCGCGCACGCAGATAATTGTGGATGTGGATGCGGTGTGGCTAATGTAGGCAGCTGCGGGTGACGCGGCAAGCCGCGCGTCTCTACCCAGGATTATTTACGATGCAGCAGGTGGTGCGCCTCATCGCGGAGATCGTGCAGCGTTCCGCGGAAACCGTCGCGGATGTCCGGCCAGACCTCCCGGCCCGAACTGTGTAGGGGCGCGGGAGTGAAGCATAGAACCAGCATCAGCAGCCCAAACGCAGCCAGCACGCGACGGCCGCCCGCCACCTCGGGATAGCGCGGAACGGGTGGATGCCGCATGGTCACAGCGAGCAGCACGGCCCAGATAAACCAGCCTAACCACATATATTTCCCCAGCGGCACCAGCGCGACGACTGTAAGAAGCGAGATCGCGCGATGCCAGCGCGGCGAGATGGAAAATACAATGTGGCCGCCGTCGAGCTGGCCACCCGGCAATAGGTTGAGCGCGGTGGCAAACATTCCGACCCAGGCCGCGGCAGCGATGGGATGGAGTGAGAGCACATCGAGAGGTACAGTGATGTGCAGCAAGCGCGCAGCCAAGCGGAAGGCCAGCGGGAATCCGAGTTGAATACCCGACGCCGCCGAAGCGGCGACGGGATGCGAGAGTGAGAGCCCGTAGACCAAAGCGACGCAGGCGGGAATAAATCCTGCGATCGGGCCGGCGATTCCGATGTCGAAGAGCGCGGCTCGTGAAGGGATCGGGCTCTTGATGCGGATGAAGGCGCCGAGCGTGCCGATCAGGCTGGGGAACGGCACGAAAAACGGCGGCGTCACGTGTACCCGGTAGTGGCGGGCGTAGAGGTAGTGTCCCATCTCGTGCGCAAACAGGATGAACATCAGCGTCAACGAGAAGGGAAGGCCCAGCAGCAATTCCGAGGGATGTGCAATCCACGTCACAAACGGCGCCAGGAAATCGTCATCCAGCGTAAACAGAGGTTGGCTGTTGAGGTAATGCAGCTGCATGCGACCCCCAACCACCAGTGTGCTGAACATGGTCAGCGCGAAAAACAACCCGTAGAGCCACCAGCGCTCGCGCGGCGGCCGCGTGACCCAGACCTGGGGTTGAGGCTGTTGCTCCCATTCGAGGGTGGTCGGAAAAGGGGACGTGGGTTCGGACATAGGACCCTGAAGTCAGAGGTTCGAGTTCAGATTACGGAGCTGTGGTTTACTTCTGCAATCTGACCTCTGCCCTTTGGAATCGCGAGCGCAGCTAGTCAATCGATTGCAGTTCCTTGCCCGGCTTGAAGCGGACGGCTTTGCCCGGCGGAATGGAAACCTCGGCGCCGGTGCGCGGGTTCCGTCCGATGCCTGTCTTCCGCGGACGCACATTGAACACGCCGAAGCCGCGCAGTTCAATGCGGTCGCCGGTGGAGAGCGCCTTCTTCATGCTCTCGAAGACGGTTTCGACGGCCAGTTCCGCCTTGGTCTTGGTGATCCCTGTGCGGTTGACCACTTCGTTGATAATGTCGAGCTTAATCACGCGCTGCCCCCGTCTCCTGAGGATTAGCGTTCCTCAAGTTATTGATGCTAAGGGGGATAGGGCGGATTGTCAACCGGGGGATCAATCTCGTAATATGGCAGCACCAGCCGAGAGAAATTTTGTAATTTTGTGATCTGATAATTTTGTAATTTAAAAACCGTCGCGGCACCAATTCCCCTCGCGCGATCCGCTTTTAAATTGCCAAATTACAAAATTACCCAATTACCAAATCACAAAGGAGTTCCATGATCAAGAGTGACCGCTGGATCCGGCGCATGGCGCAAGAGCACGACATGATCAATCCGTACTCGGAAAAGCAGGTGAGCCAGGGAGTGATTTCCTACGGCGTATCAAGTTACGGATACGACTTGCGCGTGGCCGATGAGTTCAAGATTTTTACCAACGTCAATAGCACCATAGTCGACCCTAAGCATTTCGACGAACGCTCGTTTGTCACCGTAAATGCCGATGTCGCCATCGTGCCGCCAAATTCATTTGCCCTGGCGCGCTCGGTCGAGTACTTCAAGATTCCGCGCGACGTGCTGACCATCTGCGTAGGCAAATCGACGTATGCGCGCTGCGGCATCATCGTGAACGTAACGCCCTTCGAGCCGGAGTGGGAAGGCTTCGTCACGCTAGAGATCTCAAACACCACGCCGCTCCCGGCGAAGATCTACGCCAACGAGGGCTTGTGCCAGATTCTCTTCTTCCAGTCGGATGAAGTCTGCGAGACCAGCTATAAAGATCGCAAAGGAAAGTACCAGTCGCAGAAAGGGATCGTGCTGCCGAAGCTGTAAAAAGAAGGCTGGCAGTCCGGCGCGACGGATTGATTTGGGATATGGATGCCAGAAATCGGCCCGCATTTTTGAGCCACATGCCCGAGCGACTAGCAGCGGCCGCGCTTGTAAACGGTGAAGAGGCGGCATGGGAACAGGGCGACTGCGCGGCGGTGATCGACTGGCTTCGCAACGCGGGCTACGCACTTCTGGGAATTGAACTGTGGTTGATGAAGAAGGGTCAGATATCGACCTTCATCAACACGGCAGGTGGTCCAGTGCTGTACTGCAGCAGTTGCGACCCACGAAAAGGCGAGAGCTGGGATGGCTATGTCGAGCGCTCAACACGATTGGCCGCCGCAGGCATTGCCGCTTTCCGTTGGCCAGAGGATTCCCTCGAGCCTTGCCCTGCGTACTTTAACCTTACTTGGGCGGATCGACAGTGGTTCCAGGCGCGCAACAAGTTCGGGGGCACCTAGTGGCGCGATTAGCCGCCTGCCAACGTCGCGACAGGCATTGGACACTAACTGAAGACTATCCTCGCCCCGCTCCCGCCTGCTAGAAAATAGTAGTGCCGAAGCAGCGAACAGCCGTGCTCTTCATCTCGCTCCTGCTCTTCCTCGGCACCCTGACCCTCTACTACCCCGCGCTGCAAAACGGATTCGTAAACTACGACGACCCCAACTATGTCACCTCGAACCGGGAGGTTCAGCAGGGCCTGACTTCACGCAGCGTGGCATGGGCCTTGACTTCAACCGCGGAAGCAAACTGGCATCCGCTCACCTGGCTCTCGCACCAGCTCGACGTCCAATTGTTCGGACTGCGACCCGCCGGACATCACGCCCAGAGCGTCCTCTGGCACGCCCTCAACGTATCGCTGTTGTTTCTGCTTCTCGCAAAGGCAAGCGGATTCGTAGGCCGCAGCGCCGCAGTTGCTGCGCTGTTCGCCGTCCATCCCCTAAACGTGGAGTCGGTTGCCTGGGTGGCAGAGCGCAAAACCGTCCTCTGCACCTTTTTCTTTCTTGTGGCCCTGGCCGCCTACGGCTGGTACGTGAAGAAACCACGCACCACTCGTTATCTGCTGGTCGCGCTGCTCTTCGCGCTCGGGCTGATGGCGAAGCCCATGGTGATCACGCTCCCGTTCGCGCTGCTACTCGTCGATTTCTGGCCGCTGCAGCGCTTTCCGGAGACGCCACTCTCCCGGCTCGTGATCGAAAAAATTCCTCTCCTCGCGCTCTCAGCGGCCAGTGCGGCGCTCACGGTCTACGCGCAGCGTGCCGGAGGCGCCGTCGGCTCAACCGAACTCTTGCCGCTGGCGATGCGCGTGAAAAATGCCATCTACTCCTATCTCACCTACGTGGAGAAGGCCGTCTGGCCGTCGCGCCTCGCCGTCTTCTATCCTCATCCCGAGGCCTCACTCGCGCTCTGGAAAGTGCTGGGCGCGGCCGTGATCCTAATCACGATCACAGCCGTGTTCTGGCATCTCCGCGAACGCCGCTATCTTCTTGTCAGCTGGCTGTGGTTTCTTGGAACGCTCGCGCCTGTAATCGGCATCGTCCAAGTCGGCCGCCAGGCCTGGGCGGACCGCTACGCCTACTTCCCTCTGTGGGGATTGTTCGTGATTGCCGTCTGGTTGCTTTCCGAAGCTGCCACGCGAATTAAGCTAAGCCGCGCGGCGCAGTTTGCTATCGCATCCGCCGTGCTGCTCGGGTATGGTGTGGCCGCGCATATCCAAATTGGATACTGGCGCGATAGCTACAGCCTTTTCGCGCATGCCGTTCAAGTAACGAGCGCGAATCCGATCGCCGAAGGCAATCTGGGATCTGCGCTGATGGAAACGCGCCCTGACCTGGCCGCATCCCACCTTGAGCGCGCGATTCAGTTGATGCCCGCCCTCTCAACCGCGCACTATAACCTCGGCACGCTGCTGCATCGTCAGAACGACCTCGATCGCGCGCTGCAGGAATATCAACTAGCGCTGAAGTATGCCTCGGACGAGCACGAAGCCGCCGAGACCCACAACAATCTTGGCGTGCTGTTCCATCAACTCGGGAGGCGGGATGAGGCAGCAGCAGAGTTCACCGCAGCCATCGCACTGAATCCGTATGAGCCGAATAGCTTCATCGGCCGGGGCCTGATCGAGCACGAAGAGGGCAAACTAGACGCCGCTTTGCAGGATTTTACCCGCGCCGCGCAAATTGCGCCCTCGCCGCAGGCCTTCTATTGGCAAGGCCGTGTTCTGGAAGACAAAGGACAGTTTCCAACCGCCGCCGGAGCCTATCGAAACGCGCTGAAACTAGCTCCTAACCTTGGGGACACGCGCACAAGATTGGAAAGCCTTGAGAAAACTGTGAAGTGACTCGCGGAGTACCCAAATCAGAAACGACTAGAACCTTAAGTTGCTGGTCCAATCGTTGACGAGGCGGGCGGGGATGGCGATGAGTGTCCCGCAAACCACCCCAAGACTCTCCGTTCAAATTCCTTGGGAGCGGCTGCGTGCGCTCCAGTATGAATCGCACCTGGCACCTTCCATACTGTGACGTCGGACGGGTTCTTCGCCTGAATCGGGTCGGAATGATACGGAGGGATGTTGGTATCGTCGAGCCCGTGGATCAGCAGCACCGGAATCTTTGTGTCGATGACCGCCTGTTCTGGGGAAGCTGCTTCCATATTCAGGCCGTAGCGAAAGCGAACATAAAGAAACCCGATATCCACTGTGGGCCGAAAGAACGTCCTGCCGATCCATGGCCCGGTGTGAAACGGACGCCCAAAACGCGCGTATGCTACCTCGCGAAATGTGGCGAATGGCGACTCAGCTACCACCGCGCAAAATCGAGACTCCTTCGGTAGCGACTGCAGCAACTGCGCTGCCCCCATCGACTCGCCCAATCCGAACATGCACCGGGGATGTTCAGCAGTCTCAATCCAATCCACCCAGCCGTGAATGTCATCGGCTTCCTTCAAGCCATAAGTCGCCAAATCGCCACCGCTATTGCCATGAGCACGCGCGTCGGGCACCAGAACCATGAAGTGGTTCCGCACCAGCCACTTCCCGAAACCATAAGTTCCCATCCGATTGTCTGAGACACCGTGCAACAGAATGACGGCATCGCCGTTCGCCTCCGGCGGACGCATGAACCATGCACGCAGCACCGCTCCATACGGGGTCGCAATTTCCACATCGCGGAACTCCACTCCATCTTCACTCGCAGCCTCTCTTGCGTTGCGCTCCTCGGTGGGTGTCACGGCATGACTGTACGGGTGCAATGCAATCCAGCCCAGACCGATCCCTCCCAAAACGGTGCCAGCGACGTAAAGGAGCACCAAAAAGTAAGGGAGAGTTCGAATGACAGAATTTCGGCTAGAGGAAGGTTTTTCCACGAGAAAGGACTGTGCATGCATGGTAATCGTGATACGGACGGTTCAAGGAGAAAGTTTAAGAAACTGACAGCTGAGAGCTAACAGCCGAGAGCTGCTCGCCTACTTCTTCCCCATCTCGCCTTCCTTGAACATGTACTTGATGGCGGGTTTGTAGATCATCAGGTTGGCGGCGCCGTTGCGGTTCAGCTTGATGCAGTGCTTGTCATACCACTCGATGTAGCCGCGGACTTCCTCGCCATCGCGCAGCACGACGACCATGGGAGTCTTCGTCTGCATTTGTTTCTGGTAATAGAAGTTTTCGGCGTTGGTCTGCTCGCTGGGTGTGGCCTTCTTGGCCGGGGCGGCGGATCTGTCCCGATCCCTGTCTCTACGTTCGGCTGAAGCATGATTGGGGCCGTGATTGTTATGCGCGTGATCCGCGCCCGCGCGATTCAGCGTCGGACGGATCAGCTTGCGATTCGCAAAGCTTTCCTGATCCGCGGTTTGTATGGCGGGTATAGAGTCGAGCGTATCTTTCAAATCGCACCACCTGCGCGCTGTGCGGGCAAAATAGCCACAACACTCGAGCCAGTGATTGTGGGTCCAGAGGTGTGAACTGTGGGTACGGTATCACAGCAGGCAGGGGATGACAATATTTGTGCGGTGTCTTTTGTGCAACCACCTAAGCCACCTAAGGCGTCAGCCAAGTTGCGCCATAATTCTCCCTGTCATCTTGAGCGAAGCGAAAGACTTATGCATTTGCTCGTAGCGCCGGAATCCATAGGTTCTTCGCTTCGCTCAGGATGACAACCCAAATCCATTTCGCAACCCCAGGATACAACTCTAATTCAGGAAACGCGTTCCAGCGCGGTCGCAAAAGCATCGAGCGAGAGCGAACGCAGCAGGTTCCGCCGCAGTCCGCGTTCGACTTCGCCGAGCCCCTCCGCGGCGCGTTGTACCCAGGCGAAATCCGCGACCTCGGACATTTTCCTGAGTTCGCCCAGAATGTCGGTGTTGCGCACCAGTCGCTCCGCGCCCGATTGAAGAAACATCAAGTCTTCAAGCAACGAATAGAGAGTGCGCAGAAGGTTGTCGATTTTCTCGCGCCCCTCGGCGCCGGGCCGGTAGCTTTCCGTAACCTTGAACAACTCGGTATGCTCGCCAGTCCCAAGCGCCGACTTCAACATGACCAGCGCGTGGTTGCGAGCGGCAACGTAGCTCTCGAGATTGAAGGACAGAGCGCGTCCGATAGCGCCCTCGCTGAGACGGGCGACCAGCGCCCGCTGCCGCGCGTTCCAATCGGGACGAAGCTGCGCAAGCCGGCTCTCGATCTCCGTGAAAGCGAGCGCGCCCAAATGGAAGGTCATCGACCGCGAACGAATCGTAGGCAGCAATTCTCCGGCATTTTCGGTAAGCAGAAAAATGCTGGCAAACTCCGGCGGCTCTTCCAGAACTTTGAGCAGCGAATTGGCGGCCTCTTTCATGAACGCCGAACTGGTGAAGATGTAAACCCGTTCGCGGGCTTCCGCGGGCCGATAGTAGATGGACTCAATCACGTGCCGAACCTGGTCGACCTTGATCATCATTTGCGGTGGATCAGGCGGAATAATGAGCACGTCGGGATGAGTCTGGACGAAAAGCCGTGTCTCTTTCTTGTCCGTGTCACGTAAATTTTCGCGAGCCTCGACCGCTTCCGCGAAGCGCGAGTCGAGGTCGAGTGATTGAGCGATGCGAGTGCAATTCGAACAGTGTCCGCAGAAATCGGGCAACCCGTCAGTCCCAGCGCCGCCTCGTTGAATGGATTGCTCCAGGCAGTTCATCGCGCGCGCCAGCATAAGCGCCAGCGTGTATTTGCCCGATCCCTGTGCCCCGGAAAGAATGACGGCATGAGGAAATCGTTCGCGCACCAGCATCTCGCGCAAGCGATGAACGGTTTCCGGATTGCCGGCGAAATCAGAAAAGGGCATAGATGGGATTTTGTAATTTAGTAATCGAGCAATTTTGTAATTGAAAACCGAGCGAACATCGCAGCGGTTCAAATTACCAAATTACAAATTCGCACAATTATCAAATTCCTCAGATTTTCAATTTCTTCCGCACCAACTCCATGATAATCGCATGCGTTTCACCGGGTGTGCCGCGAGCGTTCACGACATGCACGCGTCCCGGTTCGCGGGCCGCAATGGCCAGGTACGCCTGGCGAACGCGTCCGAAGAAAGCCCGGCTCTCCTGCTCAAAACGGTTCTCGTCTCTTTCCGCGCCTTTTTCGGACCGTCCGCCTTTGTGTTTTCGATTGCGACGCCGCGCGCGCTCGACACTAAACGCCACTTCGTTATCCAGCAGAACAGTTAGGTCCGGCTGCAGATTGCCGCAGAGAATTTCGTGCAGCTCGAGCACTGGTTTCGATCCCAGCTTGCGGCCTCCGCCCTGGTACGCCTCGGTCGAATCGGTGAAGCGATCGCAGAGCACAATACGTCCTTCGGCGAGCGCGGGCAGGATCACTTCATGAATGTGCTGGGCGCGGGAGGCGAACATGAGCGCCATTTCCGTAAACCGAGAAAGCCCCGAAGTGGCCGAGTGCAGCAGCACTTCGCGAATCTTTTCGCCGGCAGCCGTGCCGCCCGGTTCGCGCGTAATGGTGATGGAAAGTCCGTGCGCCCGCAGAGAGCGTGCCAGTTTCTCGACTTGCGTGCTCTTGCCGCTGCCGTCGAGACCTTCGAAGGTAATAAATTTTCCACGCGCGGGCACGTCGGCATAATATCAGGCGGCAATAGCAGGCGAGAGCACAGGCTGACTGCTCGTGGATGCCCGCGCAGCACCGCATCGATTAGGCAGGCTGATATATTAACCTACGGTTGTATTCGCATCGCTGTGGGAGAATCGAAAATCGGGAGGCGGAATGGGTTCACGTTGGGCCAGGAACTTTTTTTGTTTCGCAATAGTTCTATTGTCATCGTTTTCAGTTTTTGGGCAAAATGCCCCGACTATCGCACTCTCGGTGGACGCCTCGGAAGCGCCACGCAAGATTTTCCACGCGCAATTGCGCATTCCAGCTAAGCCCGGAACGCTCACTCTCTACTATCCAAAATGGATTCCCGGCGAGCACGGCCCCACCGGTCCGATCACGGACCTGACCGGCCTGAAGTTCACGGCCAGCGGAAAAGCGCTGAAATGGCGCCGCGACCTGCTTGACGGCTTCACCTTTCACGTCGAGGTCCCGGCCGGCGAGAACGAAGTCACCGCTAATCTCGACTACGCTTCGCCCGGATCGTTTGAGCCGGGATACAGCTCCAGTCTGTCCGCGACGGAAAAGTTGTACATCGTCAGTTGGAACACGCTGTTGCTCTATCCCGCCGGTTACGGTTCCGATCAGCTGACCTATACCGCCAGCCTGCGGCTGCCCGCGGGTTGGAAGTTTGGCACCTCGCTGCATGTTTCCAATCTGTCGGGCAACAATAACGAAATTCACTTCGCGCCCGTTTCCCTGACCATGCTGGTGGATGGTCCTGTAATCACAGGCGAATATTTGAAAGTGGTGCCACTGACGTCGCCTGCCGAAAAACCTCCCGCGGAACTCGATCTCGCCGCCGACAGCCCCGCCGCGCTCGATGCTCCGGAAGAGGTCTGGGAACATTACCGCAACCTGGTGAAGCAAGCGGGCATTCTTTTTGGCGCGCACCACTACACCGATTACCACTTTCTTCTGACCCTGAGCGATCACGTCGCGCATTTCGGATTGGAGCATCACGAATCGGATGACAGCCGGGTCGACGAGCGCTCGCTGATCGAAGAAGACGGACGAAAAACGATGGCTGGACTTCTACCCCACGAGTACGTGCATTCGTGGAACGGGAAGTACCGGCGTCCGGCGGATTTGACGACGCCCGATTACGAAAAGCCGATGCAGACCGACTTGCTGTGGGTGTACGAAGGCCTGACTTCCTATTTGGGAGACATGCTTTCAGCGCGTAGCGGCGAGCGTACTCCGTCGTTGGCCCGAGACGCGCTGGCGCAGATGGCGGCCGATCTGGATCATCGCTCAGGCCGCGTCTGGCGCAATCTGCAAGACACCGCCGACGGCGTCCCCGATATGCAGAACGCCCCCAAGGGATGGGAGGATTATCGCCGGCCGCTCGATTATTACGACGAAGACGTTCTCAACTGGCTGTGGGCGGATGTGATCATTCGTCAGCAAAGCAACGGAACGAAGTCTTTGGATGATTTCTGCAAACTGTTTCATGGCGCGCCCAGTGGTCCGCCCATGGTAAAGACCTATACCGTCGACGACATCATCAACGCGCTGAACCAAATCACTGCGTACGACTGGCGCGGATTCTGGACCGATCGTCTGACCAACCATGGCCCGGGCGCTCCGCTCGGCGGAATCGAAGGCAGCGGATGGAAGCTGGTATACGACGAGTATCCTTCCGAACTGGATCGCGCCGAAGATCGCGATGGAAAAGGGATTAGCGCCCATTACTCTGTCGGAATGTGGGTCGAGAGCGATGGCGTGGTTCACGATACAGTCGAAGGCATGATTGCCGCCGAGGCCGGCATCGGGCCGGGGATGAAGATTATCGCTGTCAACGGCCGCAGGTTTTCGCCCGATGTCTGGCACGACGCCATTCGAGCCGCCAAGACCAGTCCCTCGCCGATTGAACTGATCGTGGAAAATACAGATTACTTCCGCGTAGTAAAACTGGATTATCACGGTGGCGAGAAGTACCCGCACCTCGTGCGGGACGAGTCCAAGCCCGATCTGCTGACCGAGATTTATCGGGCGAAATAGTGCGGGAAGGCTTTCTAAAGCCGTACTGTCATCCTGAGCGAAGCGAAGGACCTATGCACTCCAACGCTGCGAGCAAATCCGCAGGTTCTTCGCTTCGCTTAGGATGACAATTTTATTTTAGGGACCGGCTCCTTCAGCCCTCTGCGACTGCTGCGACCGGTTCTACGCCAGAGATTTCTTCGGGAGTGCCCTCCTCCAGCATAAAGCCCAACACTTCCTGCGGAATCGGCGCGCTCCACACCGGCGAAAATGACTGCCGATGCAGCGGCGACGGCCCGTGCTCACGCAGCGCCGCGAGATGGTGCGGCGTGCAGTATCCCTTGTTCGACGCCAGACCATATATGGGGAAAAACGGATCCCACGCGGAGATCATGCGGTCCCGCTCGACCTTCGCAATGATGGAAGCGGCGGCAATGGAAGCCGAGAGAGCATCGCCGTGAATAATCGCTTGCTGAGGAAGTTCGCAATCGAGTCTCACCGCATCCACCAGAAGATGGCTCGCGGACGGCGTCAGTTGCCGTACCGCATGCAGCATGGCGAGCCGCGAAGCCTGGTAGATATTGATCTGATCGATGCGGGCGGAATCGACGGCGGCAACAGCCCAGGCAATGCAACGCTCCCGAATGACGATTGCAAGTTCTTCGCGGCGCTCGGCGGGCAGTAGCTTCGAATCGCGTAAGCCGCGAATGCGGTATCCCAGGTCGAGAATAACAGCAGCAGCGACAACCGGCCCAAACAGTGATCCGCGGCCCACTTCATCCACTCCAGCTATATACCGCGCCCCCGCGGCCCAAGCGACCTTTTCAAACTTAAGACTGCAGCGCAGTTTCTTCAGCAACCGCAACTTGAGTGTGGCGGCAGAGACATTTTCCGCTTTGGATGTTTTCGATGAGCGCGTAGACGTGGACACGGATACTGATTAGCATCTTCGCCGAAGAAGAGGTGAGAAGCAAGAGAGGAAGGAATACTCAGTAACCAGTTCCCAGCGTGAATTGAACTGGGTACTGGCAACTGCCCTACTGTTGTTCCACTTCCTTCAACCGCGCCGCCTTGCCCTTGAGCCCGCGCAGGTAATAAAGCTTGGCCCGCCGCACCTTGGCCGACCGCACCACGTCAATCTTGTCGATGACTTTGGAGTCTATGGGAAAGATACGCTCCACGCCCTGGCCAAAGCTGATCTTGCGGACCGTAAAGCTCGGTTGCGCGCCGCGCGTCCGCGAAATGACGACGCCTTCGAACGCCTGCAGCCGCTCCTTTTCGCCTTCCCTGATCTTGACCAGCACCTTGATGGTGTCGCCCGGACCAAACTTCGGAATGTCTGTGCGGCGCGATTTCGCCAACAGTTTTTCAATAATCGGATTGCGCATAAAGTTTCCTTCCCAATTAATCTTTAGTAGAGACGGGGCTTGCCCCGTCTCTGTAAGCGCCCTGATCCAACCTAACTTGATCCAACCTAACCCGATCCAACCTGATCTGGAC
>Ga0209274_10000343_pt1 | contig 31146 bp, 24 predicted proteins | sample HubBroMetageREF1_FD_188343 | JGI IMG/M metagenome (GOLD analysis project Ga0209274, IMG submission 188343) | Reference soil microbial communities from the Hubbard Brook experimental Forest, New Hampshire, USA - Hubbard Brook CCASE Soil... | ecosystem: Environmental > Terrestrial > Soil >...
ACGTGCACAAGGCGCTGATGGCCCTATTCGATTTGCCGGAAGAGAAGGTACGCGTGGTGCAGACGGAGACGGGAGGGGCGTTCGGCGGAAAGGAAGAGTATCCGTCGATGATCGCGGGGCACGCCGCGCTGCTGGCGATGAAGGCGGGGCGGCCCGTGAAGATCATCTACGACCGCGGAGAGGACATGGCGGCGACGACGAAGCGGCATCCATCGCGGACGCGACATCGCACGGCGGTTAGCAAAGACGGGAAAATCCTGGGCGGCGAAATCGAGTTTGTGATCGACGGCGGCGCATACGCGACGCTTTCGTCGGTGGTGCTTTCGCGCGGAACGATTCACGCGGGCGGGCCGTACGAATGGCCGAACGTGCGCATTCGTGCCAAGGCGGTAGCGACGAACGCGACTCCACACGGAGCGTTTCGCGGATTCGGCGCGCCGCAGAGCCTGTTTGCGATGGAGCGGCACATGGACCGCATCGCGCGGGCGGTGAATTTGTCTCCCGTCGAGATCCGGCGCCGGAATTTTCTGAAACCGGGACAAACGACGACCACGGAACAAACCGTGCGGGAGCCAATCGATTTGGGAAAGCTCCTCGATCGCGCACTTCTGCTGGCGGAATATGACGCGAAGAAGCGGCGGTTCGCGGAAGACAACAAGCGCGGCCGACAAAAAAAGGGAATGGGCATCGCGGCCTTCCTGCACGGCGCGGGATTTACGGGATCAGGCGAGCGCTATCTGAGTTCGGTGGTGGGCGTGGAAGGGCGGCCGGATGGTGGCGTGCGGGTACTCGTGTCGAGCACGGAGTTCGGACAGGGGACCAACACGGTCCTCTGCCAGATTGCGGCCGAGGCGCTGGGACTGCCGTACGAAGATGTGACGATCGCCCAGCCAGACACGAGAGCGGTGCCGAACAGTGGGCCGACGGTGGCGTCGCGGACGGCGATGGTGGTGGGGAAACTCGTGGCGTCCGCTGCGCTGGGATTGAAGCAGACGCTGATTGGCGCTGGGATACTGGGTGAGGCGTGCACCGCGGAGGAATTTCGCGAAGCGTGCAGGAAATATGTGGCGGAACACGGAGAGTTTCGCTCGCTGACACGATACGAACAGCCAGAGGGCATTTTTTGGGATGACGCGAAGTACCGAGGGGAGGCTTACGCGGCATTCGCGTGGGCCGTTTACGTGGCGGAAGTGACGGTGGACCTCGCGACCTACAAAGTGTCGGTGGACGATTTCGTCGCGCTGCAGGAAGTGGGGCGAGTGCTGAATCCGGTGCTGGCGCGCGGGCAGATCGTGGGCGGCGTCGCGCAGGGTATTGGATTTGCGTTGTACGAGAAAGTAGAATGGCGCGACGGCCGTATGCAGAACAGCCAGATGACGAACTACATCATGCCGACCTCGGCGGACGTGCCTGCGATTCGCGTGTATTTCGAGGAATTGGGGAATGCCAACGGGGCGTTCGGCGCCAAAGGAATCGGCGAGCTTCCGATGGACGGCCCGGGGCCAGCGATATTGAATGCGGTGGAAGATGCGCTGGGAATTCCGTTTGATTCGCTTCCGCTGCTGCCGGAGGATGTTTTTGAGGCGATTGCGGCCTCCGCCGCGCAGGAAGGCGGGGATCATTCGCCGGCCGGAGTGCGATGACGCCGAATCCTGTGGCCAAACGCGAGATTTCCTTGATCGTGAACGGCGAGGCGAAGACCGTGCGGGCGTATCCGATGGAGCGATTGCTCGACGTGCTGCGGCAAGATCTGGGATTGACCGGGACGAAAGAGGGATGCGGTGAGGGCGAGTGCGGCGCCTGTTCCGTGTTGATGGATGGTGTGCTGGTGGATAGCTGTCTCATACCCGTGGGGCAAGCGCACGGCGCAAGCGTGGTCACGATCGAGGGGGTGGCAGCCGACAAGCGATTCCGCGCGTTGCTAGAGGCGTTTCTGGTATGCGGCGGCGCGCAGTGCGGCATCTGCACGCCGGGAATGATTCTGGCCTCCGTGCACCTGCTGGAGAAAAAGCCGGAGCCGACGATGGACGAAATTCGCGAGGGTCTTTCGGGGAATCTTTGCCGCTGCACCGGTTACCTTCAAATTTTCGAAGCGGTAGCGGAAGGTGCGCGGCGCGACGTTCGAATAGGAAGTCGCATATGAGAGCCGATCCAGCAGAGTATGAATTTGTGGCGCCCGCGAGCCTGCACGCGGCAGTAAGTCTGCTGGCAGAACAGCCAAAAACGTGGCTTCCGATCGCGGGCGGCACGGACGTGATGGTGCAGTTTGCGATGGGGACGCTGGCAGCGCGAAAGCTGCTCAGCATTTGGGATTTGCCGGAGCTACGGGGCGTCGAGATATTGCCGCATGAGGTGGCGATCGGCGCCTGTTGCACGTACGCTGATCTGCGAAAGCACGAGATTATCGGGCGCGAGTTTCCGCTGGTGGCTCGCGCGGCGAGCTGGACGGGGGGAATCGCGAATCAGAATCGCGGGACACTCGGCGGCAACATCGTAAATGCGTCGCCGGCGGCCGATTCGTTGCCGGCGCTGCTGGTGTATGAAGCGGAGTTGATTCTAGTTTCGGCGCGCGGAGAACGGCGCGTGGCGTACCGGGATTTTCACACGGGCTACAAGAAGATGGGGCTCGCGGCGGACGAGCTGATCCGAGCGGTTTGCCTGCCGCAAGAATTTGCGGGATATGTCTCCTATGCGCGCAAAGTGGGGGCTCGCGACGCGCAGGCGATAGCGAAAGTGTGCATCGCGGCACTGGGACGCATCGTGAACGGCGCGATCGAGGATGTGCGGATCGCGGTCGGGAGCGTGGCGCCGACTCCGATTCGGTTGACGGAGACGGAGCGGATCTTGAAGGGAAAGCGGCTCGATGCGGCAGCCGTGGCGCGCGCGCGAAAGATGGCGGCGTCCGAGACGCGGCCCATCGACGACATTCGGTCGACCGCGAGATATCGCGCGGCGGTGGTGAGCAACCTCATAGGGGAGTTTCTCGAGAGGCTCACAGCGGGGGCACCGTGAGCGACGTGCTGGCGGTGTGGAATCGCCTGCGAGCAGCGGAAGCGGAGAACGAAATCGTGGCTTGTTGCGGATCGCGAACGTGGGCGCGACGAATGGTGAGCCGCAGGCCGCTGAGCGACGAAGCGGCGCTGTTGGCGGCGTCGGACCAGATATGGCGCGGATTGAGCGAGGCGGATTGGACGGAAGCGTTCCGAAGCCATCCGCGCATTGGTGAGTCAAGCGCTGAGGAGGCGATGGAAGGGCGCTCTGCGGAGTGGTCGGCGCGGGAACAGAGCGGCGTGGCCACGGGAGGCGGCGTCAAGACTGCGCTGGCGGACGCGAATCGGGACTACGAGAGGCGGTTCGGGCGCATTTTCATAGTGTGCGCAACGGGCAAGAGCGCCGCTGAGATTCTGGCAATTCTGCGGCAGCGCCTGCAGAATGACGTGATCACCGAGCTGCACGAAGCGGCCGAGCAGCAGAGGCAGATCACGCGACTTCGGTTGAAAAGGTGGCTAGCAGGATGACGCGCATTTCAACGCACGTGCTCGACACAGCTCACGGGACGCCCGCGAACGACGTGGCAGTGCATTTGGAACGGCACGAAAGTTCCGGGGAGTGGCGGGTGGTGGGCTCGGCCCGCACAGACCGAGACGGGCGATGCGGCCAGATGCTGCCGGACGGCGAGGAACTCTCGCCCGGCGTTTACCGGCTGGCATTCGACACGGCAAGCTATTACGCGGCGCAGGGAGTGGACGGATTGTATCCCATCGTGCAGGTGACGTTTTCCGTGAGAGACGGCGAGACGCATTTCCATATTCCGTTGCTGCTGAGCCCGCACGGGTACACGACTTACCGGGGAAGTTGAACCGATGATCGCGCTGGGCGAAAACCGATATGGCAAATCGCGCGTGCGGCTGGTGCGCGTTAAGCGCGACAAGGATCGCCACGAACTGCGCGAGTGGACGCTGGAGGTACTCCTCCAAGGCGATTTCGAGACATGTTTCAAGGACGGCGACAACAGCAAGATCCTGGCCACAGACACGATGAAAAACACCGTGTATTCGTTGGCGCGGAAGTCGTCGGGCGGCTGTACGGAGGAATTCGCCAAGGAAATGGTGGATTTTCTGCTGGGCCGGAACCCGCAAGTGTCTCATGCGGAGGTCACCGTGCGGGAGAAGGCGTGGGAGCACGTGGCGACCGGAGGAAAGCCGCATCCGACGACGTTCGTGCAGTCGAGCGGAGAGAGCCAGACGACAAAAGTAGGGCGGTCGCAGAAAGGCAAGTTCTCGATTGCATCGGGACTCGAGAATCTGATCATCATGAAGACGGCGAAATCCGGCTTTGAAGGCTACATTCAGGATTCGCTGACGACGCTGCCTCCGACGGGCGACCGTTTGTTCGGTACGGCGCTGCGCGCAACCTGGAACTACGCGCCGGCCGACGCCGACTTCGACAAGCTGCGCGCACAAATCCGCGAGATTCTGCTCGCCACGTTTGCCGGACACGACAGCAAATCGGTGCAGCATACGCTGTATGCGATGGGCGAGGCCGTTCTGAAGGGTGTGTCGAAGGTGAGCGAGATCGAACTGACGATGCCGAACATTCACTGCCTGTTGGTGGACTTGTCGCGCTTCGGACAGGACAATCCCAACGAAATCTTCGTGCCGACCGACGAGCCGCACGGCTACATCGAAGCGCGCATCCGCCGCCAGGGATGAGATCCGGTGCCGACCAACAAAGAGAGCAGAGCCCAAGCGGAAAAGCTTATCGCGCGCTGCAGAAAGATTGCGAGTTTCAGCGAGGAACCCGGCCGCACGAGCCGGACGTTTCTTTCGCCGCCGATGCGCGATTGTCATCAAGAAATCGCCAAATGGCTTGAGCCGCTGGGGGTGGAGATCCGAGTCGATGCCGCTGGGAATTTTCGCGCGTTCTATGCTGCCGCCGAACCAAACGCCCCGCGCCTGCTCATCGGATCGCACCTCGACACCGTTCCCGACGCAGGAGCCTTCGACGGCATTCTGGGAGTGCTCCTAGGCGTCGCGTTGCTCGAAAGTCTGAAGGGCGAGCGGCTGCCTTTCGGAATCGAGGTTCTAGGTTTTTCCGAGGAGGAGGGAGTTCGGTTCGGGACACCGTTCATTGGCAGCCGCGCGCTGGTGGGCGGGCTCGACGAGGACATCTTGAGGCGCGAGGATGCGCGCGGAGTGAACGTGCGTGCAGCCATTGAGAACTTTGGATTGAAGCCAAGCGAGATTCCTGACGCTCGCCTGAAGGGCGACATTCTGGGGTACATCGAGTTCCACATCGAGCAGGGGCCCGTTCTGGAGCATATGGGGCTTCCGCTGGGCCTCGTAGAAGCCGTGGCCGGGCAGAGCAAGATGGAGTTCACATTTACCGGACGCGCCGGCCACGCGGGCACCACGCCGATGCACCTACGCCGCGACGCAATCGCGGGCGCGGCGGAGTGGATCACCGTAGTCGAGCGGGAAGCACGGCGCGTGCCGGGGCTTCTGGCAACCGTGGGGGTGCTTGAGGGGAAAACCGGCGCGGCAAATGTAATCGCCGGAAAGGCCCGGCTAACTCTTGATGTGCGCCACCGGGCGGATGACGTCGGAGCCGGCGCCGTGGAGACCCTAATTCGAATGGCGGAAGAGATCGCGGCGCGGCGAGGGCTGTCCGTGCAATACGGCACTCCCGTCAACCTCGAGTCGGTGGCCATGGATTCGTTTCTCGTTGTGCAGATCGAAGAGGCAATGCGAAGAGCGGGATGCACGCCGCACCGGATGGTGAGCGGCGCGGGCCACGATGCCATGATCCTGGCCGAGAAGGTTCCCGCCGCCATGATCTTTCTGCGAACCCCTGGTGGCATCAGCCACAACCCGGAAGAGACGGTCGAGGTTGAGGATGTGGAGAAGGCGCTCGAGACGGGAGTGCACCTGCTCGAGTTGCTAGCCTGCTCACCCGCGCTGCAAAAAAAGGAGAACTGAACGTGCATAATCTGGGCCAAACCAGGAGTTCCAATCGCGCCGATCACTTGCTGCTGACGCCAGACACATTCGTGCGCACGCCGCTGCCGGGGATGGAAGGTTGCAGCGCCGTCGTTCACATCGGGCCGGCGCTCGGCGCGGCGTTCACGCAGTACACGGCCGAGTTCGAAGCGGGCGGCGAATTGGGCGAGGTGGAAGCTCAACGTTTTATGTACGTGCTGGAGGGAACGGTCAAGTTGGAGAGCAAGGACAAGAACGCCGACCTGGGCGCGCGCGGGTATGCGTTTCTCCCGCAGGGCTCGGAGCATCGAGTGACGGCCACCCGAGCGAGCCGAGTGGCGGTGTTCGAGAAAACCTACCAGCCGCTCGATTCGGCCAAGCCTCCGGCGGTGATCGTGGCGTCGGAGGACTCCGTCGTGCCAAATGCTCTCGGAGGCGATCCGGATTTGCAGGTGAGATGCCTGCTCCCGGACACGCCGAGCTTCGATTTCGCGGTTAATACAATGGTGTATCAGCCGGGCGCAGCGCTCAGCATGGTGGAAATGCACGTGATGGAACACGGGCTGCTGATGCTGGAGGGCGGCGGAATTTACCGGCTGGGCGATTCGTGGTATCCGGTGACCGCCGGAGACTTCATCTGGATGGGACCATGGTGTCCGCAGTGGTTCGGAGCGATCGGGAAAGTGCCAGCCAAATATCTGATCTACAAAGACTGGAACCGGAATCCGTTGGCCACCAAGCAGCGATGAATATGGAAATCGATTCCGCGCGCCTGCTTTCTGAAATTGAAGCGCTCGCGTTAATTTCGGAAGCAGAACCCCCGGTGGTGACGAGAATCGTCTTCACACCGGCGGACATGCGCGCCCGCGCGTGGCTGATCGAGCGGTGCGAAGCTGCGGGGCTTGCGGTGCGCCATGACGCTATTGGAAACACATTCGCGCGCTGGCAGGGTTCTGATCCTGGAGAGCCGGTCGTCGGCACCGGGTCGCACATTGACGCGATCCCCAACGCGGGGAAATACGACGGCGTCGTGGGAGTTCTGGGGGGACTTGAGGCGATACGCGCCTTGCAGCACGGCGGATTTCGCCCGAAGAATTCGATCGAGCTGCTCGTGTTCACGTCGGAAGAGCCAACGCGATTTGGAATCGGATGCCTCGGCAGCCGGCTACTTTCCGGGACGCTCTCGCCGGAGAAGGCGAGAAGGCTGAAGGACGGCAACGACGAGTCGCTTGACGAAGTGCGCCGCAAGGCAGGGCTCGACGGGGAACTCGAACAAGTGAAACTGCCGCGCGGATATTACAAGGCATTCGTAGAATTGCACATCGAACAGGGACCTTTGCTCGAACGCGAGGCGGTGCCTCTGGGCGTTGTGACGAAAATTGCGGCGCCCGCGAGCGCGCGCGTTTCGATCGAAGGCGCGGGAGGGCACGCGGGAGGCGTGCTGATGCCGGACCGGCGGGATGCGCTGTGTGCGGCATCGGAGCTGGTTTTGGCGATCGAAAATGCCGCGCGGACGAGCGGGTCGATCGACACCGTAGCAACCGTCGGCATGTGCGAAGCGTTTCCGGGCGCGGTGAACAGCATTCCGAGCCGCGTGCGCGTCAGCGTGGATGTGCGCGATACCGATCTCGAGCGGCGGGACGAGGTGATGCGCGCCATGGAAACGGCGTCGCAGCAAATTGCGGCGCGGAGGCGCGTGTCCATCGAGACCGAGCTGCTGAACGCGGATGCTCCGGCCGAGTGCGCGCCGGAGGTGGTGGACGCGCTTTCCGCATCATGCCGGAAGCACCGGCAGAAGTTTCAACTGATGATCAGCCGCGCGTACCACGATTCCCTTTTTATCTCGCGTATCGCGCCGGTCGCGATGCTGTTCATTCCGTGCCGCAACGGGTACAGCCACCGCCCGGACGAGTACGCATCCATCGAGGATATCGCTCGGGGGACGTTGGTGCTGGCGGAGACGCTGGCGAGCCTGTCCACATAGGGGCCTGAACGTCTCGGCCCTGAATATTCGGCAGTTGAATCACGTTTTGGACGTCCCGTACCCAAGGCCGATTGGGTCAACCACTTGGGATACAATCCGCGGCGTGAAGGTCGATTTGCAAAAAGTCCGTCGGATCGGGATCGCCTATCTGTGGTCTATCGTTGTCTGGCTGGGTCTCTCACCGATCATGGCTGGGCAGGACGAAGTCCGGCTGGCGCAAAGAGGGATACTGCCGGGATTCTGGCACTTATGGCTTGCTAATGCGGCCTGGCTTTTGACTTCCGCGCTCCTCACGCCGCCGATTTTTTCAATCGTCCGCAGGTATCCGATCAACAAGCAGGTGTTCTTCCGGCGCGTCAGCGGGTACGTTCTGGGCGGCATACCCTTCTTGATTGTTTCCATACTCACGCGATGGATCATTCTGCCGCCTTACGACGTTTTGACCCAACAATTCGGGGCCCGCTCCTTCCAGAGTTTGCTCGCCAACGCTTATTTATTCGGCAATCAGCTCTGGGACTACCTTGTAACCATCGTCGCGGCCCACGCCTATGGATATTTCGCGCGGGTTCGAAACCAGGAGCTGGAGCGTGCGGAACTCGAACGAGAGCTTGCGGCAAGCGAACTTCAGGCGCTGAAGAGCCAACTTCATCCGCATTTCCTGTTCAACACCCTTCAAGGAATCTCCGCGTTGATCGATCGCGATCGAGCACGAGCCAAAGAGATGGTTCTTAGACTGTCGGCCCTGCTCCGGACCGCCCTTCAGGACACGAACTCCGATCTCGTCACGCTCGACGAAGAACTGAAGTTCGTTGAGGACTACCTGGATATCGAAAAGATGCGGCTTGCGGAACGGCTGGAGATTCGCTGGAATATTCAGCCGAATACGCGTCAACTGCTTGTGCCGCAGATGGTCCTGCAGCCGGTGGTTCAGAATGCAATCGTGCATGGAATCGCGTGCTGCCGCGAAGGTGGCTGGCTGGAGATTACGTCGCGGAGCACGGAAGCGACGATGTTGCTGAGCATCGAAAACAGCGTCGGAGGCAAGGATCGGCCGGGTTTGGGGCTGGGCCTGCACAATACGCGTTCCCGGTTGAGGCATCTTTATGGCGACGAAGGGACTCTAAGCTTCGAGATAAAGGATCAAATCGCGAGAACGACCCTTCTCCTGCCTGCGCTCGTTTCTCGTAATCTGGAACCCGCCGAACATGGCGATGGGCGAAGGGTCTAGGTAGCAGGATGGTGGCCCTTGCGTGTGCTGATCGTCGATGATGAACCACTTGCCCGAGTCGCCCTTCAAAAAGTGGTGCGCGAAAGGGATGATATCGAGGAGTGCAATTTAGCGGGCGACGCCGTGGAAGCTCTCGCGCGGCTGCAAGAAAGCGACTTCGACGTCTTACTGCTCGATATCTGCCTGCCCGAATTGTCCGGCATCGAATTCGCCGAAAGTCTGAAGAAGCGCGAAGCGCCCCTGCCTTCGATTATCTTTGTCACCGCTCACGAACAGTACGCTGTTGCGGCATTTGAGAAACATGCGGTGGATTACGTCCTTAAGCCGTTTTCAGAGAAAAGAATTCACGAAGCGCTGGATAAGGCCGCTCACCGAACTCAGAGCGATCGAGCCGCGCGTATGCTGGATCTTCTGCCTCAGATTGAAGGACTGCTCACAAAACCGTCCCGAATCGCGATCAAAGCCAAGGGGAGAATTCTGTTTATCGATCCCGCCGATGTGGTCACGGTGGAGGCTCAAGGCAATTACGTCTTGCTGCAGAGGAAGTCGGGGTCCGACCTTCTTCGCGAATCCATGTCCACGATCGCGGAGAAACTCCGGCCGTACGGATTTGTCCGCATTCATCGTTCCGTGCTAATCAACGCTTCCTTTGTGGAAGAGATCGAGCCTTGGGCGACCGGTGAATATGTCCTGCGCATCAGGGGAGGAAAGGAATTCACTGTTTCGCGTACTTACAAGAAGAATCTGCATTCGATTGCCCCGTTATGGTTCGGGACTGATGGTTTCCGAGCCGGCTAACGAACTTCGTTTCCGTAGAAATTCCGCCAAGATCGCTGCCTAGCCACGTCGCCTACTGCTGACCGCCTGAGGGATTTTCGCCTCCCATTTATAGAAACTCATCGACGGCGGATTCCTTTTGTTGTAGGCGGACAGAAGATGGTTACGACGCGGCAGAGACACAACGCGAGCCACCGCAAATCGGGTGCGAACGCTCCGATCTCTCTTCGTTAATCCATAGGCACTTCCGTGAGTTCCCTCCGCAAACCGTTGAAAAGACGCATCCGAAATATGGAAGCGAACTGGTTTCCAAAGTGCAACTCCCCTAGCGCTCTCCAGCGGTCCGCAGCAGCCCTGGTTCTAGTCTCGGGCTTGACGAGGGCATCGAGAAGAAGGCTCAACGGACGCGTGGTGAGAGCGAATCAGCAATCCGAGCGAATGGTCCTACTCATGGAGCATGGAACAGTGCTGAAAGAGAAAGAACTGCAGCCGAGTCGCGCCCTTCGTTTTGGCGTCTTCCACGTGAATCCTGTTGCGCGCGAATTGCGGAGGGATGGTGTGCGCATACACTTGCGGCCCCAGCTTTTTCACATCTTGTCGATGCTGCTCGACAAGCCAGGAGAGATTGTCACTCGAGAGGAGATGCGGCAGAGGCTTTGGGCCCCGGGGACATTCGTAGAATTTGAGCACAACCTGAACAGTGCGATCAAGAAGGTCCGCACGGCGCTCGGCGACTCGGGACAAGCCCCTCGATACATCGAGACCATTCCCCGCGTGGGTTACCGCTTCATCGCCCCAGTCGAAACAGCCAGCGTGTAAAAAGTGGAATAATGGACGAGAAGAAGTGAAATGACAAATTTCTCGGACCTGTTGCAGGACCGTCTTCGCGCCATCCTCTCAAACCGCTAAATTAAATCACCGGCGCTTCCACCAACGATGCCGAGACTTTACGCTGATACTCGTGGGCTTTCGCGAGGATTTCCGGCTTGTCCATGGTCATCATCACGCGGTTTTCCATCACGATTTTGCCTGCGATAACAACGGTTCTGACGTCGTGCGCGTTCAGGGCATAGACGAGCTGCGAATATACGCTGTACATGGGCGTCGAGTGCGTGGCACCTGTGCCGATCAGCACGATATCCGCTTGCTTGCCCGCTTCGAGCGACCCAATCTGCTTATCGAGATGAAGTGCGCGTGCACCGCCGATCGTCGCCATCTCCACCACCTGGCGCGCGGGCAGTGCCCTCGGATCCATGCGCGTAACCTTCTGCAGTTTCGCGGCGATGTTCATTTCCTGAAACAGATCCTGATTGTTGTTGCTGGCGGCGCTGTCTGTTGCCAGCCCCACGGGCTGGCCCGCGGCCAGCAGATCCACAACGGGCATGACGCCGGACGCCAATTTCATATTGCTCGAAGGATTGTGGATGCAGCCCACGCCGAGTCGCACCAGCGTGGCAATATCCGATGAGTCCACCCAAATGCTGTGCGCGCCGACCACGTCGGGACCCAGCACCTCAATGCTTTCCAGGTAACGCACGGGCGAAGCCTTGTACTTCGCACGGCTGAGTTCACTTTCAAAGGGTGCTTCTGCCAAATGGATCAGGATCGGGACGCCGTTGCGTCGGGCCAGGGCTGCGGCAGCCTTCAGGTTCTCCGTCGAGAGCGTGTAAATGGAGTGCGGCGCTACGGCGGGCGTGATGAGAGGGTCGCCTTTCCAGTGGTCTATGAACTTCTGCGTGTATGCCAATGCCTCGGCGGGGGTTTTGTGATCCGGCGCCGGGAAATCGAGGATCGTCTCGCCCAGCACGCCGCGCATCCCAGCTTCCTTCGTGACGCCCGCGACCACGTCCTCGAAGTAATACATGTCCGCGTACGTGGTAATGCCGCCGCGAAGCATCTCGAGGACTCCCAGCTGCGTGCCCCACAGGACGAAATCCGGCGTCACATTGCGCGCCTCCGCGGGGAAGATGTACTTTTGCAACCAATCGTTGAGGGAATGGTCCTCCGCGACACCGCGGAAGAGGCTCATCGCCGCGTGGGCATGCCCGTTGATCATCCCTGGCATGACGATGGTGCCGGCCGCATCGATCGTCTTCGCGGCGCGTGATCGTGACTGGAGGTCGGTCCGCCGGCCGACGGCGACAATCGTGTCACCCTGAATGGCAACAGCGCCATCCTCGATCACACGGAACTCTGGGTCCATCGTGATGACGGTGCCGCCGCTTATGAAGAGGTCCACGCTGTCCTTTCACCTTCAGTCTTAATCAGCACAGTGTGGGCGTCAAGCTCAGCGAATGGGTTGCGCGAATGGCCAACACGGCGGACGCGGGTGTTTACCCGGGGCAAGCGAGAATAGCGGCAACCGCAGCGGCCATTCCCGCCTGCGAGGTCTGCGTCAGAATAGGAGACTCAGCGACATCTGGATTTGCCGCGGACCACCGATCGTCTTGTTGGTGACGCCCAAGCCGCCCAAAGAAGGGCATACATAGAGCGCGGTGTAGGTGGTGTCACAAGTAGGCGAACCGACCGCTGGCTGACCCTGATACGGAAAATCGCTGAAGCTTGGGTTCTGCGAGACGTTATCGACGGGGATGTCGAAGCTCGCGGTGTTCGTCAAGTTGAATACCTCGAACGTGTACTTCACCCGGAAGCGGTCGTTCAGCTTTGTGTCTTTGACAATGGAAATGTCCGCGCGCTTTTGCCACGGCTGCCGGAAGATGTTGCGTTGGCCGCTGTTGATGAAGTTCGTTTCGTAAATATCACCCGCGGGGATTCCGCCGCCCAAGTCACCTGGATTCAACAGAGGCAACGTAAAGCAGGAGGCGTTGAGCGCAGGTGTGCCACCGGGGTCGGCGCCGCTGGCGCCGGTGACCGCGCTCTTCGTGGTGCAGTTCGAAGCGAGCGGGACGATCGGGTTCGTGATCCCGTCGGAAGTACCAAAGTAAATGCTGCCGACGGCTCCCGAGTAGTCGACGACGCTAAAGGGCTGGCCGCTTTGAAGGACCGTGACGCCTTCGAGGGCCCATCCACCCGCAAACTTTCCCTGCCACGAGGATTCGGTGAAGAAGTTGTGCATTCGGAAGAGATAGGAAAAGTTGAAGACATGGGTGCGGTCGAAGTCCGAGTTGCCATAACCCGAATGCAGGTCGAGGGGATTGTTGCCGTTGTAGAAGAGCCCCATGGCGCTCTGTTCATCAAGCGAGTGCGAATAGGTGTACGAAAAACCGACTTGCATTCCGTGGCTCAGGCGTTTTTCGACGTGAGTCTGCAGCGCGTTATATGCCGAGACGCCCGCCGCAGTGTACGACTCCGACTCCGCCGAATAGCCCATGTAGGGCACGCGAAGATCGATGTTGCCTCCCTCGAAGGTCTCCTGATAGGGCTGGTTCTGCGGTTCCCCCGCGGGAGGATTGGGCAAATTAATCGGAGTAAATGAGCCTTGACTGGTCACGATGGTATAGCCGTAGGTGTAGTCCTGCTCGTAAGGAGTACCTGGCCGGATAGGGTGAGTAGGCGTGGCAATTTGGGCCTCGTTGAACGGCACGGGGACAACTTCGTGGCGGCCGAGGTTGCCGACGTAGCCGACTTCGATGGAGAGGTCGTTGCGCGGCTGCCACTGAACGTCGAGAGTCTGATTCAGAGTATACGGAAGCTTGTTCTTCCGGTTGTAAACCGCGAAGGAGAAGAGCGGCAGACCGCTTGTGATTGTTGCCGCATTGGGTATGGACAGAGTCGAGGGATCGCCGCTGGGGGGCGGCCCAAGCGTCGGGCCCCAAGGATTTTCGAAACCGGTGCCGCATACGATGGTGAAAGAGAGGCAAGCCGGCGAAGCTGCGTTGTACGGCGCGCATGCCGTGTAGGCATACGCACTGCAAGACTGCGAATTCACGTAGGGCGGAGACTGGGCGACGCCGAAAGGTCCTCCAGGTATCACGCCGGACGCAAAGCCCGGCGAGAGATAGGTGAAAAGTTCGCCTCGATCGTAGTACATGCCCCAGCCAGCGCGGACCACGAGTTTGCTATTGAACTTCTTCGGGCTCCACGCCACGCCCAGGCGAGGCGCGAGTCCCCATTGACGCCCCGTCAGAGTTGAGTCACTGACACCGCTGGTGGGATGCAGTTTGTTGTTGCCGGCAATGATGAAGCCGTTCGACTTGATGATGTCGTCAGCGGCATCGTAATCATAGAGAGAGGGCTCGAAGTTGTAGAGCTCGCCGTTCGTTTCGGTGAGGCCGCCATGGTAATCGTAACGGAGGCCAAAAGTGAGGCTAAGATTGGAACGAATCTGAAATTTGTCTTGAACGTACTCTCCAGTTTCATTGGAGCGATAGTGCCGGTTGGCGTCGCCCTGCAGGAAGCTGGTGGCGATGAACCCGTTGATGTTGTAGGTGACCGGCACGCCTCCCAAGAAATCCGAAAAATCGTTGAAGCCGACCATACCTTTGTTGGTTCGGTCGTCCCGAGGGTTGAGCTGAGTGTAGGAAAAGCTGCCGCCGAAGGTGATGGTATGCCTGCCCTTGGTCCAGATGGCATCGGCCGAGGGCATGAAGCGGTTCTGGAAAACTCCTGTGAAGGCACCCTGAGAAACCGCTCCCTCGCCGATGCTCAAGGCAGCGCTGTACACATAGTTTGTGTTGTAGAGGTAGCTGTTGGTGTAAGGCGACGGATCGCCAAAATTGTCCGCGATTGTCAAACCAGGGAAAAACGAAGAGCCGAAAGTATTGACGCTGGCGTCCGCGAGGGATATGCATCCCCCGCATCCCCCGTTGGCAGGGGGTTGGTTCCCGAGATTCGTCAGGTAGGTCGCGAAAGTGGACGGCGTAAAGGGCTCCTGAACCGTGCTGTAGACCTTCTCGCGGATGAACCCGAAAACCTCGGCCACGCTGAAGTTCGGCGTCAAGGTTTGAGTGTTCGTTATAGAGGCCACTTGACTCCCCGCATCGAGACGCTGCGGGAAGTCGGCGACACCCGAGTACGCGTAGGGAGCGGTGGTCGGATCGTGCTGGTAGTAATACTTCAACGCCAACGTGTCCTTCGACGTGGCGATGAAGTCCAGGTTGGCGACGGCCTGATCGGCCAAGAAGCGGGCCGTGCCAAGTGTGAAGGTGTTCTCAGGAAAATTGATCGATGGCGTGAATCCATCCGCAGAAGGGATCAGGTACTGGCCATTGGGCAGCTTGTAGTTCAACAAGCCATACGAGATGGGGTTGATCTGGCCGGGGCCCGTGCCGATTGTGGCGGGCAGATTGATCGTCGAAGTGAAGTAAGGGCACGGAGGCGAAGCGCAGTCGTTGTTAGCGTCGTTCATCGTCTGCTCGACGGCGTTGGCCAAGCCGTTGGGGGTGCGGTCATCCGACAGGTAGTAAGGAACGGCAACACGCGAACTGCCGATTTCCTGATCGGAGTCGTGGATATGCTGGTAAGAAATGAAGCCAAAGAGCTTGTTCTTGATGAGCGGACCGCCCAAAGTTCCGCCGCCGACCTCGCGGTGCAACCCCGGGACCTTCTCAGGGTCAGGGATGTTGGGATCCTGGTTATTGAAGTATGGCGCGGCGTTCCACTCGTTGGTTCCTCGATGCAGGTAGCCGGAACCGTGAATGTTGTTGGTACCGGAAGAAGTACTCAAGTCGATGTGCGCGCCACTCGTGGAACCCTGCTGCGCATCGTACATCGAAGCATTCGCACGCAGTTCCTGGATCGTCTCCGGGGGAGGAGTGGGGAGCGCCTGGCCAATCGCGAGATAGGGCGATGCCGTGGTCTGAACAGGCTCTGCCGTGGTGTTGTTCGCCATCGTGACGCCGGTGTTATTCACGATGCGGCCCGAGGACACCGAACTGGTGCTCTTGCCGTTGAAGAGGTTGCTAGCGTCAACTCCATTGAACAGGAAAGTGTTGCTTGTATCGCGCTGGCCGTTGGCCCAGATTGGCTGGTTTCCGAGGCCTGTGTTGACGCCGGCGCCGGCGGTAAGCTCCGCGTTTACGCCCGGCGATAGAATAGCGAGGCCCGTGAAGCTGCCGGTAGGGAGCGGGATGGCTTCGAGCTGAGCCCTGTCCAAGACGTAGCCGTTGGTTGTGTCCACCGCGTTTACGAGCGGAGTCTCTTCCACCGTGACCGTCGTACTTACCTGGCCAACCTTAAGCGCTGCGTTCACGGTTGCGGTGCGGTCGGCTTGCACTGTGATCGAAGGAATCCTTTGCGTTTGAAAGGCGTCATGCGTGAACGTGAGCGTGTACGTTCCAATGGGCAAATTAACAAACTCGTAGGAACCGCTCGAGTTGGTTTTCTGCGTCCGCGTGAGCGTGGTTTGATCGCCGACGAGCGTTACGACCGCGTCCACAACAGCCGCACCCGAGGCGTCAGTAACGGTGCCGGTGATGCCACCGAGCGTCTGGGCCTGCGCGCACGGCGCGAACGCCAAAGTGATCCAGGCGAACAACACCACGAAGAAAATCGAGAGCCGAACTCTCTGATACATCCGATCCTCCCAGAAATGTGGAGATGCACACCCAAGCGCAACCGCCGTCCGAGGACGTTCAAGGCGCATTTCAGTTTGTCGCGCGATGCTGGCGGTGTCGCCCCAAAAGATGAGGGAAGTTACGCCACTTCCCCCTCTCAGGCGAAGAGTATTTTTTGGATGGCCCATATCAACTATTTTTATTCTCGGGAGAACGCGGCGATCCACCGGCTCGCCTTTTCACGGCGAACCATAGCAAACCCGCTGCGAGGTATGCGAGGAAAATGTAGGGAAGCCTGCCGTAAGGTCCCGCCGGAACGGGATACAGATTTCCGAGGAGCGCGAGCAGCATCGCGACGAACGCCAGCAGGGATATGACCCACGCAGTGAGCCCGGCAGCGCCATGATCGCGCAAGTAGCGCGGAAGCGCCACGCACACCAGCGCGTAGGCGACGATGAATCCGTAGGTGGCGAGAGAGCCCATCCAGCCGTATACGTCGAGGCCGGCGGAGCCGCGACCTGCGAGGATCGCCACGGGAAGGACCGCCGCGATACCCGTAACGAGGACGGCGATGTGCGGAGTCTCGTTGCGGGCGTGCGTGGAGCGCAACGAGGAGTGAGCGAGGCCGTTGTGGGCCATGAGCATCAGAACGCGCGCGGCGGCCGTGATGCATGCAAGCGTACCGGCGAAGAGGCTTACGAGAGCTCCCACGTCGATCAGCGGGCCCAGCGCTGGCGCGCCGGCCACACGAGCGAGGACGTGCATCGGCGCGTCGCTCGCACCGAGGTCCTGCCCCACAACGCGAAAGCCCATGACTTCGGTGTAAGCGCAAAGCACGAAGAACGCGCCGCCGAGAATCGAGCTTTGAATCACGGCACGGGGGATGGTCTTCAAGGGATTGCGCGCTTCCGATCCGAGAGTGGTGGCGCTTTCGAAGCCGACAAAACTGAACAGGGCAAGCACGAGGCCAAGGCGCAGGCCGCTTCCCGTCACGCCGCGCAGACGGAACTGGTTCACATCCCAGTGCGAACCGTGGCGGACGAGCACGAGCGCGAGGACGATCACGATGAAGAGAACCGAAACGGCCTCGATCCACAACATCAGGCGGGCTGAGATTTTCACGTCGCGCCAGGCGATCCACATGGAAACGGCGGCGACGATCAGCGCGAGGAGGACGGTGGATGTGGCGTGGCCGATCGCGTCGCGGAGGAGCAGGTTCGCGTATTGATAGAAGCCGCCAATCACGCTCGAAGCCGTGGCTACGTAGGCAAGGAGCAGGCTCCAGGCGGTGGTGGCGCCGAGCCAAGGCGGCAGGATCATTCCCGCGTAGGTGTAGAGCGAGCCTGGCGACGACGAGTAGCGCGCGAACCGGCCGATACACCAAGCAACCAACAGGATCGCGACAGAGGCCAATACATAGGCGAGCCAGGTGCCGTTGCCAGCAAGCGCGCAGACCAGCGGAATGGTGGCAACGGGCGTGGTGGTGGGCGCAATCGTAGAGACAGATTGCGCGAGCGTCTCCATCGGTGAGAGGACTTGGCGGCGCAGTCCGTAGGCTGGCTCGTGGTCGGATGCCGGCGACTTGTTGTGAAAGGGCAGCGGGTCGGTGTCTGCTGGTCGAATCGATGCAGGCATGGCGTACCATACAGGTCTCGCGTCACCTGCGCAAGACACCAGCCAGTGCGCCAAATCACGCAATTGGTGCTATATCCGTTATTAAAATTTGGGAACTCTCGTTGACAGCGGTATCTGCCTACTTGACGATGATGATCGGAGCCTACCTGTGCCGCGAAAAGACCATTCCGCGTTCTTAATAATTCCAGTTCTGATCGTTGCAGTCGGATCCTGCTTGGTGTGGCTGAATCGTCCACTTCTCTCGCCGAGCGTCACTGGCCGCAGCCAAATCACGCACGACGGATTAGTGAAGACGAATCTGGCATCCGATGGCTCGAATCTCTATTTCACGGAAATCTCCGGAGAAAGTTCGATCATCTCAAAGGTTCCGGCGACGGGCGGCGACGTTTCCAAATTCCCCGTCGCTTTTCCGAGCGCCCAGTTACTCGACGTCTCACCCCTTCATTCTTCTTTGCTGGCGGCTGAAAACATGGCCGGACCGTCTTCGGAATATCCTTTTTGGATGTATCCGCTGAATGGCGGCGCGGCTCAACGCTTCGGCAATCTGACTGGCCAGGAAGCTGTCTGGGCTCCCGACGGGCAGCACGTACTGCTAGTGAAAGGTTCCTCTCTGTATCTCACGGACGCCAACGGTGGACTGGTAAAAGAGCTTGTGAAGGTGGAGGGGACGCCCTACTACCCACGATATTCACCTGATGGCAAGCGCGTCCGTTTCAGCGTGGGAGACATTTCTCAGAACACATCTTCGATCCAAGAGGTGAATAGCGACGGCTCAGGACTGCATGCGTTGCTGCCGGAGTGGCATGATGTTTCGTCCAAATGTTGCGGCAGTTGGACCGCCGATGGGCGTTATTACATTTTTCAGGCTACCGAAAACGCCATGGGCAGCAGCGGAAACCTTTTTGCTCTCGCGGAACCTGCCGGTCGATTCGAAAGAAGAAGAGTTGAGAAGCCGGTCAGACTCACCCAAGGGTCAATCTCATTCTCGAGTCCAGTGCCAGCTGCAGACAGCAAAAACATATGGGCTCTCGGGCTAAATATCCGCGGAGCGGTGGTGAAGTACGATCCTGCATCCGATAAATTCGTGCCATTTCTCTCTGGCATCTCTGCCAGCGACTTGGATTTCTCGCCTGACGGCCAATGGGTCACGTACGTTTCTATTCCGGGAGGCACACTCTGGCGCTGCCGTATCGATGGATCGCAACAACGGCAGTTAACTTTTTCGCCGGGAAGAGCCGCTCTTCCGCGATGGTCCCCTGATGGGAAACAGATCGCATATATAAATGTACGGGAAGGAACACCTTGGGCGATCTATATCGTGTCCACAGATGGTGGCGCGTCGCGTCTTCTGGTTTCGGAGAAACTCACGCAGATAGACGTCAACTGGTCTCTTGACGGCGACAAGATCATTTTTGGCCGCATCACCGAGCGTAAACCGGAGGGTCTCAGCATCGAAGTCTACGATATGAAGACGCACGAACTTTCCGCTATTCCTGGTTCCGAGGGCCTCTTCAGCCCTCGGCTATCTCCGGATGGCCACTACATCGCAGCTCTTTCAGCAAACCTGACGAAGTTGATGTTGTATGACACGCGAACCCAAAAATGGTCGGAATGGCAGACGTTAGAGTCGGGGGCGCTGAACTACCCTGTATGGTCCCCGGATAGCAAGTCGATTTATTTCGACGATTTGGTGAGCGGAGAAGGAGCTTACTGCCGTGCGAAGGTTGGCGAGAGTCACTACGAACATGTGTTTCTCCAAAAGGGAATCGAGCGATACCTTGGCCCGTTTGGACTCTGGTCTGGCCGCGCTCCGGACGGCTCGGCACTGTTCGTCCAAGAGGCCAGTACTCGCGAGGTTTACGAGCTTCAAGTGGACTTGCCGTAGCCCAGCGAGCGAAGTCTGCGGGGCGATGAGGGATCGATGACAACGTTACGGCTTTGCCAAACGCCACTGAGCAGCATACGCGCGGCAGGAAGACGCGTGAGCGTGAAGGATCTTTGCTTGTGGCTTCTAATTTGTTTCTCGATTGTGTCCCTCTGCTTTGTATCTCCTTTGCATGCGCGGCAAGATTCCAAGATCGAAAGAAAACTTGTAACGCGAGTAGAGCCAGACTATCCACCCGTGTTGAGGATGCGCCAGATTGGCGGCACGGTGCGGCTGGAAATTACGATCTCGCCCAAAGGAACCGTGGAAAACGCAAAAGTCCTTGGAGGCAACCCAATACTTGTTGAATCCGCAGTCGCTGCCGTCAAGAAATGGAAATTTGCGTCCGCCGCAACCTCGACGACGACCACGGTCTCACTCGATTTCAATCCTTATCGCTAGTTGGGCAGTGTCGCGTTGCTCTAACGCCTACCCGTTCTTCGGTTGACGTCGCAACATTCCGCTCCTATAGTGGCTCACTTTCAACAAGAGGAAATTCGCCTTGCTCGAGCGCGTTTTCCATCTCTCCGAAAACGACACCACGGTTCGCCGCGAACTTCTGGCCGGCCTGACGACGTTTATGACCATGGCCTACGTGGTGGTGGTAAATCCGCGGATTCTTTCCGAGGCAGGGATGCCGGTGGAAGGCGTGCTTTTCGCCACGTGTATTTCGGCGGCGCTGGCGACGCTGGTGATGGGCGTGTGGGCGAACTATCCGATTGCGCTCGCGCCGGGGATGTCGCTCAACGCTTATTTCACGTATTCGATCGTGATCGGGCGCGGCGTGCCGTGGCAGACCGCGCTGGGCGTGGTGCTGCTGTCCGGGCTGCTTTTTCTCCTTCTGACGCTGACAAATGTGCGCGAGCAAATCGTCAATGGAATTCCGGATTGCCTGAAGCACGGAACGGCGGCGGGTATCGGACTTTTCATCGCGTTTGTGGGGTTCCGGAACGCTGGCATCATCGTCGCGAACAAGTCCACGTTTGTGGGACTGGGCAAGGCCTCTGACCCGCAAGTGATTCTGGCATCTCTGGGAGTGCTGCTGATCGCGATCCTGATGGCGCGGCGCGTGGGAAGCGCGATTCTGATAGGAATCGTGGCGATCACGCTCGTGGGCATACCGCTGGGAGTGAGCCACTGGCCGACGCAGTTTTTCTCGTGGCCACACCCGTCTGGAACATTCCTCAAGCTGGATTTGCGCTCCGCGACGAAGCTGGGGTTGGGCGAACTCGTTTTCGTATTTTTCTTCGTCGATCTATTCGACAACGTAGGGACGCTCGTGGGGGTGTGCGACCAGGGAGGGTTCCTGCGGGACGGCAAACTGCCGCGCGCAAGCCGCGCGCTACTGGCCGATGCGTTTGGGACGATCGTAGGGGCGCTGACGGGAACGTCGACAGTCACGAGCTACATCGAGAGCGCTGCGGGTGTTGCCGCCGGGGCGCGCACAGGGCTCGGCAATCTGGCGATCGCAGCGTTGTTTGTCGTCGCGATGTTCTGCGCGCCGATTGTGGCGGCCATTCCGTCGTACGCCACGGCGCCAGCGTTGATTCTGGTGGGTGCGCTGATGTGCGGCTCGGTCGCCAAGGTCAAGTGGGATGACTATACGGATTCGGTTCCCGCGTTCTTGACGCTGATCGCTACGCCGCTGACGTTCAGCATTGCGACGGGACTCAGCCTGGGATTGCTCTCGTTCACATTCCTCAAACTATTCACGGGGCGACGCAAGGAGATTAGCCCGCTGATTTGGGTGCTGAGCGCGCTGTTTCTTCTGCGGTACGCATTTCTCGGCGTGGAGTAGTTTCCATTCGCGCGAGGCTTCGAACACCAGGGTCCAAGCAGGAAAGTTACTAGTACGGACGCTTATTGAGCTGGCGCTCCCATGCGGCGAAGGCTTCGAGGGCTTCGTCGCGCATGGTCTGGATCATCGGGATCTTGCGCTCGGAATGCGGCTTGGGGATTTCGCGATAGATGAGCGAGTCGTCGAAACCGGCTTTCGACGCATCGACGGCGGTGCTGCCGAAGTATACGCGCGCGGGACGCGCCCAGTAGATTGCGCCGAGACACATCGGGCAGGGTTCGCACGACGTGTAAATCTCGCAGTCAAGCAGTTCGAAGAGGCCCAGTTTCGCACACGCTTTGCGGATGGCGATGATTTCCGCGTGTGCGGTGGGATCGTTGGTGGCGGTGACGCAATTCGCGCCCTCAGCGATGATCTTCCCGTCCTTGACGACGACGGCGCCGAACGGTCCGCCTTGCCCCGACCGGACGTTCTCGATCGAGAGCTCGATGGCGCGAGCCATGAAGGGATTGCTCATTCAATCAGTATAAGCGGGATGACCGCGTTCTGCGTGAGCCTCGCAGTTACTCTTCGCCGATGTCCTCTTTCCAGACGTCGGGATGATCGCGAATGTAATTCGCCATCATGGAGACGCACTCCTCGGAGTCGAGGTCGACAACCCGGATGCCAAGGGAGCGCAGCCATTCGATGCCGCCCTGGAAATTGCGGGTGTCGCCGATTATCAGCGTGCCAAAACCGAACTGGCGCACAAGTCCGCTGCAGTACCAGCAGGGCGCTAGCGTCGTGACCATGATCATGTCACGGTAGCTTCGTTGACGTCCGGCGTTACGGAAGGCATCCGTTTCGCCGTGCAGGGAAGGATCGCCGTCCTGCACACGGCGGTTGTGTCCCGCTCCTACAAGGCGGCCGCTGGCGTCAAAGATCGCGGCGCCGATCGGAAGCCCACCCTCGGCGAGGCCTTTCCGCGCCTCGGCCAACGCAACCGCAAGCATTCCGTCATAGGCCGAGAGGTGCATCGAAAGTCATAATATACGCAAAACGCGGGATGTCACTTGCGTTTGGAACGCAGCTGTACCAAATCCCTGAGCTTGTGTCTCACTCCTTTTTTCGATACTTCAGGTCGAATGGATTTTGGTGAATCAAAGCGACTACAGCGCGGCGGAAACGCTGGTCCCAGCGGCGGCAAACACGGATGACATTTCCGCCCGGGCCAGCGGAAGAAAACTGTGGACGACATCCGGATCGAACTGCGTGCCGCTCGCGAGCAAGAGCCGACGCTCGGCTTCCTCAAACGGCAGCCCCTCGCGGTAAGGACGGGATGAAACCATAGCGTCAAAGGCATCGATCACGGAAACGATACGCGATCCAATCGGGATCTCTTCGTCCTTCAGCCCGGCCGGATAGCCCTTGCCATCGTAGCTCTCGTGATGGTGGAGAATCAGCAAACTGGCGCGTTCCATCCCTGGGACATTTCGCAGCACCGCCCAGCCATACTGAGGGTGCTTTTTCATGAGGTCGTATTCGGCCTCGGTCAAGCGAGCGGGCTTCTGAAGAATAGCGTCGGGAATCCCAATTTTCCCGATGTCATGGAGCAGAGCCGCAACTTCGAGATCAGCCAGCGATTGCTCGTCCAATCTGAATTCTCCGCCGACGTGAAGGGCCCATTCGGCCAGGCGTGTGCTGTGAACTCCGGTGTTGAGGTCCTTCAGATCGAGGAGTTGATTGAACGCGCAGATCAGCGACGTTCGAAGCGCGGAGAGCTGCTCCTCGATTTCCTTCAAACGTATCGGTGCGAGACTCATCAGGATGGTTGCGGAAACGACCGGCGTTTCCGGGATCCGCTCGCCGGGTGCAGCAGTCCCGAGGAACTCATCGGCGAATTGGACGGAGTCATCATGCAGATCGACCCGTTCTACTGAAGCAGACCCTGGAGTGGATTCAAGGCGGTCAGGGCCCAATTAGCGTTCAAACGGCCATTCCCCATGTTGAGGCCGACAAATTGCGCGTGGGCGATGGCCCATGCCGCCTGGTTTTGTGAGTCGCCGGGCTGCATGTTCAAAATCAACGAGGCAGTGCCGGCAACCATCGGTGAACTGAACGAAGTTCCCCAGCCAGCCGCGTACAAACCGAACGGATAAGGCGCAATGACGCCCTCGCCGGGCGCGGCAACCCAAACAATCTGGTTTCCGTAATTCGAAAAGCTCGACCGCTGGTCCTGGTTATTCGTCGAGGCAACACCCATCACGTTCTGCAAGCCCGCGGGATAGACCGTTTCGTTTGCTCCATCGTTGCCGGCAGAGGCCACGCAGATTACATGGTTGCTGTTGGCGTAGTTAATCGCGTTGGTCAATTCCGCCGAGCTGCTGGTGAAATCAAAGCTCATATTGATGACGTTTGCGTTGTTCTGCACTGCAAAATAGATGGCGGCCAGAATGTTGGAGAGCGAACCGTTTCCGTTTGCGCTGAAGGCTTTAAGCGGCAGGAGTTGGGCTGTTGGGGCGACCAAGTGAATCACGCCCATTACCATCGTTCCGTGCCCAAAGGCCTGATAGGCTGTGCCGTCGAGCATGCTGGCGGTGTGTTGATCCAGCATCGCGGCGGTGTGCTGATTCACGTAGGCTGCGGGGCAGGATTCGCACGGCGGCGGCGCGCTCATCGAAATATCGTTCATCTCCGAGCCGCCCGCCTGGTTACGCGTGAAGTCCCAGCCCGTCAGCAGCCTTCCCTGAAAAGCTGGATGATTCGGGTCCACACCCGTATCTATATCCGCCACAATTCCCGCACCGCTCACATTAAAGGTGCTGTGCGCCTGCGCGATCTGAATGATTTGAGCGGCCGGCTGATAGACATACCCGTGCGTAACCGTCGTTCCGTAGTAGTTTACCGGCGTATTGTCCCAAAGGCCGGCTGGTGGTGTACTGGACGTGGACGAGCTCGTCGGATTCGGCGGAATCACCAGCGTCTGATCCGGTTCCGCGTCGAGAATCCCGGTCACGAGTCGGAGGACGCCCGCGAGGAGGTTGGGCAGAAGTCCCTGCACGGGCCTTACGAGAAAGACCTGCCCGAGATTTCCATCCAAGTTGCCCACCACCGTGCAGCCGTTCGACAGGCACACGTTCTGAAGCCCTGCAAGACCAAGATTCGTGCGGACGATCACGCCGGGCTGTGGCGAGGTCAGGTTCGACAGAGTGTTAACTACATTCGAGAGCAGGCTCCCCAACAGTCCTTGGGCTGAGGCCGGTTGGCCCCACAAACCGGCAAACAGCAGTAGTAAGAGCCAGAATGAGCGTTTCATGGTTCGACCTGCTCCTTTTGCGTGCCGACCTAGCAACCGCGCACCATCTCGATTAGGTCCTGCAAAGTTTCCTTCAGCAGACCGGTTTCTCGCTATGGTACGAATGGCTAATTTCGGCGTGATTCGCATCAAACATTTCTCCTAGTACGTTTCTTAGGTCGTTTCACACGGCCCCTAAGAGCCTTTGAATCAGTATCTTGGGAACCATTCTCCGAAAACTCAAAGGATGGCTCAATGGCTGGGAGGCGAAGTTCTTCGGCTGGCAATTGGAGTCTCAGTTGAAAGCGATCGAGGGTATCTGACTCCAGATGGAACTCGCCAAATCGATTGGTTGTGGACTCGGCCACGACTTTGCGGCCTTTTACCAACCGGACCAGTGAGGCGCCGATTTCAGCCCCTGGATCCGCGGAGTTTAGAACCTGCCCGAACAGCGCGAGCCTGTCGGATTCGGGTTGAGGCTCCAGTCGGAGGTCAACTCGGTAGTTGCCGACGCCATACAGCAACTGTCGCGCATTTGGCGCTCCGGACCGAAGTCCCTCGGCCAGGGGAGTTCGCAAGCTATCGAACAGCAAAGAGGCGCCTGCCTGCACCGCGCGGCGAACCTTGCGCGGACCGTGAAGTGCAAACGCGCCGCGCAGGGCGCGTACGGCACTTTCGGGTGGCTCATAGGTTTGCTCGCGCTGACCCACCGTGTGGACGCGGTGCCACAAGCTCAGAGCTGCCGAGCATTCATGACACCCGTTTTCGAGATGACTCAGCATGGCAGTTCTTTCTTGCTCCTCAATCACTCCGCGGGCAAAATCGACCCACTTTTCCATCGAATAGTGTCGCATCGCCTTCCCCCCTAGAATTTAGCCACCAGCGTTGCCCGTTGCCGCCCCAACGCCGTGTTCTTCCATCACACCCTGTAAGGGCGAGTAGTCGCTCAAAAAATATAGGCACTTGTGAAATTCCGTAAGTATCAGAGGGGAGAGACTTTACCTGTTAGCGCGAAGGGGGCCCAGTAGTAGGGGTGGGGATATTGCTGGCGCAGCTCTTTCATGGCGCTCTGTAGCGCGGAGGCCTTATCTTCACCATCTACAAACCGTCGGTAGAATCGGGCCATGAATTCCGAGGTGCTACGGTCGTGGACGTCCCACAGCGTCAAGAGAAGCGAGTGCGCGCCCGCGAAGAGTAGCCCGCGAATCAACCCGAGCAACTCGTCCCCCGCGCTAACGACATTCATTCCCGTGGCACATCCGCTTAACGTGACAAGCTCTGCCTCGAGTCTAAGCTGGTAGAGATCGTATAAATTCAAATACGCCTCGCCCAACCGAATGCCTGAGAACATGGGGTTGTCCTGCCGGAAATTGCCGTGTGTGGCGATGTGAATCAGCCGGCTGTGCGATCCTTTCTCCCGCAGCGCCTGCTCGTTGGCTTGCGGTCCCACGATTAACTCCGCGTCGGGCAGAATTTGGGCGATCGAGTTCACTTCGTCCAGAATCAGCGGCGCTCTCGCATCGGGCACTCCCAGGATGAGGGAAGGGCCTTCCTGTACCGGGGGCTTCGCCTGGCACAGTGCAAAAATCGCAGCACTCGGAGCGTATGAAACGGTGAACGAATCGATCGCGTAAGCGGCGCCGTCGAAGAGCGCATGAAATGGAACGTAGTGCAGCACGCCGTGCGGCACAATCACGAGATGACGCGCGCGCAACCGCTCGCGGAGTGGCGCTAAGAGTTCTTCGTAGAGTTGCCCCAGATGCGCCTGCGCCGACGCTAGCAGCGGCTCCTCGAATGTCCGCACGTATTCCGCGCCCAGCCTAAACTTCGATATCTGAAAGTGCAGCATGCGCACCAGATTCACCACGCGCGACACCAGCGTAACCGGAACAATCTCGATCCCCTCGCGCGTCACTACTGCCGCGATGAACTGGTCCTTGATCGCAAAGTATTCGATGAGCGCCGCCTCCGGCGGCAAGCGATCGCGCACGGTTTCTAGCGAAACCACCGCCGCGCCTGGCTGCGATCCGGGCTGCTGTGACGGCATCTCCCGCAGTGCTCGCAATAGCTCATTTTCGTGTGCGACCGCCTGATTCCTAAGCTTGTCGATCCGCTCCGGCGACGGCTCGTCGGCACGTAATTGTTCGAGTTCGATTCGCCGGTAATACCAGTTCAGCTCCTCGCGCATTTCCCTCACGCGCCGCACTAACCCGCTCTGTCCCGCATCGGCCACCGGAAGGCCATGTCCATGCTGCACCAGCAGTTCCGCAAGGCTGCGTGACTTCGCCAGTTCCATGTAGCCGAACGATTCCTCGGCCGGGTTTCCGCCGCTCGCGCCGTTCAAGCAGAGTTCAACAAGGCACTCATAGACTTCCAGCCGGTTCTTCATAAACGCGATCTTGATTTCTTCCCCGTGCAAGCTGCTGCGGAGCGTCTCGAGCGCCTCCCGAGCCCTCTGGCAGGACTCGTAAGCGCCCGCAAGATCTCCCTCGGCCTGCTGCGCCTGCCCCATCAAGAATTCCGCCTGATAACGAAGCACGGGCGCCTCGAGCGAAGCCAGCCGCTGGAGCGCGCGCGTGCACTCTTGGCGGGCGCCTTCAAGATCCCGGCCCCGCAAACACAGCCGCGCCAACAGCAAATGGCAGAGCACCGCCTTGCCGGGGAGAAATGACACGTCAAAGAATTCCGCTGCTTGCGCGCAGAGTCGCCGCGCTTCGAATAGGCGCCCTTCGTTGTACAGCACCACGGCCTGGTACAAATCGATCAGCCACGGCCACACCAGATTCTTCTCGCGCACGAATTTGGGCCGCGACTCTGCAAACAGCTCCAGCGACCGCATGGCCTTGCCCAATTGGCTGAATGCCATGGCTTCGTTCGCCTGGCATTTCGCCTCTTCGTATCCCATGCCAAGCTTTTGGAAACGGAGATAGCCCTCGTGCGCGGTCTCTTGAGCTTCCACGCTCAGATTCAGCTCTAGGTAGATTTCGGACAAGTCAAAGTGGCACAACGCCATCACGTATGCGTCGCCATTTTTCTCGGACTCAACGCGCGCCGCTCGTAGCATCTCGATGGCCCGGCTGTATTCGCCCCGCAGGTAATAGAGGTACGCGATGTTGTAGTCCGCTTGCGTCACAAGCAGCGTCATTCCGTGCTGGACGCACATTTCCCGCGCGCGTTGGTAGGAAGCCAGTGCGCGCGGAAAATCGTTCAGCGTGATCAGGCAGACGGCCATGTTGTACATGGCCACCGCAAGCCCTTCGGAATCGAGGAAAGGCACGAGGGCCGCGTAGGCGCGTTCGTAGCACGCCAGTCCCTCCTCGAAGCGGTCCTGGCGGTGGTAAATATTTCCGACGTTGATTTCGACGTGCGCGATGCGCTGCTCGTCGCCTAACTGGCGGAAGATTTTCTTGGCGCTCTCGGCCGCTTCGAAAGCCTTGTCGTATTGGCCCAGCAAAATGAGGGATTGAATGGAGGGGATCAGCGTCCGCGCTTCTTCCTGCGCGTTGCCAATCTTGCGGAATACGACCAGGGCCTGGGCGTGAAATTCCAGCGCCGTTTGGTTGTCACCGATGATTTGCAGAGCGTTGGCCTTGTTGCGCAAGCTGCGGCCCAGCGATTCTTGGTCGCGTATCTTGCGCGCGATGGCGATGGCGCATTCGGCCAATGCGAGCGCCCCGCGCGTATCGACGCGCAGCTTCGTGCGCGCGGTCTCGTTGATCTGGCGCACGGCGGATTCGCGGTAGAGTTGTCGGTGCCGCGCGAAATACGTTTTCCGGCGCGCATCGTCGGTGAGACTTGCCAGGTCGCGGAGCAGTTTCTCGGAGAGTGGGGCCTGTTGATTCCGGCGTTTCACGAGAATCCCGCTTCGAGCAGCCTCTTGCGCAATCGATCGAGGCATCGTTGCCGTATGAAGCCGATCGAGCCGGTTGCGATTCCCAGTGTCTGCGCCACTTCTTGATACGGCCGCGCGGGTTCTTGGAAAAAAAGCATCCCGATCAGTTCCTGGCAGCGGGGCGGCAAATCCGCCACCGCCTGCCGCAACTTTTGTTCATCCTCGGCCTCGCGCAGAATTCCCTCCGCTTGCGCAGGCGTGCTCTTTTCAAACGCTTGATCGTTCGGGTCGGACACGACCACGCGTTGCTGCTGCTGCTTCCGGTGAAGGCACTTGTGCGCCGTGATCTGTATGATCCATTTCGGCAGGGCCTTCGGATTTCGCAGATTGGGCAGTTCCGAAAGCAACTCCAGGCAAACCGCCTGGAAAATGTCCGCGGCTTCGTCCGTCGAAAATCCGTATTTCACAGGAATGGAGTATATGAGGCGCTTGTACTTGTCGAGGAGGGCCGACCAGGCTTCCTCGTTTCCCCAAAGGCACTCCCGCACGAGGCGCTGGTCCGGCCACGCTCTACGAACTTCCTCTGCCTTCAAGGCTCGCACAGGGACCATCGTTGCCCGTCGCTTCTAGCGGATATACAGCTCGTCTATGTTCCACAGGGTATAGGGGTCCAGGATCGCCGGCTGAAAGTTTCCCACGCGGTCGCTCGCCCCCACCAGAATGTTCGGGCTTACCAGACAGATCACAGGCAATTCCTGCACCACAATCTCCTGCACTCGGTCGTAGAGCTTCTTTCGCTTCGCATAATCGAGCGTCACGAGTTGTTGCTGCATGAGCCTGTCCATCTCGGCTTCCCAGGGTGTCGCCGGCTTGCTTTGATTGGGGTGCCAAAGGTGAGTGTCCCCGTTTGACATCCACACGTTCATCTCCGACGTAGGATCGGCATCGCCGCTCACTAAACCCATCACGGCGGCTTCGTAGTCGTAGGTCGTCAGCAACCGGTCCACCATCGAATGAAAATCGAGCGAAACGACGTGTACGTTCATTCCCAGCTGGGTCAGATCGTCCTGAATCAATGTCGCAATCTTCATCCGCTGCGCGTTCGAAGAGCTGGAAAGGATCGAGAATTCAACGGCGCTGCCGCGCGCGTCCACCAGCGACCCGTCGCTTTTCCATGAAAATCCGACTGACTTCAGGAGCTCGCGCGAGTGCGAAAGCGAGCGCGGCGCGTGCGGGATATTCGGATCGATCCAAAGCCTGTTTCCCGGCGTCACCTGCGTCCAGAGCGGCGTCGCGCGTCCGTCGTAAACGAGTCGCACGATGCTGTCGCGGTCGATTGCCTCCGAGACGGCCTGCCGGAATCGCACGTCTTCGAACCACGCCTGCTTCCGCGCGACTTCCGGAAGATTCTTCGCGGCGAGGTCGTTCAAGTTGAAAAAGAGAAAGTTGTATTCAAGTCCCGCTCCCAGGTCGTCCAGGTGATAGTGTTTTGCCGTCTCCTGCTTCTCGAGAACCTGGTAGTCCTCCGCGCCAAACCGGCTGAGAATATCCGCGTCTCCCGCCTGGAAGCGGATTACCTGAGCGTCTTCGCTGGAAACAAACAAAAAAACGATCTCATTCAGGTAAGGAAGCCGGTTGCCGCTGCGGTCTTGCTTCCAGTAGTAGGGGTTGCGTTCGAGCACGATGTGCTGGCCGGGGACATACTCTTTCAAACGAAATGGGCCCAGCCCGGCAAACTGACTCGGCGGCGTCGAAAGATTCCACGCCGCGGAGAAGCCGCCGCTCCGATAGGCGCCCTCGAGCAAATGCCGCGGAAGGATCGCGATTCCATCAAACAACCGTTCGGCTGCGGCATAGGGTTGCGCCATCTCAAAACGCACCGTGTAGCTATCCACTTTCTGCACCGTAATTGGCTTGCCGCCCACAACCAGGAGATCGCGCTGCGGTGAATCGATTTTTTCATCCAGATAGACGTGGAAACTGAACACAACATCATCTGCATCGACGGGCTGCCCGTCCGAAAAGTGGAGTCCGTGCCTCAAGTGCAGGGTGTATTGCAGTCCGTCTCGCGAAACCGTCCACGATTTTGCGATAGCCGGTTCCGTCTTTTGCGATGCCCGATTGATGTGGATCAAATCGGCGGTCAGACAGCGAATCACATCACGCGAGGGAGCATCCTCGGCGAGAACCGGGTTCAGCGTTTTGGGTTCCGAACGCAGGGCAACCACGAGCTTGCCGCCTGGATGGCCCACACCGCTATC